>Ga0302279_10004228_pt1 | contig 17172 bp, 14 predicted proteins | sample III_Bog_N3_3_FD_194541 | JGI IMG/M metagenome (GOLD analysis project Ga0302279, IMG submission 194541) | Peat permafrost microbial communities from Stordalen Mire near Abisko, Sweden - III_Bog_N3_3 | ecosystem: Environmental > Terrestrial > Soil > Wetlands > Peat | place: Sweden: Abisko...
CCTGGAACAGGCGTCAGGGCTGCCGTCGGTGACCGGACGCGAGGGCGATCCGCCGACCATGGTCCATGCCGCGCTGGGCGATCCCGTCGGCGGGCTCAATGCCGCCGCCGCCCTGATGCTCGGCCTTTTCCATCAGAACAAAACCGGCGAAGGCCAGCATATCGATCTCAGCCAGGTCGAATGCATGCTGCCGCTGGTGGCGCCATCGATCATCGAGCAATCAGCGACCGGCAACTGCGGTCCCCGGATCGGCAACCGCCATCCGCTTCACGTGCCGAACGGCTGCTTTCCCTGCCTCGGCGAGGACCAGTGGATTACGCTGGCGGTACGCAGCAACCAGGAATGGCAATCGCTCTGCAGGATCATGCATCGCCCCGACCTTGCCGCCGATTCCCTGCTCGCATCCGTCGAAGGCCGGCGCGCGGAGGAAGACCGCATCGAGGTAGCGATCCGGCACTGGACCTCAACCGTGCGGCCGGATCTCGCGATGGTGACGTTGCAGGCCGCCGGCATCGCCGCGGGCGTGGCGCGGCTGCCGATGGACCTGCCCGGCGATCCGCATCTGGTGAAGGTCGGCCACTGGCAGGCGGTGGACCGCCCCTTCATGGGACCGCATCTGTTGCCCTCGGTCGCCTATCGCGAGGGCGACGCGCAAGCGCCCTACGCGATCGAACATCTGGCGCCGACGCTGGGTCAGCACAATGAGGAGGTGCTGCGCGACTTGCTCGGACTAACCGCAGGCGAGATCGAACAACTGCGCGACGACGGCGTCATCGGCCATCTCGCGACCTCGAAAAAGAGCAAGCCGAGCCCGGCGGCGGAGTGACTATTCAGCCGCCTGTTTCTGTTCTGTCAGATATGCCCGATAGGCGAGCCGGATCCCCTCCTCCAGCGAAGTGCTCGCGCGCCAGCCCAGCTTTGTGAGCCGGCTGACGTCGAGCCATTTGCGCGGCGTGCCGTCGGGGCGCGAAGGGTCGAAGTTGAGCGCGCCGGTATAGCCGATGGTCCTGGCGACGATGCGGGCGAATTCGGCGATGGTGATATCCTCGCCGGTGCCGATATTGACCAGTTCGTCGCTGGAGTAGGTCTTCATCAGGTGGACACAGGCATCCGCCATGTCGTCGACATAGAGGAATTCCCGCCGCGGCGTGCCGGTGCCCCACACCACCACCTCGGAGACGCCGGCGACCTTGGCCTCGTGGAACCTGCGGATCAGGGCGGCAACGACGTGGCTGTATTCGGGATGATAGTTGTCGCCCGGGCCGTAGAGGTTGGTCGGCATCACGCTGATAAAATCGGAGCCGTACTGGCTGCGATAGGCTTCCACCATCTTGATGCCGGCGATCTTGGCAATCGCATAGGGCTCGTTGGTCGGCTCCAGCGGCCCGGTCAGCATCGAATCCTCGCGCAGCGGCTGCGGCGCCAACTTCGGATAGATGCAGGACGAGCCCAAAAACATCAGCTTCTCGGCAGCGTTGACATGGGCTGCATGGATCAGGTTGGTGGCGATGATCAGATTGTCGTAGATGAATTCGGCGCGCAGCGTGTTGTTGGCGACGATGCCGCCGACCTTCGCCGCCGCCAGAAAGACCACCTGCGGGCGCTTCTTCGCGAACCAGCCGGCGACCGCGGCCTGATCGCGCAGGTCGACCTCGCTGCGACCGACCGTCAGCAGTTCGACATCCTCCCGCGCCAGCCGGCGCACCAGTGCTGCGCCGACCATGCCGCGATGGCCGGCGACGTAGACCGTCTTGCCCTTCAGCTCAAATGGGGTGCTTGCCATTGGCGACCTCCCGCCGCGCGATCGCAAGATCACCGGCCATCATCTCCTTGACGAGTTCGGTAAAGCTCGTCTTCGGCTGCCAGCCGAGTTGCTGGCGCGCCTTGCTGGAATCGCCGATCAGCAGGTCCACTTCGGTCGGACGGAAATAGGTCGGGTCGATCCGGACGACGGTCTTGCCTGATTTTTGGTCGATCCCGGCTTCCTCGACGCCCTTGCCGCGCCATTCGATGGCGCGGCCGACTTCGGCGAAGGCCAGTTCGACGAATTCGCGCACCGAATGGGTCTCCCCGGTCGCCAGCACGAAATCGCCGGGCTCGTCCGCCTGCAATATCTTGTACATGCCCTCGACATAGTCGCGGGCGTGGCCCCAGTCGCGCTTGGCCTCGAGATTGCCGAGATAGAGCGTGTCTTCCAGGCCGGTCTCGATGCGGGCGACGCTGCGGGTGATCTTGCGCGTTACGAAGGTCTCGCCGCGGATCGGGCTTTCATGGTTGAACAGGATGCCGTTGGAAGCGAACATGCCGTAGGCCTCGCGGTAGTTCACCGTGATCCAGTAGCCGTACAGTTTCGCGACGCCGTAGGGCGAGCGCGGATAGAACGGCGTGGTCTCCTTCTGCGGGACTTCCTGCACCAGCCCGTACAGCTCCGAGGTCGAGGCCTGGTAGAACCGCGTCTCCTTCTCCATCCCGAGGATGCGAATGGCTTCCAACAGGCGGAGCACGCCGATGCCGTCGGCATTGGCGGTATATTCCGGGCTCTCGAAGCTGACGCCGACATGGCTCTGGGCGGCGAGGTTGTAGATCTCGGTGGGGCGGATCTGCTGCATCAGCCGGATCAAATTGGTGGAATCCGTCATGTCGCCATAGTGCAGCAGGAACGGCACGTCGCCGGCATGCGGGTCCTGGTAGAGATGGTCGATGCGCGCGGTGTTGAACGAGGAGGAACGCCGCTTCACCCCATGGACGGTGTAGCCGAGGCCGAGCAGGAATTCGGCGAGATAGGCGCCGTCCTGCCCGGTGACGCCGGTCAGCAGCGCCACGCGCCGTTTCGAATCCTGCGCCATCATGTTCACTCCAACAAAGGCGCCGCCACTGCCCAGACGCAGTTCACCGCCGATCAAACCGCAGGCATTGCGCCGGGCCGGCCCGTGACGTGCAGTCCCGTGGACTTCCGGCCGAACGAGCCCAAACTCCTAACATGACCGCATTCCCCCAAGCAAATTGAGCCATCGGAGAAACGACTTCGCCCCATGCGGCAGCGGGCTTGCGGGTTTGCGACCCTGGTCCGCATCGCTCCAGCCGAGGCGATGGATCATGGAAGTCCGGATCGTTCCAGCGGCCGGCCCCTTCGACAAGGATGGCTCGGAATCCTCTTATTTTGCTTATGGCATCCCCGGGGCTAGATCGATTAGATGCGCGTTCGATCCAATGGCCGCCGACGATGCAAAATGCGTCGGCTTGCCAGGTCGTAAGGACAGGGAGGACCTCAGCGTGTCCGACGAAAAGACCGCCCGGCGCCCAAGCTCGGTCAGAGCGGAGCGGCGCGCCGATATGATGGAGCAGATACTCGATACCGCCGAGTTTCTGTTTTCCAGGAACGGCCTCCACGGGGTTACGTTGAAGGACGTCGCGAAACGCATCGGCGTGCATCATACGCTGATCAATTATTACTTCGAGGACAAGAAGACGTTGTTCGACGCGGTGTTCGCACGGCGCGCCGTCATAACGAGCGAGCGTCGCATGAGGTTGCTCGATGAATACGACAAAGCGACCGGAGGCAGGCCATCGGTCGAAGGCGCGCTCCGCGTGTTCCTGGACAGCGACCTCGACCTCTTCATCGAAGGAGGCGAAGGTTGGAGGAATTACGGCGCGTTGGGTGCACAGGTAGCCAACACCCCCGAATGGGGCGCCGAAATGATGGATCAGCATTTCGATCCGGTGGTTTTGCGCCTGATCGGTCTCCTCAAGAAGGCGCTGCCGGACTGCGCGGAAGAGGACATCTTTTGGGGGTATCACTTTGTCACCGGGGCGTTGATGCTCACGCTGGCGCAAACCGGGCGCATCGACAAGCTCTCGGGTGGCCTGTGCAAGTCCAGCGACTACGCCGCGGTCAAGGAGCGGATGGCGACCTTCATGGCGGCCGGATTTCTTGCCGTCTGCGAGCGTCGAAAAGCCGAGCGGAGGACCTGAAAGGGCCTTGCGAGGACGGAAATCCTGTGAATATGATATTCGCTCACTAGAGAGTTAATAATAACAGATTGAGAGGAAACGCGGGTGAGGCTGCGAAATCGCGCTGCGGTCGTCAGCGGCGTCGCTGTTCAGTGATCGATGAAATCGGGCCGCGCCGACGGTGAATCGCGCGATGGCGCTTTGAGAACGCCACGCCATTGCAACCGGCGCAGCCCCGATCGAGATTGAGATCCACCGGACATCTTTCAATGGCGAACGCGTCTCGCAATCGGTGACCGCTGGCAGAAGAGCACACACGGAATAGTCTGGGCGTAAGCGGCAACCGTCATCATTCAAGAATCGGATCCCGATCAAGGGAGCGAATGGTTAGTCCAAGGAGGAGAAAATCGATGAGGAAGGTACTTAGCTTGACAGCCCTCGCGCTGTCCGTGCTCGCCGTGAGCGGCATGTCGGCGGCCGCCGAGGACACCGTCAAGATCGGTTACATAGACCCGCTTTCGGGCGGCGGCGCCAGTGTCGGCGAAGTCGGCCTGAAGACCTTCCAGTTTCTCGCCGACGAGGTGAACGCCAAGGGCGGCATCCAGGGCAAGAAGGTCGAGATCGTCCCGCTCGACAACAAGACCAATCCGCAGGAAAGCCTGATCCAGGCGCAGAAGGCGATCGACGCCGGCATCCGCTTCCTCACCCAGGGCAACGGCTCGGCGGTGGCCGGCGCGCTGTCCGACTTCGTCACCAAGTACAACGAGCGCAACCCCGGCAAGGAAGTGCTGTACTTCAACTATGCCGCGGTCGATCCGGTCCTGACCAACGCCAAGTGCAGCTTCTGGCATTTCCGCTGGGATGCCTCCTCCGACATCAAGATGGAGGCGCTGACCAACTACATGAAGACGGTGCCGGCGATCAAGAACGTCTATCTGATCAATCAGGATTACTCGTTCGGTGAGTCGGTTCGCACCGCCGCCAGGGCGATGCTGGCCGCCAAGCGGCCGGACATCAAGATCGTCGGCGACGAGAAGCATCCGCTGCTGAAAGTCACCGATTTCTCGCCCTACATCGCCAAGATCAAGGCGTCGGGCGCCGATAGCGTCATCACCGGCAATTGGGGTCAGGATTTCGAGCTGCTGCTGAAGGCGGCCGCCGACGCCGGACTGAAGGTGAACTGGTACACCTATTATGCCGGCGGCACCGGCGGCCCGACCGCGATCAAGCAGGCCAATCTCGATCACCAGGTGTTCCAGATCACGGAAGGCATCGCCAATCTCGACCATCCCGCGTCGCAGGAATTCGAGAAGGCATTCCGCGCCAAGTACGACGTCAGCGTATTCTACCCGCGCGCCGTCAACGAAATGCGGATGCTGGCGGCGGCGGCCGACAAGGCCAAGTCGATCGATCCGGTCAAGGTCGCGCAGGCGTTGGAAGGCATGGAGGTCGAAGTGCTAGACGGCGGCAAGGGCAACATGCGCAAGGACGATCACCAGTTCTTCCAGCCGATCTATATTTCGTCGTTCGGCGATCGAAGCGCCAAGGAACCCTTCGACGAGGAGCATACCGGCTGGGGCTGGAAGCTCGCCGCCAGGATCGATACGCCCGCGACCGTGGTTCCGACCACCTGCAAGATGGAACGGCCGAACTGACCTTGCACGGCGATCGCCCTCTTCCCGCTTGCGGGGAGAGGGTTGACGTGAGAGGGATTCTCCACAGGTTCGGACTCGCGGACAGTCCCCCTCAACCGGATGACCTCTTCGAGGCCATCCGGCCTCGCCCCGCAAGCGGGGTGGGGTAAAAGGCTCAACCGCACCCTGGGGCAACTCGTGCTTGAACTGCTCGTCATATCCACGCTCAACGGCGTCCTGTTCGGCATGCTGCTGTTTCTGATGGCGAGCGGGCTGACCGTCATCTTCAGCATGCTCGGGGTGCTCAATTTCGCGCATGCGAGCTTCTACATGCTCGGCGCGTTCTTCGGGTTCCAGATCAGCCGCTGGTTCGGCTTCTGGCCGGCGCTGCTGATCGCGCCCCTGCTGGCCGGCGCGGTCGGCGCCGGCGTCGAGCGCTACGGCCTGCGCCGCGTGCACAAGAACGGCCACGTCGCCGAGCTGTTGTTCACCTTCGGCCTGGCGTTCGTGATCGAGGAGGTCGTGCAGATCATCTGGGGCAAGAGCCCGGTCGATTTCCGCGTCCCGCCGCTGCTCGATTTCCCGGCCTTCACGATCTTCTCCACCAACTACCCCGCCTACAAGATGTTCATGCTGCTGGTGTCGATCGCGATCTTCGTCGGGCTGTTGCTGGTCCTGAAGAAGACCCGGATCGGCCTGATCGTTCAGGCCGCGCTGACCCATCCGCACATGGTCGGCCATCTCGGGCACAATGTCGGACGCATCTTCATGCTGGTGTTCGGCGTCGGCACTGCGCTCGCCGCGGTCGCCGGCGTGATCGCGGGACCCGCCCTGGTGACGCAGTCGAACATGGCGGGACTGCTGGGCCCGATCCTGTTCGTGGTCGTGGTGGTCGGAGGGCTTGGCTCGCTGCCCGGCGCTTTCGTCGCCTCGCTCCTGATTGGCCTCGTGCAGACCTTCGCGGTCTCGATGAACGGCTCGCTGTCCGGCGCGTTCGGCCCGCTCAGCCCGGCCTATGAAGCGACCTGGCTCGCCGACATCTGGGGGGTGACCATCGCGCAGATCGCGCCGATCATGCCGTATTTGCTCATGGTGCTGATCCTGATCTTCCGCCCGATGGGCCTCCTGGGGACGCGCGACACATGAGCGAGATCACCGCCAGCGTTGCCCCGCCGCTGCCGGCCGCGGCCGAAAAGCTCAGATTCTACGCGTCGTGGCTGGCGGCCGCGATCGTGCTGCTGCTGTTGCCGAAGATATTCACGTCCGGCGGCTCGATGACGACGTTCAGCCTGATCGGCATCTCCATCATCTTCTCGCTGTCCTACAACATCCTGCTCGGCCAGACCGGCATGCTGTCGTTCGGGCATGCCGTGTATTACGGCCTCGGCGGCTTCCTGGCCATTCATTCCATGAACATCATCGCCGCCGACAAACTGGCGATCCCGCTGCCGGTGATTCCGCTGATCGGCGGCCTGACCGGACTGTTGTTCGCCGCCCTGCTCGGCTGGGTCTCGACCCAGCGCTCGGGAACGGCGTTCGCCATGATCTCGCTCGGCGTCGGCGAACTGATCGCCTCCTCCGCGCTGATCCTGCGCACCTTCTTCGGCGGCGAAGCCGGCGTGTCCGCCAACCGCACCAAATTGCTGAAACTGTTCGGCTGGAGTTTCGGGCCGCAGATCCAGATCTATTACCTGGTGGCGGCGTGGACGCTGATTGCCGTGGTCGCGATGTATGCGCTGACCCGCACGCCTTTGGGACGCATGTGCAATGCCGTGCGCGACAACCCCGAGCGCGTCCAGTTCGTCGGCTACAATCCGCACGTGGTCCGCTATCTGGCGTTCTGCTTCGCGGGATTCTTCGCAGGGATCGCCGGCGCCCTGGCGGCGATCAATTTCGAGATCGCCAACTCGGCCTATCTCGGCGCGGTGCAGTCGGGAACCGTGCTGTTCGCGACCTATATCGGCGGCATCGGGTTCTTCATCGGCCCGATCGTCGGCGCGATCTTTGTCACGTTCCTGTCGCTCGGTCTGAGCGACCTCACCCAGGTCTGGCAGCTCTATTTCGGCCTGATCTTCATCGCGGTGGTGACGTTCGCGCCGGGCGGCATCACCGGGCTTTTGATGATGCACCGGCCGCTGGTGAAGGCCGGAACCCTCGCCCGGCTGCTGCCGAGCTACCTGATCGCGCTGCTGCCGACGCTGGCGATGATCGCCGGCCTCGTGCTGTCGATCGAGACCATCGTGCATTACACCGTCAACCCCGGCGACGATCCCCACATCAGGGCGTTCGGCGTCGGCTTCGACGCGGCGAGCCCCTACGTGTGGGCGCTGGCCGCCCTGCTCCTGATCGGCGGATTCCTGGCGGCGCGCCGGACCTGGACCTGGGTCGGCCACGCCTGGGACGACGCCACCAGTGCGGCGCGTGACAAGGGATTTGCCGCATGAGTGCTGCGATCGAACTGCGCGGAGTCGAAAAGAGCTTTGGCGAAGTCAAGATCATTCGCGACATCAACCTCAGCGTGGCGCAGGGCGAGCGCCACGCGCTGATCGGCCCCAACGGCGCCGGCAAATCCACCACCTTCAACCTGATCAGCGGCTACATGGCGCCGTCCTCGGGCAGCGTGCTGCTGCGCGGCCAGGTGATTTCCGGCCTGCCGCCCTACCAGATCAACCGCCGCGGCCTGTCGCGCAGCTTCCAGGTCACCAACGTGTTTGCCAATATGAGCGTGTGGGAAAATCTGCGCTGCGCGGTGTTGTGGTCGACCGGCCAGCGCTACGCCTTCTGGAAGAACATCGACAACCTGCCCGAGGTGCGCGACCGCACCGCGCAGATTCTTGCCGACATCAACCTGACGGCGCGGCGCGACGTGCCCGCGGGCCTTCTGACCTATGCCGAGCAGCGCGCGCTGGAGATCGGCATCACGGTGGCCGGTGGCGCCGATGTCATCCTGCTGGACGAGCCGACCGCGGGCATGAGCCACGCCGAAACCGAGCGCGCGGTCGCCCTGATCCGCCGCCTGACCGAGGGCCGCACGCTGTTGATCGTCGAGCACGACATGAGCGTGGTATTCGGCCTTGCCGACAGGATTTCAGTGCTGGTCTACGGCCAGATCATCGCCTCGGGAACGCCGGAGGAAATCCGCGGCAATCCGAAAGTCCGGGAAGCCTATCTCGGCGAGGAGGCGGCATGATGCTGGAAGTCGCCGATCTGCACGCCTATTACGGCAAGAGCCACATCCTGCAGGGCGTCGACATGCATATCGATGCCGGCGAGGTCGTCAGCCTATTGGGGCGCAACGGCGTCGGTCGCTCCACCACGGTGAAGGCGATCATGGGCGAGGTGGCGCCGCAGGGCTCGATCAGGTTCAAGGGCAGCGACATCGCGGGGCTGCCGAGCTACCGGATCGCGCATCTCGGCCTCGGCTACGTGCCGGAGCATCGCGATATCTTCCCCGGCCTGACGGTGCGGCAAAACCTGCTGCTCGGCGTCAAGGATACCAGGCGCGCCGGCAAGTGGCGGCTCGAAGACATGCTCGAGATGTTTCCCAACCTCGCAGCCAGGGCCGATACGGCGGCCGGCGTGCTGTCGGGCGGCGAGAAGCAGATGCTGACCATTTGCAGGACCCTGATGGGCGATCCCGAACTGATCATGATCGACGAGCCGACCGAGGGGCTCGCTCCCCTGATCGTGCAGCAGGTCGGCGACCTCATCGCCGAAATCGCCCGGCGCGGCGTCGCCATCCTTCTGGTGGAGCAGAAGCTCTCGATCGCGATGCGGATATCGCACCGCGTCTACGTGATGGGCCACGGCCGGATCGTATTCGAGGGCACGCCCGCCGAACTCAGGGAGAACGCGGCCGTCCGCAAGGAATGGCTGGAGGTCTGAGGCTGTCCGGGATCTCGGTCACTCGCCGTAGCGGCGCAATCGCGCGAGCTCGACGACCGTCACGCCGCCATATTCGAGCCGCAGCAACCCTTCCTTCTCAAGCCGCCTCAGGCACTGGTTGGCATTCTGCCGGGAGATCCCGGACAGCGCGCCTATCTCCTCCTGGGTGATCTCCAGATGCGGCGTGAGGTCCGGATAGAGAATGGGATTGAACAGCGAGGCGATGCAGCGGGCGACGCGCGCCGTCGCATCCAGCGTGCGACCGTATTCGAGCAGGGCGATGAATTGCCCGAGGCGTTCATTGAGCTGTCCGACCAGAAAGCGGTTGAAGCCCACGCTGTTCTCGAACAGCCAGAAGAAGGTGGTGCGATCCATCATGGCCAGACGGGTGTCGCGCAGGGCCACCACATCGTATCGCCGGGGCTCACTCTTGAGCACGGTGCCCTCGCCGAACCATGACCCGGCCGTCAGACCGGTGAAGCTGGTGGCCTTGCCGCCGCGGGACACGATGCCCATTCGGGCCAGACCGGTGACGACACCGGTCCAGTAGTCGAAGCGATCGCCCCGCATAAAAATGTATTCGTTGGCACGGTGGTTTTTTTCGATGATGCCCGCCCGCGCGACCTCGGTCTCCCGCTCGTTCAATTCGCGCGACCAGGCCGCGATGCGCTTCAGGTAATCCGCCGCAATCATGGCCCCGTCGAACCCGTCCTCAACATCAGCGGCCACATCATGCTGCGCCGCAACAATCACTTGCCCGTGCCTTCCCGCCCCCCGGAGGAAAGGCCAACCCGGCGGCTGACGAAATTTGCCGGCGAATTGTCAGGCACAAGACATTTCAACGTACCGCTTTACCCTATTGAGGACCATCTTGCGCCATGCGGCCGATGCCCGCAAAACGGGGGTGACGGACATGCGATAGGGGGCGGCACAAGGCGTCCTTAGTGGCATGGCCTAGCCAAGCAGGCCGATATAGGATCGGCAATAGCACGACAAACGACAGATAAAGAGCGCGCCAAGCGCCGTATCTCGGAGGAAATGTGTGGCTCATACTTTGGAAGTGCGCGGGGTTTCATTGCGCTTCGGCGGCGTACGGGCGCTGGCCGATGTCAGTTTTGGCGTGAACGACGGCGAACTGTTCTCGATCATCGGCCCCAACGGCGCCGGCAAGACCTCGATCATCAATTGCATCTCGGGCCGCTACCGGCCGACCGAAGGCCAGCTGTTCTATCGCGGGAAGGACATCACCGCCCTCACCCCCAATGCGCGGCCCCGGCTCGGCATCGGCCGAACCTTCCAGAATCTGGCGCTGTTCCAGCACATGAGCGTGCTCGACAACATCATGGTCGGCCGGCATCACCTCTTGAAAAACAACTTCATCACGGGATCGCTGTACTGGCTGACCGGCGCGAGGGCCGAGGAACTCGAGCACCGCCGCAAGGTCGAGGAGATCATCGATTTCCTCGACCTGCAGTCGGTACGCAAGGCCACCGCCGGCACCCTGCCCTACGGCCTGCGCAAGCGCGTCGAACTGGCGCGCGCCATGGCGCTGGAGCCGCAGCTGATCCTGCTGGACGAGCCGATGGCCGGCATGAACTTCGAGGAAAAGGAGGACATGGCCCGCTACATCGTCGATCTCAACGAGGAGTTCGGCATGACCGTGATGATGATCGAGCACGACATGGGCGTGGTGATGGACATTTCCCACCGCGTCATGGTGCTGGATTTCGGCCGCAAGATCGCCGAGGGCGATCCGGCCGCGGTGCTGGCCGATCCCCACGTCAAGCGCGCCTATCTCGGCGAGGAGGACGAGGTGCTGGTCGATCCGGACGAGATGCCGGCGCCTGCGGAGACCGCGGCATGATGGATTACGCCGGACGGGTCGCGCAGGCCGATACCTATCCAAAACTGCTGCGGCTCAATGCCCGCGAGCATGGCGGCGAGATCGCGCTGCGCGAAAAGGATTTCGGGCTCTGGAAACCCTTCACCTGGAACGACTATCAGGCGCGGGTGCACGACTTCGCGCTCGGCCTGGTCGAGCTCGGGCTCGGCCGCGGCGACGTCATCGGCATCATCGGCGACAACCGGCCGGACTGGGTGTCGGCCGAAATCGCCGCCCACGCCATCGGCGCCATGAGCCTTGGCCTCTATCGCGACGTGCTGGACGAGGAGGCCGCTTATCTCTTGAGCTATGGCGAAGCCAGGCTGGTGTTCGCCGAGGATGAAGAGCAGGTCGACAAGCTCCTGACGCTCGCCGACCGCGTCCCCAACCTCAAGCACATTGTCTATTCCGACCCGCGCGGCATGCGGAAATATGACGACCCCCGCCTGCTGGCCGCCGACAAGCTCGCCGCCATGGGGCGCGACCGCGCGGGGCGCGAGCCCGGCCTGTACGACCAAATGGTGGACGCCACCAAGGGCGAAGACGTCGCGATCCTCTGCACCACCTCGGGCACCACGGCGCATCCGAAGCTGGCGATGCTCGCTGCGGGGCGCGTGCTGCGACATTGCGCGACCTATCTCGCCTTCGATCCCAAGGGACCGGATGACGAATATGTCTCCGTGCTCCCGCTGCCCTGGATCATGGAACAGGTCTATGTGCTCGGCAAAGGGCTGCTGTGCCGGATGAAGATCAACTTCGTCGAACAGCCCGACACCATGATGAACGATTTCCGTGAGATCGCGCCGACCTTCGTTCTTTTCGCGCCCCGGGTCTGGGAATCGATCGCCGCCGACGTCCGCGCCGGTGTGATGGATTCCTCCCCGCTCAAGCAGAGCCTCTATGCACTCGGCATGAAGACGGGCTTATCCGCGCTCTCGCACGGCAAGCACTCGGCGCTTTCGGACCTGCTGCTGTTCCGCGCGCTGCGCGACCGGCTCGGTTTTACGCGGCTGCGCTCGGCGGCGACCGGAGGGGCGGCGCTCGGCCCCGACACCTTCAAGTTCTTCCAGGCCATGGGCGTGCCGCTGCGCACGCTGTACGGCCAGACCGAAACGCTCGGCGCCTACACCCTGCATCCCGAAGGTCAGGCCGATCCCGACACCACGGGCGTGCCGATGGCCAAAAGCATCGAGATCCGCATCGACAATCCGGATATTCACGGCGTCGGCGAGATCATGGTGCGCCATCCCAACATGTTCCTCGGCTACTACAAGAACCCGGAAGCCTCCACCGCCGACATCACCGACGGCTGGATGCATTCCGGCGATGCCGGCTATTTCAACGCCAGCCAGCAGCTGGTGGTGATCGACCGCATCAAGGACCTGGCGGAAACCGCGCGCGGCGAGCGCTTCTCGCCGCAATATCTCGAGAACAAGCTGAAATTCTCGCCCTATATCGCCGAGACCGTGGTGCTGGGCCCCGGCCGCGAGGCGCTGGCGGCGATGATCTGCATCCGCTTCTCCATCATCTCGAAATGGGCGGAGAAGAAGCGGATCGCCTTCACCACCTATACCGACCTCGCCTCGCGCCCCGAAGTCTACGCGCTGCTGCAGCAGGAGGTCGAGACCGTCAACGCCACGCTGCCGCCGGCGCAGCGCATTTCCAGATTCCTGCTGCTCTACAAGGAGCTCGACGCCGACGACGGCGAGCTGACCCGCACCCGAAAGGTCCGCCGCAGCGTCATCAACGAGAAATACGCCGACATCATCGACGCCATCTATGGCGGCCGAAGCGAAATTCCCGTCGATACCGTGATCCGCTTCCAGGACGGCACCACCCAGCGCATCCGCACCACGCTGCGCGTGGTCGACCTCCTCCCCAGCGCGCCCCTCGCGGAGGCCGCGGAATGAGGCGGGAACTATCGTCATATCCGGTCGTCATGCGCGGGCTTGACCCGCGCATCCATCTCCTTCGCAAATTTGGTTTCTTCAGACGATGGATTGCCGGGTCAGGCCCGGCAATGACGAGATGTAATTTGGATATCCGCTCATGAACACCCAGTTCCTGTTCCAGCTCCTGGTCAACGGCCTCGTGGTCGGCACGCTGTACGGCGTCGTCGCGATGTCGTTCGTGCTGATCTACAAGGCGACGCAAGTGGTCAACTTCGCGCAAGGCGAGCTGCTGCTGATCGGCGCCTGGGTGTGCTGGGCGCTCCTGACGAAGTACCAGGTGCCGTTCTGGGTCGGCATGCCGCTGACGCTGGTGTTCATGTTCGTCTTCGGCATCGCGATCCAGGTGATGATCCTGCGACCGATGATCGGCGAGCCGGTCATCTCGGTAATCATGGTCACGATCGGGCTGTCGACGGTGTTCCAGGCGGCGCTGAAATGGATCTTCGGCGTTAATCCGCAGCCGTTCCCGCGCGTGTTCACCAGCCAGTCCGTCAGCTTCCTGGGCCTGCAGATCCAGACCGTCTATGTCATGAGCCTCGTCGTCTCGGTGGCCATGATGATCGGCATGGCTTGGTTCTTCCGGGTGTCGAAATATGGCCTCGCGATGCGCGCCACCGCCTTCAACCAGCAGGTGGCGCAGTCGCTCGGCATTTCCGTGAAAAGCGTGTTCGCGATGGCCTGGGCGATCTCGGCCACGGTCTCGGCGGTCGCGGGCGTCGTGGTCGCGGTGGTCAACGGCGTATCGTCGGGCCTGTCGGCCTACGGCATCAAGGTGTTTCCGGCGGCGATCCTCGGCGGCCTCGACTCGATCGGCGGGGCGGTGCTCGGCGGCATCATCATCGGACTGCTGGAAAACGTCGCGCAATATATCGACAGCGAATATCTGCACTGGGGTAATCTGTACGAGGTCGCGCCGTTCTACGTGCTGATCATCATCCTGATGATCAAGCCCTATGGCCTGTTCGGCACCAAAGACATCGAGCGGGTATAGCAAATGGCATCTCCTTCCCTGATTCCGTCCGGCGACTTCCGCACCTCCTACGCGGCCGACACCACGATCTTCCCGACCCGCACCAGCCGCAACATGGCGATCCTCGGCATCGTGCTGATCTGCTTTGCGCCGATGGTGCTCGCCGAATACTGGCTCAGCGTCCTGATCCAGATCGGCATCTTCGCCATCGCAGCACTTGGCCTGAACATCCTGGTCGGCTTCACCGGACAGATCTCGATCGGACATGCCGCGTTCTTTTTGTTCGGCGCCTTCACCTCGGCCTATATCTCCAACACCCTGCCGATCCCGGTGTTCTTCGCCATTCCACTAGCCGGCGTGGTCACAGCATTAGTCGGCCTGGTGTTCGGCCTGCCGGCGGCAAGGCTGAAGGGGCTCTACCTCGTCATCGCGACGCTGGCCGCGCAGTATATCCTGCTCGACTTCTTCTCGCGCGCCGACTGGTTTTCCGGTGGCTCGGTGCCGGCCAGCGCCAATCCGTTCTCGATTCTGGGTTACGTCTTCCGCGGCGACCGGCAATATTTCTATGTCGTGCTGGCCTATCTGCTGGTGAGTTTTCTGCTCGTCACCAATCTGATGCGCACCCGCGACGGCCGCGCGCTGGTCGCGATCCGCGACCACTACCTCTCCGCCGAGATCATGGGCATCAATCTCACGAAATACCGCACGCTGTCGTTCGGGCTGGCGGCGTTCTTCGCCGGCATCGCGGGTGCGCTCTATGCGCACTACCAGTTGGTGGTCTCCAACGAAGGCTTCGGCATCGAGCGTTCGATCCTGTTCCTGGCGATGATCATCATCGGCGGCACCGGTTCGATCATGGGCACGCTGATGGGCACCGCCTTCGTGGTGCTGCTGCCGGAATCGATGGAGTGGATCAGCGCCGGGCTGAAAGGCTCGGCCATCGACAAGGCGCTGTCGCTCAACAACAACATCACCTTTCTGCGCGAAATCGCGATCGGGCTTATCATCATCGCGTTTCTGATGTTCGAGCCCGACGGGCTCGCGCATCGCTGGCGGCAGATCAAGACGTACTGGAAGCTCTATCCGTTTTCACATTGAGGTCGGAACAAGACGGACTACACTCGGCAACAATCAATAGCAGGAGGAAATGAACCATGAAGATGAAAGCCCTTTTGAGCACGGTTTCGCTGGCGCTTCTGATCGGCGGCGGATCGGTCGCGGCGCAGGCGCAGATCGCCATCGGCCACCTCGAGGATCTGTCGGGCGGCACGTCGGACGTCGGCACGCCCTATGGGCAGGGCGTCGCGGACACCTTCGCCTGGGTCAACAAGAACGGCGGCGTCGACAGCAAGCAGCTCAGCGTCGACAGCAACGATTACGGCTACCAGGTGCCGCGCGCGATCGCGCTGTACAAGAAATGGTCGGCGCCCGACAGCAAGGTCGCGGCGATCATGGGCTGGGGCACCGCCGATACCGAAGCGCTCACCGGTTTCCTGGCGCAGGACAAGATCCCGGACATGTCGGGTTCCTACGCCGCGGCCCTGACCGATCCGGAAGGCACCAGCGGCAAGGCGAAGCCCGCGCCGTATAATTTCTTCTACGGCCCGAGCTACTCCGACGCACTGCGCGCCGAACTGACCTGGGCGGCCGAGGACTGGAAGGCCAAGGGCAAGCCGGGCAAGCCGAAATTCGTTCACATGGGCGCCAACCACCCCTATCCGAACGCGCCGAAGGCGGCCGGCGAGGCGCTCGCCACCGAACTCGGCTTCGACGTGCTGCCGCCGCTGGTGTTCGCGCTGGCGCCGGGCGATTACAGCGCGCAGTGCCTCAGCCTGAAGAGCGCCGGCGCCAACTACGCCTATCTGGGCAATACCGCGGCCTCCAACATCTCTGTCATGAAGGCCTGCAAGACCGCCGGCGTCGACGTCCAGTTCCTGTCCAACGTCTGGGGCATGGACGAGAACGGCGCCAAGACGGCGGGCGATGCCGCCGACGGCGTGATCTTCCCGCTGCGCACCGCGGTCGGCTGGGGCGGCGATGCCCCGGGCATGAAGACGGTGGTGGAAATCTCCAAGATGTCGGACCCCACGGGCAAGGTCTATCGTCCCGTGCATTACGTCGCAGGCGTCTGCTCCGCGCTGTACTTGAAGGAAGCGCTCGACTGGGCCGCGAAGAATGGCGGTGCCACCGGCGAGAACGTCGCCAAGGGCTTCTATCAGAAGAAGGACTGGGTGCCGGCCGGCATGGAGGGCGTCTGCAATCCCTCGACCTGGACCGACAAGGACCATCGCGGAACGCTGAAGGTCGATCTCTACCGCTCGAAAATCTCCGGAGCGACCGATGGCGATCTCAACGATCTGATGGCCAAGGGCACCATCAAGCTCGAGAAGGTCAAGACCGTCGAACTGCCGCGCAAGCCGGAATGGTTCGGATGGTGATCTAACGGGTCGTCCACGGGCGACCCCGCACACTCCGTCGTCATCCCCGCGAAGGCGGGGATCCAGTACGCCGCGGCTTCTCGATTTTCCTCAGACGCCTCTGGAATACTGGATCACCCGCTTTTGCGGGTGATGACGGAGGTGGAAATGGAGCGCAGAGCGTCCACTACGCCGACGACGTCAGGATCGGGACATGACCGTAACAACTGAAATCCACCGCCCGCCGGCAGTCGCGGCGCAAGCCATCGCCCCGCTGCTCAGCGTGCGCAACATCGAGGTGGTCTATGACGACGTCATCCTGGTGCTGCGCGGCCTCAGCCTCGAGGTGCCCAAAGGCGCCATCGTGGCGCTGCTCGGGGCCAACGGCGCCGGCAAGTCGACCACGCTGAAGGCGATCTCGGGACTGCTCAAGACCGAGGACGGCGACGTCACCCGCGGCGACATCGTGTTCGACGGCGAG
>Ga0302279_10004234_pt1 | contig 17159 bp, 13 predicted proteins | sample III_Bog_N3_3_FD_194541 | JGI IMG/M metagenome (GOLD analysis project Ga0302279, IMG submission 194541) | Peat permafrost microbial communities from Stordalen Mire near Abisko, Sweden - III_Bog_N3_3 | ecosystem: Environmental > Terrestrial > Soil > Wetlands > Peat | place: Sweden: Abisko...
TTTATAATCCATTCGTGCGCATGGCGTCCCCGCCGGCCTGTTGTCTGGAGCCAGAGAATGACCTTCAACATCCAGGAGATCATGGATTTCCTGCCCCACCGGTATCCCTTTCTGCTGATCGACCGGATCATTGAGTTTGAGCGCCTGAAGCGCATTGTGGCGCTGAAGAATGTCAGCATCAATGAGCCATTTTTTCAGGGACATTTTCCAGGAGCGCCGATTATGCCGGGAGTGCTGGTGATTGAGGCCATGGCCCAGGCCGGCGCAGTGTTGATGTTGAGCGAGCTTCCGGACCGGGAGAAGAGGCTGGCCGTCTTCACGGGCATTGACGACGCGAAGTTCCGGCGTCAGATTGTCCCCGGAGACCAACTGCGGATTGAGGTGGACGTGCTCAGCTTCCGGACCCGTTTCGGCAAGATGGCGGGCAGGGCGACGATTGATGGCAAGGTGGCCTGCGAGGCCACGCTGACCTGCATGATTGTGCCGCGGGCGGTGGAGGGTAAGGGCGCCGAGAGCAAGACCGTTGACACAAAAAGCGCAGAGGCGGCGGAGTGAGCATCCACGCCAGCGCAATTGTGGCTGCGGGCGCGATGGTTCCGGAGTCCTCCACGGTGGGCCCGTTCTGCATCATCGGACCGGATGTGGTGCTGGGCGAGGACAACGTGCTCATCTCGCATGTGGTTCTTGACGGCCGCACCCGGATTGGCGCGCGCAATGTCTTTCATCCGTTTTGCGCGGTGGGCGTCACGCCGCAGGACCTGAAATACCGCGGCGAGCCGACTGCAACCGAGCTCGGCGACGACAACACCATCCGCGAGAACGTGACCATCAGCCGGGGCACCACCGGCGGTGGCGGCATCACGCGGATCGGCTCCGGCTGCCTGCTCATGGCCAGCGTCCACATTGGCCACGACAGCCATGTGGGCTCGCACTGCATCCTGGCCAATGCGGCCACCCTCGCCGGCCACGTGGTGATTGAGGACTACGCCACCGTGGGCGCATTCAGCCCGGTGCACCAGCACTGCACGGTTGGCCGACACGCGTTCATCGGCGGCGGGACGATTGTGACGCAGGACGTGCTGCCGTTTTCCAAGACCTCCGCGCGGCGCGAGAACAAGGCCTTCGGCGTAAACAGCGTGGGCCTGGAGCGGCGCGGCTTCAGCCCGGAGCGGATCAGGGCGCTGCAGAAGGCCTTCCGGGTGCTGCTGGTGTCGAAGCTCAACACCACGCAGGCTGTCGAGAAGATGCGCGAGTTGGAAGGCGAAGATGTAGCCATCCTGGTCGGATTTATCGAGCGCTCCGAGCGCGGAGTAATCAAGTAAGCATGAAACTCGGCCTCATTGCCGGCAACGGGCGGTTTCCGTTTCTTCTGCTGGATGCGGCGCGGGCGCAGGGGCTCGCTGTCTCGGTGGCCGCCATTCGCGAGGAGGCCGACGCCGAAATTGACGTACGCGCCGCGGCCGACCCCGGCATCTCCGTCCACTGGCTTTCGCTGGGCGAGCTGTCCAAGCTCATCGAGGTCTTCCACAAGGAAGGCGTGACCAAAGCCGTGATGGCCGGGCAGGTGAAGCACAAGCAGATCTTTTCCTCCATCCGCCCGGACTGGCGGCTGGCCAAGCTGCTGCTCAGCCTGCGCACGCGCAACACCGACATGCTCCTCGGCGAGGTGGCCAAGGTGCTGGGCGACGAGGGCATTGAGCTGATCAGTTCCACTGCCTTTCTGGAGCCGCTGCTGGCTGACGCCGGTGTGCTAACCGCTCGCGCGCCAGACGAAGATGAGCGCAAAAACATTGAGTACGGCCTGGGCGTGGCGCGGGCCGTGGCTGCCTTCGACATTGGCCAGACCGTGGTGGTGGCCGCGCAGGCCTGCGTGGCTGTTGAAGCCATGGAAGGTACCGACGCCGCCATTGAGCGGGCCGGCGCGCTGATGCGGACGCTGGATCAGGGCGCGTCCACACTGGACCGGAGGCTGACCATCGTCAAGGTGGCAAAGCCCAACCAGGACATGCGCTTCGACGTGCCGGTGATCGGGATCAAGACGGTGGAGACGATGATCGCGGCTGGCGCCAGCTGCCTTTCGGTCGAGGCCGGTCGTACGCTGCTGTTCGATCGGGTTGCGCTCGTGGAGCGCGCCGCTGCTGCGGGGATTGCCATCGTCGGGTCTCCGCGTGCAAACTGATTGACGCAGGGCGCGCGGGAAACTCGGGCATGAGAAAGATGGAATCCCGCGGCCGTGCAGCCCCGTCCAATCACCCAGGAGGTCCCCGTGAGAAAACCATTGTGCTTCGTTCTGGCCGCGGCGCTGGTGCTGGCGGTTACGTATGTCAAGGTTCGGGCGGCCGATGAGCCGATGCCCAGCGTGGGCCAGGTTGCACCCACCTTCACACTGCCTTCGCAGGATGGATCGCAGATTGCTCTCGACAGCTTCAAAGGCAAGTGGGTGGTGCTCTACTTCTACCCCAAGGACCAGACCCCGGGCTGCACCATTGAGGCGCACAACTTCCAGCGCGACCTGGCGCAGTTTGAGGCCAAGAACGCCGTGATTGTGGGCGTGAGCGTGGACACGCCGGACAGCCACAAACAGTTCTGCACCAAAGAAGGGCTAACCTTCCGCCTGCTGGCCGACCCCGAGCACAAGGTGGTGGATCAGTACGGCTCGCTGGGCCACTTCGGCACCATGACCATTGCCAACCGGAACACTTTTCTCATCGATCCGAGCGGCAAGATTGTGAAGGTGTGGACGAAGGTGAGTCCGCAGGGCCACTCGGCTGAGGTGCTGGCCGCGATTCCGGCAAGCTAGAGCGCGGAATGGCGACCGGGTTGGCGGTGCAGTTTCGATCAGAGGTGGGGGAGTCGCAGGCCGTGCTGCTGGGACTCGACCCGGCTGTAGCGGACGTGCCCTGGCGCGCAGGGGGCTGGACGCGCAAGCAGATCGTGGGCCATCTGCTCGACTCGGCGACTAACAACAGGCAGCGGTTTGTGCGTGCGGCTACCGATGGGCGCTACGCTGGGCCGTTCTACGCGCAGCAGGCGTGGGTTGCGGCGCATGGGTATGCGGAGCAGAGCTGGGAGACGCTGCTCGGCTGGTGGCAGGTTGAGCACGAGATTCTGGCGGCGGTGGTGGATCGCATTTCCGAAGAGCGGCTGGGCGCGGTGTGCATCGTCGGCGATGATGCGCCGGCGACGCTGCGGTTTTTGATCGAGGATTATTTACGGCACCAGAGGTGGCATGTGGGGCAGATGACGAGCGGGGCTGCGGAATAAGGACCATGCGCCGTTCTTGTTTCGCGCTTCGACACAAGCGGCACTAGGCAGCTTTGTGTGCGTGAATCGCGGCGCGGAGCTTGTCGACGTGGATGCCGTGTGCATGGATCAGCTCGTGGAGTTTATCGCCCGTGATGCCGAACTCCTTTGACCAGTATGCAATGTCGGAAGCTATCTTGGGGTTGACCAGTTTAGGGTCGTGAGGACCCTTGACGGCGGTGTCCTGGTGCAGTGTGTGGGCTTCGTGGGCCTTGGCAGCGTCGTGATGCTCCGACATGAGTGTCTCCTCTTTTCGCTTCTGTTGTTTGGATGAAGTCGGACTGGTTGGGGATGTCTTCGAGGGGTCTTGCAGGCGCAGAAAAGCCCGCTCGGGAGCGGGCTCTTTTGCTTGCCTTGCGTTGCCTGTTGCCTGTTGCCTGTTACTTCTTGGTTGCTTTCTTTGCAGGTGCCTTCTTCGCAACTGCCTTCTTGGCGGGAGCCTTCTTGGCTGCTGCCTTCTTCGCCGGGGCCTTCTTGGCAACTGCCTTCTTTGCTGCCTTCTTGGCGGGCGCCTTCTTTGCTGCTTTCTTAACTGCCAATGGTTTACCTCTTCTAGTGGTTTTGCTGACGCTCTTTTTTGCCACAGCCTTTTTGGCTTTGGCCTTTCCGCCTTTAGCGACAGCAGGTTTTACGGCGGACTTCTTTGCGGCCTTTTTCGCCACAACTTTTTTCGCGGCTGCCTTCTTGGCCGGGGCCTTCTTGGCAGCTTTCTTCGCGGGAGCTTTTTTAGCGGCTTTCTTGGCCGGCGCCTTCTTTGCAGCTTTCTTGGCTGGAGCTTTCTTTGCGGCCTTTTTCGCAGGCGCTTTCTTCGCGGCCTTTTTGGCTGCCGCCTTCTTGACCGGCGCAACTTCGGGCTCTTCCACAATGATGATTATGGCTTCTTCAATAACTCCCTCATCATCGTCAGAGGAAGTGAGTACGGTGGAGGTTTCGACTTCTTCGTCTTCCTCGTCAAAGTCTTCATCGTGATCGGGGTCCAATTCCTGCGGCTCACCGAGCGGATCGCCGTCACTCATTGCATACATCCTGAACACTTCGTCCATCCCATTGCCTCCAGCGGCCGGCCGCTGACGTTGATTTGGATTGCGCCATCACCAAACAACACACGCACGGCCCACTCGTCGCAGTGAGCCTCTCAATAGATTGCACGTTGGAGCCGCAAAAACACAAGTACTTAATGAGGTGCTTGAATTTTTTTTGCAAGTTACTCGATTATTTTTGCGATGAAGTCCGCTTGCTGCCGCGCTTTTTCTTCGCGCCCGGCGCCGCAGCCTTGCCGGCGGATGCGCTTGCGCGCGCTTTGCCAGTGTGCGCATGAGCGGCGCTCTTCGCGGCCGGAGCGGCGGCCTGGCTGTGCGCCGTTGATGCAGGCCGATGCGCGGAACCCTTTGCCGGCGCGGGTTGCGGCGCACTCTCGCTCGCCGGGGCAGAGGCCGAAGCACGATGCGAGCGTATGCCATGCGCGGCTCCCGATGGCTCGGCGATATGCAGGCGGCGGCCTGGCTCAACTTTGACGCCGGCCATTTTGTTCCAGCGGCGCAGGTCGGTGAGCGAGACGCCGAAGCGATCGGCGATGGTGACCAGGGTGTCGCCCCTGCGCGCGACATAGAGCATCATGTGCGATGGCGCGGCGACGGGCGCAACGGGAATGGCGAGCGCCTCGACACCTTGCAGGCTGGATGTTTCGCTGAGTTGATTCGCGTCGGCCAGCGATTCTTCCGTTACGTGGAACTGATGCGCGACCGAGGCCAGCGTGTCGTCTGCGGCGACGCGATGATAGCGCCACGCAGCGCGCCGCGACTCGGGCACGATAGCGACACGCTGATCGAAGAGCGTGGCCGTGCCGGCGGGCAGATGCAGATCGAATGTCTGGTCGGGCGGCGTGACCATGCGCAGCAGGCTGGGGTTCAGTGCTTCGAGCTCATCGACCGGCGCGCCCACCAGGTCGGCGACCAGGCGCAGATCGATCGAGTAGTTGATGGTGACGGTGTCGGTGAGCACCGGGGGATCGAGCGAGATGTCGTCGAATCCATACTGCGTGGGATTGTTGGCGATGATGATGGCGGCCAGAATCTCCGGCACATAGTTCTGGGTCTCAGCGGGCAGCTCGTGGCGCTTGTAGAGCTCCCAGAAGTCGGCGTAGCCGGTGCGCTGCACAGCGTGCTGAATATTGCCGGTGCCGTGATCGTAAGCGGCCATGGACAGGTACCAGTCGCCGAGCTGGTTGTAGATGAACTTCATGTAGCGGGCGTAGGCGCGGGTGGACTTTTCAGGATCGAAGCGCTCGTCCACATAGCTGTTGAAGGCCAGACCGTAGGCCGGATCGTGGGGCATGAACTGCCACATGCCGCCGGCATGGGAGTGGGGATTGAGTGCGCGCGGATTGAAGCCGGACTCGGCGACAGCGAGATAGATGAGATCCTGGGGTACGCCTTCTTCAGCCATGACGCGCTGAATCATGGCGCGGTAGCGGCCGGAGCGCTGGAAGGAGTGGAGCAGGGTGTTGTGTCCCCGCTGGGTGTTGGCAAAGAAGTTGATGTAGACGGCGACGTAGTCGTTGACCACGAGGGGCAGATCGGACTTGGTGGTTGCCAGCTCGGCGCGAGCCTTGGCCACCACGTTGGGATCGACGGCGAAGGTGACGTCGCTGGCCACTTCAGCCGGCGCGGGTTCCTCTTTGGGCGCGAATCCGTTGCCCTGCTTGAGGGCTTCCATCTCAAGGGCGTTGACGCCGTCGACGATGCGATCGAACTCGTCCTGCAAAGGCGCGTCGGTCTTGATGTCGATACCGCTCGAAAGCATCAGGTCGACAGCGCGATCGAAGTAGGTCTTGGCGTTGACCAGATCGCCCTTCCGATACGCGGCCTGACCTTGCGCATAGGCCTGGTCCACCTGCTTGATGAGCTGGCGAACGCGCTGCTCGTGCGCACTGGGCTGGGGAGGAGCCGCGGGTGGAGCAGCCTGCGCGGGCTCAGCCATGGCGTTGGCGGGCGCGGTTGCCTGAGGCGGCTCGGACTGGCCTGCTGTGGGGGATGAAGACGGCGCGCATGCAGCCAGCGAGAGGGCAAGCAGGGAGAAGCCGAGAAAACGAAAGCGGAATGAACTTGTCTGCATGAGTGATCGCGTCACGCGGCGACCGATGGGACCGCAGGAGACACTATGCCGATGATAAGCTATGACCTGGAGCCTTGCATGCAGCAGCGCTTCTTAAGAGCCTGTTATGGACGCAAAACTCCTTCGCAACTTCGCCATCATTGCCCACATCGACCATGGAAAGTCGACGCTGAGCGACCGTCTTCTGGAACTGACCGGGTCGGTGACTGGCCGCGAGATGCAGGCGCAGATTCTGGACGATATGGATCTGGAGCGGGAGCGCGGCATCACCATCAAGGCGCACGCGGTGCGGATGATGTACAAGGCCAAGGACGGCGTTACGTATCAGCTCAATCTGATCGACACGCCGGGGCATGTGGACTTCAGCTACGAGGTTTCGCGCTCGCTGGCTTCGTGCGAGGGCGCGCTGCTGGTGGTTGACGCCAGCCAGGGCGTGGAAGCGCAGACGCTGGCCAATGCGTATCTGGCCATCAATCATGGCCTCGAAATCATTCCGGTGATCAACAAGATCGATCTGCCTTCGGCCGATATTCTGCGCACGCAGGAAGCGATTGAGCAGGCCGTGGGCCTGGACGCGACCGATGCAATCGCATGCAGCGCGAAGACCGGCCAGGGCGTGGAAGAGATTCTGGAAGCGATTGTGCACCGGCTGCCGGCGCCGACCGGCGATCCAAACGCGCCGCTCCAGGCGCTTATCTTCGACTCCTGGTTTGACGCATATCGGGGCGTGATCGTGCTGGTGCGCGTGATGCAGGGAACGATGAAGAAGGGCCAGCGCATCCGGCTGATGTCGAACGGGAAGTCGTTTGAAGTGGAGTCGATGGGCGTGTTGATGCCCAAGCCGGTGGAGATTGGGTTGCTCACGGCTGGAGAAGTCGGATTTTTCGCGGCCACCATCAAGAACGTGGGCGACACAAAGATCGGCGACACGGTGACGGAAGAAGCGCGGCCCGCTGCGGCGCAGCTGCCCGGGTTTGAAGACATCAAGCCGATGGTCTTTGCCGGACTTTATACCGTCGACTCGCACGAGCACACGCTGTTGCGCGATGCGCTTGAGAAACTGCGGCTCAACGACTCGTCGTTTTTCTTTGAACCGGAGAGCTCGGCCGCGCTAGGCTTCGGGTTCCGCTGCGGATTCCTCGGGCTGCTGCATATGGAGATCATCCAGGAACGGCTGGAGCGCGAGTACGAGCTGGACCTGATCACCACCGCGCCCGGCGTGCGCTACCACATCACGCTCACGGACGGCAGCGTGGTCGAGGTCGACAATCCTTCTCGCTGGCCGGAACCGACGAACATCGAAGCCATTCGCGAGCCCGTGATCATGGCCAAGATTCTGACCAACGAGGAGTACGTCGGCGGCATTCTCAAACTCGTGGAAGAGAAGCGCGGCAAGCAGGTGAACTTTGAGTACGTGACGCCTACACGGGTGATGCTCACCTACGAGCTGCCGCTGAATGAGATCGTGCTCGACTTCTATGACCGGCTCAAATCCATCTCCCGCGGCTACGCGTCGCTTGATTATCAGCTGGCTGGGGAGTGGGTTTCGCCGATGGTGAAGATGGACATCCTGGTCTCCGGCGAGCCGGTCGACGCGCTGTCGATTATCGTGCATCGCGATTTTGCGTACGAGCGGGGCAAGCTGCTGGTCTCGAAGATGCGGGAGCTCATCCCCCGCCAGCAGTTCGAGGTCGCCATCCAGGCCGCCATCGGCGCCAAGATCATCGCCCGCGAGACCGTGGCCGCACTCAGGAAGAATGTGCTGGCCAAGTGCTATGGCGGCGATATCTCGCGCAAACGCAAGCTGCTGGAGAAGCAAAAGGAAGGCAAGAAGCGAATGAAGCGGATCGGCAAGGTCGACATCCCGCAGGAAGCGTTTCTGGCCGTGCTGCGGATCGGCGAAGACCAGCAGAAGTAGGGGCTGAGCAGTAACTAACCGGATACTTTAGTTACTTGGCGTTCACACGGAATTGTGGAAAGCGTGCAAACGGGCCCAGAGAATCCGATCCCGCAGGTCACGCCGGACCGGCAGGCGCAGCCCCTGGATTGCTGCTGATATAAAAGGATTTATATTGTCTACCAGACTCCGGGTACAGATGGCAAGAGAAGAAAAGGGCCATTGCGGAGAAATTAGCGGGAAATAATCCACAATTTTTTCCACAGAATGGAGCCGGCGTTTCCAGATTTATTTTTGGCCCCGGCGTGCGCCAGTGGTACCAGTCCGGAAACCGCAGCAGGCAAACGCAAAAGGGCCCGAAACAGGGCCCTTTCTTGCGTAGGTCGCCGGGCGAAGTTTAGTGGGCGGCTGGGGCCTTTGCTGCCGGCCGGGGTGCGGGAGCCGCCCCAGCGGCCGGCGCCGGGATGCCTGACTTGAGGTTGTAGGCCGCGACCACAGCTTTGGTGATGTCCGTCGAAGGCAGTGCAAACAGGATCGGGTTCTGCTGCTGCGAGATGTCGAGCACCAGCGTGTATCCCTGCTGCTGCGCATAGGTGGCGAGCACGTCATAGACCTTGGACGCCAGAGAGGCATACATCTCCTGAGCTTCCTGGCCTCCTGCGGCACGCAGGTCGTCGGCATCGCGCTGGAGCTTCTTCTTCTTATCGTCGATGGAGCGGGCCTTGCTGGCGCGGTCAGCCTCGCTCAGCGTTGTGCCGGTGGCCTGCAGTTGCTTGGTGAGGCTCTGAATCTCGTCGTCCTGGGCCTTGAGCTGATTTTCTCTCGGCTCGTATTTCTTCTTTAGGTCGGCAAAGTTGCGCTCACCCTCATTGGTCTGGGCCACGGCAACCTGGAACGCAACGACGGCGATCTTGGAAGGAGCGGCTGCGGGAGCGGTTTGTGCGGCTGCGCTCAGGGCAAGGCCCGAGGCGAGCAAGGTGGCAAGTGCAAACGAACGCTTCATGGGAATGGAGATCTCCTTCAGGTCAAGGGCAGATTTATTTCCGCGGCGATGGCGTCAAAGCAAGCCAGGCCGGTGCCTCCTGAGCAACCTCACGGTCCTTTATCAGCTCATCGATTCGACCGGTGGGAGCGAAGGTGAGGAAAAGACGCGGACGGAAACGTCAGCGGGAACAATTTGGATTATAGGAGGGCGGATCGGGAGCGTCAAACGTCTGTACCGGCTCGGCGGGCGCCGGCGCCGGGCGCCGCGCCAAAAAGAGCAAGACCCCGCTCAGCGAGGCCTTGCCGTGGTGCTCGATCAATTGAACTGCTGCGCGCGAAGATCAGTGCGCGGCAGGGGCCTTGGCGGCCGGCTTGGGAGCCGGAGCCGACTCGGGCTGCGGCGGCGGCGCGGGAACGCCCGACTTGAGGTTGTAGGCATCGACAACCGCTTTGCTGATGTCGGTGCTGGGGCTGGCATAGAGCACTACCGGCGCCTGCTGCTGGCTGCCGCTGCCGTCAACCACAAGAGTGTAGCCCTGCTGCTGAGCATAGGTGGCCAACGTGTCATACACCTTGGAGGCGATCTTGTTGTAGACCTCGTTCATCTCGTCGGAGAGGTCCTTCTGGGCGTCTTCGGCAAAGCGCTGGGCTTCCTTCTTCTTGTCGTCGATGCTGCGCGTCTTGGCGGCGCGGTCGGCTTCGGAGAGCTTGTCAGCGCCTGCCTGCAGCTGCTTTTCCAGGCCATCAATCTCGTCGGCCATGGTCTTGAGCTGGGTCCGCTTGGGCTCGTACTTCTTCTGCAGATCGGCAAAGTCGCGTTGAAATTCGTTGGTCTGGCCCACCGAGGCCTGGAACGCGATCACGGCGACCTTGGCTGGACCTGCCGGAGCCGAAGCAGCGGGCGTTGTTTGTGCGGCGGCGCTGAGGGCAAAGCCCGAAGCCAGCGCGAGAACGAGGGCAAAGTTACGCTTCATTTGGATGGAAAACTCCTTCAACTTGCTTTGACGAAATTCCTGTCGAAATCGTGCCTGATCGCGGGATCAAACTTGTGTCTCCTGTGAAACCCGACCGTCACTCTTTAGCAAACTCCGCGCCGGAGTAGCGGGCAGAGACGGCAAAAGAGCCTTGCGGAGACATCAGCAGGAACTGCTTGGATTATAGGGGTGGAGGGTTGGAGAGGTAAAGCGAGAGAAGGGGAAATTGGGATTTCACGCAAGGGAAAACGCATGGGCGCAGCTCCGGCCGGGAGGGCCGGCAGTTGAAGCGCCCGGCATGCGTGATCTTCCACCCATTGCGCAAAGAACGCGCAATGGAGGGGGCACAGTGCGTGGCACGCGCTCCAAGCAGAAGGGCCGTCCGCATCGTCGGACGGCCCAGATATGCGCAGCGCCAACAGAGTGCTAGAAGGTTGTGGAAACGGTGAGGCGGAAGGTCTTGCGCGGCTCGCGGAAGATGTACTCAGAGCCGTAGGCCTGCAGGGCTTCCTGATACGTGTAGTCGCCGGCGCCCCCCGGCGGGAACAGGTCGCGGGTGATGAGCTCAGCCGAGCAGCTGCCCTTGTTGCCGCCCACGATGACCGAGTTGCAATAGGGGGTTTCATAAAGCCGCAGCGGGTTATACGCGTAGTAGATCCGGACCGGCGCGTTGATGATGGGCATGATGACCGAGAGCTCGCCGCCGAGCGACATGCGGGGAACAAAGTTGGTGCCGCTGATGGGGCGGATGTTCTGCTGAAAGCCGACCTGCGAGCCGGGCTTGCCGCCCTCGCAGGAGCCGTTGTTGAACACCGGGCAGCCGTAGAGCGGTGCAGTGAGGGATGCGAAGCCCTCCGGGCTCTGCTTGAGCTGGCCTTTGTTGAGCGCGGTGTCGATGCCGAAGTCGTCAAAGAACGAGAACATGACCGGACCGGCGATGGGGATACGGTAATCGATGTTGGTGGTGAGGCTGGTATCGCCGCCGATGGAGGCGATGCCATAGACGGGCAGCGGGACCAACAGGCACTGGTTCAGCTGCGGATTGTTCGGGTCGCGCGGCACGCAGACGCCGTCCGGATTGGTGAGCTGCACGTTGATGCGGTTGGGCACGTAGCCGTAGGGTGTGGCTCCGCGGATATCAAAGCCGCGCAGATCGGCCTCGCCGCCGGTGTAGAAGCGGTTATTGGGAGGAGCAACGTCGCCGCCGAAGCCCTGAACGTAACCCAACTGGGCGCGCATGCCGAGCACGTTCCGTCCGTTGGGGTTCGGAGTCAGGTAGTGCATGGGCATGAAGCGCTTGTAGGCCACCAGCGGCGTAATGTAGCGCACGTTGCCACCAATACCGGCGATCTGGAACACCGCCGAGTATTCCTTGCCAGACCGCGGACGCACGGGGTTGTTGATGGTGTTGTAGGTATAGCTGAACGATGCCGAGCTGTTGATGATGCCGGCCAATGCGTTTGACCCCTGAATGCCGGACCGGAAGCTGATGGTCTGAAAGAAGGTCTGCGAGGCGGTCGAGAACGCGGTGATCGTCGACTTGTTGAGGCTGTAGGTCATGCCCACGCGCTGGAAGGCGTGGCGCTTGAGCGGGTAGCTGAGCGAGAAGGTCAGGCCGGTGGAGGCCTGGTTGTAGTTCTGCGTGAGCGACTGCTGCGCCGAAGTAAGGTTGGCTGACAAGCCGGTCGAGGTCTGGTAGTTCTTGGACGCGTTGAAGTCCTGCTTGGTGTTAAACAGCTGGAAGCCGAGATTGAGCGGCCGGTTGCGCAGGTAAGGCTGCGTGAAACCGAACATGAATTGGCGGCTCACGTTACCCAGGTTGCCTTGCAGGCTGAGCGTCTCGCCCAGGCCGAGGAAGTTGTTGGTCTGGTAGTTCACGCCCAGGAAGGCGCCAGACAAGCCGCTCACGCCGCCGTTCAGGCCGATGGAGTTCTTGCCCTTTTCCTTGACCTTGAGCAACAGGTCGACCGTCCCGGCCTCGGCATCCTGGTGGGCCTCCGAGTCCTGATCAACCTTGAGCGCCTCGAAGTACTCCAGTTGGTTGAGGCGGAGCAGGCTGTACTCCCACAGCTGCGAGTTGTAGACCGAGCCTTCGTCAAGCAGGAGCTCGCGGCGGATCACCTTGTCGCGGGTGATGGTGTTGCCCTGGAACTCAATGCGCGACACGTAGAAGGGCTTGCCTTCATCGATGTCGATATCAAGCGAGACGGTTTGCTTCTGGTCGTCGTAAGACGACTTGGGAATGGCGCCGAAGTTGATGTAGCCCAGCTGTCCGTAGGCCTTCTTGAGGTTCTCCAGGCCCTTCTGGATCATGGTGGCGTTGAACCAGTCGCCGTCACGAACGGCAAAGGTATTGCGCAGCGCCTTCACATTGGAGACGGCCTTGTTGCCGGTAAAGGTGATCGAGCCCAGGCGGTAACGTGCGCCCTCTTCAACAGGCATCGTGATGTCGATGCGCTTGCCCTTGTTGGGCCGAAAGGTGAACCAGTTCAGCCCGCCTTCGTCGCGGATCTGCGTCTTCGGTTCCTCGATAGCGGCATTGGCGTAGCCCTTGTCGCGGTAAGCCTGGCGCACGCGCTCGGTGTCTTCCTCGAGCTTGCCCGCGTCGAAAGTTTGCGGAAACAGGTTTTCAAAGAATATGGAGTAGGGAATGCCGACCGGCTTCAGGTTCTTCATGGCGCGGCGCAGCACCAGGGCGCTCAAGTGCTGGTTGCCGGTGAACTTGATGTTGCCCACCTTCACGGTTGGGCCTTCCTTGATATTGAAGTTCACCTGCACGGAGGCCGGCGGAATGTCTTTTACGTCGATCTTGACGGTGGCGAACTGGTGGCCGTGCTCGCTGAGCAGCTCCTTCAACACGGCGGTGGCGCGCAGAATCTTGGCCGGGTCATACTGGCTCTCGACCGAGAGGCCAACCTTCTCCTTCTTGAAGCGATCAAGAATATCGGAGTTGGAGATCGAGTTGTTGCCCTTATAGTTGATCTCGCGGATGGTCGGCTTTTCCTTGACAAAGATGTCGAGGATGATGCCCTTCTCCGTGTCTTCGCGCTCAATGCGCAGGTTTTCAAAGTAGCCCGTGTTCCAGAGCGAGTTGAAGTCGCGCTCAATGGAGATCGGATCGTACACATCGCCCGGGTGTGTAAACAGCCGAGCCAGCACCGTCTCCTTGGGAATGCGGCGGTTGCCGATGACGCGGATGGAGTCGATCGTCTCCGACTGCTGGGCAAAAGCGACGCCGGTTGCGGCAAGCAGAATCACGGCCAGGGCAATGCGGACCAGCCGGGCCGGAATGCGGCCGGCGCGGGACACGAATACGCGAGACACGGAAGAGTGCTTGATCTTCACCGGGCTGGAGCCCTGCGTCGAGCACAAGAACTGGTGCGGGCCATAGTTCGCCATCTGGTTCGGCTTCACGGGAAGAATATCGACACCCTCACTGCTGAAAAAATCTGGTCCTGCCTCAAGGAAAGAATGATTATATTTGACCGCAGCCACCCCGCCCAAACGAGCAGGTTGCCGCACGGCCGGAAACCGAGTCTTTCCCAACAAATCCGTGCCGCGGAATGCGCTTTCGGACTGGGCCCTATCCCACAGTCTACCGGACGCAGGCGGGTTGGGGTGCTGGGCTCCTCCCCTTCTCGCTGCGCGGCATCCCTCTTAGACGCGAGTAGGCAGCACATGGCATCCTCGACAAACGGAGGTTTTTCTTTCCATGCATGCGACGGAGGGCGCGATTTATTGTTTTTGGGCTGCCCTGCTCGATGGCGACCCGATCAGTCTGGAGAAATTTCGCGGCCAGGCGGTGCTGATCGTGAACACCGCCAGCCACTGCGGGTTTACACCCCAGTACGCCGGCCTCGAGCAGCTCTACCGCGCCTACCGGAGCCGCGGCTTCACCGTGCTCGGCTTCCCGTGCAACCAATTCGGCCTTCAGGAGCCTGGCTCAGCGGATGAGATAGCCGGGTTTTGCCAGAAGAATTACGGCGTCAGCTTCCCTGTCTTCGCCAAGATCGATGTCAACGGCGCCCACGCTCACCCCTTGTATCGGTTTCTGAAGCAGCAGCGGCCCGGGGCGCTCGGATGGCTGACCGGCGGCCGGATAACGTGGAACTTCACGAAGTTCCTGATTAATCGCGAGGGCGGCGTGGCGGCGCGCTACCGGCCCAGCAAGGCTCCCGCTGCGCTGGCCGGGGCAATCGAGGAGCTGCTGGACCGCGATTGAGCGCGAGCGCGGCACCGGGGATTGACGCGGGGCCGGTGCCCAATTGGACTGGATCGTGGAGGTTCTGCCCGGTTTTCTTCGCCTGTCCGAACTCCGCAGCATTCCAGGAGTATGCTGTTCGATATCCGGAGGCCGGTACGCTTTGCTTGCCATACCGCGCAGTTGTCCGGATTAGCCGGGAGGCTTCATGCGCCGCAATCTTCCCATGATCCTGATCCGCGTGATTGTGGGAGTGGTGTTTGTCACGGAGGGAGCGCTCAAATTTATCCATCCGGTGGAGTTCGGCAGCGGACGGTTCGCCGCCATTGGGCTGCCCGACGCACAGATTTTGGCTCCCTTTGTGGGCGCCATTGAAGTTGCCAGCGGCGTGGCCATCGTCCTCAACCTCTTTGCGGGAGACGCGGCTCTGGTTCTGCTCGCGGTCATCGTGACCGCCTTGGTAACCACAAAGCTGCCTGTGCTGGTGGGCCGGCCGTTGGGCCCGTTTACGCTTGTCAAACTACCCCACTACGGAGTGCTCGCGTTTCTGCACGAGGCGCGAGTCGATCTGTGCATGCTGTTCGGCCTGCTGGCGGTGGCTATCGAGGGAGGTGTCCGTATGGGCCGCCGCAGGCAGTGGTACCAGTCCAAGCCGCTGTAGCAGCAAGGGCCTCCATGCGGAGGCCCTTGCTGTTGGAGCGGCGGATTGCGGTAGCGGTTAGGGTGCCGCGGTGTAGGTGTAGTCGGTGTAGCGGGAGGTGCCGTTGTAGATGGTGTAGAGGCGGACGTAGACCGGCGCGCCGTTGGTGGGCAGGTTGGTTGCGGTGGCGGTGAGCGCGGTGGTCTGATGCGACTGGTAGAGGTTGCCCGAGCCGGGGCCGGTGGAGCCGATCCAAAGCGAGTAGCCGGTAGCGCCGCTTGCCGCGGTCCAGGTGAATGTGACCCGGGCGCCGCTCAACGTGGTGGACGGTGTGGGCGTGGTGAGCATGGCCGTGGTGCCGGTGGCCGCGGTGAAGGTGGAGTCGGTCGAGACCGAAACGCCGCCCGCGTAGATGGTGTTGATGCGCGCGTAGATGGTTGACCCGTTGGTGGGCAGCCCGTTGGCCGTGGCGGTGAGCGCGGTGGTGGCGCCGGAGTTGTACAGGTTGGACGAGCCCACGCCGGTTGAGCCCAGCCACAGCGAGTAGGCCACGGCGCCGGTGGCCGGCGACCAGGTGAAGCTCACGTTGGGCCCGCTCAGGGTGCCGGGCGAGGGCGAGGTAAGGGCCGCGCGGGTGCTCGCCGTGAAGGTGTAGTCGTTGGGCGTGGCCACACCGTTGAAGATGGTGTAGAGCCGCACGTAGACCGTGCCGCCGTTGGTGGGCAGGGCGGTCACGTTGACCGTGGAAGCGGTGATCTGATGCGACTGGTAGAGGTTGCCCGAGCCGGGGCCGGTAGAGCCGATCCACAGCGAGTACGACGTTGCGCCCCCGGCCGGTGACCAGCTGAAGGTGGCCGCCGGGCCGGCGAGCGTGGAGCTGGGCGCGGGTGAGGTGAGCACTGCGGGCGCCGGCGAAACGGTGGTGGTGGTGCCGGCCGTGGCCACCAGGTTGACCGAGCTGTTCAGCGCCATGGTGGCCGTCAGCTGCGTGTTCACGCCGACGCCGGTGAAGCTGACGCCGGGGAAGGTGGCGGTGCCGGAGGAGAGATTCTGCGTGGTGGTGCCGCTCAGCGTGGAGCCCGCATCAGAGAGCGTCACCGCGCTCGTGGGTGTGGTCGCGACCATGCCGCTCTCGAAGAGCGTGGTGGTGGGCGCAGGCGTGATGGCCTGCCCGGCGAAGGCGGCGTGCGGCACGTTGCCGAACAGCAGCCCGTAGTTAGATTGGACAGCACCGGAGTCGACCGAGCCGGTGGGGCAGTGGGGATCGAAGACGAAGCCGCGCTGGTCGGCAGTGATACCGGCCGCCGTCGCGTTGGCCAGCGTGCCGCCGCAGATGGCCGCGTCGCCCGGCTGCGGCACCAGGGTCTGCGTCGGACCGCCGTTGCTGCCCAACGCGCTCAGGTTCACGGCGGTGCTGATCTGGTTGCCGCCGTTGTCGGTGTAGCCGCCGGCGATGTCAGCATTGCTCGGGGCCGTGTTGCCGGAGACAATTGTATTGGACAGGTTGACGGCGCCCCCGGCGTTGTCAATACCACCCCCTGCAACGTTGGATGTATTTCCACTGATGGTCGAATTTGTGATCGTCGCGGAGGCGTTATAGACGTGAAGGCCGCCGCCTGCCGAGTTGCCGGAATTGCCACTGATTGTGGTTCCCATCACCGTCAAGGATCCGCCTGGGCCGCTTGTGAGACCTCCCGCGATGCCGCTGTTGCCCGAAATTGTGCTGTTGATGATGGTCATTGTTCCGCCGTCGTTGTAGATGCCGCCGGAGGCCGAGGGCGCATCGTTTCCGGAGATCGTGGAATTGGTTACCGTCAGCGTCGATGTTGCGCTGTTGAAAATGCCGCCAGCGCCGTAGCCATAGTAAATGCCATTGGTGATGATGAGGTTGCTGATGGAGGAGCCGCCGCCCGTGGCATTGCCGGTAAAGACGGGAACAGCAACTGCCGCGCCGCCTCCGTTGACCGTGACCAGATTGGTGAGCCCGTAGGCGCTGCCGCTGGTGGGTCCGGTGATGGTGACGTTCGACGGAATACTGAGCGTTCC
>Ga0302279_10004235_pt1 | contig 17157 bp, 20 predicted proteins | sample III_Bog_N3_3_FD_194541 | JGI IMG/M metagenome (GOLD analysis project Ga0302279, IMG submission 194541) | Peat permafrost microbial communities from Stordalen Mire near Abisko, Sweden - III_Bog_N3_3 | ecosystem: Environmental > Terrestrial > Soil > Wetlands > Peat | place: Sweden: Abisko...
CGCGTTTCCCATTCCCGATTACTCACTTGAAATGGAAGACCGAAGACCCTCTGAGCAGGGATTCGACAACTTCAAACTGTGGGTCGATCAGAAACCGGTTCACTACGCCATCGAAGCAAAAGCGATGCTCAAAGGCCAAGACTATAGCGCGCTTTTGAGATCAATGGGGGTGGATGTCGCAAGCTACGGACACAGCATCGACAACGACACTCAGCCACAGATAGACAGGCTCAGTAAAGCTCAGAAGGAGCGTCTGGCGAAAGTGGGACTGATAGACCATGTAAATGGGGAATACGGCAGCCCAAACTGGAAGGTTCGCAAGAAGTATTACTGGTCGCAGACCTTCCCAGCCCACTCCATTGTTCATATTCGCCACGAATACACTCCGGATTTGGGGAACTCAAACACCGTCGGCTTAGGCACAACACCAAAGGAAGACAGCGTGGAGGCCAGATCTGTCTGTATCGACCCGGGGCTAAGAAATACTGTTTCAAAATATCTTGCTGTTCAAGATAACGAGTCCTCAATCTTCTATGTGGATTTCATCCTTACAACTGCCAATACCTGGAAGACGCCAATCGAGGATTTCACTCTTGTCGTGGAACGGCCCCACCCTCAATTTCAGCAGGCAGGCCGCAAGTTGAAGGGCGAATCCTACGTGAGTTTCTGTTGGAATGGGCCAGTAATGAAAACTGACGCTGACCATTTCTCGGCACATCTAACAAACTTTGTGCCAAGCAAAGAGCTTCGCATCGGATTCATTAATCTAGACTCGGGTTGGGCAAACGGGGAACCTTACTAAGCCCAAATCCGGGCCAGCACCAGTTCAAACCCGGCGATGGGGCCGGTACCCTGGACGGACGTTGGCTGCGCAAGGTGTTCCGGCTGCTCGCCGGGGCGGTAGATGACGGCGGCCTTCTTTCAGCGGGTCGATGAGAGCGATGCCTTACGGCGCCGTCATGCGCACGCTGACGCCATACCCTTGCAGCGGAATCGTCGTGTCCAGGGTGTCCGTATCGGTCTCGATCACCGTCATCACCTGCGAGTCTTTGCACACCACATACACCTTGCCGGTCGGCGTCGCGTTGGTCGTGGCAATCCAGGCCGGATGCCCGTTGATCGGGATCGTCGCCGTCACTGTGTCCGTGGTCAGGTTCACCACCGACACCGTGCAGGTGGTCGATACGTTGGGCACCGCCACCGCCGCGCAGGGCAGTCCCGCAACCCCGGCGTTCGCCACATACGCGCGCGAATAGTCGCTCAGCACCGACACCATGATCGGGTTGACGCCCACCGGGATGGTCGCCACCACGGTACCGAACTGGGTTGCGTCGATCGGGTTGGCCGCGTCGCAGTTCGGGTTGGTCGGCAGCGCCGACGCCGTGCACAGCGGAATGTTGACCAGCGTCACCGAGCCATTCGACGTGCCCGTCCCCTCGTTGACCACCACCAGCTCATCCACGCCCGACGCCAGGTCCGCCCACACCGGACGCACTCCCACCGGAATCGTCGTCACCGGCGTATCCAGCGCGTTGGTCTGCGCGTTAATCACAGACACCGTCCCGTCCGTCTGGTTCAGAATAAAGGCGCGCCTGTCGTCCAGCGTCATCACCCCATACACCGGCCCGCGTCCCACCGGAAGCGTGGTCGAGATGGTCGGCGAAGCGGTCAGGCTGGTTGCGTTCTCGATTGCCTCCACCTGTCCCGGCCCGCCGCTGGTCGACTGGCTGATGCCATAGATCCTCGGCGCTGACTGTTGGCCCACCACATACACAGGCGAATACCCGGTTGCCACCGGCAGCTCCTGCTTCAACGCGGGCGGCATTCCCAGCAGTTGATCGATCGCGTTGACCCCGGGGTCGGCGATGAAGGTCGTATTCGACGCTGCATAGAGGCTCGTAGGGTTCGCCCCCGCCAGCAGCGTCGAGTTCAATACATTGCTGGTGATCAGCGACGTCGTCGATATTTCGAACGAGGTCACCGTCTTGTCGCTGTTCAGCGTATAACCGCCAGTTGACCCGTTCGTGTTCAAGGCAAAGAAATACGGATTCACCCCCAGCTCCGCCGTCGACAGCACCGTGTCGCCGGAGAAGTCCACCATCGTCACCAGTCCGTTGGAGTTTGGCCCCGGGCTCGACACCGCCATTGCATACTTGGCCGGCTGTGCCGCTGGGCCCACCACGGCGATCGCTGTCTCAACAGGCCGATATGTGTTTCCGCACCCGGCAATCATCGCCATCGATGCGGCCAGTCCCGCCAACGCCGCTGCCGCGCGCCCAGGAGACGCCGCTCCGGGCACCGTCCTCTGAATCCCGCGCCGCTTCCCGATCCCTGCCGACTGCACTTCCGCTGATTGCAAAACTTCTCCCACGCTACCGCCGAGTCTGACGACGCTCAAGGCTAGATTGTAAATCAACCCGGCCCCCTGCGCTCCCGCCACCATCAAAACCACCCCCGCCCGTCTTCAACTGACAACCTGCAACTTCCTATGCGTCCGCCCGCCCATGCAGCCAGCCCACGTTCACATGCAGCCGCAGCAGCGTATAGCTCAGCATCTCGTGGAAGTAGCGCAACGCCAGATCGTAGTCGTCAATGTGCCCCAGCGTTCCGCGCGGCGACGTGTAGACAATCAGCCCTGCATCCTGGCACAGAGCGCGCACGCGGAACAGGTGCGTCCCATCGCTCACCACCACAATGCTGTTTAAATGCCTCTCCCGAGAAATCTCCGCCAGCCGCCGGACCTGCTGCTCGGTGTCCACCGACTCGGTCTCCGCCACGATCCGCTCATACGGAATCCCGTTCGCCAACAGGTAGTCGCGCCCCACGCCGCCCTCGGTCTTTCCCTTGTCCAGATCGCTGCCGCCGCCCAGCGTAATCACCAATGGCGCAATCTGCTCGCGGTAAAGCTCCACCGCGTGGTCCAGCCGCGCGTGCAGCACCGGCGAGGGGCGTCCGCCGTACTCCGCCGCACCGAAGACCGCGATTGCGTCCGCCGGCCGCGCCTCGTCCTTTTCCGCTACCTCGTTGATCTGGAGGGTGAGCCAGCCAATCCACCCCAACGCCAGCAGCAGCGCGACGCCCAGCGATCGCCGCAGCAACAGTCGCGCCGTCGTCTCCCGCCGCTTCGCCGCACGCGTGCCGCGCTTTGGCAGTCTGAAGCGGCGTTTCGGCGAACTGGTGGATGTGGAACCCATATGGCAGAGAATCTCGATGGCAAGGCTACAGCATTCCCGGCCCAGAAGCTGACAGTGGAACTGCACGATGTCGCGCTGCCCCCAGTATCCCTCTTCCCACCTCACTCGACAAACATCGTCTGCTCATGGTTCGCCGTCAGAGGTATGCTATGGACTTGCGTTGTTCTCCATCGCATCCCATCTCCAGCCTCTCGCACAGGAGAATCATTTGACGGCCGAGATACTCCGCATCCACCCGGACGAGCCCGAAACGGAACTGATCGCTCAGGTCGTCCGCTCGCTCTCCGCCGGCAACGTCGTCGCGCTGCCCACCGACACCTTCTATGGCCTGGCCGTCGATCCCATCAACCTGCGCGCCGTCGACCGCATCTACGAGGTCAAGAGCCGCGCCCGCCACAAGCCGCTCTCCCTGCTCATCAGCGAGACCGCACAGGCCTACGGCCTCGCCCGCGAGATCGACACCGCATTCGACCGTCTCGCCGAGCGCTTCTGGCCCGGCCCGCTCACCCTCGTCGTCAAGGCCGGAACCCGCCTGCCCCTGCGTGTCACCGCCAACACCGGAAACGTCGCCCTGCGCGTGCCGGAGAACGCCATCGCACGCGCCGTCGTCGACCTCCTCGGTCTGCCCATCACCGCAACCTCCGCCAACCTGCGCGGAATGCCCGAGTGTACCGACGCCGCTAGCGTCAGCGAGCAGCTCGGCAACCAGATTCCTCTCATCGTCGACGGTGGCCCCACCGCCCGCTCCACGCCCACCACCATCGTCGACCTCTCCGGCGGCGGAAACTCCTGGATGATCCTGCGCGAAGGAGCCATCCCCACCCACGAGATCGCCCTCGCCCTCCAGCACTAAGCGCCTGTTTCACAGCAATATCTCATCCTCCCTTCCGGCTTCACACTAAATTAAGCTGGGTCCTCTACCCTCGGACTGAAAGACTTCAGGATTCATGGCTGTAGCGACCGTCGTGCCTGGAACAAAGTTAATTGCGCACCAAAGTTGATCGCACTCTATAAGGAGAACTGATTTGCGAACCATTCAAAAGATCGTGAAGCCTCTGGCCACGTTGCTGATCCTTGCAGCCATGCCCTGCCTCGCCCAGTCCAACTGGGCAGTCGTCCAGACCTTCCACATCGGCGGAGAGGGCAGTTGGGACTACGTCACCATCGACGCGCCGGGACACCGGCTCTTCGTTACCCGCGCCACCCACACCCAGGCCATCGACACCGACTCCGGCAAGGTGCTGGGCGACATTCCAGGCCAGGTGCGCTCCCACGGCGTGGCCATCGTGCCCAGACTCAACCGAGGATTCATCACCGATGGCGGCGGCCCCGGCGCTATCCTCGTCTTCGACCTGAAGACCTACGCCGTCCTGGGCAAGCTCGCCGCCATGCCCGATGCGGACGGCATCATCTACGACGCCAAACTCGACCGCGTCCTCGCCGTCTCCGGCGACGGAGGCACCCTCATGACCTTCGCCCCGGACATCGATCCGGCAAACGGCAAAGTCACCTCCATCGACCTGGGCGGCAAGCCAGAGTTTCTCGCCTCCGACGGCTCCGGCAAGGTCTTCGTCAATCTTGAAGACAAGGATGTCGTGGCCGTCGTAGACCTCAAGTCGCGCTCTGTCGTCTCGCGCTGGCCGGTCGCGCCCGCCGGTCACCCGGTCGGTATGGCGATCGACCCAGCCAGCCACCGTCTCTTCATCGGCTGCCGCAACCCGCAAAAGCTGGTCGTCATGAACGATGAAACCGGCAAGATCGAGGCCTCGCTTCCCATTGGCGCGGGCGTGGACGCCACCGCAGCAGGTGCAGGCCTCGCCTTCGCCAGCGCTGGAGACGGCACCCTGACCGTCGCCGCCGAAAAAGCCGGTAAATTCGACGTTGCGCAAGTAGTCAAGACGCCCACCGGTGCAAAAACCATGGGCATGAACGCGGAGACCCACCGCATCTACCTGCCCGCCGTCGATCTGGAACCCGCCGTAGCAGGCACTCGCCCCAAACAGAAGCCGGACACGTTCAAGATCGTCGTGGTCGCAGCCCAGTAGCAGCCTCACCCCGGAGAGCGCCACACCACGTCGGCGCTCCTCCGCCCACTCTCTAAGCAGCTTTGGATGCGCATCGCGTGTAGCTCTTGATGGTGGGTAGCAACTTGATCGCGCTTCCCGACTTTTGTTTTGCAAGCCGAATCTCATAGAGGCTCTGCAAATTGAGCCAGAACTCTGCGCTGGTGGCGAAGAAGTGTGCCAGTCGCAGTGCCGTGTCGCCGGTAATCGAGCGGCGTCCGTTGAGGATCTGCGTCACGCGGTTGGTGGGCACGCAGATCTGGCGCGAGAACTCCGCCGCGCTCATCTCCATCGCGTTCAACTCCTCCGCCAGATGCTCTCCTGGATGTATCGCTTCCATCGCTCTCTCCTGTTAGTGATAGTCCACAATCTCTACGTTGGCGGGGCCCTTTGTGCCATTTGGCCACTCGAAACAGATTCTCCATTGCTCGTTGATTCGGATGCTCCACTGCCCTTTGCGTTCGCCCTTGAGCGCCTCAAAACGATTTCCTGGCAACGCTGAAAGATCTTTCACCGAAGTCGCGGCTTCCATCCGGTCCATCTTCATCCGCACCGCGTGCTCGAAGCCAGAAAACTCCTTGACCCGTTTGCCGGCGGCAAAGTCACGCGTACGCTTGTCGCGACAACTCTGGATCATAGGCCAAGAATACCCATCTGTATGCTGTACGTCAAGCATAAATATCCTGGCTACTCTTTCATTGAATGCGAACGAGGAACACTTCAGCTTTAGCCCCTGAGCGACTTCCATCCCACGCACGCGGTATGCTGATCAGCGGAGAACGAATCATGCGACTGACCAGGCGACTCGCCACAACATTCATCCTCGGCTTCACCGCCTGCGCCGCCGCGCAGACCACCCCCGTGCAGAGTGCGGCACCGGCAGGGCCCACCCCCGCGCAGTCCACGCCAGCCGCAATCATCCCCGCCCAACAGATGGCCGCAACCGTCCTCCTCCAGCACCCGTCCACCACCCCCACCGCCTGCACCTGGGGATACGAAGACGGCTTCCGCCTCGACGGCATGGCCGCCATGTGGCACAACACCGCCGACCCCGCCATCTTCAACTTCATCAAGGCAGCCGTCGATCCATGCATCGCCGCCGATGGCAGCATTGTGGGCTACAAGGCCGAGACCCACACCCTCGACAACATCGAGATGGGCCGCGCCGTCCTCTTCCTCTACCGCGTCACATCGCAGCCCAAGTACGCGCTCGCCGCGAAGTTTCTCCACGATCAACTCGCCCTTCAGCCGCGCACTCCCTCCGGCGGCTACTGGCACAAGCAGATCTATCCCAACCAGATGTGGCTCGACGGCGCTTACATGGCCGAACCCTTTCGCGCCGAATACGCCGTCACCTTCCAATCCCCCGCCGACTTCGACGACATCGCCAAACAGCTTCTGCTGATGGACGCCAACATGCGCGATCCGGACTCCGGCCTCCTGCGCCACGGCTGGGACGAGTCCAAGCAGATGTCCTGGGCCGACAAGACCACCGGCCTCAGCCCCGAGGTCTGGGGACGCGCCATGGGCTGGTACGCGATGGCCCTCGTCGATACGCTCGACTGGTTCCCCCCGTCAAGCGACCAGTCCCATCCGCAACGCGCCGCGCTTATCGCCGCGCTCAATCGCACCATGGCCGCGGTCATCGAGGTTCAGGACGCAAAGACCGGACTCTGGTGGCAGGTCATGACTCACGGCAGCGAGCCGGGCAATTTCTTCGAGGCCTCCGCAAGCTGCATGTTCACCTACGCGCTGGCCAGGGGCGTGCGCATGGGCTATCTGCCTCAAGCCGATGAAGAGAACGCCAAACGCGCGTGGGAGGGCATTCAGAAGCAGTTCATTGCCGCCAATCCCGATGGCACGCTCGTCCTGCAAAACACGGTCAAGGTCGGCGGTCTCGGTGGCACTCCCTTCCGCGCTGGCGACTACAACTACTACATCCACGAGCCAGTCGTCGATCAGGATAAAAAAGGCGTCGGCGCATTCCTCCTCGCCGGCTCCGAGATGGAGCAGTCCGCAACCCAATCCCTCGGCCAGCACAAGACCGCGCTCATCGATGCCTGGTTCAACTCGCAGACCCGCAAGAACGCCTTCGGCCAGACCGAGCCCTTCCACTACAAGTGGGACGACGACTCAGCCAGCGGCTATTCGCTCTTCGGCCGCGCCTTCCAGAGCTACGGCGTCTCGCTCGCCACGCTACCCGCCGCACCCACCGCCGCCGCGCTCGCGCACGCCAATATATACCTCATCGCCTCGCCCGACATCCCCATCAAGAACCCCAACCCGCACACCATGGACAAGCCCAGCGGCGACGCCATCGAGGCATGGGTCCGCTCCGGCGGCGTCCTTCTGCTCTTCTCCAACGACCGCGACAACACCGAGTTCACCGGCTTCAACACTCTCAGTGATCGCTTCGGAATCCACTTCAACCCGGTCCTCTCGCACCACGTCGTCGGCGAAGACCACGCCTCGGGCGAGGTCGTCATCCCCGCCAACACCGGCATCTTCGGCGCGGGCTTTTCGGCATTTATGAAAGATACCTGCTCCATTACGGTCAGAGGCCCGGCCAAGGCCGTCGTCACCGACCACGGCGACATCATGATCGCCATCTCCCACCTCGGCAAGGGAGTCGTCCTCGCCGTCACCGACCCGTGGGTCTACAACGAGTACGCCGATGGCCGCAAGATGCGCCAGTACGACGGCTTCGAGGCCGCACAGGATCTTGCCGCCTGGGCCGTTCACCAGTCGAAGTAGAGCATTTCTCCTGATGGTGTACGCCGAGACGAGTAACTTGCGCCGTTTTTCCTCAAGAAAAACGGCTTTCGAGGAATCATCCGGTGGGCAGGATCAGGAGAAATGCTCTAATCGCTACGCCTCCGGGAAGACCGCCTGCCGCAGCTCCGCGACCAGATTGCTGAACCGCGCCGCATCGGGCGTGCCATCGCCCACCAGCAGCACTTCAATCTCCCGCGCAATGCGCGTTCCCTCGTCGTAGCCATACATCCCCAGCGACCCGGCCAGCTTGTGCGCAGTGTGGCTGGCCTCCTCGCGCAACTCTTCCGTAAGCCTGCCGTCCGCAATGGCCGCGGTCGCACGGTCGAGCAGGGCGAGGCGCTCCTCCACCAGCGGAAGGTTGCGCAACCAGAGCGCTGCCAGTAGCGATGCGGTTTTGTCGTCGGTTTCGGTCTCGTTCATATCGTCCCTCGAAGCATCTCGGTCGTATGCATCATTGGCGCGCGTGCTTCCGCGCAAGCCTCTCCCATCAGTCCTTCCAACCCAGCTTCTCGCAGATCTGGTCTGCCAGCGTGAGCGGGTTGAACGGCTTGAACAGCACTGCCGCCACTCCCAGATCGGCAAACCGCCGCTGGTCCACGCCCTGCACCTTGGCGGTCAGCAGAATCACGGGAATGCCGGCCAGTTCGGGGTTCTGTTGCATCATGCGAAATGTGGTCGGCCCATCCATCTCCGGCATCATCACATCCATCAGGATGGCGTCTGGCACCGGCTTGCTGTTGCCCGCCGCCAGGATGCCATCGGCACCGCTGCTTGCGGTCACAATCTCCCAGCCGGCCGTGGCCTCCAGAGAGAGGGCCGCAACCTCGCGGATGTCTTCTTCGTCGTCGATGATCAGAATCCTGCGCATGGCTCTTGCTACTCTCTCATGCCGTCAGCCGGCTGGTGCGCAGGTTGTGCTTCGGGTCCTTCACCGTGCCCGCCTTGCTCTTTAACACGCGTCCCAGTTCGTCCAGCAGAAGGCTCTCGTTGTAGGGCTTCTGCACCCAGCCCTGGGCCTCGCCCACCAGCAGAGGCCGCTCGCTGGGCGAGCTCACGCTCAGGATCACCACAGGAATCGCCGCCGTCGTCGCCGAGCTTTTCAGTTGCCGCAGTGTCTCCCAGCCGTTGAGCCCGGGCAGGTAGTGATCCAGCAGAATGGCCGAGATGGCGGGCGACGGTGCATTTCGCATGGTCTGCTCATTGGCAAGGGCTATCACCTCTTCGCCGCTGCCCGCCTCGATCACGTCGTATCCGTGCCGGCGAAGCTGTTCGCGGACAACCGTGCGGATACCAGGGTCGTCGTCGCACACCAGAATAAGGCCCTCGCCACGCTCGGCCAACGGTGCAATCTCCCGTGGAGATGCAGTATCGCCAATGCGCGCGCTCCGGCAGAACTGAACGCAGAACGTGGTGCCAGGATTCGTCGGTGCCCCGTTGTGGTCCGGCTGCCCCCAGCTTTCATTCGGCTGCGCCCAGATCAGACCCCCGTGCTGTTGAATGATGCTGCGGCAGATCGCCAGACCAAGCCCCGTGCCCCCCTTCTTGCTGGAGTCCGTCGACTCAACCTGCTGGAAGCGGTCGAAGATGCTCTCCAGCTTGTCCACCGGAATCCCGCGCCCGCGGTCGATCACCTTCAACGACAGAGCGTCGGTATTGGCGTCAATCTCGAGCGAGACCGTCGAGCCCTCCGGCGAGAACTTGATCGCGTTCGACAGCAGGTTGGTCAGCACCTGCAGGATTCGGTCCGGGTCGGCGTCGAAGTAGATTGCGTCGTGCGCCGCGTAGCTGTTCATCTCCAGGCGGATCTGCGCTGCTTCGGCCAGTGCGCTCATCATCTCGACGGCCTCGCGCGACAGGTCAACCAACGAGCAGCGGCGCAGGTTCACCGGCGACCGGCCAGACTCCATCCGCTCCAGGTCCAGAATGTCGTTGATCAGCCGGATCAGCCGTTCGGTGTTGGTCGAGGCGATGCGCAGCAGGTTATGCGCCCTGGCATCCACGTTGCCCAGCAGCCCCGACGACAGCAGCCCCAGCGCCCCGCGAATGCTGGTCAGCGGAGTGCGCAGTTCGTGAGACACCGTCGATATGAACTCGTCCTTCGCGCGGTCCAGGTCCGATCGCTCGGCTAGCCGGTGCTTCTGCTCCTCGGCGTGTTCGCGGCTGCGCTCGAGAGTCTGACTCAGTCCGCCCAGGTCGCGCTCTTGCTGGCGCACTTTTCGGGCGAGCCGCAGCGCCAGAACGCCAAGCAGACAGATGCACGTCAAAAATAGACCGCTGAATATTGTCAGTGAAAAGCTCATCGTCGATGGCCTCATGTTACCCGTGATTCGACGCTGAGAGATGAAATCTACAGGTGGGGCACCTACCCTTATACCCCTCTATCGCATTATGTGGTAGCCGTTTTTTTACTCCGCTCCAGGATCCGTCCCCACTGTTTGCCCCGTCGCCCCGCCGCCGCACCCTTGTGCAGCGCATAGCCCGCCACAAAAGGCAGCGCCAGCGTGGCCTCGGAGTACACCATCTGCTCAAACGTGGTGTCCACCTTGCCCCACGAACTCGCCTCCTTCAGCGTCGAGCCCGATAGCGCCCCGTCGCGCACGTCCGCCACCGTGATCTGTATCGCGTACTTGTGCATCGGCACGTCGGCTCCCAGCACCTCCGCCGCCACAACAATATCCTGGGCAAAGTTCTTGGGCACTCCGCCGCCAATCATCAGCAGCCCGGTCGTCGGATTGGCGATCTTCAACTGCGTCAGCTCATCGAAGTCCTTGGCCGAGTCGATCGACACCGTCGGCTTGCCCTGCCGTGCGTGCCGGTGCGCCACAAACCCGAACCCAGCCGAGCAGTCAGAGAACGCCGGGCAGAAGATCGGCACATCCTTCTCGTACGCCGCCAGGATGATCGAGTCGTTGTTCCCCTTCGACGGCGTCCGCCCCTCGCGCTCCAGATACGCGCCAAACTCGCGCAGGATCTCCCGCGAACTATAAGGCCGCGGCTCCAGCGAGTCGATGATCTTCTGGGTCGTCTCGTCGCAGATGCGCAGCTCCTCCTCGTCGATGAACGTGTCGTATATACGGTCGATCATCAGCTCGCGCAGCTCCGCGTCGCCGTTGCCGTACTTGTACTCATCGCCCGCAATATAGTGCCGGAATCCCAGCGCCTCGAAGAAGTCCTGGTCCACAATGTTCGCGCCCGTCGAAACAATCGCGTCCACCATGTTCCTGCGCACCAGCTCGACAAACAGCTTCTGCAGGCCCGCCGAGATCAGCGACCCGGCAAGGCACAGAATCACCCCGCACTCCGTGTCGCGCAGCATCATTTCATAGATTGAAGCCGCCCGCGCCGTGTCCCGCGAGGTGTAGGCCATCGAGGCCATCGCATCCACCAGCGCCACTACGTTGTGCTGCGTGATGTCGATATGCTTTACAGGCGTCGTGAGCAGTTCTTTTTTCGTCGTCATAGTTTCTATTAGTTTATCGCGGCAGCGCAACCAGGGCGAGCAAACGATCATCAATCTGCGGAGTTTGGTTACAGTCTTACCGGAAAGGAATTTCCACTTCGATGTAACTGCCCGCAGTACTGGCATTCACAGCAGAGGCGATCCGGTCCAGATGCAACTGGACAAGCGGCCATTGTGGGTTCCCGAGAATGACCAGAGCGATCTTCCGGCCCGTCAGGTTCTGCTGATAGCGAATGTTCTTGTCGGTACTGAGAAGCACTTCGTAACCGGAGTCTTCGGCCTGCTGAATCAGTTCGCCGTTGCCCAGTTCGTGCCACCCAATCTGGCGCGCAAAGGTGACTTCGTGGCCGGTCAGGCTGTGTGCAATCGGCTTTGGAGTGCCGTTATCGAACAGAATTTTCATAGGCGAACGCAGGAGCCTTTGCGAGGCTCTGACTTGCAAAGTGAAGCACAGCCCGCACCTCTTCCGGCGTCACGTCGAAGACCTCCGAGATCTCCTCGACCGACAGGCCAGCCTCTAGATTTTCAAAGACCGTCTGCACCGGCATCCGCGTTCCCCGGAAGACCCACGCGCCGCTCACCTTGCCGGGAACGCTCTCCACAGCCGGACATTGAGACCAATCGAGATTCGCCATGGCTCGACCTCCTTCCTTCAGCGTACGCCAAAATAAGAACTGCTCGCTCGATTAATCCTCATCCGTGAAGATCGCCTCGATGCTGCTCTCGAACAGTCGCGCAATGCGGAACGCCAGCGGCAGCGAGGGGTCGTACTTGCCGGTCTCGATGGCGTTGACCGACTGGCGCGACACCTCCAGCCGGTCGGCCAGATCGGCCTGCGACCACTCCCGCTCCGCGCGCAGTACACGCAGCCGGTTTTTCATCGGTACCTCCAGCGCAGAGCGGCCGTTGCAATCCCCTGAAACATCCAGAACAGCGGAAACGCCATGAAAGGCTGGAAGGGATGAACGTGCGCGTACAACTGGAGAAATCCCCATACCGACGTCAGCGACAGGATCGCTCCCAGTCCCCACAGCAGCGCCTGCACCAGCAGGTTGCGTTGAAACTCGTCCTTCTCCTCGGCCAGGTACAGCCCGACCACAACGATGATTCCGATAATCGGGATCGCCGGCAGCACAGCCAGCGCGTACAGCATCGCGCCAGTGGGATGAAACCTGTGAAGCGCCCACTCCGCAAAGAGAAGCGCCACGGCATATGCGGTCATCGTGGGTACAAACCGGTATAGGTAACGGCGAGTCGCGGAATTCTGTTGCAGGCAGTTCATGATTGGCTCCTATTCCTTTACCGGTACTTCCGCAGCAGAAATGGCGTACGCAGAATGAAAAAAATCCAGAAGACCAGGTAGGTCCATGTGGGTTGAAAGTGCCTGATGTGGACAAACGTCTCCAGCGATCCCCACGCAGTGGTGAAGACCAGCACGCCACCCAATCCCCACAGCAGCGCCTGCACCATCAGGTCGCGCTGAAACTCATCCTTCTCCTCGGCCAGATAGAGCCCGATGGTAACGATGAATCCAGTCAATGCAATCGCTGGCAGAAGGGCAAGCAGGTAAGCGCACATCCCATGCGGATGGAATCGATAAAAATACAGCGCAATGAAAATGGTCAGCACAATGTAGATTCCCGTTGTGGCAGCCGTTCGCAGATAAAATCGCCGCACGGCAGGATTCTTCGGCATACAAGTCATGCTTGGCTTCCTTTCCTTTATGACAAGCTAACTTTACATAACCTGCCGCACCATGTCAAGCCCCCTTGTCATATTTATTTTCACTGAAGTGTCGTCATTCTGGCGCAGCCAGAATCTCTGTATTTCGCTCGCCCACGGCGCCTATTCTTCCCGCTGCTGCTTCGCCGCGATCTGCTCCAGTTGCCGCCGCCAGTCCAACTCCTCGACAAAGCCGCGGCTGGATCGCCACTCCGCCTGCACCTTGACGAACAGCTCCAGAAAGACGCGCGTGCCCAGCAGTCCTTCAATGTCCTTGCGCGCCGCCGTGCCGATGGCCTTCAGCATCGCGCCCTGCTTGCCGATCAGGATCGCCTTCTGCCCCGTTCGCTCGCAGTAGATCGCCGCCGCAATCTTGGTCACCGGCAGCCTTCCATCCTTCATCTTCTTCGCCGAAGCCGGTTCCTCGAAGCGCTCGATCACCACCGCCGTCGCGTAGGGAACCTCTTCGCCGGTCAGCATCAATATCTTTTCGCGGATCAGCTCCGCGACAAGAAACCGCTCCGGCTGATCCGTCACCTGGTCGCGCGGGAAGTATCGCTGCCCCTCGGGCAGCACCGCGACGATCTTCTCCAGCAGCAGGTCCAACCCTTCCTTCTTGCGCGCCGAGATCGGCACCACCTCGGCAAACGTGTGCAGCCCGCTCCAGTGCGCCATCAGCGGCAGCAACTCCTCCTTGCGCACCGCGTCGATCTTGTTCAGCACCAGCACCACGGGGCAGTCCAGCCGCTTCACCAGCGACAGCGCGAAGTCGTCCTCCGCAGCGCTCATCGCCATCCGCCCCGTAATCTTCGGGCCTACTGTCTCCGCCTTCGCCGGGTGCCCCATGTCTCGCTTCTGAGACATGGGGATCTCATCACCAACCTTCGCCAGCCGATGCGTCACGTCCACCATGAACAGCACCGCATCGCGCGTCTCCAGCGCGTCCTGCACCTCCTGCATCATCCGCCGGTCGAGCTGCGACTCCGGCTTATGAATGCCCGGCGTATCCACCAACACCACCTGCGCCGCCGGATGTCCCGCCTCGCCTTTTGCCTTTTTCTTCAGCGGGACCTCAAGCACTCCGTGGATGCGCGTGCGCGTGGTCTGCGGCTTGTGCGTCACAATCGCGAGCTTCTGCCCCAGCAGCGCATTCAGCAGCGTCGACTTGCCCGCGTTGGGCCGGCCAATAATCGAAACGAATCCCGAACGAAATGCCATCCCACCATTATCCCCCGCCGCGCGCACAAGTAGCCTGCCAAGCCGGAACGTCCAGCTTTTACTCCGATGTCTCCACCAGCCCCACGCGCACCCGCTCCACCTTGCGATCGGTCGAGGCCAGAACCTCCAGCCGCAGCCCATCCTCCTCCACCACCTCGCCCGGCAGCGGAATGTGCCCTGCAATCTCCGACACAAGCCCACCCAGCGTAGTCGCCTCGTAGTGCTGCGGAAAGAAGAGTGGCAGCCGATGCGCCATCATCTCCCGTCCCTCTTCGTCTGAATCCCCGTCGCCAGCCTGCGAACCCTCCGCCTCGCTCTCCTCCGGCTCCGCAAACAGTTCGCGCAGTCGTGAGAGGTCGAAGCTCCCCGGCACCACGAACCGCCCGTCGGCCTCGCGCACCGGCTCGTCGACCTCCTCGGCTTCGTCGTGCTCGTCGGCGATCGAGCCCACAATCGCCTCCAGCAGATCTTCGATCGTCACCAGCCCAGCCACGCCGCCATACTCGTCAATCACGATCCGCATGTGCTGCTTCTCCAACTGCATCTCGCGCAGCAGCTCGGCCACCTTCTTCGTCTCCGGCACAAACTCCGCCGGCTTCTGCAACTGCCCCACCGTGCGAGTGGCCGCGTCCGCATCCCGCACATGCAGCAGGTCGCGCGCAAAGACAATCCCCGTCACATGGTCCAGCGATCCGGCAAACACAGGCACGCGCGAGAAGGCATTCTCCTTCAGCTCCTCCAGCAGCTCCGCCAGCGACATCCCCTCCGGCACGGCGAAGATCGACGGGCGCGGCGTCATCACCTCGCGCACCACCTTGTCGCCAAACTCCACCGCGGACCGCACCAGCTCGCGGTCGCTCTCCTCCAGTATCCCCTCTTCCTCGCCCGCCTCCAGCAGCGCGTCCATCGCCTCCGACGGATGCTCCTCCTCTTCGGTGTCCTCCGGCTCGGCCAGCGCCACAATCGACAGCAGCAGCCCCAGCGTCAGCGTCACCGGCAGAATCAGGTAGAACAGCGCCTCCAGCAGATAGCGAATGCGCGCAATCCACAGCCCGCGCGTCCGCGCAAACAGGACCTGCGGAATCAGCCGGTCGAAGACCAGGATCAGCAGCACCAGTTCCAAACCGGTCAGCGCAACCTCGCTCCCCAGCGACGCCTCGCCAAAGACCACCGCGAGATACAGCCGCAACCCCAGCAGCAGCGCAATCGCCGACAGCGCAAGCTGCCGCAGCACCGACGCCGACAGCGCCAGGCTCTCGCGCCCCAGGTGCAGCCTCGGCTCCACCACCTGCGTCCACGCGTCAATATTGTCCTGGTATTCGCGCGCCAGGAACTTCCCCATCTCGCTGTACACGCGGTCCACATACGCCGCCAGCGCCAGCACCGCCAGCAGCCCCGCCAGCGTCACTCCATACGCCCCGCTCACGCCCGCACCCCTTTGCCAGCCACAACTGTATTGCCGTCATCCCGAGCGGAGCTATATCGTTTGTCATTCTGAGCGAAGCGAACGGGGCCCCCGGCCAGCTTGCTGGCTGGGGCAGGTAGAATCCCCGCAGTTCGCATTTGCTTGTTCTTTAGTTTGTCATTCCGCAGCGCAGCGGAATCTGCTTTTGTCGTTGTTCCAACCTCAGTCACCCTTGCAATCAGACTCGTCTCCACACGCAACTCCCGCCGAAGCTCGGCCTCGCGCGCCGCCATCTCGCCCGCATCCGCCTCATGGTCGAATCCAGCCAGATGCAGCACTCCATGCAGCAGCAGCACCCTCACCTCGTCCCTCAGCGAGTGGCCAAACCGCACCGCCTGCCGCTCCGCCGTCTCCAGCGAGATCGCCAGATCGCCCGCCACTCCCGAGCCATTCGCGTCCCCCGCCGGAAATGACAGCACATCGGTCGCAACATTCTTCCCGCGAAACGTCCGGTTCAGCCTCTTCAGCGTCGCGTCGTCGGCCAGCAACACATGCACCTCGCCCTCGAGCACCACCGCCGCCCGCGCGCGATTCAGAAACCGCGCAAGCCCAGAGGCCGACAACCCCAGCTTCTGCCAGGGGTCAGGCTCGTCTGCCATACGACTCGGAGCTTCCAGGGTAATCATCTGTTATCTGATGCTACTAGAGCTTGCCCGAGCGCACCTCGCCGAAATGCGTGGCATTAAAGATCGACATCAGCAGCACTCCCAGCCCCACCGCGCCCCACCCCAACGCAACCGAGCAGCCTCGCGGCCGGAAGAAGTGAAGCAGAAGCGCTCCGGCCAACAGGTTCCCAAATCCCCACAGAACATTCGTCAGCGGCGACGACTCGCCCACCCCCGACGGCTTGCCGAACGGCGACTGGAACGGATTCCCGCAGGTCCCCTGCACAAAATGCGGGACTCCGTTGGCGAGAAATGCCCCACCCAAAAATTCCAACAGGTAAAAGTACCAGTGCATCGATAAGTTTCCTCTTCACGCTTACTGCAGTTTGGATTTTTCTGTTCCCTGTTCCCTGATCCCTGTTGCCTGGTTCTCTGTTCCCTGCTCCGCGTCGCCCAGCTCCAGCGGCAACTGCTGCGCCCGCCCATAGCTGTCGTAGGCCCGCACAATCCGCTGGACTAAATGATGACGGACGACGTCGACTTCTTCAAAGTGGCAGAAGCGTATCCCCTCCACTCCCTCCAGCACCTGCAGCGCCTCGAACAGCCCCGACTTCTTCGGATTGGGCAGATCGATCTGCGTCAGGTCGCCCGTAAT
>Ga0302279_10004236_pt1 | contig 17148 bp, 13 predicted proteins | sample III_Bog_N3_3_FD_194541 | JGI IMG/M metagenome (GOLD analysis project Ga0302279, IMG submission 194541) | Peat permafrost microbial communities from Stordalen Mire near Abisko, Sweden - III_Bog_N3_3 | ecosystem: Environmental > Terrestrial > Soil > Wetlands > Peat | place: Sweden: Abisko...
GTAACGTTAGGACGCGGCCTGGCAATGAAGGGTCGCGTCCTTGTGACGTTAGGACGCGCCCTGGCAACGAAGCATCGCCCCCTTGCGACGTCAGGACGCGCCCTGGCCACGAAGCATCGCGTCCTTGTGAAGTCAGGACGCGCCCTGGCGACGAAGGATTGCGTCCTTGCGACGTCAGGACGCTCCCTCGCGACGAAGGATCGCGTCCTTGTGAAGTTTGGACGCGCCCTGGCCACGAAGGATCGCGTCCTTGCGACGTCAGGACGCTCCCTGGCGACGAACGATCGCTTCCTCGTGACGTTAGGACGCTCCCTGTCGGCGAAAGAGACCGCCCCTCCGGCACAAGGGAGCGTCCCTCCCGCGAAGGATCGCACTCCTTGCGCGCAAGGGACCGATTCTTTCGCGCAGAAGACCGGCCCTCCGGCACAAGGGAGCGTCCCTCCGGCGAAGGATCGCGTTCCTTCGGCGCAGGGGCGCGCCACTTCGACGACAGCGCGCCTCGCATCGACGAAGGACCCCGCTCCTGCAGCGCCAGGCTCCACTCCATCGTCCGGTGCCTGATCGCGTTCGACAGATCAGCGCTTGCACCCGAGCGCGAGGCTTCGTTCCCTGGCCTTCGCCGCGGTGATCGACGCCGGCTTCGCGTGCCCCCACCGCTGGAGGACCACGCCGTACGCATCGCACGCGCCCTCGTGATCGCCCCTCGCCTCGAGCGCCTGGCCGAGGACGAGCTGCACCCGCGTGTGGCCCACGGGCTCCATGAGCGCGATGCAGGACGCCGCCGCGCGTCGGAGCAGCGGGAGCGCATCCTCCGGGCGATCGGCCAGCCAGTAGGTCTCCCCCACGATCGCCGTCGCGATCGACTGCGGCGCGAAGGGCGGGATCGGCGCGTAGTCGGGCAGCGCAGCGAGCGCGAGGGTCGCCTCGTCGTGCGTCTCGGCGGGCTCCGCGTACGCAAAGATCCAGAGGAAGCTCGCGTAGGCCCCCGACGTCTTCTTGCGCCAGAGGTCCAGCCACGCGCGCCGCTTCGCCTCGAACGCGGCCTGGGTGAGCTCGCCGGCGTGGAGCTGGACGGAGTACATGCGCGGCAGCGGATCGGTGCTGATGATCCCGTCGTCCGCGAGCGGGGAGGTCACGAGGACCTCGCCCTTGCTCACGTACCCGTCCGCCACGGCGCGGGCGAGCTGCGGGCGGCTCGTCTCGCGGTAGATGTCCGCGAGGAGCATCGCCGGCTCCGCGTGGGAGGTCTGTCCCGGGTCGCCGGCGCCCGTCGCGCGCTCGGCCTCGCGGACGTGCGCCTCCGCCGCCGCGAAGTCTCCGGCCAGCACGTCCAGGCGCGCCCTCTCGAGCGGCTCGTGGGACGCGCGGTTCTGCGCGTACATCTTGGACCACTTCTGCTCGTAGGCCATGCGGACGACCTCGAGCGGGCGCGACTGCGCGGCGAGGGCCTGGGCGAGCATCTGGTAGCCGTAGAAGTCGCCGGGGTCGCGGGCGATCCAGAGCTTGGCGTCCGCCTCCTCCCTGGCGCACTCGCCGTTCTGCTCCTCGATCTCGACGCGGTAGAAGATGCAGTCGATGGCGAACGGCGAGCTCTCGATGCAGCGATCGAGGAGCGCGCGCGCCGCGTCGGGATGCCCGAGGTAGGCCTCGGAGGCGCCCTCGAAGGCCAGCGCGGTCGCGAGCTCCGGATCGAGCGCGCTCGCCGCCGCGAGCGTCGCGCGCGCCGCTTCGAGGTGCCCCGACCAGAACTGCATGAGGCCCAGGTAGAGGCGGAGCTCCACGTCGTTCGGGTGCGCCGACACGGCCGCCGTGAGGCGCCGCTCGCACTCCGCCGGATCGGAGGGCTCGCGCTGCAGGTACGGCTCGAACGCGGCGAGGATGACCTGGTCGGCGTCCGAGAGCGAGGGCCGGAGCTGGACCGCCTTCGCGTAGCTCTGACGCGTGGCCATGATGTCGACGCCGAACATCGAGTCCGCGATGGCGGCGCGAAGGTGCGCCCCCGCGAGGCCCGGGTCGGCAGCCGTGGCCTTGTCGAAGTTCTGGAGGGCGAGGTCGAACGAGCCGTCGCGGATGGCCTGCAGCCCACCGTGGTAGGCGGCGATGGCGTCCGGCTTGGCGCCCGGCGGGGGCACCCAGTCCGTCACGACCCGCGGGCGCGGGGGGCCGGACGTCGGGGTGGGCGCCGGCGGGGACCTCGGTGGACGGGCCAGCCACACGCCCCCCAGCGCGAGGAGCAGGACGACGGCCCCGATGACGCTCATCCAGCGGAGGATCACGCCCTCGGACGTCGCGGGCGGAGGGGGCCCGGACGGAGGCGTGGACACCGGCGGCGCGCGCGAGCCGGGGGGACGGGCGAGGTTGAGATCGGTCAAGGTCGACGGGTTGGGAATCGACCCGCTCGACCGCGGCGAAGAGCGAATGGCCTGGAGGACGTCCCCTGGCTCCGAGGACGCGCCGGAGACGCCGCTCTCGAGATCGGCGACGAGCCTCGCCCTCTCGGCGAGCACGTCCTGGGCGATCCGCTCGACCCATTGCCCGACGTCGGTGCGCGGGGCGGGAGCGATGCACGCCTCGAGCTCCGTCGCCATCTCGCGCGCGGTCGCGTAGCGATCCTCGGGTTTGAGGGCGAGACCTCGCTCGACGATCGCGTCGAGCGCCTCGTACGCGTCGCGCGCGGCAGGATCCACGTCGTGCTCCGAAGCGAAGACGACGCGGCTCGGGGGCTGGAGGTCGCCACCGAGGATGAGCTTCACGAGCTCGCCCTGGGTGTCGGCGACGAAGAGCCTCTTGCCGGTGAGCGCCTCCCACAGGACGACCGCGGCGGCGTAGACGTCCGCCGCGCGGTCCGTCTCGCCCTTCGAGATCTGCTCCGGAGCCATGTAGGCGAGCTTGCCTTTGAGCTGCCCGCCCTGCGTCTGCTGCGTTCGATGGACCGCCTTGGCGATGCCGAAGTCGAGCACGCGCGTCGTCCCGTCGACCCCGACGAGCACGTTGTGCGGCGACACGTCGCGGTGGACGATCTGCAGCGGCGCGCCGTGCTCGTCCTTCGTCTCGTGGGCGGCGTGCAGGCCGTGCAGCACGTCGCACAGGATGGCCGAGACGATCCGGAGCGGAATGAGCTCCCGTCGCGCGGACAGGACACGGAGCAGGCGGGCGAGCGACTCGCCCTGCACGTACTCCATCACCTGGAACAGCTCCCCGTCGGAGGTGACGACGTCGAGCGTCGGCACCACGTTCGGGTGGCGGATGCGGGCCGCGAGGCGCGCCTCGTCCACGAACATCGAGACGAACTCCGCGCTGTCGGTGAACTGGGCGTGGAGCCGCTTGATGGCCACCGTGCGCGAGAATCCCACGGGGCCAAGGAGGCGCCCGAGGTGGACGCTGGCCATGCCCCCCGAGCCGATCTTCTCGTAGAGCAGGTAGCGGCCGACGACCTTGCCCTCCTGCTTGTCTCCCGCGGGATCCATCGACCCCCAGAGCCTACCAGGCCGAAGGACCCTAGCCCGGAACGATTGCCACCGCCCGGCATCTGGCCCGGTCCCCCACCCCGGCGCTCACTGCATGCGCACGGCGAACGACGGCGCGTACGCCTTGTCGTCCGCGGTCGGTCCAGCGGAGGTCACGAGGACGTTCGTGGCCAGCGCGTCCTCGATCCACCGGGACACGGCCCCGGCGGACGAGCCGGGCTCTTCGTACACAGGACGGACGTCCCGGAGCGCCCGCGTGAGCGCCGCCGTGTGATCGAGGTCGCGCAGGGCGCCGAGCCTGAGGCCCGTGACCTCGCCGCCGGACGCCGTGGTGAGGAGCCGCTCGTCCGGCGCGCGGGCGCGGTACGCGCTGCATCCTCGCCAGCGCCCGAGGCGCGGCAGGGCGTCGAGGTGCGTCAGCGCGACCCCGTCGATCCCGCCGCTCGCGGCGATCGCGTACCGACCGAGCACGGCGTCGAACCAGCCGCGTCGGAACGGCCCCTGCCAGGGGCCCGTCGCGTTGTGCGGCTCGTCGAGCAGCGGCCCCAGCGCTGGCGACTCCGTGGGCAACGGCCCCGGGCCGTGGCGCGTAGCGTAGGCACGGAGCACGCCGAGGCGGGTCACAAGGGCGTCGGTCCCCGCCTCGCGCACGAGGGCGAGCGCGTTGTCGAACGTGCAGGTGCTCCACGTCGTGTGCGGGTGAAAGCCGCGCCACTCGTCGAGCAGCACGCCCTGCGCCCCCTCGAAGACGACGCTGCCCGGCGCCCGGAGGAGCGCGGCCGTGGCCTCCTCGGGGACCACGAGCTCCCGGTGCCGGAAGGGTCCAAGTGCGTCGATCCACGCATCCACGATGCGCGGGTCCTCGAGCGTGCGCACCTCGGGCTCCGCCTCCTCGAGGCCCGCGACGGCGCGGATCTCGTCGGCGACGTCGGCGCGCTTCTGCTCCTGCTGCGCGCGGAGCCGACGCCGGAGGGAGGCGACGTCCAGGAGGTCTCTGGCCCGGAGGACGGCGCCCGGATCCGCGAGCCCGTCGCGCATCGTCTCGCCGACGCCCACGCCGCAGCTCCCGTGCCGGCCTTCGCCCAGGGCGAGCTCGCGCAGCCGCGCGGCCGCCTGGTGCACGGGGGTCGTGACCCACGAGGCCTCGCTGATGGTCAAGCGTTCGAGCGCGTCGCCGGGACCGGAGGCCTGGAGATGCCGAGCCTCGACGAGCAGCGCCGTCGGGTGCAGGACGACGTACCGTGAGAGGTGCGTCCGCACGCCGGGCACGAACGTCCCCGCGCCGAGCTGCGCGAAGGTGTGGTGCCGGCCGCCCTTCGTGACGACGTTGTGTCCGGCCTGGGCGCCGCCGTTGAAGCGCACGACGGTGTGCGCGCCCATCCGGCGCACGAGCGCGTCCACGACGGTCCCCTTCCCCGCGTCGCCGAACCCGAGGTCGACGACCATGATGACTTGCCGGCGCGCCATCGCGCGTCAGGCTCGCTGGAGGCCGCTCTTGCCATCGCCCATCGGCAGGCCCGCACCATCAAGGCGCGGCCGGGGCGCTGCGTCACGGCCGAGCGTCGCCGCGAACGGGGTGAGCGCGCGCGCCACGGCGCCGATCCGGTCGCGCGACACGCCGACCGACTCGAGGCGCCGCGCGAGCTGGTCGAGATCCGCGACGACCCCTTCGGACAGGCCGACGAGGCCCGCGGAGACGTGGCAGGTATCGTCCGGGCTCTCCATGCAGACGACGTGATCACCCAGAAGATCGCGCCAGACGCGCTCGCAGCGCGATCGGCGGGCCGGATCGGGGATGAGGAAGAAGGGCTCGTAGGTCTCGCGGAGGATGCGGACGATGCCCGCGACGGGGATGTCCTCCCCGAGGTCGTCGCCGATGAGCTGCTTCACCTGCGTGTGCGAGACCTGCGGGTACGGCTGCTCGTCGCCCGTCATGAGGAAGTAGCCGCGCTTCTTGCGCTTCGTCCAGCAGTCCATCTCCGTGTGCCGGGCCGCGAAGTAGAGCGCCAGCTCGTAGGTCTCGTGCCCCTGGCCGCCGCCGTTGCCCTCGAGGAAGCTCGACGTGAGCCACTGGTCCATCTCGCCCGCCGCGGACTCGAACTGCCCGACCTGGAGCGGCGCGCGATCGCTGTAGGCGTCGCCAACGGCCATGAAGAGCACCTGCGGGCTCGTGATCCCGAGGGAGAGCACGGTGGTCATGAACGTCGGCAGCTCGCGGCGGGCGAGCAGATCGGGGATCTGGCCCATCGAGCCCGTGACGTCGAGGGCGAAGACGATGCCGATCGAGTCCGGGTGCGAAGCGCTGTCGCGGCTCTCCCGCGCCCGGACGCCGTGCGGGTCCATCAGCGGATGGCAGCGCGTCTGCTTGAAGATCTGCTCGCGCGCGAGCCCGCTTCGCTGATCGGTGATGGCGCGGTGCGCTTCGTGGCTGTAGTTGCCGAATCCCATGGATGGTCTCCTTCTGGCCCGGCGTGGACGCTGGAGTCAGCGCCAGCCGGGCATGTCGAACCGTTCGTAACGAGGCGGGCCGAGCACGCGGGAGGCGACCTCGCCCACCCTCTTGCGCAGCGCCCATGCGTCTTCTTCCGTGGTGCTGCCGTCGGCGAAGGCCCGCACGAGCCTCGCGAGCTCGGCAGGAACCGCGCCGGGCAGGGCGTCGCCGGCGGGATCGCCGCCGAGGACGTGCGCGACGGAGCGCGCGCTCATCGCGATGTCCATCGCGGGGCTCTCTGCGCCGCCGCGGTAGTACTCTGCGTACCTGGGGTTGCGCGCGGGCGCCGACTCCGCGAGGGCGAGCTCGGTCGCGCACGACCATCCGCACAGGACGACCCCGTGGTCGCGCGGGTGAATGAGCAGATGGTGAGGCAGAACGGCGCCGTGAACGAAGCCGCTCCTGTGTACCCACCCGAGAAGATCGAGGAGCCGGCGCCACATCCAGACCGCGGCGCGCGGCGTCACTCCACCTGCGTGGGCGCGACGGACCTCCTCGAGCGTGTGCTGAAAGCCGCTCCGCCAGCGGTAGACGATGGCCGACCTCCGGATGCCGTCGCCGGTGTCCACGATGCCCTTCACGACCGGCTGGGGCAGGAGCGTCGTGAAGAACGCTGCTCCCTGGGCGGCGCTCGCGTGCAGGCGGTGAACGATCCTCCACTCGCGCGCGTGCAAATCTTCGTCCGCGAGCGCGCGCAGCACCTTGATGATCACCCGCTCCGTCACCCTCCCCGCGCGCGACGCGAGGAACACGTCCGAGCTCTCGCCGGCCGCGAGCCGACCCTCCAGCAGGTACGTCCGCCCGAGTACGACGCACACGCGCCGTGGGTCGACGTTGCCGGCGGGCTCGTCCAGGAGCGCGCTCTTCGCGAGCATTCCCCACGAAGCGCCTGGCACGCCGACGAGCGTGCGGCAGCAGTACGCGCACACGACGACGTCCTTTGCGACGGAGGGCGGAATGGGAGCCCCGCAGTGGGGACACTCGAGGGACTGGATGGCCATCGTGGGGCGAACAGATGCTAGGGCCGGAGTCCGAGCTGAAAAGGGCAGTCGTGTTGTACGAATTGGAGACACACCGGCCCCCGCCGGGACGATGAGCGTCGTATCGGTCGCTACAATCTTGCGTTTGGCCGGACTTCGGCCAAAAGAAGCGGCCATGGCGCCCGTCACCCCCTGCTGGCGACTCATCACTCCGTGGGGCGAAGAGATCGATTTCCCGACTGCAGCGGAGCTGCGTGCGTACCTCGCCGATGACGCGAGGGCGGACGACGCGTCCTCGTCGGACGCCTTCCGCCACCACGACGACGTGCCGTCGGACGTGCCGACGAGGCCCGCCCTCGTGACGCCCACGCCGAACGCCGTCGGGTACGGGTGGCACGGCTCACCGCTGCTCGCGCCCTTCGCGTCCACGCGACCGATGCTGCTGATGACGAGCGCAGGGGCGAACGCCGGACGGAGCGCCGAGCTGCCCGCCGCGACGAGCTCGGCGCTCCTGCTCGTCTCGAACGCCCGCGCGAGCGACTCCTCGAGCGACCCGCTCGCGTGCCCGGATCCTCCGTCGTCGTGGTCCTCGCCGGTCTCCGCGCAGCTCTGTCTCTCGCTCCTTCCGCCGTCCCTCGCGCTCGGGCCGATGAAGGAGGACGGAATGGATCCTCCGGCGGAGCCGCTGACGGAGGCTCACCTCAGGAAGGGACCGTCGGACCGCGCCGGCTGGGTCGCGATCGGGGCGGTGCTCGGCGCAGGGTTCGTGACCGTCGTGTCGAGGGGCGCGCTGCATCGAGCCGCGCCGCCGGAGCAAGCGCTGGGATCCGCGGCGCCGAGCAGTGCGCTCGCCGTGGACGTCCCCGCTTCGGTCATCGCGCCCGCCACCGACCTGCCCGAGCCCGAGGCGCCGCCGCCGCCGCCGGTCGCCGCCGACGACGCGTTACCGACTGCACCCGCGGACGCTCCTGCCCCGCCGCCGCCGCCCGCGCCTGCTGCCGCGCGTCCCGCAGCAAGACCACCGCGGCCCGCGGTCGTCGTGGCGCAGACGGCGCCGCGTGGGACGACCGCGAAGCCCGCGCCGCTCGTGGCGACTGCGCCGGCAGATCCCCGGCGGCAGGTCTCGGACCTCGCGTTCCGCACGCCGCCCTGGCCGACCAAGGCGAAGGTCGCGGCGCCGGACCTCGACAAGCAGTCCACCGTCGCGCTTCTGCGACTCGCCGACACGCTCTGGGACCACGGCGACAAGCCCGGCGCGCGAAAGCACTACGACGAGCTACTGCGCCGCGCCCACGCCTCTTCGTACCCGAAGCGGGTGCTCGATCGGGCGATGCCGTTCTAGGCGTGTCCCTAGTCGAGCAGCTCGACCCCGGTAGCGTCGAGCTGGAGCTTCGCGACGGGCTTGCCCGTCTGCTTGGCGGCCTCTTCGCTGCACTCCTCGTCGGGGTTCGTCTGCTCCACGACGGCCTGGACCCGCGCCTTGCGGCCGGAGGATGTCTTCGGGATGAAGAAGGAGTGCCCGTGCATCTTGACGTGGGCCTCTCCGACGTCGTCCTTGATTTCCATCCAGCAGCCCATCGCCTGGCATACGGCCGTCACCGTGCCCGCCGTCGCGACGGTCTTGCCCGCGTACGCGGCGGGCTGCCGGGCGATGTCGCCAAGGGAGACCTTCGCCGCCGTGATCGGGTCGCCGAGCTTTGTGCCGGACGCGGGCGACGTGGCCAGCGTGGCCGGCTTGTCGGGCGGCGGCGAGTCCGCGGCGATGCGGGTCGGCGGGTTGCACGCGCCGGCGGTGGCAGACGCGAGCAGGAGGAGCGCGTACGGGCCTGGCTTCATGCCTCTCTTGTCTAGCACGCCGCCCGGTACCGCGAGGCGGAGCTCAGATGGCGAGCAGGTTGCCACCTTCGGTGAAGAGCACGTGGCGTATTCCCCAGCGCTCGTTGATCTGGAGCGTCATGCGGATCGCTCCGAGGAGCGCCACCTGCTCGCAGGCCGGGAGCATGTGGACCGACCACCTCGGACCGGAGCCCTTCAGCTCCACGCGCGCGGTGCTCTGTTCGATCTCGAGCTCCGGCTCCGACAGGGCCAGGTGCGCGAACGCCTTGGAGTGCACGATCGCCTTGACCGCCCCCACCGGCGAGCCGTCGGCGAGCTTGGCGTTGCGCGGCTCGAGCGGGCTGCAGCCTTCCCCCGCGACGAAGAGCGTGACGAGGGCGCTCGTGTCGACGGGAGCTTCGGGCTCGAACGCGCGCGGAGGCGCGACCACGGGAGCGCTCGCTTCGGCGGCGGCCACGGGTGGAGGGGGCGGCGGGATCGCGACCGCCGGCGCGGATGGAGCGGCGGCGCAACCGCCGGCAACGAGGAGCACCAGCAGCGTAGGAACGAGGCGCGAGACCGGCATGTGGGCGGTCGCATCTGCACGGGCCATTCCGCACACGGGACAAACGGCTCCTCCGTCTCGTCAGAGGCGCCCTTGCAAGTACCCGAGAACGCGAAGGTTCGGTGCCGCGGGGCTGCGAAAATCGACGGCGGCCGAGTCCGGGGCCTCCCGTTCGACCGACGAGGATCGAGGCACTTGGGGGCCGCCTTCCTGAGCAGCCGATTATCCAGGTGGACGATCGGATACCCACCCGACGGAGCTGCGTCCGGGCGCGTCGACGTCAGCGTCGGGCGAGCGTTACTCCGCCAGCGGAGGCGGCGGCGTGAGCCACTCGGCGAGCCAGCTGTCGCCATCGATCATGGGCTCGGACAGCTCGGGCTCGGGCACGAGGGAGACGGGGCCTGCGCCGAGGCTCCCCTCCGTGATGCCGATGACGGCGTCGAGGTGCCGCGTCCGATCCGCATGAAGGTTCTCGTCGCGCGCCATCACCTTGCCGGCGAGGAAGCCCGCCACGAGACCAAGCAGGATCCCCAGGAACACGCCGAGCGGTCCCACTGTGGCGCCGAGCGCGATCCCGGCGCTACCGCCGAGCCCCAGGGCCAGGGACCTCTGGACGTTCCGCTTGATGTCTCTGCCCACAGCGCGTCGTTCGTTGGGTGGGGTCATCGCGTCCTCTTCCGGAATGGAGCACCCGAGATTCGGGGTGTGAGGGCGAGCCTATACAGTCCGCGCAGGTGGGCTAACTTCTCGGCGAATCGGCCCCTCCGCGCGTCCATCGCCGCGTGCTAAGCCAGTGGCCATGAAGAAGCCGGCGGTGATCCTCCTGGCGGCGACCGCCTCGCTGCTTCCTGGAGCCTGCAGCTCCAGGTCGGGCCCGTCGGTTCCCACGTGCACCATCGCCCCGCCCACCCTGAGCGACTGGCACCTGCACGCGAGCGGGACGCAGCTCCTCGATACGAGCAACCGCGTCGTGTTCCTTCGCGGGGTGGACGCGGGCGGCCGCAGCAAGCTCCCGCCGTACGTCCCCTTCGACTTCGCGGCGGGCCAGTACGCCAGCGTCCTCGCCTCGTACATGGACCGCGCGGCGTCGTGGGGAATCAACGTCATGCGGGTCCCCTTCACGTGGTCGGCGCTCGAGCCCACCAAGGGGCAGGACGATCAGGCGTGGCTCGCGATGTACGATCAGCTCCTCGACGCCGCCTGGGCGCACGGCATCTACACCGTGATCGACTTCCACCAGGACGTGTACGCGCAGGTCCTCTGCGGAGACGGCTTTCCCGAGTGGACGCTCGTGAGCCCGCCGGCCGCGATGACCGACTGCCCGCAGTGGCAGCTCGAGTACTACAACGACGCGAGCGTGACCGGCGCGTTCGACAAGTTCTGGGCCCAGGGGTCGACCGTGCAGGCCGACTACGCGGCGGCCTGGGACGTGATGGTGGCGCGCTACAAGAACAAGCCCGGCGTCATCGCCTTCGAGCCCATCAACGAGCCCGGGTGGGGCACGGCGAACGTGACGACGTTCGAGCAGACGACCTTGACGGACTTTTACTCCACCATGGTCGCGCGCATGCGGGCGGCGGCGCCGACGTCCCTCGTCTTCGTCGACCCGCCGGGCGTCGACGGCATCACGGTCACCACGAGCGTCGGCCGGCCGACGGGGGACGGCGTCGTCTTTGCGCCGCACTTCTACCCCCTCGCCGCCGAGATGAGCGAGGTGGAGAGCGGGCTCGCGAAGTGGGCCGCGGTCGGACAGAGCTGGAACGTGCCTGTCTTCGTCGGAGAGTTCAGCGTGAGCAACACCTCGTCGACCGCGGCGGCCCTCATGAGCGCGCACTTCTCCGCGCTCGACACCCTCGGCCTGAGTGGCGCCGAGTGGGAGTACAGCGTCGCGACGCTCGGGTGGAACGGCGAGACCGACGGCATGGTCGCCGCCGATGGCACCGAATACCCGGTCGTCCAGGGCGTGATCCGGCCGTTCGCGGAGGCGGTCGCCGGCAGCGCCATCACGCAGTCGTTCGATACGACGTCGGGTGCGTTCGACCTCGCGTTCACCCCGGTGACCGGCATCACGCAGATCTCGCTACCCGCGCGCGCGTTCCCGTCCGGCTACAACATGACGCTGACAGGCGCATGCGTTGACGCGGCCACGGTGCCGGGAGAGCTGCTCCTCCAGCCGGACAGCGGCGCCGCGCAGGTGTCGCTCCACGTGACCGCGAAGTAGCTGTAGACCGCCCGCATCGGTCACCGCGGGCATGTGCGACAATTCCTACTGGACGGGCGTCGCCTCGGTCGTGCGGGCTCCGAACTAGCCGCCCCCGGCGCCGGTAGCCGCATACGCGACCGGATGCCCGAGGCGTAACGGCAGGGAAAATCGGCTGCGTCCGGAAGGGGCGACCGCACTCTTCCGCTCGCACTTTAGCGATCGAACGAACGGCGCGGAACCTGCTGAGGGTGCCGCTCGCTTCCCCACCCCGGAAACAACGGAGGACTCATGCGCCCCTTCTCGACGACGATCGCTGTTGCCCTGTTCGCGGTACCCGTGATGCTCACAGCCGCCTGCACGACGGGCCAGGCGCCGGCGCCCATCGGCACCGCGAGCTCGAACGGGGGATCCTTCAGCTCCGTCGTGCAGCACCCGCAGGTGGACCTGTGCAGGCCGGTCCGCGCCGGGGGGATGCGTTGCCACGCCAAGAAGCGCACGGACATCACGCCCAACGCGGCGGGGGCGGGGACGGCAGGCGGCTTCGCTCCGGCCGATCTCGTGGCCGCGTACAACCTGCCGTCGAGCGGGGGGGCGGGCGCCGTCGTCGCGCTCATCGACGCGAACGACGACCCGACCGCCGAGGCCGATCTCGCCGTCTACCGCGCGCAGTTCGGGCTCCCGCCGTGCACGACGGCGAACGGATGCTTCCAGAAGGTCAACGAGAACGGCCAGGCGAGCCCGCTGCCGGCTGCCGACGCTGGCTGGTCCGGCGAGATCTCGCTCGACCTCGACATGGTCAGCGCCGCCTGCCCGAGCTGCAAGATCTTGCTGGTGGAGGCCGACTCGGCGACCGACGACGACCTGGGCACCGCCGTGAACACCGCCGCGACCATGGGCGCGGTGGCGATCAGCAACAGCTACGGCGGGCCGGAGGACGGCTCGGTCACGCAGTCCTCGTCGCAGTACTACAACCACCCGGGCATCCTCGTGACCGCGAGCAGCGGCGACTCGGCCTTCGGCGCGAACTTCCCCGCGTCGTCGCAGTTCGTGCTCGCCGTCGGCGGCACGAGCCTCGTCCAGACGACCTCCTCGTCGCGCGGCTGGTCCGAGACGGCGTGGAACGACGGCAGCAGCGGGTGCAGCGGCTTCATCCCGAAGCCTTCGTTCCAGACGGACACCGGATGCAGCTTCCGCACGGTCGCAGACGTCTCGGCGGTGGCCGATCCCAACACGGGCGTCGCCGTCTACGACTCGTCCGGCGGCGGCTGGAACGTCTACGGCGGGACGAGCGCCTCGTCCCCGCTCGTCGCCGCGATCTTCGCGCTGACCGGACAGACCGGCGCGACGAACGCGTTCCCGTACTCGCACACGAGCGCGTTCAACGACGTCACCTCGGGGAGCAACGGCGACTGCGGCGGGTCTTACCTGTGCACGGCGGGCGCCGGCTACGACGGCCCGACCGGCGTGGGCACGCCGAACGGCGCCCTCATCGCGAGCGCAGGAGGCGCTACCCCTCCCCCTCCCCCGCCTCCTCCGCCCCCCGCCGACGCGGGCAGCGGCAACAGCGACTCGGGCTCGCCCGTCGAGGCCGACTCGGGCTCCCCGGTGGAGAACGACTCGGGCGCTCCGGTCGAGATCGACTCGGGCGTCCCCACTCCGCCCGACTCCGGCAGCGGCGATCAGGACTCGGGGGCTCCCGGCAGCGGCGGCACCTGCTCGCACCCGATCTGCAGCCAGGGCAACACGCTGGACTCCTCGTGCGATCCCTGCGCCTCGCAGATCTGCGACACCGATCCGTTCTGCTGCCAGGTCCAGTGGGACTCTATCTGCGTGAGCGAGGTCGGATCCATCTGCGGCGATGACTGCAGCGGCGGCGGCGCTCCGGCGCCCGTGTGCCAGCACTCGATCTGCAAGACGGGCGGGGACCTCGACCCGACCTGCGACCCCTGCGCGACGGACATCTGCGATCAGGACCCGTACTGCTGCAACACGCTGTGGGACCGCATCTGCCTGTCCGAGGTCAGCTCGGTCTGCGGCGAGAGCTGCCAGTGACGAGAGCGCGCTGACAAGCGCGATCGCGAAGCGAGCTGTCACCCCGGGCGCAACCACTCGGCTGCGCCTCGGGGTGACAGGTCATTTAACGCGAGCGGCTCACTGCCCCCCGTCCGCCGGTACGCAGGCGCACGTGGTGGGATCCCAGGACGCTGACGAAGGGCACGGAAGGGGGGCGCACGTCGGTGCGCTGCCGGCGTCGACGGCAACGACGGTTCCGCCACTGCTGCTGCCGCTCCCGCTCCCGACCTGCACCGGGGAGATTGCCTGCGAGAAGCAGTCGATCACGCCGTTGGGGTCCTGGCGGCAGCACTGGTCGGGCTCGCCGTCCGGGACCGACCACCCGGCCGGGCACGCCCCGCAGCCCGTCAACGGAGCCGGCGGAGCCCCGGCATCGCAGTCGCACGGCGGGCACGGCCCGTTGCTGGGGCAAGCGCACGCGCAGGACGAGCCCTCGTCCGCCGCCGTCGCGCATACGAGATCGCCGCTCCCGTCGTTCTGGCAGCACGTGCCGGACAGGATGTAAGGCAGGTTGGAAGACGAGCCGCTACCCGAGCCATAATCGCTCCCGCTGCCGCTGCCGTAGTCGGTGCCGCTGCCGCTGCCGTAGTCGGTGCCGCTGCCGCTGCCGTAGTAGGTGCCGCTGCCGCTGCCGTAGTCGGTGCCGCTGCCGCTACCGCTGCCCGTCGTCCCCGCGCACACACCCGTCGACGGGTCGCACGCCACGGCGGAGCCACCGCTGCCGGAACCCGTCCCGTAGCTCGGGGGTACGTTCACGCCGGGGCCCGGCACGAACCAGCCTGGCGGGCACGCGTAGGCGCACGTGGCAGGAACGGGGGTCGTCACGGGCGGCGGCGCGATGCAGTTGCCGTTCGCGTCGAGCGGGCAACAGCTGCGCGGGTCGGGGTACGTCGTCGACCCCGTGTCGCACTGGTGAAAGGGCGCGCTCGGGTAGTTGCCGCACGCAGCCGCGGCCTCGGGGCCCGCCGTGCAGCAGACGTTCGGGTGGGCGTAGCCCGCCCCGCACGCCGTGACGGCGCCGCTGACGATCGCCGAGTCGACCGACACGAGCTGTGCGTTGTCCGACCCCGTGAGCACCTTGCCGCTGCACGCGACCAAGACGAACGCGCCTGCGCCGAGCGCACAACGCAGCAGATTGTTCAGTCCGAAGCCATTCCGGTTCATGAGACTACCTCCCTAGTGAGATGAAGCGTGTTGAAGCAAGCCCCCGACGAGCCCCGTCCAGCCCTCGGGCTGACTCCGCTCGTCTCGGCTTCCCTGATGTGAGTGGCCAGTGCCGCGCGCTTTGGTGAAGAGACGCGTCAGTTTTTTCCGCCGCACGACGCATTGACCGCGGCCGCATAGGACGAGCGCGGGTGGTCGGCGAGAAAGCGGGTCGCGTCGACGCGAGCGTCGTCCATCCTGCCGAGCGCGCAGAGCACGAAGACTCGCTCGGCCGCGCGATCCTCGGACAGGACACCGCCCGGGAAGCGCCGCGCCGACTCGTCGAGAACCTCGAGCGCGCGATCGGCCTGCCCGCGGCGAAGAGCCTCGCGCGCGTCACGCAGGAGCGCGATCTCGCGATCGAGCGGCGACTCCGCCGCGGGATCGCCCGCGATGGCCGCCGCCGCAGTCGACCGCACGCCGGCCGACCTCGCCGGAGCGATCGACGGCGCCACCGTGGGGGCGCTCACCCGTGGGCCCGCCGCGGGGACGGCGGCGGGCGCGCCGATTGCCGTTCGTGCGGCCTCGACGTCGGAGCTGGGCCTGGACGTCTCCGCGGGGACCGGGGCCGTCACCGCCGGCTCGGCCGCGGGCGTGTTCGAGCCGGAAGATCCACGCGCCGCCGGCAGCGCAGGCCGGACGGGTGCATCCGCCGCCACGACGACTGCGCTCGGCGCTTCGACGCGCGCAGGCGGGACGGGACGCGAAGGTGTCCGCAGGGCGGTCGTTCCCACCGCAGCGACGGCACCAACGACCACCACCCACGCGGCAACCTTCGTCAGGACGGCGCTACCCACCGCCGCCGCGACCGGCGCCGCGGCGCCGCCCGCGACGAGCCCGGTGCCCGCGGCTCCCGCCGTGCTCGCCACGACGGCGGAGCCGACGGCCGCGCTCGCTCCAGCCGTCGCAGGCGACACGGTCGCAGCCGTCGCCGCGGCCGACGAACCCTGCGCGCCGAGCGTCGCCGCGACGCCGACCGCGACGCCCACGGCGATGCGTGCCTCGAGCGCGGAGTGGATCCGATCGTAGTCGGCCTGCGTCGGCTCGTCCGCGAGGTGCGCCCCGACCAGCAGCGCCCGTGCCTTGGAATTCAGCTCGCTCATCGCGTACTCCCTTCGCTTGCGCGCTCGAGCGCCTCTTCGAATTCGCGCCGTGCGGCCCGGAGCCGCGACGAGACCGTGTTCGGGTTCACGTCGAGCGCCTCGGCAATCTCGGCCATCGTCATTCCCTCGAGCTCCGTCAGGACGAACACTTCCCGCTTCTCTTCGTCGAGCTCGAGGAGCAGGCGCCGGACCAGCCGGAGCTGCTCGCCCTGCTCGATCGATGCTTCGGGCCCGCGTCCGGACGTGTCGCGGACGGTATCGAGGTCGCACCCGGCGTCGTCCAGCCCGGGCTTGCGACGGAGCGTGCGCCGGTGGTCGGACACGACGCGCCGGACGATGCCGTAGAGCCAGGTCTTCATCGAGGAGCGGCCCTCGAACTCGGCCAGGCGCCGGTGGACGACGAGGAAGGTCTCCTGCACGACGTCGTCGACCGTCGCCCCTTCGATCCCGAGGCGGCGCGTGCAGCGCCACACGAAGCGGAAGTGCTCCCGGTAGACGGCCTCGAACTCCGCCGACGGCCGCTGGCGGACCGCCGCGGCATCGGCGGGTACGGCAGCTACGCCGGCCGGCAGCCTCTGGGGCGGATCCTGCGCGCTGGCGTGCGCCGAATGCAGAGACGTCATCGTGCTGGTGAGTGGCCGGGGCCCGGCGTTTTGGTGCTCGAGGGCGACGATTCCCGAAATCCCGAGCAATTTCGACTCTTCCGGGAGGCTCAAAATCGCAGCTCCGGGCCAAGCAGGGCGCGGAAGACGACGGGGCTGGGCTGGAAGACGGTGCCGGCGGACGACGAGTAGTCATCGAGCACGAACTGGGTACGGACGAACGGCACTCCCACGCCGACGCCGAGGGCGATCCCGAATCCGCCCACGATGGTCCAGGAGGCGCGCGCCGTGGCGACGCCGGCTACCCAGGGCACGTCCGAGCCGCCTGGGTTGAGCACCCCGAAGCCCTGGCCGTGCATCGAGCCAACCTCGACGCCCGAGCAGGCACCGAGCTCGATCGGCCCGCGCAACGGGAGGTAACAGGCGACGGCGCCGCCCGCGACGAGGCTGATCTTCTGGTAGTCGACGATGGGGGACGGCGAGTTTTGCGCCTGCGGGGGGAAGTAGGAGCCGTAGACCTCGACGCGCAAGGAGCGGAGGAGGAGGGCGGCGGTGACCGTGAGGCCGAGGGCGGGCTTGGGGAGGCTGCCGACGTCGAGGGCGAGGGAGGGGAACAGGGCGATGCGGGAGAAGGGGGAGGAGGTGG
>Ga0302279_10004244_pt1 | contig 17120 bp, 15 predicted proteins | sample III_Bog_N3_3_FD_194541 | JGI IMG/M metagenome (GOLD analysis project Ga0302279, IMG submission 194541) | Peat permafrost microbial communities from Stordalen Mire near Abisko, Sweden - III_Bog_N3_3 | ecosystem: Environmental > Terrestrial > Soil > Wetlands > Peat | place: Sweden: Abisko...
CGCCCGACCCCGACCGCGACCCCCGACCCCGACCGCGACGCCCGACCGCGACCCCCGACCGCGACCCCCGACCCCGACCGCGACCCCCGACCGCGACCCCCGACCGCGACCCCCGACCGCGACCCCCGACCCCGACGCCCGACCCCGACCCCCGACCCCGACCGCGACCCTCGACCGCGACCCCGACGCCCCCCGTCCCCTCAGAACGCCCCGCTGTTCCTCCCATCGTCCTCATCCGTGATCGGCTCCGGATGAATCGTCGGCGAGCTCGCATCCACGTCCAGCGCTCCCCCGCGGTCGTGCATCGAGTCCGGCGGTGGAGGCAACGACGATAGCGACCCGCTCGTCCCGAGCGCATTCTTGTGATCCAGGAACCGCACCGTCCCCGGACCGCTCGTCCTCTCCAGCACCGAGCGCAAATCCCCGGGCAGCGGCGCCTCGACCATCAACCGCACGTTCGTCCGCGGGTGATCGATCTCGAGCCGCACGCAGTGCAGGAACGCCCGGTCCAGCCCGTTCTTCTCCTCGAAGAACCGGTTCGTCGGCAAGTGACCATAGCGATCGTCGCCCAGGACCGGGTGCCCGATCGCGGCCAGGTGCCGCCTTATCTGGTGCGTCCGTCCCTGCTCTGGAATCACGCGCACGACGCTGTGCCCGCTCGCGACCGCGAGCCGCCGGTAGCGCGTGCGCGCCGGGTACATCTTCCCCTCTTCGCGCAGCTCCCGCGTGATCGCACCCTTCGTGGGCGTCACCCCGCGCGTCGCCGCGACGTAGATCTTCCGCGCGGTCGGCGACGCCATCGCTTCGCGCCAGCGCGCCACGAGCTCCGGGCGCTTCGCGAGCACCACGAGGCCGCTCGTGCCGACGTCGATGCGGTGCACCGGGACCGCCTCCTCGGCGCCGGGGATCCTCCGGGCGCGCGCAACCAGCGAGCTGCCGTATTCGGCCTGCGGGGCAGTCGGCTCGTGTGGCCCCTTTTCCACCACCAGGATCTCGTCGTCCTCGTACAGCGCCCGAGGTGCCGGGATGGTCGTGCGTCGCAGGACTGCGATCGTCTCCACCTCGTCGGTCAGCGGGATCATGTCGAGCGGCCGTAGCTCGCTCGTCGTGTAACCGAGCCGCAGGAAGTGATCGAGATCGCGCGCCAGCGTGTCCGGATCGCACGACACGTAGGCGATCGCTTGGGGCGCGAGGCGGGCGAGCCACTCACGGGCGGTCGGGCCCATCCCGCGCCGCGGCGGGTTCACGACGGCGGCGTCGAACCGCTCGTTCGCCTCCACGAGCCCGCGGACGGCGCTCGACACGTCCCCGCACTCGGTCGTCATCGACAGCCCCTGCATCTCCGCCGCTTGCTTCGCGTGCGCCACGGCGGGCGCAAACGACTCGATGAGGTGCACGCGCGCTCCGGCGGTCGCGAGGCCGAGCGCGATCGCGCCTGACCCTCCGTACAGATCGAGCACGCGGAGAGGCTTGTCGCCCGAGGGGGGGCGCGCGAGGCCCAGCGACTCGGCGAGGATCGTGTGCACGCGCGTCGCCTGCCCGCGGTGCGCTTGGACGAACGAGCCGTAGGTCGCGAGGTGAACGGACGCGCCGAGGGCGTCGCGCGCAGACGTCGCGCCGGCGAGGTGCACGGTCTCCGCCCCCAGGATCTGCGGGGCCTCCCCTTCGTGCATGTTCGCCGCGACGCCGAGCACTTCGGGCACCTCGGTCATGAACCGCTCGGCTGCGGCGCGCAGCGCGTCGAGCGACATGACGCGCGTGCGCTGCACGACCCACGTGACCAGAACGCGCGCCTTGGCGTCTCGAGTCTCACGCACCTCGCGCAGATCGATCGCGCGAAGCGTCCCCCCGGCGCTCGCGTCGAACGGAGCGAGCGGACCGCCGTTCGCGCCGTCGGCGAGCACACGTACGCGCATCGCGGCGGCGACCCGCGTGAGCGGCGTTGCGATCACGCGGCAGTTCGGGATGTCGACGACCTGGTGCCCGCCCCCCTTGGCGAACAAACCGATCTTGCCGTCGGAGGCGACGATCATCTTCGCGCGGGTCCGGTAGGAGACGGGCGGCTCGGCCGGGGCGACGGGCTCGGTGTAGACGAGCTCCAGCGCCGGGTAGCGCGAGACCGACTGCACGACTCGCCCCCTCTTCAGCGCGAGCTGCTCTCCATAGGGCAGCGCGATGATGGGGCAGCCGCCGCAACGATCGGCGTGCTCGCAGTCGACACGGCTGGTGTCGCTCGCCGGCAGATCGAGCGTGCTGGACTCGAGGGGGGACGACATCTCGCTCCGCGGGGAGCCTAGCATGGTGCTCGCGGGTTCCTCGCTCGCGCCTTTCATCGTGGAGGGGCCTCGTATGGGTGCGTCAATAGTCCCACCGCGCGACCGCGAAGAGCCCCTGCATCCGCTGTGACAGACCGGTGCTCCGGTGGTCGTCGCGGTACAGCGCCGTGGTCTCGTACTCGACCGCGACTGCGCACGCGTGCACGAGGTACGCCTCGAACCCTCCGCCCGCTTCGCCGGCGACCTCGAGCGGTGCGTCACGAGCGCGCTGGTCAGGATCGCGCCACTGCCCCGCGCCGAGGTGGATGTACGGGACGATCCTCCCTCCACCGAGCCCCACGCGCGTCACGAGCATGCGGCTCGCGCGGCTGGTGCGGATCGCGTCGGTCACCGAGAGCGGCCCCCCGGCGAGGTGCGTCGCCCCTTGCCAGTCACGCGCGACGATCGAGACGAGCACTCCGTGGCCGAGCCACGCCGACGACTCCGAGGTCACGACGCGCGCCTGGCTGTGCCCGTCATCGCGCGCGGAAGTTCCCATGCTGAGCGTGCGGTAGGCATCCGCGAACGCGGACCAGTCGACGTGCAGCCGCGTCTGCCCGTCGGCGGCGTCGGCGTGGTGTGCAAATGCAGTCAGCGCGAATGACAGGAGGAGCGTGAGGAGCCAGCGTCGCAAGGGGTGAAGGTTCCTCAGCAACCTGCGTGCCCCTTACGGAAGCGACACCGCTCTTGGGCGCGTGGCATCCAACCACGAGCAGAGGCGCGTAGCGGCGTCGTCGCACATCGGGGGTTTCTCCGAGCGCACATCGCGCCCGATGGATCGTTCGTCCATCAGGGGCGCAGACGCCGTCGTCGATCGCGTTCGGTGCCGGTCGCGGTCGCTCGGGCTACTGCGCTGCGACCACGATCCCCGGCCACATGTGGTAGACGCCCGCCGAGTTCACCGAGATGATCGCGTAGGGTTCGTACCCCGGGTCGCCCTGCTGCTCCCCCTGCTGGACCGGTGGCGCCGAGTTGAGCGTGATCGAGCACGCGACAGGGCTCCCGTCGCTCGCCGTGCCCTTCGATGGCGCCGTCGTGAGCACGGTGGACTGTGCCCCGTTCGCGTTCTGGCCCAGGTCGACGACCTCCACCTGCCAGGAGGCCATCGTGCCGTCCGTGAACGGCGTGGAGCTGAAGTCTCGTATCGAGCCGACCGCGATCTCGAGCTGATCGTCGGCGGCGGGGGGCGCGACGTTGAAGTACACCTCGCCGCTCGGAATTGGCACGCACGGGTCGTGGCCGGCGGCTGCGCTGAGGTTGTTCCACACGCGCTGCACGGTGTACCCCCCCGACGTCGTGCGGTCCTCGCCGAAGCCGAAGATGTCCACGCACAGGTCGGCCACTTCGCCCCCGCCGAGGACGAGCGGCCACGCCTGGTTCGCGACGTTGGTCATGTAGAACCCGAGGTAGGCGGTCGGATCGTTCGTCGGTGCGGTCTTGCCGGCGTGCGGATCGGTCGTCGCCTCGATGATCTCGTGGCTGGCGGCGAACGTCGCCGTCTGCTCCACGGTCAAGGCGGGCGTTGCCTGCGCGGTCTGCTCCGGATCGCAGATGGCAACGATGACGTACGGCACGTCGAGCGATCCGACCGGGACGCTGTTGTGGTACCCGCCGATCTGGCTACACGTCTCCGATCCGTCGAAGGTGATGACGGTCGATTCGGGGAAGTAGAAGACGTAGAGCGAGCTCGCGGTGGGGGCGGGGAGGGTGTTCGCGGCGAACAGGCCGCTGATGTACGTCTGCAGCGTCGTGCTGCTCCCGGACGCGCCGTCCGTGTACGTCGCAGCGGGGGCCGCGGTGATCGAGACGTGGCCGACCGACGGATCGAGCGGCGTACCGCGCTCCACGCAGTTCGCGCTCTTCAGCGGCTCGCAATATCCCGCGCGGACGGTGTCCCACCACGCCGACTGCGTGATGGTGTCGTCGAAGGTCTGCAGGTCGGAGATCATCGTCGTCGCCGTAGGCGACTTCGCGTTCGCATAGAGGCTCGGGTCGAAGGTGACCGTCACGATCGAGGGAGCCGTGAGGATGCCGCCGCCGTTGTCGTCGACCTGCGGGAGCTGCGAGCTCGACCCGCTCGGAGTGGTGGAGCTGGACCCGCCGCACGCCTGAAGGACGAGGGGGGCGGCGAGCAAGTACGGCGCGAGGGTCATCGCCCGCGCCAAGCGAGGAATAAGCATCAGCAACTTCTAGCAAACACCCGCTCACCTTGCTGCGCGAGCCGACGAACCGAGCCGCGCGCGCCCGCGGCCAGCCTCGACGAGCGAAACGCCGGCGGCTCTGGCGCGTATCGCCTACGTGATGCTCGCGTCTCCGTCGCTGCACGCGCCCGCCGCGGCGGGCGGGACCGGCATTGTCCTCCTGCCGTGGGCGCGTGTTAGAACCGCGGCCGTGGAAGCGCCTCGCTCCAGCGCCGACGTCAGTGCAGCCATGTCGCGCTACGCCGGGGGCGACGAGTCGGCGTTCGCGATCGTGTATGACGGGCTCGCGCCCCGGCTGTACGGCTACCTTACCCGACAGACGCGCGACACGGCCCGCGCCGAGGATCTCGTGCAGCAGACGTTCCTCCAGATGCACCGCGCACGCGGATCGTTCGTCTCCGGCGCGGACGTGGTTCCGTGGGCATTTGCCATCGCGCGCCGCCTGATGATCGACGGCTTCCGCCGCGGTAAGCGCGAGGTGCTCGAGGACGCGGACGAGCGCGACGAGCCGCACGCCACCGATCCCGCGGCCGACGATCTCGTTCAGGCGCAGCAGCTCGCCACGCGCATCCGGCGCGAGCTCGCGCGGCTCCCGGAGACGCAGCGCGTCGCGTTCGAGCTCGTGAAGGAGGAGGGGCTCTCCCTCGCAGAGGCGGCGGAGGTGCTGGGGACGACCGTGTCCGCCGTGAAGTTGCGAGCCCATCGCGCGTACGAAGCGCTCCGCGCCGTGCTCGGCGACGTGATCGACGGCACGCCCGCCGAGTCGTCCACCGAGAAGAGAGGGGGCACGGCATGAGCGCGCTCCCTCCGAATCTTCGCGCGCGCATTCTCGAAGCCGCGAGCCGAGAGCCGTCGCCGACGCGCGCCGTTCGCAGCAGGAGCGCGTTCCTCGCCTCGCTCGCGGCGGCGAGCGCCAGCCTCGGCCTCTCCTTGGCGCTCGGTGGTCCTACGGCCAAGCGACGCGCCGCGGTGGTCGCGCTCGCTGGCGTGGGCGCCGGTCTTGCCGCCCTCGTTGCTACCTGGCTCGCGGCCGGCCGCGGTTCTTCGATGCTCGGACGCTCGCGCGGGACGCTGGTTTCGGTCTCCATCGCAGCGCCGATCGCGTTGCTCGCCTGGTCGCTGGTGGCTTCGGGCATGGACCCGAGCGCACCTGCCGCCGGCGAAACGTGGGTCTCGCACGGCGTGTGCTTCGTCTTCACGCTCCTCTTTGCAGCAGCTCCCGTCGCGGCCCTCGCCTACGTGCGACGCGGCTCGGACCCCGTCCACCCGCGCGCGCTCGGCGCAGCGCTCGGCGGTGCCGCTGGAACGTGGGGCGGCATGCTCATCGACGTGCACTGCGCCTTCACGAGCCCCCTGCACCTCACGCTCGGCCACGCCGCGCCGATCGCGCTGCTCGCCGCTCTCGGCGCCCTCTTCGGTGCGCGCATCCTCGGCCTCCGGGCGAAGTGACCGCTACGGAGCGAGGCGGTTGAGCATGCGCGGGAACGGGATCGTCTCGCGCACGTGCGACAGCCCGCAGATCCACGACACCGTCCGCTCGATGCCTAGGCCGAACCCGGCGTGCGGGAACGTGCCGTAGCGGCGCAGGTCGAGGTACCACTCGAACGCAGCGAGCGGCAGCTTGTGGTGGTCGATGGCGCGCAGCAGCGTGTCGAGATCCTCCTCGCGCTGCCCACCGCCGACGATCTCGCCGTACCCCTCGGGTGCCAGCACGTCCATGTTCAGCGCAAGATCGGGCGCGTCGGGGTCACGTTTGAAATAGAACGCCTTCAGGTTCATCGGGTACCGATGGACGATGACGGGGCGATCGAACTTGCCCGAAATGACCGTCTCTTCGTCCCCGCCAAAGTCGTCGCCGATCTTCGCCTCCGGGTGCCCGTTCTCCTGGAGAATCTTGATTGCCTCGGCGTAGGTGATGCGCGGGAACGGGGCCTGGACGCGCTCGAGGAAGGTCGTGTCGCGCTCGATGATCTTGAGCTCTTCCTTCCGCGTCTCGAGCACGCGCCCCACGATGAACGCGAGCATCGACTCGGCGAGCTTCATGTCCTCATCGAGCTGCATGAACGCCACTTCGGGCTCCACCATCCAGAACTCGGCGAGGTGGCGGCGGGTCTTGGACTTCTCCGCGCGGAACGTCGGCCCGAAGCAGTACGCCTTGCCGAACGCCGCGGCCGCCGCCTCCATGTAGAGCTGCCCCGACTGCGTGAGGAACGCCGGTTCGCCGTGGTAGTCGGTCTGGAAGAGCGTGCTCGTCCCTTCGCAGGCGTTCGGCGTGAAGATGGGGGCGTCGACCAGGGTGAAATCGTTGGAATCGAAGAAGTCGCGCACCGCCTTGATGATGGCGTGCCGGGTCCGGAGAATGGCGTGCTGCCGCTTCGACCGGAGCCACAGGTGCCGGTGGTCCATGAGGAAGTCGGTGCCGTGCTCCTTCGGCGAGATCGGGTACTCCCTCGCGACGGCGCCGACCACGCGGAGCCCCTTCACGGCGACCTCGAAGGTCCCCTTGATCTTCCCGTGCTCTTTCACGGTCCCGGTCACTTCGAGGCTCGTCTCCTGCTGCAGGTGATCGGCCTGCGCGAACAGCTCGGGGCTCACGTCTCCCTTGAAGACGACGCACTGGACGATGCCGCCGCCGTCGCGCAGCTCGAGGAAGTGGAGCTTGCCGCTCGACCTCTTGTTGTAGAGCCAGCCGTGCAGCGTCACGTCCTCACCGACATGGCGTGAGAGCTGGGCGATGGGAACGACGGGAGGGGGGCTCGTGGCGGCGCTCATGCCGCGCGAAATAGCACGGATCGCGTCCGATCAGCGCTTCGATAGGCGGGCCTGCCGCCGCTGGTCGCCAGCCGCCTGGGACGCCCGCGTCCGGTCCGAGTCGAGCAGCAGGGGGGGGACGGCCGCGGGGTGTCCGTCGTCGTCGATCGCCACGAAGACGACGAAGGCGTCGACGCACGGCCAGCGCTCGCGCGTGCGCGCGTTCTCCCCCTGCACGTTGATCTCGATCTCCATCGACGTATGGAACGTCGCCGTCACGCGCGCTTCCAGGTGCACGACCTCGCCGACACGCACGGGCTTCACGAACTTGAGGTCGTCGACGAACGCCGTGACGGCCATGCGGCCCGAGTGCCGCTGCGCGCAGATCGCGGCGCAGAGGTCGACCCAGGCCATGATCTGTCCGCCGAAGACGTTCCCCATCGCGTTTGCGTGCTGGGGGAGCACGTACTCGTTCATCTCGCAGTGCGATTCGGACTGCGCTCGCGCTTCGCCGTCGTTCCGGGGGACGGGATCGGTATTGGTCTCGCTCATGGTGCGCCTCAGAGCACCAGTGTCTCGACGTGCTCTCCCCACGTGCCGCGCAGCACGTTGGAGATCTCGCCCACGGTCGCTTGCGCACGGACCGCGTCGAGCACGAGCGGCACCAGGTTGTCGGTTCCGCGCGAGGCCACTTCGATCCTCGCCAGCGCCTCGGCGTGCACCTTCGCGTCGCGCTTCCCGCGCATCGCGCGCAGTCGTGCGACCTGGTCGCGCTCGTTCTTCGGATCGATGGCCTGAACCGGCACGGGAGCCCCTTCCTGTACGAACGCGTTCTGCCCCACGACGATGCGCTTCTTCGCCTCGATCTCCAGCTGGTACCCGTACGCCGTGTTCTGGATCTCGCGCTGCGGGTAGCCCTGCTCGATGGCGGACACCATCCCCCCCAGCTCATCGATTCTAGCCATGTACCGCGCCGCTTCCTTTTCGATGCGCGCCGTCAGCGACTCGATGGCGTAGCTGCCGCCGAGCGCGTCGACGAAGTCGGCCACGCCGCTCTCCTGCGCGACGATTTGCTGTGTGCGGAGGGCGATCGTCGCCGCTTCCGTCGTCGGCAGGCCGAGGGCTTCGTCGAAGCTGTTCGTGTGGAGCGACTGGCAACCGCCGAGCACTGCGGCCAGCGTCTGCACCGTGACGCGCGCGATGTTGTTGAGCGGCTGCTGCGCCGTCAGCGTCACCCCCGCCGTCTGGCAGTGGAAGCGGAGCGCGCGCGCCCGGTCGGTCTCCGCGCCGAAGCGCGTTTGCATGATCGCGCTCCACATGCGCCGCGCCGCGCGGAACTTCGCGACCTCCTCGATGAGGTTGTTGTGCACGTTGAAGAAGAACGAGAGCTGCGCGCCGAAGTGATCGACGTCGAGCCCCGCGTCCTTCGCCGCCTGCACGTAGGCGATACCGTCGGCGAGCGTGAAGGCCACCTCCTGCACCGCGTCGCAGCCGGCTTCGCGGATGTGGTAGCCGCTGATCGAGATCGTGTTCCACTTCGGCACCTCGCGGCCGCAGAACGCGAACACGTCGGTGATGAGGCGGAGCGACGGGCGCGGCGGGAAGATGTACGTCCCGCGCGCCATGTACTCCTTCAGGATGTCGTTCTGGATCGTGCCGCGGATCTTCGACCGCGGAACGCCGTTCTCCTCGGCGACGGCGATGTAGAGGCAGAGGAGGACAGCGGCGGTCGAGTTGATCGTCATCGACGTCGAGATCTTGTCGAGCGGCAACCCGCGGAGCAGCGTGCGCATGTCCTCGATCGAATCGATCGCCACGCCGACGCGCCCGACCTCGCCTTGCGCGCGCTCGTCATCGGAGTCGCGCCCCATCTGCGTCGGCAGGTCGAACGCGACGCTGAGCCCCGTCTGCCCCTGGCCCAGGAGGTAGTGGTAGCGCTCGTTCGACTCGTGCGCGGTACCGAAGCCGGCGTACTGGCGCATCGTCCAGAGGCGGCCGCGGTACATGTTCGGCTGGACGCCGCGCGTGAACGGAGGCGCGCCCGGGAAGCCGAGGTCACGCGAGGGGTCGAAGTCGAGGGCCTCGAGATCGTCCGGCCCGTACAGCGGCGCCGCGTCGTGCTGGCCCGCGAGCACGCCGATGCGCGGGCGCGGGGCCTCTTTCGACTCGAGCGGGGCCAGTGCCTTCGCTTCCCACTCCTTGCGCTCTTTCGCGTAGTCACCCATGACTGAGCGCTCTAGCACGGCATCGCGGGGGTCGTCCGCGTCCGCGGGGGTCACCGTTTCGAGGGGGGCCCGCCACGCGCCCCGAGGACGATCCTCTCCAGCGTGTCCCCGGCGACTCGCGCAACTTCGGTCATCACGTTCATCGCGAGCGGTACGTCGGCGATCTCGTAGGCGAGCGCGATGACGACCGGCTTTCCCGCGGCGCGAATGGCGACGGCGAGGACCTCCGGCTGCGTGGCCTTCACGAAGTTGAACAGCCCCGCGTGCGTGCCGCTCCGGATCAGCGGCCCACGGAACTGGCCGGCCGCAGCCGTCGTCGCGAACACACTCGGGACGCGGACCTCGATGCGGACGTCCGCGAGCGTGGTGCGGCTGCCGAACTCGGGCGTGCACATCCACCCGGTGAAGGCCTCTTTCTTTGCCGCGAAGAGCGCGACCTTCGGCGCCACGCCGTGAATCGCCATGAGGACCAGCTCCATCAGCGGGTCGCGCGCCGTGGCCTGGGTCATCTGGCGCAGCAGCTGATGGAGCGGCGCGGGTTCGGCGGCGGCCGGGGGGGCGGGCTCGGGGAGGGGAGGCTCGAGGGGCCGCGGTGGCGGGGACTCGAGGCGCACCGCGGGCATCGCCTGGGTCGAGGGCGTCTTCGAGCGGCGGAGCTCGACCACCGGCCCGTCGTCATCGTCGGCCCGCTCCTCGTACGGCGCGTCGGGCTGCGCGGTGATGCGCGGGATGTTCATCCGGCGTGACAGCGGGATGGGGATGTCGAGCGGCGGCTCCGAGCCGCGGCGGACGAGCGGCAAGGGGCGCTCGGATACGGTCGAGGGGTGCTCGGGGGGGAGCGCCTCGACCGAGACGATCGGCGCGCCGCGCACTGCGCGCGAGAGCGGTGGCAGGCCGGGCGAGGAGGGCGCGCGTGCAGGGCGGGTGCGCGCGAGCCCTTCCTCGAGCGCGGCGAGCGGCGCCCGGACGACGCGCACCGGCGCGCCGAGGTAGAACGCGATCTCGTCGGCCGCGTGCGTGTCGAGCGCGTCGGCCAGGGCGACGTCCACCGTCCCCGTTCGGGGATCGCGCCGCACCGGCATGGCCACGAGCGCCTCGCAGAGGCGCGCCGGCAAGCGATCCATCAGGTCGAGCACGGGGACAGGGTGCTTCTGGAACGGGGCGTCGGGCGCAAAGCGGGCCAGCTCTTCGTCGAGCCGGCCCCGGTCCAGCGCCTCGGTCGCCAGGAGCGCGCGTACCAGAGAGACCCGATCGCGCACCGCCGCGAGGAGCGCACGCGACAGCGCGTCCGGCGTTACGGCATCCGCGAGAAGAAGCGCTCGACCCAGCTCGTGTCCCACGCGCGAACGATACACAAAGGCTGCAACCTGAGGAGCCGATGCACCACCGGCAACACGTCAATCGCACCATGCCGATCGCGCCCCAGCGTGTCTTTTCCGACCCTGCGCGAATGACCGTGCCGCTCCGGCGTCGCATTCCAGCCGAGGTGGGCGTCGAGGTGACGTCGACGTGAGAAGGGGGCTTGGCGCGAACCTCGCTAGTCGCACGTAGAACCTCCATGCTTGCGCAGCCCGCTCCTCTTCTTTCGTCTCTTCCGATCGCCGCCCTCGTCGCCGGAACCTCGGTGCTCCTTTCGTGCTCTTCGCCCGACGCGGGCTCGCTCACCAACGGCCCTCGCGTCCAGCTCGGCCCCAACGGGCAGGTCGAGTCTCCGGGGAGCGGGTCCGGGTCGAGCTCCGGCAGTGCATCGTCGAGCAGCGGCTCCTCTTCGAGCGGCGGGTCTTCGAGCTCTTCGTCGAGCGGTGGAGCAGCCTCGGGCTCCTCGTCGGGCTCTTCGTCGTCGTCGGGGTCGTCCACGTCGGCGAGCGACGCCGGAGCGAGCACCGACCCGCTCCAGCGCTGCGTCGACGTCATCAACTCGTACCGGGCGACCATCGACGTGCCGGCTTACGCGCGCTCGTCCTCGCTCGAGCAGTTCGCGGCCGTCGGGGCCCAAAGCGACTCGCAGACGGGGAGCCCACACGGGCATTTCATCTCCACCAACGGCGGCAACGGCGTCGCCTACGCCGAGAACGAGGTGCCCGGATGGCCGCTCGCGCAGTACGGCTCCGTCACCGACGTCATCGACCAGGGGATGCAGATGATGTGGGCCGAAGGGCCCGGCGGCGGTCACTACGACAACATGTCGAGCACCCAGTACACGCAGGCCGGCTGCGGTACCTACGTGACGAGCGACGGCAGCGTCTGGATCACGACCGACTTCCGCTGAAACGCGGGCGCCAGGCTCACTTCTCGCGCGGGAACTGGACGACGATCTCGCTCTTGCGCACGAGGCCCAGCTGGTCGCGCGCGATTCGTTCGACCGCGCGGGGGTCGTCGCGCAGGGCCTTCACGTCGATGCGAAGCTTGGTCACTTCGCGCCGCAGCTCGTCGTTCTCGCGGTTGACCCCCGAGAGCTCCTGTTCGAGCGCGCGCATCCGCGGCAGCCCCTCCGGCTGAAGGACGAGGATCGGTACGCCGACGAGCGCGAGCGCGAGGATGGCGATGGGGAGCGAACGCTCGAGGAACGCGTACAGCTTCGTGAACGGCGGCAGTGGGGGGAGGGACGACAAAGGGGGGGACACGCTGAGTCTAGGCATCATGCCGTGTCGCCCGGCCGATGGACCAATTCCAGGTGTCGAACGTCCGTGGTACACCGCGCGCGTCATGACGAGCCGCTACGAGCCGGTGATTGGCCTCGAGGTCCACGCGCAGCTCCTCACGCGGACCAAGGCGTTCTGCGCCTGTTCGACGGAGTTCGGCGCGGCGCCCAACACCCAGGTCTGCCCGACGTGCCTGGGGCTGCCAGGCGCGCTCCCTGTCCTCAATGGCGACGCCGTTCGCATGGCGGTCCGAACGGCGCTCGCGCTCGGTTGCCGGATACGTCCGCTCAGTCGCTTTGCACGGAAGAACTACTTCTATCCGGACCTCCCGAAGGGGTACCAGATCAGCCAGTTCGACGAGCCGTTCAGCGAGGGGGGTCACCTCGACGTCGAACAAGGCGAAGGGGACGAGCGAACGGTGACGCGCATCGGCATCACGCGCGTGCACATGGAGGAGGACGCTGGAAAGAACGTCCACCAAGGCGACGATTCGATCGTCGATCTGAACCGCTCGGGCGTTCCGCTGGTGGAAATCGTCGGCGAGCCCGACCTCCGCAGCTCGGCGCAGGCCGCCGAGTACCTCCGAACGCTCCGGGACGTGCTCGTCTTCCTGGGGGTGAACGACGGCAACCTCGAGGAGGGGTCGTTTCGCTGCGACGCGAACGTGTCGATCCGGCCCCGGGGGGAGACGAAGCTCGGCACGCGGTGCGAGCTGAAGAACATCAACTCGTTCAAGTTCGTCCAGAAGGCCATCGACTACGAGATCGCCCGGCAGGAGAGCGTTCTCGAGAGCGGCGGTCGAATCGTGCAGGAGACGCGCGGCTGGGACGAGAAGAGCGGCAAGACGTACTCGATGCGCAGCAAGGAGACGGCGCAGGACTACCGGTACTTCCCCGAGCCCGATCTCCCGCCGCTCGTCCTCGACGAGGCGTTCGTCGACGGCGTGCGTCGCGAGATGCCCGAGCTCCCGCGCGAGAAGCGAGCCCGCTTCGTGCGCGAGATGAACCTCACGCCCTACGCGGCGGGGGTGCTCACGATGCACCCGCGGGTGGCGGCGTTCTTCGAGGAGGCGGCGACCCTCCACGGCGACCCGGAGAAGGTCGCGAACTTCGTCCAGAGCGAGGTGCTCCGCGACGTGACCACGCACGGTCTCGTGGCCGAGATCCCGGTGTCGGCGCGCCAGGTGGCCGAGCTGCTGAAGCTCGTCGACGCCAAGAAGATCAGCGGCAAGCAGGCGAAAGAGGTCTACGCGCGCATCGCCAGGACGGACCGCTCGCCCGCCGATGTCGTCGCCGAGCTGGGAATGGCGCAGGTCAGCGACGCCTCGGCCATCGAGGAGGTGGTGCGCCGCATCGTGGACGCGCACCCCAAACAGGCGGCGGACCTTGCCGGGGGGAAGCTGGGGCTGATGGGCTTCTTCGTCGGGCAAGTGATGAAGGAAACGAAGGGGAGCGCGAATCCGCAGGTGGTGAACGAGACGCTCCGCAAGGTGCTGGGGATGGCGTGACCCGGCCGTGCGTGCTGGCCGAGCCCGCGAATGGCCCTAAGGTGAATGGACCAGCCACGTGCCCGCGACCCCTCGACCATCGAGCCTGACCCTCCGTGCGGCCGCGCCGCAACGCGCTCGCGCGTTCGGCCGCGTGCTCATCGTCGACGACAACACCGAGCTGGTGGCCACGCTGCACGCCGTCCTCGTCGGCCCCACCTCGGGAGACGGGCAGGGGGCTCGGTTCGAGGTGGTGACGGCGTCACGCGGCGAGGAGGCGCTCGCCATCGCCCAGACACACGGGTTCGACGTGGCCATCGTCGACGTGAAGCTCCCCGACGCGAGCGGCGTCGATCTCATTCGCCCGCTGCGCGCCGCCTCGCCGCTGAGTGAGGTCGTGCTGATCACGGGGTTCGCGAGCGTCGATGCCGCGATCGGTGCCTTGCGCTCCGGCGCGTTCGCCTTCGTGCTCAAGTCGTTCCGCCCGGAGGAGCTGATTTCGACCGTCGAGCAGGCGCTCACGAAGGTTCAACTGAAGCGCGAGCGCGAGGAGCTCGAGCGGCGGTATCGAGCGCTGGTCGAGCTCACCGACGTGCTCGTCGTGGGGCTCGACGTCGATGCGCGCGTCGTGCTCATGAACCGCAAGGCGAGCGCGTTCGCCGGCGTGACGTCGGACGACGCGCTCGGCCGCTCGTTCACGGAGTCGTGGATCCCGCCGGAGGACCGCTCGAAGGTTCGCGACGCGATCGCCCAGACCCAGCACGCCGACCGGGCGCGCGAGGTCGAGACGGGCTTCCTGGACTCGAGCGGCGCTACCAAGCGTCGCGTTCGCTGGCACCTCTCCCGGGCGCGCGAGGACGGCGGAACGGCGCGCGCGAGCCAGGCCGCGGCCTCCGCATCGGACGTGGTGTACGCCATCGGAATCGACGTCACCGAGCGTCGCGCTCTCGAGAAGCGCGCGGCCGACGGCGAAGCGATGAGCGCGATGGGCGCGCTCGCCCTCAACCTCGCCCACGAGATCCGCAACCCGCTCAACGCCGCGGTGCTCCAGCTCCACCTGCTCGGCCGGAACATCGACAAGCTCGAGGCCGACGAGGCCACGCGCTCATCGCTTCACAAGCGAGCGCAGATCGTCGGTGACGAGATCGGCCGCTTGAACCGGCTGCTCACGGAGTTCCTCGAGCTGGCGCGCCCCCGCGGGATCGCGCGCGAAGCGGTGCACGTGGCCCAGCTCGTCGATGACGTGCTCGATCTCGAGCGCGAGTCGGCCGCGGCACGCCGAATCAAGATCGAGCGTGTGATTCCGGCCGACGGGTGCGTCGCCATCGGGGACCGCGAGAAGCTCAAGCAGGTCATCATCAACCTGGTCGTGAACTCGATCGAGGCCATGAAAGAAGGCGGCGTGCTCACCGCGCGCGTCGAGCTCGCGGGCGAGCAGGTGACGATCGCCATCGAGGACACCGGCGTGGGCATCCCCGCCGACGCGATGGCGAGCGTGTTCGATCCGTTCTTCACGACGAAGGAAGCCGGGACGGGCCTCGGCCTGTCGATCGTGCGAAAGATCGTCGACGCCCACGGCGGCGAAGTGCACATCGACAGCGCGCGCGGCGTGGGGACGCGCGTGACGGTATCCATCCCGACCGGGCGCTGAGCGCCCGATCGGCTGGAGTGTGGCTCAGCGGCCCGGCGGCTTGAGCGGCAGCGACGGAGCCGACAGCGGCGCCGGCGGGAGCTTGCCCGAGAGCAGCTCCTCGGGGGGCGTCTCGAGCGCGATGAGCGCGTTGAACACGCGATCCATCCCGTACTCGAGCGCCGCCTGCTTCTGGAAAACCTGCGAAGCCTTCACGAGTCGCAGGCTGGTCGTCTTGCCGAGGTCGATCTCGCGCTCGAGGAAGGCCTCGAACGTGCCGAACCCTTTCGCCTCGTAGAGGCGACGCGTCTGGATGTCGCGCAGGACGTTGCCGATGTCGAAGAACCCCTTGTTGAGGTTCTTACGGAAGCCTTTGATCTGCACGACCGCGTTGTGCAGGTCGCCGATCTTTGCCTTGATGTCGTCCGCCCCCGTCGGCGTGCGGATCGTGGCGCGCGCGCTCCCGGGGAGCGGCGGCTCGGCGGCACGAGCACGCGCTTCGGCAGCGTGCTTGGCCGCGTGGCGTGCCGCCCAGGGGGCAGCTCCACGCAGACCGAGCTTTCGCTTGCCGGCGTCCTTCGGGTCGACCTTTGCTTGTGCGTTCGCGGCCGGGGAGCTCCCCTTGGTCGCTTCTTTCTTGGAGGCTTTTTTGGTCGTCGCCATCGCGTTAGGGCTCATCTCACGGTTTCGCGCTCGCACGCAATCGCGCGATCTTGTTCGCCCATTACCACTCTCGCACGCTCGACGTCCACTAAGGAGTGCGAGAAGATGCGTTGGCTTGGGAGTCTTCACTTCACTCGACGACGCTGACGGCGCGCGGATCGCCCGCGCATACGGGCTCGGCGAGCTCAAGGCGCTGCGGGGGATTCCGGCCGGGAGCGTGAACTCGAACTACGCGCTCGAATGCGACGCGGGGCGCTTTTTTCTGCGGGTTTACGAGGAACAGGATGCGGAGGGGGCTGCGGCCGAGGCACGCATGCTCGCGCACTTGGAGGCGCGCGGCGTCCGCACGCCAGCGCCGCTCGCGACGCGCGGAGAAGAGACGGAAGAGGTCCGGGTCGCCGGAAAGCCGGTCGCGGTGTTTCCGTGGCGCGAAGGGACGATGCGCTGCCAGGCGGGCGTGACCCCCGAGGACGGTTGGAAGGTGGGCGCCGAGCTCGCGCGCGTTCACGCGGCGGGGGAGGGGTTTCCCATCGGTGCCGGCCGGTTCCGCGTGGAGGACCTACGGACGCGCATCGCCGCGATTGCCCAGGCGACCGATCCGGAGCTGGCGGCGCAGGCGCCTGTCCTGGCGACCAAGCTCGACACCTGGGGCGGGCGGCGAGGGGGCGCCCCCCAGGGGCTGGTGCACGGCGACCTCTTTCGCGACAACGTCCTCTGGTCGGCCGACGGGACAATCGCGGCCTTGCTCGATTTCGAGAGCGCGTCGCTGGGCCCCTTCGCGTTCGACCTGATGGTCACGGTGCTCTCGTGGTCGTTCGGCGACGCCCTCGACGAGCGAATCGCCCGCGGGATCGTGACGGGCTACCGCTCCGTCCGCGAGCTCGACGCGCGCGACCGCGAAGCGCTCCTGCCAGAAGGGTGCTTTGCGGCGACGCGCTTCACCATCACGCGCATCACCGACTACGCGATGAAGCAGGGGATCGGCGCGCGGGTGCTCAAGGATTGGCGCCGGTTCGCGATGCGCCTCCGAACGCTGGAGGAGCTGGGGGACGGCGGTCTGCGGCGCGTGCTCGGGGTCTAATATAGGGGCTGTCTGGGCTGTCTCTCGCCTCCCGCGAAGCCGGGCAAGGGTTGTGAAGCAGGCGTGCGCTGGCGCCGCGGGCGAGGGCCGTGGGGGGGGGGGGGGGGGGGGGGGCGGCCGGCCCCC
>Ga0302279_10004245_pt1 | contig 17118 bp, 12 predicted proteins | sample III_Bog_N3_3_FD_194541 | JGI IMG/M metagenome (GOLD analysis project Ga0302279, IMG submission 194541) | Peat permafrost microbial communities from Stordalen Mire near Abisko, Sweden - III_Bog_N3_3 | ecosystem: Environmental > Terrestrial > Soil > Wetlands > Peat | place: Sweden: Abisko...
GCGGCCGGGGCCGTCGAGGCCAACCTGGTGGTGGCCAAGGTCTCCAACTCCGGCACGGTGAGCATCTACAACTTCGCCGGGTCGACCAACGTGGTCGTCGACGTCGAGGGGTGGTACGCACCGGTCGGTTGAGCGGAGCCACAACGGCGCCCGGCGCCTCCACCCCCGGAGGCCGCAGGGGCTGTTGCCGGTCGTCGCCGGTCGTCGCCGGTCGGGACCATCGTCACGTACGCGTCGTCCTCCCGACCCGTGGATCGACCGTGTCCCGGCCACGGACGGGTTCGTTCGCCGTGGAGGTCCAGCGTGAGGCCCGTCCTCCAGGGCTCGTGTGACCGTCGAGGGCCTCGGGTGGGCCAGCCCGGTGTGGGTCCGACCGGGCGCCGTCGCCCCGGCGTCGTGCCCGGTGGTCGGCGGACCCGCCGGCGAACGGTCAGCTGCGGACGGGGTGCTCCCCGGCGACCTCGGTCCGCACGTCGGTCGACAAGCGGGCGAAGATCAGCAGTCCCTGGTTGGTCGTGCGGGTGGACAGGACGACCACCTCCACGCCGTTCTGACCGATGAGGTGCGAGGCGTCGTTGATGACCACCATGTCGCCGTCGGGGAGGTATCCGATGGCCTGGCGGGGCTGGCGACCTTCCTTGACCAGGTCGATGACCAGACGTTCCCCCGGGGGGTGGTCGGGCGTGAGGTCGCCGGCCAGGCGTCGGAGGTCGACGGCCATCAGGTCCCAGTCGCCGGCCTCGGCCACCAGGTGGGTGGAGCACGTCCCGATCCGCAACCCGAGGCGGCGGGCCAGGGTCAACAGCTTGGTGTCGGGGTCCTCGACCTCGGGGATCTCGTCCGACGAGACGTGCACGGGGACGCCCATGTCCCGGAGGACCTCTACCGCTTCGAGCCCCCGACGGGCCCGGCGGGACGACACGGGATCCGGGCCTTCGGCCAGCGTCTGGATCTGGTCCACGACGAACTGGGGGATCACGATGCCCCCGAGGAGCATGCCGGCACGTCCGAGGGCCAGCAGTAACCGGTCCATGATGGCCGACGAGTCCACCAGCATGGCGTACCCGGGCGGTGGTTCGGTCGGAGGGGCCAGAATGCGGTTGAGCCCGGCGGCGGCCACGACCTCACGACCCTTGGCCACCCCGATCCGCCAGCCCAGGGCGGCGAGGACCCAGCAGACGGTGGCCGTGGCGATGAGCTCGAAGCCCGAACGGATCAGGACGAGGAAGGGGAGCCCGATGACCAGGCCCAGGAGCAGACCGCTGGTGGCGATGATGGTGCCGGCGAAGACCTCGCCGGGTGGCATCTTGGTCATCTTGAACACGGCACCCTGCAGGCCGCGGTCGAGCAGGCGACCGATGATCCCACCGATGACGTAGGCGATGGCGGCACCCAGGGCCATCCCGATGGTCGGACCGTGGGCCTGCGGACCGACGTGGTGGCCGATCTCCAGCCCGGCGGCGGCACCGGCCAGGACGAAGAGGAACCGGAAGACCTCGACGAAGAGCATCGTCTATCGACCGACTCGGTTGTGCTCGGTTTCGAAGTGCATGGCGATCACCTGGTTCGTTGACGCCCCGCCCGGTCCGGAGGTGTTCCGGACCGACCTTCGTCGCCGCCAGATAAATATAGTCCGCTCCCCGGCGCGCCGGTGGCCGGCGGCCACGTACCGTGAGGAAACCTGCCGTCGGCAGCGGTGAGCGGACTCCGCCACCTCAGGACCTTCACCGTCCTGAACTGGGAAGTTCCCGGCATGCCCTTGTCGCGGGCCACCTGCCGCGTAGACTTGACGGTCGCTGGCGCCATCACCGACGGAGAGTAATGGGACCTCAGGACCAACCGACCGATCGCGACGGCGTGTCGCCCGCGGCCACCGGCCTGTCCGTGCGCGAGGTGGACACCGACATCGAGACGGACGGCGATGGGACCCCCGTCGAGCTGGGGCTGCTGGCCACCGGGCTGGTGATCGCCCCGGCCGGCCCCGGTGCCCGGGTCGTGCCGACCCTCGTGGGTTGGAGCCACCTCCGGGGGTTCTCGGCGGAGCAGCAGGTCACCCGGGCCGACGGCACCTCGGTCCAGCTCCTCGAGGTCGTGGTGGACGGAGGGGTGCTCGCCGGGACGTCCCACGTACGCCGGTTCGCCGTCCCCGCTCCCGACCTGGCCGGATTCTTCGGCGAGGTCTCGACCTACGCCGGGGTGTGGCGGGCGTCGACAGCGCCGGGGGGTCGGGCGCGACCCGGCCGACGGGCCCTGGCGATGGCCACCGCGACGGCGCTTGCCGTGTGGGCGGTCCTGGTCGGGGCCTGGCGGGACGGCACCTCGTGGGCCGGTGGGCTCGTCAGCGGAAGCACCCGCCGGAGCACGCCCCGGCACGGGCTCGGCACCGGGCGGCGCTGGGTCCCCATCGCCGCCGGCGTCCTCGTCCTCGGGCTCCTGGCCGGGAGCGAGGCCTCCTCGTCGGTCACGTCGTCGGCGACGTCGTCATCGACCGGCCTACCGCACCACGGACGGTCCACGGTCAATCGGGGCATGAAGTACCTGGTCCCGGCGGCCGCCGCTCCGGCGAACCTGCCGGCTGCCACCGCCGCCCCCGAGCCGGCCCCCCCGTCGCTGGCCTCGTCGCCCCCCCTCCAGTCACATGAGATCTTCGGGTACGCCCCGTACTGGACTCTTCCGGAGTCGGGCCAGTTCGACGTGCAGGACCTCACCACCCTGGCGTACTTCAGCATCGGGGTGAACGGCGACGGGACCCTCCAGGAGAGCGGACCAGGCTGGAACGGCTACGAGAGCCAGGACCTGGCCGATCTGGTCACCCGGTCGCACGCCGCCGGTGACCGGGTGGTCCTGACGGTCACCTGTTTCGACCAGTCGGCCCTCGACGCCATCACGTCGTCGGCCACCACGCCGGCGACGTTGTCGGCCGCGCTCATCGCCGCCGTGGAGGCCAAGAACCTCGACGGCGTGAACTTCGACTTCGAGGGTGAGGGGAGCCAGGACCGCACCGGGCTGACCTCGTTGATCACCCAGGTCTCGGCTGCCCTCCACGCGACGAACGCCCATTGGCAGGTGACCATGGCCACCTACGCCAGTGCGGCCACCGACTCGGGGGGCTTCTACGACATCGCCGCACTTGCCCCGGCCCTCGACGGGTTCTTCGTCATGGCCTACGACATGAACGACCCCGGGTCACCGAGTCCGACCTCCCCGCTGGTCGGCCCGGGCTTCACCGACACCGAGGCCCTGCAGGAGTTCACCTCGGTGGTGCCACCGCAGAAGGTGATCCTCGGCGTCCCCTACTACGGCTACGACTGGCCGACCTCGGACGGCACCCTGACGGCGACGGCCACCGGCGGTGAGTCGCCGCTCAGTTACGCCACCATCGCCGCCGCCGGAAATCCGGTCTACTGGGACCCCACCACCCAGACGCCCTGGACCTCGTACCTGGTGGGTACCCAGTGGCACGAGACGTTCTTCGACGACCCGACGTCCATGGCCCTCAAGGCCAAACTGGCCCAGTCCTTCGACATCCGGGGACTGGGTATCTGGGCACTGGGGATGGACGGCAACGACCCGGCCATGCTGGCCGCCCTCCTCGGCAATTCGCCGGTGACCAAGGACTTCACCCCGGGTCCGACGGTGACCCCGCCGTCGGGTACGACACCGACGACGGTGGCGACCAGCACGGGCACCTGGCAGGGCGCCACCGTCCCGCTGACCGTGGCCGTCGCCCCGGGGGCACCCGGTTCGCCGGGCAGCCAGTCGGTCGGCACCCTGACCGGCGTCCAGACCTCCGATCCGACACTGTCCTGTCTGTCGTCGGGCCCACCGATCGGGGTGTGGACGTTCTCCTCACTGCCGGGGGTCGACGTGGCCATCGCCACCCAGCCCCAGGACTGTGCCACGGTCACGTGGACCTTCCCCACGCCTTCGGGTCCGACCACCACCACCTCGACCACGGCGCCGCCGAGCACCACCACCACCACCTCGACCACGGCGCCGCCGAGCACCACCACCACCACCTCGACCACGGCGCCGCCGAGCACCACCACCACGACAACGACGTTGCCCCAGGGCGGGGGAGACGAACCCGGACCGAACTGATGCCCGTGGCCTGTCCGCGGGCCGTCGGGGGACCAGCCGGGCGCGACTATCCTCTGCGGTGTCCGGGGGTGTAGCTCAGCTGGTAGAGCGCTACGTTCGCAATGTAGAGGCCGAGGGTTCGAGTCCCTTCACCTCCACCCGGGAAATCCCAGTTCAGAGGCCATATTACGAAGCTGAGCGGAGATCCCAGAAAGTCCCTGATACCGTCAACAGGACTCAACAGGACTCAAGTGACACCGAAACGGTCGGTGTGAGTCCTGGCGGAGGAGAGTCCTCATGGCCAAGGGAAAGCGGCGCCGGGCGCCCAACGACGGTGGTTCCATCGACCAGCGACCGAGCGGTCGTTGGCGCCTGCGGGTGCGGGTCGACGACCGCCAGGTGGCCTACGGCACCTACGAGACCGAGGACGAGGCCGTCCGGGCCCAGGCCCGGTGGCGGGTCACCCATCTGCTCCCCGCCGACGATCCCGAGCTGACCCCCGAGGTCCCGATCGGCGTGCTGGTCGACGGGGTGCGGTGCGACGAGTGGTTCGTGCGCTGGCAGGAGGCCAAGTCCGCCCGCCGCTCCAAGGTCCGGGTCGGGGGCGCCCGGGGTGGCTCAGAGTCCACCCGCGCCCGAGACCGGGCCCAGTGGAGCAAGTGGTGGTCGCCGGCCATCGGCGACCGACTGCCCCAGACCCTCACCATGGAGGACATCGCCGGGGTGCTCCGGACCATGGAGTCCGTGGGCCGGGCCCCGAACACCATCCGGACCCACTGGTTGATGATCCGGGCCATGTTCAACTGGCTGGTCGCCGAGGGGATCCTCACAGTGAGCCCGGTGAAGGGCCTGCACGTCACCGTGGATCCGGCCCAGGACCGGGTCCGCGAGATCGTCGTCCCCGACTTCCGGTTCCTCGACGTGTTGACCGGTCGCCTGCCCACGGCCGAGGACCGGTTGATCTTCGAGCTGTTGCTCGGGACCGGTGGACGCCGGTCGGAGGTGGCCGGCATCCGCATCGGGGACGTGGATCTGGCTGGCAACCGGGTGTGGATCCGCCAGCCGGTGGTCGAGGTGGAGGGCCGACTCGTGCGCAACGCGGTGCCGAAGGGCGGCCGCTCGAGGGCGGTCATCGTGGGGCCGCAGTTGGCTGGGTTGCTGAAGGAGCACCTCGACGGCCGGCCGTCCGCCGCCGAGGACGAGGCCCTGATCATGGGGGAACGCGGTGAGGGGCTCCGGTGGAACAACTACCTCGAGCGCCGGTTCCGGCCCGCCCTGGCGTCGGCCTCCATCCGCTGGGCGGCCACCGAACGCCGACGACTGATGGAGGAGGGGCTCAGCAGGGCCGATGCCACGGCCCGGGCCACGACCGAGGCCGCCAAGCTCCGACGCCTCACCCCCCATCACCTGCGACACACGTCAGCCGCGCTGCTGTGGGCGGCGGGAGCCACGGACATCGAGGTGCAGATCATCCTCGGCCACGCCGACGTGGAGACCTCCCGGCGCCTCTACTCCCATCTGCTGGTCGGCGCCGCCGACAACGCAGCCGCCCGGGTCGAGCAACTGCGCGCGGCGAGGCGGAGCGCCTAGATCGGGGCTGGTACACCCGCCCTGCGGGGCGGCTCGGATGGACGTGGGATTCCCCTGTGAAGTGCCTCAGACCAACTTCTACGTCGAGCAGGACCGACTCCGTAGATCCTCAAAGCGGTTCTCGACGAGCTGATCCCGTCCACGCCGGTCATGCCTGACTACCTCCTGCCGCGCAACCGAGTCCGGTGCTTTTGGCGGTTCTGGGCGATGAAGTAATCGAGGTCCTCGAGGTGGATGCGGGTCGTTCTCCCGACCTTGACGTAGGCGATGCTGCCCTCGCTCAGCAGGCTCTTCACCGTTCTGGTGGAGACCTGCAGGTAGTCGGCGGCCTGCACGGTGGTGAGGAGGGGAGAGGCGGCCTCGTTGACATGCGGATCAGCAGTGATCGGCTCTGTCGTCCTTGCGACGTCGGCCCCGGGGGGTGTCGAGATCCGGATGGACCCCCAGCTTCCCGGAGTGCTGGCGACGCTCAACGGTGGGCTCTTCCAGGCAATGCCGACCGCACGCCGGGCACGGCCGCCAAATCGTCACGAGGCGCGCTGCGTCGATCATGCGGGGCCTGCTCCCCTCTCTCGAAGGTTTGCCACTCCATGCCATCTCCGTCGAGTCGTGATGCTGCCGGTCAGTACGCGACTCATGTTCCGATTCCCACGTCACCCTCAACGTCACCCCCGACGGCGAAACCTGCGCATTTCATCTGATGGCGACACCTCTCCGACCTGGGAGGGTGACGTCACCCTCCCAGGTGACGGCGCTGTTCCTCAACGGGCCTTCCGAGCCAGAATGGGGCCTGTGGCTGGTGTGGACATCACTGAGGAGTGCCGTCGGCGCCGAAGGGCAGGGGATCCTCGTGTGTCCGCCGAAGGTAGGGCGATCCTGGCTCGGATCACCGACGGGGACCTGGCCGACGAGTTCCAAGCTGCCCTCGACGCCGATCTCGTGGCCGACCCGCTCCTGGGCGGTCACGACGACGACGACGCCTAATCGGGAGCAACCGTCTGGTGATCGGGTGTTGTCGAGCGAACAGTTGGCAGGGTTCTGCGCAGCACGGCTGACGAGTCGGGCATCGTCCTGAAGGTCGTCGCCTGACAAGCACCGGTTCAACAGGCAGCAAATCGATGGAGCGCTGTCTTCGACACGGCTCGGGCACTCCGGTTCCTGAGCCCGCTCTGACTGCCCATCCAACCAGGAACCTCGGTGCCGCCGAGAACTGGAGATTTACCGCACACACGTGCATCCGCGGATGCCGAAATGGCGCCCTTCGGGCGCCATGTGACCTCCCGCTTCTCGCGTTGTCCCTGGTCAACGGATCGCATCCGACGAGGGTGACGTTGAGGGTGACGTCGATTTTCACGATGGAGAGATGGTTCGTCCTCACATCGGCCTCGGCGGTGATCTCCGGTGCTCTCGATAGGCCGTCTCGGTGTCGCCACCGGAGCCGAGTACTACCTCGAGACGGTGGCCAACAGCGTGGACGACTACTACCTCGGCCACGGTGAGGCGCCCGGCCGTTGGATCGGTGCAACCGCCGAGCAACTGGGTCTCAGCGGCGAGGTGAACGCCGAGCAGCTCCGCAACCTGCTGGCCGGACTCTCGCCGGCCGGCGACTCACTCGGCATGCAACTCCGCACCGACCGTCGTCCCGGCTACGACCTGACGTTCTCCGCGCCGAAGGGGGTCTCACTGCTGTGGGCCTTCAGCTCGGACCAGATCCGTTCCGAGATCACCGAGGCTCACGACCGGGCCGTGGTCGCCGTGCTGGACCAACTGGGGAAGGAGGCCTCCTTCGCCCGGCGGGGAGCCAACGGCCAGACCCTCATCGAAGCCAACGGGTTCATCGGGGCCGCCTTCCGTCACCGGACCAGCCGGGCCGGCGACCCCCAGCTCCACACCCACGTGGTCGTGCCCAACCTGGTCCAGGGGTCAGACGGCCGGTGGTCGGCTCCTGACGGTCGCCACCTCTACGCCTGGAAGAAGACGGCCGGCACCCTCTACCAGTCGGCACTGCGAAGTGAGCTGGGCCCCCTGGGCCTGGCCTGGGAGGTCCGGCGCAACGGCCTCTCCGAGCTGGCCGACCTGAGGAAGCCCATCCTGCGGGCTTTCTCCAAGCGGAGAGTGGACATCGAGGCCGCCATGGAGACGAGGGGTGTCTCCTCGGCCCGGGCCGGTGAACGGGCGGCCCTGGCCACCCGGGCCGCCAAGCCCGACGGCGCCCTCCCCACCGACATGCTCCGTGAGGAGTGGACCGCCCAGCTGGCCGAGATCCAGCTCCCCGACGGGCGGGAAGGGAAACGTCCGGCCCTGCCCCGGGACCTGATCATGGAGACCGTCGGCAACAACCGTCCACTTCCGCCCCGACCGGACCAGCTGGAGGCGGTGTTCTCCATCCTGGCCGGGGAAGCAAAGGTCTCCCTCGACGACTGGGAGCTCGACGAGCGAGTGGTTCTCGAACACGGGGGAGCGGGGAACCGGGTGATGCCCCTGACGCTCCTGTCCTCCACCTTCACCCGGCGGGAGGCCATGGCCGCTCTGGCCAGGGCCTTCGACGTCACCCCCGCCGAAGCCGTGGCCCTGACCGATCAGTTCCTCGAGCGGTCCTCCGTCGTCAGGGTCCGGGCCGAGCCGGAGACCGGCCGGGACGCAGCGATGGACTTCGAACGCATGCGCACCAAGGGTGGGGCGCTGGTCCCCGTCACCAGCGGGGACCAGCGCTTCACCACCACCGAGCTGCTGGCGGCAGAGGAGCGGATCGTGGAGACAGCGACGAAGCTCACCAAGGCGGGCCTGGGCAAGGTCGGCCGGGTGCAGGCGTCAGAGGTGGTGGACCGCCACCCCCACCTCGATCGGGAACAGGCCGACGGGGTGGAGAAGCTCCTCATCTCGGGGAACGGGATCGATCTGGTCATCGGCCAGGCCGGCACCGGCAAGTCGACCATGCTGCGGGCCGCCCGGCTGGGCTGGGAGGCGGCCGGCATGAAGGTCATCGGAGCGGCAGTGGCGGCCCGCACGGCGGCCGACCTGGAGGCAGGCACCGGCATCCCCAGTTCGTCCCTGGCCCAGATCCTGGCCGACCTCAAGCGCGGTGGGCAGTTGACCAACAAGCACGTCGTCGTGGTCGACGAGGCCTCGCTGGTCGGGACCCGGGCCCTCGACGAGCTGTGCGCCCGGGCCAGTGCGGCCCGGGCCAAGGTGGTCCTGGTCGGGGACAACCGCCAGATCTCCTCCATCGACGCCGGTGGGGCGCTCCGCACTCTGGCCAACGAGCTCGGCGACCACGTGGTCACCCTCACCACCAACCGGCGCCAGGCCGGAGATGACCAGGCCTGGGAGCGGGAAGCGCTGGCTGCACTCAGAGGCGGTGAGGTGGCCCCGGCCGTTCAGGCCTACCTCGACCACGGCCGGGTGACCCTGGCCGGGACCATCGACGAAGCCCGCCGGCGCCTGATCGACGACTGGTGGGCCGTCCACCGTGACCACACCACGGCCATCATGGCCGTGCGCCGGATCGACGTGGCCAGCCTCAACGAGCTGGCCCGGGCCCGCCGACAGGCAGGCGGCGAGTTGGGCCGGGAGTTCGTGGTGGGGGAGAAGACTTTCAGCGTCGGGGACCGGATCATCTTCGAGCGGAACCAGCGGGTCCGGGCCGTCGACGACCACGACCGGGCCATCCGGGAGGAGACCATCCGCATCCGCAACGGCACCTTCGCCACCGTGGTGGGGGTGGTCGACCCGGCCGCCGAGCGGGAGCGGGCCAACGCTCTGGCCAGGGAGGGTGACATTGCTCACAGGGCCCAGGGTGATCAGGGTGACGTTGGCCAGAGGGCCCGGGCCGACCAGGGGGACGTCCAGCGAGCCGCTGGTCTGGTCGTCACCCTCGACGACGGCCGGCGGGTGGTCCTGCCCGCCGAGTACGTGCAGTCCTCCACCAGTCTGGGCTACGCCCTCACCGTGTTCCGGTCCCAGGGCATCACCGTGGACCATGCCTTCGGGCTCGCTGGGGCCGGCCTCTCCCAGGAGGCCGGCTACACCCAGCTCTCCCGGGGACGGTTGACCAACAACCTCTACGTGGCCTCGGCGGACAATCCGAGGTGGGAGATCGGCCACCATGCCGAGGACCGGCAACTCCGGGGCCAGATGGACGAGCTGGTCACCTCCCTCTCCAACTCCTTCGAGCAGCGCATGGCTCGCGACAACCTGGCCAACTGGCCCACCATCGATCCCGACCAACTGGCCGCCGCCTACGCCCGACTCGACCAGCTCGGCCATGACCTGACCAGCCAGGCACCCCATGACTTCGGGCCGTCTCTCGACAGGCAGCACCGCCGTGAACTGATCGCTGACTATGAGGGCCGGGCGGTCGACCCCCGGGACCAGAACTGGACCCAGGTCCTGGAGTGGGCCCAGGGCTACCGGAAGGAGTGGCTCTCCGAGCACCGACAGGAGATCCTCGAGTGGACCCGCCTCGACGACGCCCTCCGTCGCAACGAGTACCGCCTCGGCCAAGCCGCCGCCTACAGCCGCCCCGAGCACGTGACCAGCCTGCTCGGACCGGTGCCAACCTCTCTCACCGACACCGAACGGTGGCAGACGGCAGCCGGGGCCATCGAGGCATACCGGTCTCGCTGGGAGATCACCGAAGAGCAGACGCTCGGCCCCGAGCCCACCGACCCTGCACAGCGGGCTCACTGGAGCAGGACGGTTGCCGCCATCGGGGACACCGGGTTCTTCGGTGGCGAACGAGCTGCGAGCGCTGGCCCGGAGCACGACCACCTTTCGTCGCACTGGCACGGCATCGAGGCCGCTGAACGCAAGCAGGAGCGTGAGGCCTACGAGGCCCTCCATCCGACGCCCAGTCCGTCGCGTGGTTGGGACCGGGATGACGGTTGGGACTACGACGATGACTACGGCTACGACAACTCCTACGGACGGGATGACGACTACGGCTACGGGCTGTGAACCGCTGGCTCACCATCTGTGAGCCGGGCCGGCGGACGTCTGGCGCCAGAGCCCGATTCCGCGGCTCGGCTGGCCCAACCCAGCGCAACCGGCCAGTCGTCGGGATGAGTGCCACGATCGACGGCTGGGGCAAGGTGGTAGCCACGTCGGCTCGCAGAGCGCTGGTCAAACGGCGAGCTCGTGGCCAAGTACGTGACGGATCCTGTCGTTGCCCAACGGCCTTAGCTCGATCACGGCCGTCGCTGATATCTGCTCGCCAGGTACTCGTCCACCCAGGCCCTGGTACTCCGCCACTGACCGTCGGGACCTTTCTGGGCTTGGAGACGGCCACGCTCGATGGCAGCACGGAGCATGAACACGCTCTGGGACTTGGTGGCCAGCGATACGAGGGGAACCAACCGATGGGGCCCGGCCACGGCCGGGACGACGAACCGGTACAGGTTGTCGGTGACGGCACGGGCGATGAGTTCGCCGAGGGGACCGGGGTCGCCGCCGTCGGCTCGCTGGAGGGCGCGGAGATAGCGATTGCGGTCACGCGTGTAGATGACCGCCGGGGGATAGCCGAGGCGGACCAGCAGTAGGTTCATGAGCAGGCGCCCGGTACGCCCGTTGCCGTTGAGGAAGGGGTGGGCTCGCTCGAATCCAGCATGGGCCGCGGCGATCGACTCGATCGGGGTGTCCGACTCGGAGATCAGGGCCAGCGAGGCCACCCAGTCCGCCATCACGGCCGGTACCTCGACCCACGATGGGGGGACCATCCCGCCCGGGAACGGCTGGATGTCGTGGCGCCGGAAGCTCCCCGGGTTCTCCTCCGGGGTGGCGTTGAGGTGGGGGGCCACCTTCCACGCCGGCCCGATGGCCAACTCGTGGACGTGGCGGACCTCGGTCAGCGTCAGCGGAGCATCGGTCGTCCATCCCTCCGTCTCGAGGGCCTGGCTGTAGACCCACTTCGCCGCGTCGGCGTAGCCGGTCACCTCCATGTACTCCCGTAGCTCCTTGTTCCCAACGGCCCTGCCCTCGGCCAGAAGTGCCTCGACCTGGGCGATGACCAGGGTGTTGCCTTCGAGGGCAGTGGAGTGGTGGGCGTCCTGGTACCAGATCGAGGTCCAGATGCCTTCGGCCTCGGTGGGTGATGGCAGACCCCCCAAGTGCTCCCGGAGGTCGGCGATTGCGTCATCGAGCCGCCGATAAACGAGTTGACGGGTCGGACGGCCCCGCCGAGGTTTGTCGTGTTCCACGAAAATTGATCGTAACACTACAAACAGTAGTTGTTGTGTTGAATTAGAATCACATCTAGCTCGACAAAATGTGTGAAATGATCAATCCGGCGTTTCGACTCCTTTGCGCTCGTCGTCACTGCCCCCTTCGGTCACCCAGCGCCGGAGGGCTTGGCCCTCTTCGACCCAGAAGGCGCTGTCGGACATGAGCCGCTGCGGCCGGTGGGAGTTGTGGAGGCAGCCGGCCCCGTTGGTTATCGCCTCTCGGATGCGCGACCGGCACCGGACCGCCGCTTCGTGCCACTGGAGTGCTGCCGCACCGTGGACGGGCTCGTCGGACTGGTAGACGGCCATCCACGCCCCGCGGAGGGCGGCGAGTTCCTGAACCACCATCGGATGCCGCCACCAGCAGGAATAGAGCCACATCCTGTCAAGGTCGTAGTACTGCTGGTAGAAGTCCACCCAGTCGGCAAGTTCACCGAGTTCTTCCCTCTGCACCAGCGGCGAGAAGTGCTGACCGCCGCCCGAGGCGGGCCCATTCGAGGCCCCGTGGGACCGGGCTTGAGCGGAGGCGATCTGGCTCAGGCCACGCACGGCCGAGTCGAGGTCCTCCACGCGCTCGTGGAGATCCTGGACGTCTGACGGAGTTTCGGGGTCAACGAACGGGAGCGTGGGGTCATGGGGATTCGGTTCCATACGGCCTCCGGGGGAGTGTCACCAAGGACGTGTTCCTTGGTGACTTCCATCCTCCGCACCGACGTCACCCTCAACGTCACCTTCCCAGGTCAGGGGCGTGTGACCGAGCTCTGCGGAGGCGATCAGTCGGAGGTGCGCATGCCGGTGAAGTGGGGCGTTCTTACCGGAACTCTCGTCCCGTCAACCAGGGATCCCCATCGCTTGGTAGCCCATACCATCGGCTTCAACCAGGCGCTGGGCGTCCCGCAACTCTCGCAACCGAACACGGGACGGACGTCCGAAAGGACGAGGTAGCCCACGTCGAGCGCCCGCTGGAACGGCCGGAAGCCGAAGACCTCCACATTGAAGCTCTGGGCCAACCACCTGGTCCGTGGAAGTCGCCGAAGCACCTCAGCACACGCCTCGCCCCCTACCTTCATGGACCCATCGGGCATCAGCAGGTGGATTGTCTCGTAGGCATCCCAAATGTCGAGGTCCTGATTGAGGGCCAGGAGGACCTCGGGATCGTCGCCGATCGGTCGGTCAACGATGGTCGACGCACCCGACGGGGTCGATGCCGACTTCTCCACCCACTTGGCGATCCGACGGCAGACGCCGCACTCGTCGTTGAAGAGCAGGATCGGGGTGTCCGGCCGCGCCTTTTCAAGTGCGGGCGTCATCTCACTGCTCGAACGGTTGGGTCACGGCCGCCAGCACCGTCGACACATCCGGGCGGGGCCCTTCGACCCTGGACACCTCACGTCCGTCGAGGAACATGACCAGCGTCGGGGTGCCTTCTACGGCGTAGCTGGCCGCAAGCCGCTGTTCGACGGCGATGTTGATCCTGACGATCGTCTCATCCGGCTCGACCAGGCGCGCCACCCGCTGGAGGATCGGCTCCATGACCCGACAGTGGGCACAGCCGTAGGACATGAACTCGGCCACGACCGGGCCCTCTGCGTCGAGGACCAACTCCTCGAAGGTTCCACCGGTGACGGTCCGGATCCGGTCCTGCGAACTGCGCTTCGGCGATTCGCGGTCAGGACTTCTCAGCGTGTTGAGTCTCATGGAGACCTCCAATTTGGGTGACCAACGGAGCCTTCTGCGATCGCTCTCATCAGCGAGTCACCACCCCCCGCACGTGGCGGGAGGTGGTGACTTCTTGACGGCCAGAGTGAGTCAGTGGACCGGAACGACAACCTTCGGCGGGACCACGACCGACTCCCTGGCGTGGGTTCCGTGGTGGAAGAGATTCCGGACTGCAGGAAGTGCGAACCGATCGAGTCCGAAGTAGCCGGCGTTGCGCCAGGCCAGGATCAAGAAGAGGGACACGATGGCGTAGGCCGGGTTGACGCCAGCCGAACCAGAGAACATGTAGATCAGGTTCAGGCCGATGCCGGCAAAGGCGGCTGCGCCGGTAAACAGGCCCAGGATCAGCAGCACGCCGATGGCCAGTTCGCTGAGGGTCACCAGCTTGGCGATCCAGGACGAGTTGGGGATAACGAAGTTGTGGAGGAATCCGGCCCACCACCCGTAGGAGGCACCACCCTTGCCGGTGGCCGATCCCGCGATACCAGCGGTCGAGAATCCTTTGACTCCGGCCCCACCGCCGTACCAGAAGGCCGACTTCTCGCTGCCCCACAGCTTCTGGTAGCCGGCGTTCAGCCACTCGTACCCCAGCCACAGCCGGGCCACCAGCCACAACACACTGGCCGCCTTCGAGCGGAAGAGCCAGTCGGAGAAGCGAAGATTGCCGGACGGCCCCTCGAGGAGGCCACCGTCACCTCCGGGTGCAGCGACGCCCGAAGCAACGTCACCCTTCAAGAAGTCCAACGTCGTGGTCATCACTGCCTCCTGACCCGTCCGTCGGTTGACGACCGGTCTCTACATCCACTCTGGCTGATGTCAGATCCATTCGACAGGGCCGAAAGACCTAGAAGCTGACCAGGCCTGGTCCCCTCAAGCCTGACGTTCACGCGCGGCAACGACCAGGGTCGAACGACCCGATTACTCCACCGAACCGGCGCCCAGTGACGCCACGCTGTCCCCGCAAGTCATGCCCCCGCCCGATTGAAGCGAAGGTCAGGAGATTCCCAATCGCCGGAAGACCGGAACCTTGACGAAGTCCAGGGCGACGCCGAAGAGCACTGAGGCGATCAACACGCCGCCGACGACGGCAATGGAGAGTTCGTGCACGCCGACGCCGCTCAACGCCAAGCTGGCGATGATGCCGACATCGGCCACCGAGGCCACGATCATCCACGTGCTCGGCACGGATTTCCAGAGGTGTCGTCGCTCCCGAACGGAGTACAGGATGGCCTCTCCGCCGATGATGAGGGTCACTGCAGTGAGCGTTTGCAACTGACCGATGCCCAGCCCGAGAGCGAACTTCCCGACCAGCAGGGAGCCGGTGCAGAAGGCCAGGAAGCACATACCCAAGATCACCCCCGCCTTGGTCAGCTTGCCGATCTGCCAGACACTGGGTGAACCAGAAGGTCGGACGCGGTCGGTGGTCACCGACATGCCCAGGAAGTCACCGGTGATCATGATGATGACCATGAGCATCGGGGTGAGAATGGCATGGCCCGTGATGACCAGTCCAAGGGTGATGAAGAGCACATTGGTGATCTTCTTGGTGAGCGAGTTCAACGTGTACGTGAGGATGCGCTGGTAGGTGAGCCTGCCGACCGTTACCGCGCTGACGATGCCACTGAGTCCGGAGGTCGTAAGCACGATACCGGCCGCTGATTTGGCCACATCAGTCGCCGTGGACACGGCGATCCCCATGTTGGCCTGTCGGAGGGCGGGCGCATCGTTGGCGCCGTCGCCGCACATGCCGACGGTGTGGCCAGCCCCTTGGAAGCTCTTGACCAGGTCGTACTTTCCCTCGGGAAAGATGCCGGCGAAGACGGCGAACTCCTCAGGCTTCACGTCCTCGGGGATCGGCCCGGGTGGGCAGATCGCCCCGTTCAAGCCGACCGCCCGGGCCACGATGGATGCCGTTGCCGGAGCATCGCCGGTCGCCATCACCGTTCGGACCCCCATGGACCGGAGCTCGGTGATGAGTCCGGCGGAGTCCGATCGAGGTGGATCGCCCAATGCCAGGAGCCCGATGACCGTGAGACGGCCATCGGGCGGTCCGGCGGCGACGGCCAGGACCCGGTAGCCGCGCCCTTGGAGCTCCTCGACTGCGGAGGATCCTGGTGCCGATGGCTCAGAGAGAGCGATGACCGTATCGAAGGCACCCTTGACGATCCGCACGCTCTTCTGTTCGGACGTGGTGGCTGTCGCCTCCGACAGCTTCTTGGTGGGATCGAACGGAACGAAGGTGTCCAACGTGGGTGGATGAGCCATTCCCTTCGTGTGGGCGATGGCACGGACCGCGGCGTCCACGGGATCCTGGCCGCCTTCGTCGCTAGCCAGCGCGGCGTAGGTGAGGAGCTGAGCCTTGTCGCACCCGGCGAATGGTTGAACGGTGTCCACGGTCAGCTGGTTGTTGGTCAAGGTCCCTGTCTTGTCGACGCACAGGACATCGACCGAGGCGGCTTCGTCGACCGATGACAACCGGGTGGGGAGCACCCCCTTTTTCCCCAGCACGCTGGCCCCCAGGGAGGCGGCCAGCGTGAAGGTGGCTGGCAGCGCCACCGGAATGGCCGCCAGGATCGCCGTCAGTACCAGTGGGATGATGGCGCTCCATCCCAGTCCCCGATACACCGCATACGCCACCAGCACGACGACCACCACACTGTTGAAGAGGGCAATGTTGCGGACGACCCGGAGCACGACCTTTTGCTGTGAGCTCTCAACGTGCGCCGTCCGCACCAGCTCCGCTGAGTTGCCGAACTTGGTGCGTGCCCCGGTCTGGGTCACTCGGGCGGTGGCTTCGCCCCGCTGCACCAGGGCCCCGGCGAAAGTGCTGTCTCCCGTACCCATCTCCACCGGTTCGGACTCTCCGGTCAGGGAGGATTGGTCCAAGAGGACCGATCCCTCGAGGATCGACACGTCGGCAGGCACCACGGCTCCCAGCGACAGCTTGACCAGGTCGCCCGGAACGACATCCGACGACGGAATGATCGCCCACGCGCCATCTCGACGGACCGATGCATCGAGTGCCAGCTGGGACTTCAAGGCCGTCAGTGTCGTCTGTGCCTTTCCTTCCTGATAGAGCCCAATTGCAGCGTTGAACACGAGCAGTCCGGCAATGACTGCCCCCTCGGTGAAGTTACGGAGTGCCAGTTCGAGCACCATGGCCGCCTCGAGCATCCAGGGCACCGGGGCCCAGAACTTCTTTGCTGCCTGGATCAGTGGATGCAGCGTCGTGTCGGGAAGTGAATTGGGCCCGGTTTCCGTGAGGCGGCGTGTGGCATCAGTTGTGGTCAGCCCCGCTGACTGTGCCTTCGTATCGCCACCTACCGCTCCGGCAGCGACAGTGACACCGCCCCCTTCGCCCGGATGCTCAAGCGGCCCGACCGCCACGCTCGTCACCTACTCGCACGCTTTGTCGGCGTCTCGGGAATTGGTGCCCGGGACCGTTCGGGTTGAAGCGTGTCCCATGGCCACTCGTAGGCGACTTCGGCGTGTTTGCCCAGATCCAGCCCGG
>Ga0302279_10004248_pt1 | contig 17114 bp, 17 predicted proteins | sample III_Bog_N3_3_FD_194541 | JGI IMG/M metagenome (GOLD analysis project Ga0302279, IMG submission 194541) | Peat permafrost microbial communities from Stordalen Mire near Abisko, Sweden - III_Bog_N3_3 | ecosystem: Environmental > Terrestrial > Soil > Wetlands > Peat | place: Sweden: Abisko...
GCTGGCGAAATCGCAGCCGGGAACGCTGAATTACGCGTCCTCCGGCCAGGGCACGCCCTATCACATGGCCGGCGAACTGTTCAAATCGACGGCCGGCATCGACGTGGTGCATGTCCCCTACCGCAACAGCGGCGAGGCGCGCAGCGGCGTCATTGGCGGACAGGTGCAGATGATGATCGACGCGGTGACCACGATGGCCCCCAACGTCGCCGCGGGCCAGGTGCGGGCGCTCGCCACCACCGGCAAGACGCGCTCGGCCGTGCTGCCCGACGTTCCGACCGCCGGCGAGGCCGGGGTGCCCGGCTATGAGGCGACCATCTGGCTCGGATTGATGGCGCCGGCCGGGACGCCGAAGCCGATCGTCGACAAGCTGAATGCCGCCGTGAACGAGGTGGTGAAGCGGCCGGAGATCGTCAAACTCTGGAGCGACCAGGGCGCGGTTGCCATGTCGATGACACCGGAAGAGTTCGACAAATATCTTCGCGGCGATATCGTGAAATGGGCCGAGGTGGTCAAGCAATTCCCCGACAAGCCGCAATAAAAGCGTTTTCAAGCGAAGTGGGGACCGGTTCGCGTAAAGAAAACGCGTCAAACCAAAAAATTGAGAGCCGAACGATGACCAGCATCCGATTTCGCCTCAATGGCGTCGAAACCGATGTCGACGGCGATCCCGATTCTTCGCTGCTGTCCATTTTGCGCGGGCGGCTCGGGATGACCGGGCCGCATTTCGGCTGCGGCTCGGGCGAATGCGGCGCCTGCAAGGTCATCGTCGGCGATCACGCGGTGACCGCCTGCGACACGCCCCTGTGGTCGGTCAAGGACAAGAACGTCACCACCCTCGAAGGGCTGGGAAGCGCGGAAAAACCGCACCCGCTGCAGCGCGCCCTGATCGCCGAACAGGCGTTGCAATGCGGCTATTGCGTCTCCGGCATCCTGATGAGCGCGGCGGCGCTGCTGATGCAAAATCCCGCGCCCTCCGCAGCACAGGTGAAGGCCGCGCTCGACCGCAACCTCTGCCGCTGCGGATCGCATAACCGCATGGTGCGGGCGGTGCTGCGCGCCGCAACTGAGATGGCAGCCCCATGAGCAAGGCGCCCTCCTCCACCGTCAGTCTGCCGGCCAGCCTCGCGGCCAACCCCCGGCTGTCGTCATGGATCCGGTTCGATTCCGAGGGACAGGTCGTGGTCTCGCCGGGAAAGGTGGAGATCGGCCAAGGGATCGTGACGGCATTGGCCCAGATCGCCGCCGACGAACTCGACATCGAATTGGGCCGGGTGCGGATGGTGCGCGCGTCGACGGCGGGCAGCCCGAACGAAGGCGTCACTTCGGGAAGCCTCTCGGTTCAGCAATCCGGTCGCGCCATCCGCTACGCCTGCGCCGAGATCCGGCAGATCTTCCTGGCCGCCGCCTCCGACCAGCTCGGCGTCGCCATCGACGCGCTCGAAATCAAGGACGGCACGATCGCGGGGCCCGGCAATATCAGCACCAGCTACTGGGAACTCGCCGACAAAATCGCGCTGGATCGCGACGCGACGCCGGGCGCGGTGCCGAAGCAAGCGGCGCAGCGCGGGTTGGCTGGTAATTCGGTGCAGCGGCTGGACATTCCGGACAAGGTTTTCGCGCGTCCGCGATTCATTCACGACCAGGCGATGCCCGGCATGCTGCACGGACGCGTGCTGCGTTCGGAACTCTGCGCCGCGAAACTCACCGGCATGGCGGAAGATGCCGCGCGCGCCGTGGCCGGCCTGGTCGCCATCGTCCGTGACGGCAATTTCGCCGGCGTCGTCAGCGAAACCGAGGACGGCGCCGAGGCCGCGCTGAAGGCGCTGCGTAAGGGCGCGACCTGGGCGGCGGGAGAAGCGCTGCCCGATGAAAATGGGCTCACCGAATGGCTGAAGGCCCAACCAACGGAAACATCCGTGATCGACCAGCGAACGGCGGCCGCGCCTGCGCCAACGCAGCGAACGGTCCGGCGGAATTACACCCGCCCCTATCTCGCCCATGCCTCGATCGCGCCGTCCTGCGCGATCGCGCAGTGGAGCTGCGACCGCGTCCGCGTCTGGACCCACAGCCAGGGGGTCTATTTTCTCCGCTCCGATCTTTCCATCGTGCTGCAATTGCCGCTGGAGCACATCACGGTGGAGCATATGGAAGGCGCCGGCTGCTACGGGCACAACGCCGCCGACGACGTCGCGCTTGACGCGGTGCTGCTGGCGAAAGCGGCCGGCGGCCGGCCGGTCCGCGTGCAGTGGTCGCGTGAGGACGAGATGTCGCATGCGCCGTTTGGTGCGGCGATGGCGATCGAGATCGAGGCCGATCTCGATGCACAGAGCGAGATCGTCGGCTGGCGCCACAGCATCTGGGGCAACGGCCACACCGCCCGCCCGGGACGCGCGGCGCAGCCCGCTTTGCTGGCTGCGACCGAACTGGCAAAACCCTTCCCGCGCTACATCGCCACCAACCCGCCGCAGGCCAATGGCGGCGGCGCCGATCGCAACTCGGTGCCGCTGTACGATTTCCCGTCCTGGCGGATCGAAAGCCATCGCCTGCTCACGATGCCGATCCGCACCTCGGCGCTGCGCACGCTGGGCGCCCAGGGCAACGTGTTCGCGATCGAGTGCTTTCTCGACGAGCTCGCCGCCGAACGCGACGAGGATCCGGTCGCCTTCCGGCTGCGGCATCTGACGGATTCCCGGGCGCAGGACGTGATCCGCGCGGCCGCCCGCCGCGCCAACTGGAAACCGGAGAAACGCGCCGGGATCGGCTACGGGATCGGATTTGCGCGATACAAGAACAGCGGCGCCTATTGCGCCGTGGTCGCCGAGGTCGAGGGCGCCGAGGACATCAGCGTCAGGCGGCTGACCATCGCGGTCGATGTCGGCGAGGCCATCAATCCCGACGGCGTGATCAATCAGATCGAGGGCGGCGCGATCCAAGCCACCAGCTGGGTCCTGAAAGAGCGCGTCCGCTTCGACCGTGCGCGCATCACCAGCAACAGCTGGACCGAATACCCGATTCTCCGTTTCAGCGAGGTGCCGGAGGTCGATGTCGAATTGATCCGGCGGCCCGACAGCGATCCGCTCGGCGCCGGCGAGGCGGCGCACGGCCCGGTCACGGCGGCAATCGCCAACGCCGTGTTCGATGCGCTGGAGATACGCATCCGCAACCTCCCGATCACCCGCGACAGCCTGATCGCGGCCATGGAATTGAGCTCATGAGCAACCTGAACATTCTCAGCGGCGGCGCGGCCCAGGGCCTGGTCGGGAGCCTGGCGCCGCGATTCAAGCAGCTGACCGGGTTCGACATATCCGGCGAATTCGGCGCGGTCGGCGCCATGGCCGAGAAATTGCGCCAGGGTACGCCGACCGACATCGTCATCCTGACGGCGGCCATCGTCAAAAAACTGGCTGAAGAGCACCGGGTAGACCCCGGCTCGATCGCCGATGTCGGCCTGGTCGAGACCGCGGTCGCGGTCCGCGCCGGCGATCCCAAGGTCACGGTCGGCGACGAAGCAGGCCTGCGCGCCGCGTTGCTTGCGGCCGACGCGATCTTCGTGCCGGACATCCAGGCATCGACCGCCGGAATCCACGTGGCGAAGGTGCTGCAGCGGCTCGGTATCGCCGAGCAGGTCGCGTCGCGACTGAAGATCCATCCGAACGGCGCCACTGCGATGCGCCATCTCGCCGCCTCCGACGCGTTGCGGCCGATCGGCTGCACGCAGTCGACCGAGATCATCTCCACACCGGGCGTGGTGCTGTCGGGTTCGTTGCCGCCGGGATACGAGCTCGCGACCATGTACACGGCGGCGGTGACGACGCAGGCCGCGCACGCCGAACAGGCGCAGGCCCTGATCGGGCTGTTGACGGCCGCAGGCCACCGCGGGTTGCGCGAGCGCGCCGGGTTCTGCTAGCCGCAGACCGGCCCGCGGCCGGCGACGTCAATCGACCCTGGCGCTGCGGATGTTGCCTGCCGGTTGCGCGAGCGTGGCCGGGACGGCCTCGGGCACCGGGTAGGTCGCTGCGAACTCGGCCTGGGCCGCTTCCGATATCCAGCGAGAAGCGTTGGGTTGCTTGATCGCCAGCGCGATCAGCGCGCCCGCGAGCAGCGTGGGTATCAGGACGAACCTGAGACCCGAACTCCGGTTGACTGACTTGCCGGTCTTGCCTGAGCGATCGAACATTCCGTGCATGGACGCCTCCATTTCCGTGGCAGTCCCCGGCACTCTTTAGCCGTCGATCCACAGAACCCCTGTGAATTGCTTCACACAGGACACGATCAAACTTTCGGGATGGCGCATTTGGAGCAGTCGCGATCCCCGGTGAAACCCGGCGCGCGTCGAGAAACGAGTCAAATCAGGAATCTAGCCGTCTTGTTCGCCGCCGGCTTCGGCGAGTTCCCGAAGCATCGCGACATCGAGCACGACGATGGCGCCGTGTTCCAGCCGCACCCATTCGCGCGCCGCCCAGGCGCGCAACTGCTTGTTAATGCTCTCCCGGGTCATGCCGACCATCTCGCTGATCTCCTGCTGGGTCACGGCGATGGTCCGGCCTTTGGGCTCCGCTTTGTGTTTCTCGGTCAGGCGAATGAGCGCGCTGGCCAGCCGCCCCGGCAGGTTCTGCAGGATGACCTGCTCGACCTGGTCGCTGGTCCAGCGCAGCCGCGTGCAGAGCAGCTCGATGAATTTCATCGCCAGCTCCGGCTGGCTTCGCACGAAGGGAAGGAACTCGCGGCGGTCGATGACGAATATCTCGCAATTGGTATTGGCGGTGGCGTCGGCGGACCGCGCCTGGCCGTCGAGCACCGACATTTCACCAAAGATCTCGCCGGCGCCGATCAGGTTCAGGATTGCGCTGCGGCCGTCGGGGGAAGAGACGCTGATCTTCACGGTGCCGCTGACCACCCCGATCAGGCTGTTGCCCGGATCGCCCTTGGCAAAGATCGTGGCTCCCCGCTTCAGGGTGGCTTGCTTGGCGTAGCGGCAGAGCTGCTCGAGCGCCTCGGGCGCGAGGTCGCAGAAGATCGGATGCTTGCGCAGCACCGCCAGCTTGCCGTTCGAAACCGACCGGGTTTCGCCCGTTTTGCCCTGAGACACGCTGCTCACTGCGATCACCAAGTCCGTTATCGATCGACGGATCGTGCCGAAGACGAGGCCGGACCGGAACCAGCCATCCGCCGCCCGGACGGATTTATACCCCTCCATCGGAGCAAAGCAAGAAAGGCCCGGGATTTCTGGCCTTTCGGTCAGTTTCCCAAGGCGATTGGGCGCGGATGACGCGTTAACCGGCCGCCTCGGCCGGCGTTTGGCGTGGCTTTGACCGAGAGCCGCACAAAAGCCGAGAGCAGCGGGGCAAAATCCCGGATCACTTCTTGAGCGACGTGTTGGGGCAAAGCATGTGCAGACCGATGTACTCGTGACTTTTATGCTTGAACGTCTTCACATGCAGATCGTGAGTCGCGTCGACGTTCTCACCCACCTTCAAGAGCATCGGCTTCGGCTTGGCGGATCGCAGATTGGCCCGGATGACCCTGGTCAGCTTGTTGCGAATGGCCACGGGTATCTCGCCGGAGTTCTTTTCCCACTTGGCGTGTCCCACCGTCGATCCCTGATTGTCCGCCCAGTCTTCCGTCTTGGGAACCAGCACCTTCGTGTATTGCTGCCCAAACTTGTAAGGCCCATGCTCATTCTCGTATTCCGCGAATATCTTCGCGGTCTTGCGAATATTCTTCGGGCTGTACAATTCGTTGATATGTGCTTCGAATTTTCCGCCGTAGATAACGATAGCCATGGTCTACCCCTCAAAAAATCGACGAATCCTGCCGTCGTAGTTGCGATATGTCATATATCAGAGAACCTGGAGAGCGCTGCTTTAGCACGTTCTAGCTGCACAGTCATTTTTGACCGGTCGAAAAGCACGATGGCCTGTGCCAGCTCGTCTTTGGCCTCCGCGGTCCTGCCTGAATCGGCCAACAACCGGCTCAGAATTCCTTTGGCGGCTCCCAGCAAGGGACTGGCCTCAAGCCGGCCGGCGATTTCAGCCGCTTTGGTCATGCATCGGATGGCCTCCGCTGCCTCGACGGCGCCCCGCGACGCGAGGATATTGGCCTCGGTAAAGACCGCCATCGCTTCGATTCCACCATAACCCTTCTGCTTCGCACCCGCCTGTGAGGCGCGAACGAGGCTCAGCCCGCGCGATGAATCTCCAAGCTGATTGTACGCGGATGCAAGATAGACCGACGCAACCAGGGTACCGGTCGCGTTCCCAAGGTCGTCTGCTTCGGCCTTTGCCTCAAGCAGGAGGTCTCTCGCTTTCGCCGCATGCCCTCGTTGCAGATAGACATTTCCAAGCGCGCACATCACCAGAGGCAAGAACAGCCGGACCTCGTTCTCGCGCGCCAGCAAGGTGGCCTCGGCAAGCACAATCTCGGCCTGCTCGAAGTTGCCACGAAACATTTGCACGAGGCCGTCGCCATAGTCCGCCGCGACCAGGTCGTAGGGCCGACCGCTATCTTCCGCGAGTTCGCTCGCCTGCTTGGCACACCGAGCGGCATCGTCGAATTCGCCGAGCCAGCCGTGAACGATCGCCCGCATCATCTGACACAGCACCAACAAGCTCGTCCCTGTTGTCCCGGGCGGCACTTCGTGCGGGGCGCTGGCAAGCCTCCTTTGCGCCTGTGAAAACTGCAGAGCGGCATCGCGGTAGCGGCCCGCGAGAAAATAGGCCTGGCCGAGCACGTACTTGGCGTAACTGTACCACACGGAGTCGGCCAAAGTGTCCGCCGATTCAACGGCCCGCTCTGCCGCCGTGACGGCCTCAAACGGCGTTCCGTAGAAATTCAGCGCGATTGCCTTGGCGACGATCGATGCGAGCCGTCGCTGTTCGTCCCCGATCTTCTCGGAGCGCATCTCGGCATCGCGACAGAGCCCAAACCATTGCTCAATGCTTCCGAGCGGAGCGAATGCCAGCCGCGCATCGATACGCAGATCGATCGCCCGCTGCTCGCGCGCCGTCGAGAGCGGCTGCTTGTCGACCGCGTCCATCGCGGTCCGGAAATATTCCGTGGCATCGCGGAACGCCGATCTGGCAAAGGCCTTTTTTGCCGCCATCTCTGCGTATCGGTCCGCCTTCACCCAGTCCTGCGCCTTGACCGCGTGATGGCACAGTGCTTCGGCGACATCCTCTTCGTGGCCCAGCGATTGCGCCTCCAGCGCCGCCAGGATCCGGCGGTGCAGCTCCTCGCGTTGCGGCCGCAGGATCGAATCATAGGCGACCTCGCGAATCAGGTCATGGGCGAACTGGTATTCCGGCGCGGCCAGCCATTTCGACTCCACCAGGAAATCGAGAATCTCCAGCGACCAGAGCCGGCTTTGCAGCTGCGCCGCCGGCATGCCGTTCACCGCCGCCAGCAAAGAGGGCGAGATTTGCGGTCCGACAACGGAGGCGAGCTGAAGCAGGGCCTTGTCCTCCTTCGCCAGGCGGTCGATGCGCGAGGCGATCACCCCTTGCACGGTGGGGGGAATTTCCAGCGCCTCCCACGGGGCTTTCGCGGCGAATCGGCCGGCATCACCCTCGAGCGCGCCGCGATTGACGAGCTGCCGCGCCACTTCCTCGATGAACAGCGGAACCTGGCCGGTATGGCGAAGGATGTGGCCCTTGAGCGCCTGCAGATCGGGCGCCGTGCCCAGGAAATTGTCGAGCAACGCGTTGGCCGAGGCGACGTCGAGGGATCGCAGCCAGATCCGGCGCACGTCGAGCCGCGCCAGCCAGCCCGGCGTATCTTCCGTCCGCCACGTCAGCAGGATCAACAGCGGCCGGTTCGCCGCCAGCGTCATCAGGGCTTCGAGGGCGGTTTCGCTCTGGCCGTCGATCCAGTGCAGGTCCTCCAGCAGCAGAACCGTCGGCCGCGTCGAGACCACCCGGTCGATGGTATGCCGCACCGCCTCAGTGATCGCGCGCCGCCGCAGCAGTGGTTCGAGATCGTTCCAGCGCGGATCGGCGACGGGCTGGTCGAGCACGGAAGCGATGGCCGCGGGCCACAGGTCGGCATGCGCCGGGCCGTCGTCCGGCCCGGGCAGATCCGTCGGCGCGGTGCCACTCAGCCGCAGCGCGCTCTGCAGCAGCTTCTTCAGCAGCGCATAGGGAACGGCCTGCTCCAGCGGATTGCCGTCGGCTTCCAGCACCTGCCAGTCCTGATGGCGCAACGCGCCGACGAACTCGTGCGCCATGCGGGATTTGCCGATGCCGGCGGTGCCGACCAGCGCGATGATCTGTCCGGTCGATGCGATTTCCCGCGCCGCCCGCTCGAGCAGGGCAATCTCCTCGGTGCGTCCGACGAACGACGACAGCCCCTTGGACGAACGGGCGCGCCAGCGGGTGAGCCCGCTGATTTCGACGAGCTCATGGCAGGGAACCGGCGCGGCAAATCCCTCCAGCCGTTTCGGCGCCAGCGCGTTGAATGTCACGAGGCCGGCCGCCAGGTTCTGGCAGGATTCCGACACCAGGATCTGGCCCGCCTGCGCGCCGTTCTCGAGCCGCTTGACCAGATGGACCGCCGGACCGCCGGCCTCGTAGATCGAGGAGAAGTCGGCCTCGATGACATGGGCGACGACGTAGCCGGAGTGAACGCCGACCCGCACCCGGAGCCCGGGATCGTCGAGCAGCTTGACCCGCCGCACCAGTTCGACCGCCGCCTGGCAGGCCATCACGGCATGATTGTCATCCGCATGCGGCGCGCCGAACAGCGCGATCAGCCCATCGCCGCCTTCCTTGCTGACGATGCCGCGGTTGCGGCGAACCGCGGTGCGCATCGCGATCAGGGCGGGCTCGAGCCGCGAAATCGCCGCCTCGGGATCGAGTTCCGAGATCAGGTCGGTCGAACGCTGCAGATCGGCACAGAGCACGGTGAGGTACTTGCGCTCGCCAGCGATGCGGCCTTGAACGTCGGCAACCTGTGGCTTTATCGGGTGTTCCGGGACCACCGCCCCGCAAGACGAGCAGTACAAATCGCCTGCCTTCAAGGTCGAGAGACAGACCTGACAAGACACCCTTGGATTCCTTCCACCACCACGTTTCAGATTAACGAAATATCATGACACGACAAGCGGTTGCAGCAGCCTCGGCTGCCGGCCGGGGTCGGGTGCGGGAATCGCGGGAAAACGTTCACAAGGATTAGACGACAATCCTGGCGAGCGCTACAATGCGCCCTCGATGCGGCTGTGTCGGTTACCGCGCCAAGGACCTACTCCCTGGCGATGCCGGTTTCCTCGATCACGCGCGCATATTTGGCCAGCTGTTCGCGGGTCAGCTTATCGAGCTCGCCGGGCGAAGTGCCGCGCACGGAAAAGCCCAGTTCCTCGAGCTTGCGGCGAACCTCGGGATCGCCGATCGCCTTGAGCACTTCGGCGTTCAGCCGGGCGACGATGTCCTTCGGCGTGCCGGCCGGCGCCATGATCGCGAACCAGGAATTGAACAGGAACCCGGGCAGGCCGGATTCCGAAACCGTGGGCACGTCGGGGAATTGCGGCAACCGCTTTTCGGTGGTCACCCCGATCAGCCGGAGCTGGCCGCCGCGCACCAGCGCCGCGACGGTGCCGAGGCCCTGGAAGCCGACGGGGATCTGGCCGGAGGCGACGTCGGTCGCGGCCTGCGTCGCGCCCTTGTAGGGCACATGGGTCAGCGTGATGCCGGCCGCGGACGCGAACATCGCCATCGCCAGGTGCTGCGGGCTGCCCGGGCCGCCGGAGCTATAATCGATCATGCCGGGCGCGGCCTTCGCGGCGGCGATCAGGTCGGCCGCGGTCCTGTAGCCGGTCTGGTTGCCGGCGATCAGCCCCCACTCCACGGTGGCGACCAGCGACACCGGCTCGAAATCCCTGAGGATGTCCCAGCGCAGGTTGGAGTGCAGGTTGGGCACCATGGTCATGATGCTGTCGTTGAACCCGCCGATCGTGTAGCCGTCGGGCTCGGCTCGCGCGACCTGCTCGGCGCCGATCAGTCCGGCGGCGCCGGGCTGGTTGATGATGACGATCTGCTGGCCCATGTCCTCGGCCATCTTCTGCGTCACGATCCGCGCCGCCACATCGACGGCGCTCGCCGCCGCCAGCGGCACGATCATCTTGATCGGCCGGTCGGGATAGGCCGTCTGCGCGGTCGCACCGGACCCGTTCAGCAGCGCAAGCGCCGCAACCAGCGCATCAAGCAGACGCATCGCAAATTTCCCCCTCGGCGAATCGGATGGCGTTTTTCGAAATCGCGACCTCAATCCTTACGGGAATGATTGCCCTCTGGCCTCCGGCTTGGCAATGTTCCCATCCTGAGAAATCAAGAACGTGCCGGCGGCCGTCGCCAGGCCAGAAAAAGACTCAGACCATCAAGGGGAGGAATTTCATGACGACCCGCCGAAATTTCCTGAAGGGCGCGGCAGCGACCGGAATCGCCTTTTGCAGTTGCGGCATGCCTGGCGCGGCGCGCGCCCAGCCGGGGCCGGCCCGCCTGCCGGTCAAGGTTACCGGCAAACGCGTGCTGACCGTCGATGCGCACTCGCACTGCTATTTCCACGAAGCCCTCAATCTGATGGGAGATGCGGCTGACAAGCTGCTGCCGCCGGTCAAGGGGGTTCCAGAGCACTTCATCGTCGTCGAGCAGCGTCTGAAGGAAATGGACGCGATGGCGATCGACATGGAGATTCTGTCGATCAATCCGTTCTGGTACGGCAAGGACCGCGATACCGCGGCCGAGATCGTCCGGGTACAGAACGACAAGCTGGCCGAGCTGTGCGCTTCAAAGCCGCAACGGTTCGGCGCATTCGCCTCGCTGACCCTGCAGTTTCCCGACCTTGCGGTGCAGCAACTCCAGACCGCAATCGGCAAGCAGGGCCTGCGCGGCGCCGCGATCGGCGCCAGCGTGCTCGGCGAGGATTTTTCCGATCCGAAATTCCACCCGGTCTGGGCCAAGGCCGAGGAACTCGGCGCCGTTCTCTTCATCCATCCGCAGAGCACGCCGGAACTGGCCAAGCGCTTCAAGGGCAACGGCTGGCTGTCGAATACGATCGGCAACCCGCTCGATACCACCATCGCCCTGCAGCACCTGATCTTCGAGGGAACGCTGGACCGCTTCCCGGGCCTGAAGATTCTGGCCGCGCATGGCGGCGGCTATCTCGGCTCCTACGCGGCGCGCAGCGACCATGCCTGCTTCGTCTCACCGCAGAACTGCAATCCCGGCATCACGCTGAAGAAGCAGCCCTCGGAATATCTCAACCAGCTGCATTTCGACGCCATGGTGTTCACGCCGGAGGGCCTGCGGCATCTGGTGGCGCAGGTGGGCGCGAGCCAGATCGTGCTCGGCACCGATCATCCGATTCCCTGGGAACAGCACCCGGTCGACCACGTCTTCGCCACCACCACCCTGTCGGACCAACAGAAGGCGGCGATCCTCGGCGGCAACGCGGCACGCCTGTTCGGATTGAAGGAGGCCTGATCGGAGCCTGCGGCTAGGCGGCCCGGCGGCGGGCGGCTTCAGAAGTTGCCGGTTTGGCGGAATTTGCGCCGGCTTGCAGCCGGTCCGGCCGCGTCTGGCGATCGGCCCACAGCATCACCGCGGCAAACACCGCGAACATGGCGACCACGGCTACACTCACGACGATTGAGTCAAACGGCACGATAACCTCCCCCGCTATTGCTTATTGGAGGCATCTAACCGACGCGAAAGACACCGGTCTTTGATCCACATCAATCGCCCATAAGGATGTTACATTATTCAATTGCAATCCTAGGCAGCAGCCAGGGCCTCCGCGCGCGCGGGATCCAGCAGTCCGACACTCCCCGGCAGGATCTCGATGACCCCGTCGCGTTCGAGCTTGGTGAAGGTCCGGCTGACGGTCTCGATGGTCAGGCCGAGAAAATCGGCGATGTCCTGGCGGCTCATCGGCAATGGCACGGTCTTGGCGAGGTGGCCGAGCCGGCCCAACCGGTCGCGCCAGCCGATCAGAAAGGTCGCGACTTTCTCTTCCGCCGAACGGCGTCCGAGCAGGACCATGTGGTCCTGGGCCTGGCTCAATTCGCGAACCGCCAGTTCGTTGATTCGGCGCAGCAGATGCGACTTGTCCTCGACGAAACGGGCAAAGGCGGCCCGCGAGAACCGGCAAATCGTGACCGCTCCGATCGCGTCGGCTGAAAAACTGTGACGCGGGGAAGCTGTCATCCCCAGAAAGTCGCCCGGCAGCGCAAATCCCACGATCTGCCGACGGCCGTCGGGCAGCAGCTTGTAAAGCCGCATCACGCCCTCGAGCAGATTGTAGAACGATGTCGTCATCTCCTCCTGGGCGAATACCGTCTCGCAGGAGGTGAAATGGATGTGGCGGCCCAGATGCTCCAGCTCGCGCAGCTCGGCATTGTCGAGGGCCGCGCAGAGGCTGAACTGGCGGACCGAGCAATCGGTGCAGGCCTGCCCGCTCGGATCGCCTGCAACCAGGGAAATCTTCATGCGCCACTCCAGATGGGCCAGACCGTAGCCATGTCATGCGTCGACCTGCCGACAATTCGCATTCTAACCAATCGCCCGGATGCCCGTTGATGCAGATCAAAGGTGACCCACTTCGCAGCCTTATTCTGGCGTCCTGGCCACACCGGAGAGACCGATCCACAATGCTGCGATGCTCCCTGCGCCAAACACTCGCCACGCTGGTGCTGATGACGCCGGCGCTGGCCGCCTCTCCCGACGAACTACGGGGAAAAGCCTACGCGTCCCGGCATTGCGCGCGATGCCACTCGATCGACCTGACGTCCCGAAGCCCGGTCAAGGCCGCGCCGCCGTTCCGGACCCTGCATCTGCGCTACCCGATCGAGACGCTGGCCGAGTCTCTCGCCGAGGGCATCTCCACCGGTCATCCGGAAATGCCGGCCTCCGAACTCAACCCCGACCAGATCCACGACCTGCTGTCGTATCTGAAGACCCTCGAATGACCGCCGCCGCTATTGCAGGGCCTGCACGGTCCAGCCGACCATTTCCTTGGCAATTCGGCCGAACGCATCGTTGAAGGCGGCGGCCGCCAGCGGAGCCTCGACCTTGTCGAACTTCTGGCTATCCTCGAACAAGCGCGAGGCCATGACCTTGCCGCTCTTGTCGACGATGCGCGCCGACAATGCGATATCGGCCACGGGTCCGGATGCCACGTCGATCCGGAATCGCCTGACATCGATCAGAAGCTGGAAGTCGGTCTGACCGATATCCGCCACGCGCAACGGCGCATTGGCGATGTCGTAATTTTCAAAACTCTCGATCAGCCTCGCCTGCAACAGTTTCGGAATGCTGTCGGCCCAGAGCACATCGGCGAAGCCGGGATAGTCCTGGGCGGGCTCGAACAGGAACCGCTGCGTCTCCAGCATCGCGACCGCCGTCGGCTCCGGAATAGCAAATGGACCTTTGATGGTCTTGCTCGCCGGTCCGAGAGCCTTCGGCGCGCGCAGATCATAGGTGATCTTTTGCGCCGGCGCACCGCCGCCCATGGTCTTGTCGAGGCCGGCGAGGATGTTGTCGATTTTTCCGGTATTGCGCGCCAGACCTTCCGAGAAGACCTTGAAGTTGGCGATGGTGTCCTTCAGCGGCTCGGAGTTGTCGCTCAGCACGGAACCCACCTTGCGTAAGGCATCGCGGGCGGCCTCGGTCATGCTCTGGCCCGCGCCGGGTTCGGCGATCAGTGTCGGCACCGGTCCGGAATTGGCCACTAGCGTGCCGCCCTCCAGCGCGATCACCGGCACCCCCGTCAGGCCCTGGAATTCGAGGCCGACCTTGGTGTCGGCCCGCACCGGCGTGGTGGTGGCGACCGAAATCGTCGCATTGACGCGGCGAGGACTGTCAGGCGCCAGCGCGAGGTCCGTCACCTCGCCGACGCGGATGCCGTTGAACAGCACGCCGGCGCCAACCAGGAGCCCCGGCACCGAGCCGTCGAACTGGACATGATAGGTCGCGCGCGGACCGAGGCCCCCGGTATTGTTCAGCCAGTAGACGAAGCCGAACACGGCGACCATGGTCGCCAGCACGAAGGCGCCGACAACGGCGAAAGGAGCGCGGGTTTCCATCTCTTCTAACTCGCTTTGGGTTGCAGCATCTCGGAGCGCTTGCCGTGGAAATAGGCCCGCACCCAGGGATGCTCGGATTGAAGCAGTTCGCGCATCGGTCCGATGGCGACGACCTTGCCGTCCGCCAGCGCCGCCACGCGATCGCACTCGGTATACATGCTGGCGAGGTCGTGGGTGACCATGAACACGGTCAGCCCCAGCGTCGTCTGCAAGGTCTTGATCAACGCGTCGAACTCGCCGGCCGCGATCGGATCCAGGCCCGAAGTCGGCTCGTCGAGAAACACGATCGCGGGATCGAGCGCCAGCGCGCGGGCCAGCGCCGCGCGCTTGGTCATGCCGCCGGACAGTTCGGCCGGAAACTTGTCGCCGTCCTCCGGCGAAAGCCCGACCATTTCGAGCTTGGCGGTGGCGATCTCGTCCATCAGCCCCTGCGACATCACCAGATTCTCGCGCAGCGGGAACTGGATGTTCTGCCGCACGGTGAGCGACGAAAACAGTGCGCCCTGCTGGAACAGGATACCCCATCGGCTGGCCGCTTTCTGAGTGGCACGATCCTGGGCCCCGCCGATGACGGTGCCCATGACCTCGATTTCCCCGCTTCGCGGCGTAATCAGCCCGATGATGGTGCGCATCAACACCGTCTTGCCGCCGCCGGAAGCACCGACCAGGCCGAGGATCTCGCCGCGGCGGACGTCGAGCGACAGATGGTCGAGCACCACCTGCCGGCCAAAGCCGACCACGAGGTCACGCACGCGGATGGCAAACTCGGGACCGACCTGCTGCATCGTCACATTCCGATCGATGCGAAGAAGACCGCGAACAAGCCGTCGAGCACGATCACCAGGAAGATCGACTTCACCACCGACGTCGTGGTCTGCTTGCCGAGCGACTCGGCGCTTCCCTTGACGCGCAAACCCTCGCTGCAGGCGACGATGCCGATCGCCAGCGCCATGAACGGCGCCTTGATGATGCCGACCTTGAAGCTGGTCACCGAAACCGCGTCGTGCAGGCGCGCGATGAAGATCGCCGGCCCCATGTCGCCGTAGAACTGGGCCACCAGGCCGCCGCCATAGAGCGCGGCCATCGATCCGATGAAGCTCAGGATCGGCAGCGCGATGACCAGCGCGATGATCCGGGGCAGGATCAGGACCTCGACGGGGTCGAGGCCCATGGTCGAGAGCGCGTCGATTTCCTCGCGCATCTTCATCGAACCGAGCTCGGCGGTGTAGGCGCTCCCCGAGCGGCCGGCGACCATGATCGCCACGATCAGCACGCCGAGCTCGCGCAGCACCAGAATGCCGACCATGTCGACGACATAGGACTCGGCGCCGAATTTGCGGAAATGAAAGAAGCCTTGTTGCGCGATGATGGCGCCGATCAGGAAGGTGATCAGCACCATGATCGGAATCGCCTGGAAGCCGACCCGGTACAGTTGATAGACCAGCGACGTCAGCCGCAGCGACCGCGGCCGGCGCAGCGCGCCGACGAGGGCCAGGAACAGCGAGCCCAGCATCTGCAGGAATGCGCTGACGTCTTCCGTCCCGCCGATCGCGGCGCGGCCGAGATCGTTCAACATGGCCACGACGGGATTCAATTTGCATACCGGCGCGGGATTGTGACGATTGACCTGATGCACCTCCTCGATCAGCCCGGCATAGTTGTCGGCAACGCCGGTCACTTCGGCGCGATGACCGCCTCGCGTCGCCCGGCGGGATATTTTCTCCAACAGCCAGGCGCCGAGCGTGTCGAGCTCGCGCACCCCGGTCATGTCCACTTTTACGGTGTTCGAGCGGTCAAGCTGCGCCGTGACTCCGTTGGAAAGAGCTTCCAGGGTGGCAACATTGGCCGCCGTCCAGGACCCGCCCGGACGCAGCTCCAGCACATCGCCGGAAGGCGTGGCCGTCAAAAGAGGGGGGGACGTCAAGTTTCGTATCCTCATCAAGGGGAATGGCATCTCCCCGGGACCTTTACTAAGCCGTTGCCGCAGCGATCAGATTGACCTGCCTCAAGGTCGGAAAGCGGACCGCGTCACGCTGTTGACGCAAATCAACAGCTGCGGCCACCGCTCGCGTAGGTTTGCATCGAATTTCGGCTGGAATATGCAGCAGGGGCGAGGACGATGTTCGATTCAAGCGAGCTGAGGGACGAGTTGCAGGCGCTCAAGGGCGACGTAACGCGCCTGCTGAACACGACGGGCGAGGCAGTCTTCGACACCTCCAAAAACCACGCCGAGGCTCTCGCCGACCAGATCGAGGCCGCGCTCAACGATCTCGGCGAAACCCTGAGCGAACAGGAAGGACAGCTCGAAGACATCATATCCGAGCGGCCGATCGCATCGCTCGCTTCCGCCTTCGCGCTCGGCGTCGTGGTCGGCTTCATGCTGAGGAGACACTGAGATGAACACGGAAAACGTCGTCAAACATCTGCGGGTGCTGTGGCGCACCGACAGGATCATCGCCGATATCAGGATGCGGCACATGCTGGTCGGCCTCGGCCTGCGGGCGTTTGCGGCGCTGATCGCAGCGTTCGGCCTTCTGATGCTGGAACTGGCGGCGTATTTCGCGCTGGTCCAGCTCTGCAGCGCCATTTCGGCCGCGGCCATTCTCGGCGTGCTCAACTTCGTGATCGCCGCGATCCTGTTCGCGATCGCCGCGCGGCCGCCGGGCGGCCGCGAACTCGAACTCGCCAACGAAATTCATGGTTCCGCGGTCGATGCGTTGCAGCTCGAGGCGCGGACGCTGCAGTCGCAGGTGTCCGGGGCGCTGCACAATCCGTTGAACGGAATCCTGCCCGTGCTGATCGTTCCGCTGATCTCGATCATCATCAAGAGCCTGAGGAAGCCGGCGACAAATCCGGCCGCCGCGGCGGCAACACCCGCCGCCGAACAGTCTTAGTCGCGCGCCACTCCACAGGCCGCGAGCGTCAACGAGGAGCGAAACCACATGCCAAGCGTCCAGCCCAAGCCGATCCTGAATGCGTCGCTGCCGGCCCAGTTCCGGCAGATCCGTATCGAGCTTGCACGCGAACCCGGTCACCCCGA
>Ga0302279_10004249_pt1 | contig 17113 bp, 14 predicted proteins | sample III_Bog_N3_3_FD_194541 | JGI IMG/M metagenome (GOLD analysis project Ga0302279, IMG submission 194541) | Peat permafrost microbial communities from Stordalen Mire near Abisko, Sweden - III_Bog_N3_3 | ecosystem: Environmental > Terrestrial > Soil > Wetlands > Peat | place: Sweden: Abisko...
GGCCGAGCGCGCCTCGCGCGTGAAACGGCCGACGACGTCTGCTTTCGCGAGGTGCTCGGGGAGGAGAAACTTGATCGCGACCGGTCGCTCGAGCTGCAAGTGCGTCGCGGCGACGACGAGCCCCATACCGCCGCGGCCAAGCGTATGGGTCAGGGAATACTTCCCCGCGATGACCGCACCCTCCCGGAAGCGGCTCTCTGATGAGTCGTCATCCAACGGGTTTATGGTACCCCCGCCCGCCTATTGTCGCAATGAAACCACCTGGTTCGCGCGCTCCCGAGGTTCGCGACACGGGACAGGTGTTCCGGTTTGCGCCGGGGGCCCGCCTCGTCGTCAACGAGACAGCGTGTCCCGTCGAGGAGACTCGCCATGTCCTCGAGGAGACAGCGTGTCCCGCCGAGGAGACTCGTCATGTCCTCAACGAGAGGACGCGTCCCGTCGAGGAGACTCGCCGTGTCCTCGAGGAGACAGCGCGTCTCGTGGAGAAGGCTCGCCGTGTCCTCAAGGAGACACCTTATCCAGAGCGCGTCCGTCTGGCGCTAGATGGTCAGCTTCCAGCTCGACCCGTCGACGCCGTCGAGGAGCTCCACGCCCATGTCCGTCAGCTCTTTGCGGAGGACGTCGCCCCGCGCGAAGTCCTTGGCGGTGCGTGCCTCGCTGCGCTCCCGAACCTTCGCGTCGATGACGGCGGCATCGAGCCCTCGATTGGCGAGCCGCTGAAGGCGTGAACGCTCGAAGAACACGTTCGAGTCGACGCCGAGCAGGCCGAGCGGTTTCGCGGCCGCGAGCAGCGCGTTCCGAGCGGCCTCTGCGAGCTTGCGCCCGCTCGCGAGCTTGGCCGGGTCCTTCTTCGCCTTGGTCGTGAACATGGCGACCTCGTTGGCGGCCTTCCCGAGCTCTCCCAAGACGGCGAGCGCGGCGGGGGCGTTCAGGTCCTTGTCGAGCGCAGACAGAACGCGCTCCTCGGCTTCAGCGATTGTCTTGGCGTGTGCGGCGAGCTGCGGCTCGTTCTTGGCCCCGTCGAAGCTCCCGTCGGCCGCGACGCGCAGAGTATCGAGCGTCGTGTAGAGGTACTCGACGCGCCGCTCCGCCTCGTCGATGAGCGGAAAGACGACGCGATCGTCGTCCCTCTTCTCGACGTCGAACGCGACCGCGCCGCGGTAGTGCGCGTTCAGGAGAAAGTAGCGGAATGCTTCGGGATCGTTGCGCGCGAGGACGTCGCCCATGGTGACGAAGTTCCCGAGCGATTTACTCATCTTCTCGCTGTCGCAGGTGACGAACCCGTTGTGCATCCAGTAGCGAGAGAACTCCTTGCCCCACGCCGCTTCGCTCTGTGCGATCTCGTTCTCGTGGTGCGGGAAGATGAGATCCATTCCGCCGCCGTGAATGTCGAAGTGCGGTCCGAGGTAACGCGCCGACATCGCCGAGCACTCGATGTGCCAGCCCGGGCGCCCTTTGCCCCACGGGCTCGGCCACCCCCAGGCATCGGTGCTCCCCTTCCAGAGCGCGAAATCGAGCGGGTCCTTCTTCACGTCGGCCGTCACTTCGACGCGTGCCCCCGAGAGGAGATCGTCGATGTTGCGGTGCGAGAGCTTGCCGTAGTCGGGGAAGCTGCGGACCGAGAAGTAGACGTCGACCCCTTTGGCCGTCTCGGCCGTGTACGCGACCTTCTTCTCGATGAGGGTCTCGATGAGGGCGACGATGTCGCTGATGTGATCCGACACGCGCGGCTCGACGTCGGGGGGCAAGATGCCGATGGCGCTCATCTCCTGCTCGATCAAGCCGGCCATGCGCGCCGAGAGGGCGAGCGGCTCTTCACCGGAGGCCTGCGCGGCCGCCAGGATCTTGTCGTCCACGTCGGTGAGGTTCCGGACATAGTTGACGTCGAAGCCTCTCGCGCGAAGGTGCCGAACGAGAACGTCGAACGAGAGGTTGGCGCGCGCGTGCCCCGCGTGGGCCCGCGCGTACGGCGTAGGGCCGCAGACGTAGACGCCGACCTTGCCCGGAACGCGGGGCTCGAAGGGCTCTAGCTTGCGGGTGATGGTGTTGTAGAGCTGGACGGTCGTGGCGGACATTCCTCTCGGATATACCGTCCGCCGCGCGTGCCGTCACGTGCTCGGTCAGGGTTGGCTCGTGGAGCCGGCGCCTCTCGCCGCGGCCGAGCGCGCCCATGATAGAACGTGCTCGACGATGCGTCGGCGCCACCCGCTCCTACGAGGCTCCGGTCTCCTCGCGCTTGCCTTCGCGGGCGCGGCCGCGTGTGCCGCGACCCCAACGTTCGACGGCTCGCTGTACCGAGGCCGCGACGTCGCGTTTCGCCTCTCGCCCCTCCCATCGACCTGGCACCGCGTGAGCCTCGCGGCCGCCGACCTCACGTTTCGCGACGACTCGCACGACGCGTCGATCCTCATCAACTCACGCTGCTCGTCTTCCGACCGCGACGCGCCGCTTCTCTCCCTGACCGAGCACCTCATCATTGGAACGACGGGCCGCCACATCGTGCGCGAAGAGACGCTCCCCTTCGACGCACGCGAGGTGCGCCATACGGTGCTGGAAGCGCGGCTCGACGGCGTGCCGATGGCGTACGACATCTTCGTCCTCAAGAAAGACGGCTGCGTCTTCGATTTCGTCTACGTCACGGCGCCGGGCGCGGGGCCGGCCGGAGCGACGGAGTTCGACCATTTCGTCCAGGGGTTCCACACCGTTCCGGGCCCAGGATGACGCCTCCGGTCGACGATCAGGACGCCCCGCCTCCGTCTTCGGTCACGGCTGCGCGGCTCAGCACGTTCATTCCTCCGGAGAGGCTGCAGCCGCCGGGGTTCTTCGAGGTTCAGTGGATCAACGTCCGCAAGCTCATCGACGAGCTCGGCGAGATAGCGATTCTGATCGCGAACACGGCGCGCGCGCTCCCTCGTCGCCCGTTCGAGATCGATTCGACGATCTACCAGCTCGAGTCTCTCGGCGTGGCCTCGGTCGGAATCGTGACCGTCACGTCGATCTTCATCGGCATGGTCATGACCATCCAGTTCGCGTACGGGCTCGCCCGCTTCGGCGGGCTCGAGTACATCCCGCGGGTCATCGTGCTCTCGTTCGCGCGCGAGCTCGCACCGACGTTGACCGCGGTCATCGTGGGGGGGCGCATCGGCAGCGGCATGGCGGCCGAGGTAGGCGCGATGAACGTAACCGAGCAGGTCGACGCGATCCGCGCGCTGGGCGCAGACCCCGCGAAGAAGCTCGTCGTCCCTCGCGTGGTCGCCGCGATCATCGCCATGCCCATCCTCGGCATCCTCGCGTTTCTCCTGGGCGTCGTCGGGGCCATCCTCATCTGCGACTTCCAGTACGACATCTCGCCGCGTTTCTTCCTCCGCAGCTCGATCGACGCGATGACCATCGCCGACCTCCTGAGCGGCATGGCGAAGACACCGGTCTTCGGGTTCATCATCGCCATCGTCGGGTGTCACTTCGGGCTCAGCACGACGGGCGGCACCGAGGGGGTCGGGCTCAGCACCACGCGCACGGTGGTCGTGGTTTCCATCGCTATCTTGATCGCAGACTTCATCATGACCAAGATTCTGATCTTGCTCATCCCCACCTGACCTCGAGCCCTAGCCGGAAGATCCATCCCATGCCCGATGCGCCCGTATTGAGTCTCGAAGCGGTGAACGCGCTCGTCCCGCACCTCAACGTCGCCATTGCCGAGCAGATCGAGCGTCGTTCCGAGATCGAAGCCAAGCTCTCTCTCCTGACCGAGATGCTCGGCGAAGCACCGGACGATCTCGAGCCGACCCCGAGCGATTCGGAGAAGGTGGCCGCGCTTCGCCTCGAGGCGCGCGAGATCGTGGCGGCGTACCGCGCGACATGGAACGACCTCGAGAAGCTAGGCGCCGTCGTGAAGGACCCGAAGCGCGGGCTCCTCGACTTCTACGGTCACGTGGAGGGGCAGCTCGTGTGGCTCTGCTGGCAGTACGGCGAGACCGAGGTGTCGCACTACCACGGGCTCGAAGAGGGCTTCCCTGGTCGCAAGGCGATAGCGCATGGGGTCAAGAAGCGGCTCCTCAACTGATGAGCGTCGATCGTCTAGCAGCGGAGCGCGCGATCGAAGCGTTCTTGCGCGCGATCGGGCGTGATCCGGACCTCGAGCCCGAGCTGCGAGGTACGGCCGCGCGGGTCACTGCGGCGTATGTCGACGAGCTCTGCGAGGGCTACGCGAAGGATCCGTCGTCCGTCGTGCGCCCTCATCTCGTGCCGCACCCGGGGGCCGGATCGACCGCAGTCGTAGCGCTGCGTGAGGTGACTGTGACGACGATGTGCCCGCATCACCTGATGCCCGCCTCGGGTGTAGGTACGATCGCGTACGCGCCGCGCGACAAGCTCGTCGGCCTGGGCGTGATGGCGGAGCTCCTCGACGTGCTCGCGCACCGTCTCACGCTCCAGGAGGAGATTGGCGAGCGGGTGGCCGAGGTGCTCGCGGTGGAGCTCGGGGCGCGGTGGGTCGCGTGTCGGCTCGTGCTGCACCATGCATGTGTGAGCGCGCGTGGGGAGCGCAAGCACGGCGCGGTCGCCGAGACTGTGGCGTTCGTCGGGGACGCAAGGGATCGCTCGGAAGCTCTCGCGCTGGTCGGAGAGCGCGCGTGAGCGATGACCTGACGAACGCGTGCGCGGTCGTGACCGGCGCCGGCCGCGGAATCGGACGCGCGGTGGCGCTCGCGCTGGGGCGTCGAGGGATGTCGGTCGCGCTGATGGCACGCACGCGCGCCGAGCTTGACGAGACCGCACGTGCCATCGAGCAGCAAGCGGGCCCGCGGGTCGCGAGTCACGTCGTCACGTGCGACGTCGCCGACGCAACGGCCGTGACGGCTGCTTGCCGCGAAGTGCTCGAGCGCTTCGGAGCACCCCGCGTCGTGATCAACAACGCAGGCGTCGTGCGACGTTCGCTGCTCGCGGACACGAGCGAGGCTGACTGGGACGCCGTCTTGGGCGTGAACCTGAAGGGGACGTTCCTCGTGACGCGCGCGCTCCTGCCGGCCATGCTTCTCTGCGGCACCGGCCGCATCGTCAACGTCGCGAGCCTCTCCGCCACCGTGGGGACCGCGCGTCAGACGGCCTACAACGCCGCCAAGTGGGGGGTGGTCGGCTTCACCAAGTCGCTCGCGGAGGAGCTTCGTGGCACCGGGCTCCAGGCGCTCGCGGTGCTCCCCGGCTCGGTCGACACGAAGATGCTCGTAGGGAGCGGCTTCGCCCCGCAGATGAGCGCCGAGGTCGTGGCGGGCACGCTGGTCTACGCCGCGCTCGATGCGCCCGATGCGATGAACGGAAGCGCGCTCGAGGTGTTCGGGCCGTGACCCGTGCATGCTCGGGGCACCGGTCGCGCTACACTCCCGCCGCATCTGCCATGGAAGACCTCCACCCGTCCCAGCTCGAGGCCGCGCTCGAGGAGATGCCTCTCTTTCCGCTGACGCAGGTCGTGCTCTTCCCGCACGCGCTCCTCCCGCTCCACGTCTTCGAGCCGCGCTACCGCGCCCTCGTGAAAGACTGCCTCACGTCGCACAAGATATTCGCTATCGCGCTCGTCACCGATCCGAGCGACGTCGACGCGCGAGGGAACCCGCCCATCGCGAGCGTCGCGGGCATCGGGCTCATCGTCGAGCACGACGCGCTCCCCGATGGCCGCTCGACGCTCGTGTTGCATGGCCAGGCCCGCGTAAAGCTCGAGGAGCTGCCGTTCGTCGCGCCGTATCGTCGCGCGCGAGCCACCGTTCTCAGGGAGCTCGAAGTCGAGGTCTCCGCCTCCGACAGGCTGGCGCTGCTCACCTCGGCGACCGCGTTCTCGGCCGAGGTGCAGAAGCAGGACGCGCGGTTCTCCTTTCGCCTTCCGTCGCAGCTCTCGGGGGGCGCGCTGGCGGACCACTGCGCGCACCACCTGCTCGTCGACACGTCCGTGCGCCAGGCGCTGCTCGGTGAGCTCGACCCACGCGAGCGAGTACGAACGGTGACCACCGAGCTCGCGCTCCAGCATGCGGCTCTCCTTCGCGAGACTGGCGGCGTCCTGCATTGAAGCTCGTCGGTCGCGTCGCGCGCTCCACGCTCGAGACACAAGACTTCGTGCGCATCGAGTACCCGCCGTGGCACGTGCTGGTCGCGCTCGTCGACGGTGCGCCGTTCGCCATCGAAGACTCGTGCAACCACGCCGGGGCCAGCCTCGCCGAGGGGCCGCGCGACGGCGACACCGTCATCTGCCCGATGCACGGCTACATCTTCTCGCTGCGCACGGGTGAGCTCCTCGCGCCGCGCCGCCTGTGCGACGCGCAACGCACGTTCGTCGCGAGGCTCGAAGGCGACGACGTGGTCGTGTGGGACCCGTTCACCGTGCAGATCGTCACCGGCTGACACGCCGCCATCGCGTAATTGGGACGAGACTTGGGTCGAAGGCCGAAGCGCTCATGGCGTGGGGAGCCATGCGTTCGCCCGACGACCTCCGCGCGATGCGGCTCGCGTCCCCGACGTGCAGGAGTCGATCGCTTCTCGAGCAGAGGTCCGCTTCGCGCACCACGGGCAGCGCGTTTCAAGAGGATCCACGTCGTCGAACCTATTGCAGCGGTGCTCTTCGAAGACCGAGAGCCTCTCTTCGAAGACCGAGCGACCCGATGCAAGAGGTTCCTCGTCGTCGAACCTCTTGCATCGGTGCTCTTCGGAGGCCGCGAGCCGCTCTTCGAAGACCAAGTGCCACTCTCCGCATGCCGAGAGACGCGATGCGAGACGTTTCCCGTCGTCGAACCTCTGGCATCGGCGCTCCACGAACACCGAGAGCGTCTCTTCGAGCCACGAGAGACGCGATGCGAGAGGATTCACGACGTCGAACCTCTCGCACCGATGCTCTTCGAACACCGGGAGCGTCTCTTCGAGCCACGAGAGACGCGCTGCGAGAGGGTTCACGACGTCGAACCTCTCGCACCGGTGCTCTTCGAACGCCGACAGCGGCTCTTCGAGCGCCGAGAGGCGCGATGCGAGAGGTTTCCCGACGTCGAACCTCTTACACCGGTGCTCCATCGACACCGAGAGCGGCTCTTCGAGTGCCGAGAGGCGCGATCCTCGAGGGTCCAGGACCGCCGGCCTCTCCCGGCGCGCCTCGCGGCGTTCGAAGACGACGAAACCGTAGACGCGGCGGGGCGGATTGGGGGGCGACGAGGGTTCGCGGGATCGGGGGCTCCCGGTCACGGGGGTGGGGGTAGTGACGGCACGCTCGGAGGTCTGTGCCGGAGTACTAGGGCACTAGGACGCTGGGACGCCGACCTGGACGTAGGGGAGCCGCCGGGGCGGCCGCCAGCGGGCAAGCGTCGCGCGTGGAACGCCGATGAAATCGCGTTGAATCATGAGCTTACGCGCTTCCACGGGGCGGAGCCGGCGTCCTGGCGTCCTGGCGTCCTGGTGGACGGGCGCTCCGTCCGCGAGGAAGCGATCACCGGGCGTACGGGAGCGGATCAGGGCCGCGCTGCTCTTCCACGGCGGCACACTCGATCTCTGTCCGACACCCGCAAGACCCGGTCGATCTTGCCGGCATCCACCCACCCGAAACCTGGAAGAGCTGGGGACCGTCCGCGTGTAGGCCGATCGCCTGTTCGACTTCCGACGACTGTCCGCATTCCGACCGCGAGACGACCCTGACCGTCTGCTCGCAGGGGCTCTGCCAGGCGACGATAAGGTCCGGAGGTCGACCCACGGGTCGCGCTCGCCAAGAAGGCGTGCAGCGGGTCGACCTGTGCGATCGCGCCGGAGTGTCGACAGCCGTAACGAGGACGACCGCTACTCGGTCACCGTCAGGTCGACCGCCGCCATCGTCCGAAAGTTGTTGTCGATGTAGGTGATGAGATCGTCGAACCACGCGTCGAACTGCGCGACGTTCGTGCCAGGGTGCGCGTTGTCGGGGCGGCTCGAGTTCAAGTAGAAAGACCCCTCGATGCACTCGGGCTGAGCCGGATTGTCCGACGAGTAGCGGCAACGACCGTCTACGTAGACGAGGATCGCCTTGCCGAGGCGAGTCGCTTCGGAGCGGAGTGGGTCGTTCATGTACGCCGTCGAAACCAGGGCCGCAGCCGAGAGCCCGTCCGGGGTCTGGCCGTAGCCGTGGAGCGCGTAGATGACGGGGTAGCGGATGTTTCGCCCGATGTTCGCGGGGAGCGCGTAGCCCGGAGGGAGCTGGACGTAGACCGGACCCACGCGATTGTCGGCGGCGAACGGGAACGTGCAGAGCCCGCCGGTGCAGTTGGAGCCGAGCCCGGCGTCGACGGCGGCATCGGCTTCGCCGGGGATTTGATCGGAATTCGTGTCCGTGAGCGTGCGGTCGGCGTCCGGCCACTGCTGCTCGGCGGAGTAAATGGCTGTCTGCAGGCGATCGAGGAGCTGAACCGCTGTCCCGACGTGCTGGCCGTCTCCGTTCGCGATCATCGTCGGGGTCGCGTCGATCGTACCGTACCGAACGTGGGGCGCATCGACGAGCTCCGACCAACGCATCGCATTGACGTCGAACGCCGCCTCGTTGCCGCGGACCTGACCCGGCAGCTTGTCGAACCCGTCGTAGAACGCCGTGGACCGCAGCTGAGTGCCTGCGTCGACCGTACCCGCCGCGGCCTTACGGGCGGCGATCGACCCGATGAGGTGGTTGGCGACGGCGCCGAAGTTGAAGAGGTCACGTACGCCGCCGTCCGCCCAGACGTTGAGCCGTAAGAGGGCCGTGTCGGTCAGGGCGCCGGCTGGGATCGCGGTGGACCATTGACGCAGGATCGAGTGTGCATCGGTCGCGTAGAAGTTCGCGAGCCCGGTCGAAATCGTGAACGCGCCGTCCCCTTCGCCGTAGTCGTAACCACCCGCCTTCAGCTGCGGCGTCCCCTTCACGCCGTCGAGGCCGTAGTCGAGGTACGGCTCGCCCATCTCGTAACGGTGGTCCCCTTCGGTGCCGCCCGGATTGCGCTGGAAATCATAGTCATCCTGGTTCGGATCGGGGTTCAGGATCGCGTCGTACCCAGGCTCGTCTACGTCGGCGAGGCCGTCGACCCCGACGTCGCTCCAGGGCTCGTGGCCCTGCCGGATGATCGGCTCGTTCGCGTCACGCACCCCGTTGCCGTTCAGATCGACGGCGAGCGCAACATCGAGCGGCTGGGCATTGCCGGCCACGGGCGCGCTCCAGACGTCCTCGTACGGGCTGTCCGCGAGGACCTGCTGGCCGGTCTCGCAGAACGTGATGACCGGCAGCGACCCGGTCGGGTTGTACTGCGCGTCGAAATATCCCGTCGGCGCGCTCCAGGCGTACGCAGCCTCGCACTGCGAGGTGACGCACTGGTTCTGCCAGTTCTGCTGGACCGAGAGGGCCGGGTCGGCCGGGTTCGGATCCGGGTCGAGCGGGTTGGTCGTGACGGCGCACGTGCCGGGCAACCCGGCCGAGTTTCCCATGACCCACGGGGACGTCGCCGTCGGGCCGGCCGGGAGGAATGAGAGCGCGGCGCTCGCATCGGGCATGCTCGGGTCGAAGTTCTGACCGTTCGGATTGCCGTGCATCAGCGCGAGATCATCGAAGATTTGCGCATACGACGCGCGACTGAAGTGACCGCCGTTGCCGGCGCCGTCCTGGTAGAACCAGTCGTTGTAGTCGACCGAGTGTGCGTACGTTTCGTGGAGCGGCCAGAGGTTCGGCGCGTACGTCGGGCAGTTCGGGTACGCGGGGTTCGGCGCGCCGCTCGAGAGCGTCTGCGGGCAGAAGCCGGCCAGGTAGTAGCTCTCGATGAACCAGAAGAGCCACGTCCAATCGCTCGGTCCGCCGAGAGGCGCGATGACGTCGAACTGATCGTGGTGCCGGAAGCCGAACGAGGCCGACCCGCCCGCGCCCATCGAGAAGCCGACGATCGCGCGGTGCACGATGTGCCGCGTGCGGGTGACCGCGCCGGCGTCGGGGGAGAACGCAGCCTGGTAGGTGCCGAACCAGGGGGACGAGAAGGTGAGGACGAAGCCGCCGCTCGCGGTCTGCGTGATGACCGGGTTGGCGATGGTGATCGCCTCGGGCGCCGTCGTGACCCCGTTCGAGCCAGGGCTCATGAAGAGCACCTGCACGTGGCGCAAGCGTCCGTACGTCGGAATCGCCGCGGGGTTGATCGGGATGGTGAAGTCGAGCTCACGGCGGAGCGACTGCGTCATGTCGATGGGGGCGCCGGCCGTGAACGTGACGGCGGGGCCGATCGAGACGAGCGCGCCCGCGGCCGCGGGATGGGCCTTGGTGGGGGTGCTGCCCGTCGTCGCCGCCTTGGCGATCGTGAGATCGTCGTTCGCGCAGGCGACCGTCCCCGTGAACGGCGCGATGGCAAGCTCGTCGGTGCGCGTAAACGCCCCAGGTGCGACAGAAATGGACGCGCTGGAAACGCCACCTGTGCCCGAGAGGACGGTCGCGGTCGCAGTAAGCTGGCCCGAGGCGACGTCACCCACCGCGCACGTCGGGAGGGCACCGTTGTTCACGATGACGGGGAGCGTGGCCGTGCCCGCCGCGCCGGCGCTCGAGGCTGGAATCGTGGCGGTGAGGGTCGCCGTGCCCGTCGCCGTGCTTGAACCGGCGTCGACCGGACCTCCCGAGACGATGAAATCGTACGTCGGGTGGCGAATATCCATCGGAGCGCTCGGTGGCACCGGGACGAGCGTCGCGTTGCTCGAGGCGAACGACATCGTGACAGGGGCGCAAAGGTCCGGCTCGACGATGACGCGGACGGGACGGGTCTTGCCGGCGGTGACGACGACCAGCGGCGGATCGAAACGGATCGTCGGGGTCCCACCCGAGCAGTATTCGCCGAGGTTCAAGGGGGGACCCGCATCGACGCCGGTGTCGGGACGAACGTCCGCGATGGCATCCGTGAGGGCATCGGCCGAGGCGTGATGATCCGAACGGGCGTCGGAAACGTGAGCGTCGACCTTGCCGGCGTCGGTGTGGCTCGAGGCGTCGCCGACGGTCGGCGACGTCGTCGTCCCGCTGCTACAGCTCGCCGTAAGGAGAGCGGCGCTCGCCCACTGAATGGTTCGAAGTGTCCTCACGCTCGCTCCTTAGAGATGCAAGTCCCGGCGAAAGCCGGAGCATACAACCTGTGTGCTCTTCTGCCACACGCGACCGCTCTGAAGGGGCTCCGAGGGGGGGCCATCCTGCACATTTCGTTTCTGCGTTTCAGAAGTGAACGATAGTGGACGGATAGCTTTCGCGATGGACGCCTGAAAGCGATGTTTCGGGATTGGCACGGTGAGTGCTAGAGTGACATCGCTCGCGTGGAGAGTGGCTGCCCCCCCGGCCCCTCTGCGCGGGCACTTTTTATTTCCGCTGTCCGACCGGCGGACGCTGAGTCCGGTGCAGTGTGGTTCGAGCCGTCTGACTCGCGGGCGCGCGCTCGGTCGAAGGTGCCGGCGCGCACCGAAGCGCGAACGGGGCATCGGCCACGAGAACCACGGGCAGGAGAATCGGGCTCGCGTCAGTAATGCGCTCGATCGGAGACGTGACCTGCTGCGAGGCAAGCACCGCGTCGAACGTCTCGTCGCCGATGTCGGCCGCCAGCCGCTCGACGCAGGCACGATCGCTCGAGAGCCGGGTGCGGGCATAGACCTGGCGAAGCGCGACCGACTCTGACGCCGCGCCGAGATCGACGGTTACATTCGCGTTCGGCCAGGGGGCCTCGATGACCCACCCCGCGTCGGAGTCGTCCGCGCAGACCGGCACCTCGGTTCGATCGCTGAGATCGACCGCCCCGAGCGGCTCGGGCGCCTCGAGCTTGCCGGATTCGACGTCGACCGGGATAACCCAGCGGCGGGAGATGCTGCGATCGAACGCCGGCTCCCCGTCGATGACCACACCCAGAAGGCTCGGCCCGTCGCCGCCCCCACCGCCGCCGCGCGCGAGCCGCACCGGACCGAAGGCTGGCCCCACGAGATGCCGCTGCACGCTCGCGATCTGCCGCGCGCCCGCCGCGTCATTTCGAAAGATCGCGACCCGCTCGTGCTCCGAGTCTTCCGGCGAAGCGACGAACCACTCCGATCCGATGCGGAGGACCGAGTCGATGGCGCCCCAGGGTTCGCCGTCGACGCGAAGAAGTGGCGCGAGCGCTCCCCCCTCATCGACCGCCGTGATCTCGGCGGGCCGATTCGGGAAACGCGCAATGAGGAGCGCGTGCGAGGAGTCCTCCGCGATTGCAGTGGTCCAGGCACCGGAGCCGACGTGACTCACCATGTCTGCACGCGCGCCGTCGATGTCGCGAAACGGTGACGGCACGGTCGCGCTCGACGCGACCGCAGAAAGACCGCCGAAAGGCGACCGCCAGCGCGCCACCCAGCGCCCGACACCGGACCAATCGCCTGCAGTCGGCCCCCACGCATACACGCGTCCGAGCGGTCCGAGGCGCGGCCCGCCATCGAAGGCTCTAAACGTGTCGACCTGCACGAGCGTCTCGGCGTGCGAAACGGATGGCGGATGAAACCAAGGCTCGGTGCGGCTCACCGTCGGGGGGAGCGCGAGGCTGCCCACGGAGAGCCACGGAATGGGCTGACCGAAGAGCACGAACGGAGCCTGCAGGTTCGCATGCCCGGCTGGAGTCGTGCGACGCCGAAGCGCGCGAACGGGCACGGGCTCGGCGGCCCGACACGTCAGAGATAGCGCGGCCGGAGGGTGATTGCGCGGCTGCGGGAATGGGTTCGGAAGAGGAGGCGTGTCGTGCGCCCGAACACCCCAGCCGATGCGCAACCAGCCGTCGGAGACACACCCCGCAGGGCCGCACGACCGCAGGCGCGAGGGGGCGAGCGCGAGAGGCGCCCGGAACGAGGCCCATGTCATCCCTCCGTCGGTCGTCTCGTATCCGGTCTGCGAGCGCGTCCAGCCGAGCCCGTAACGCCCCGCCACGAACGGAGAGCCCAGGTCGCGGACGTATGCGCCGATCCGCACGTCCCCGCTCTCGTCGACCTGCACGCCCACGACGGTCCCCTCGGCGGCGAGCCATCCCGAGTACACGCCTCGAGGCCGCTCCTCGAGCCCCCCTTGCCACATCGCATGCGCCAGGAGCCGTCGCGTCTGGGGAGTCGCTTCGCCCGTGCGGAGAGCGACGACCTCGCGCGTACCGGCCGCGCTCGTGAGGTAGAGGTGCGCATCGGCCGTGCCGGGAGCGTCGACTTGAGCGACGCGTCCGTCGGCCGTCACCGCGAGCGCGGCGCCGCGAAGGTCCTCCACGCGTACGTCTCGCCAAGCATAGGTAAGGGGCGGCACCAAGCCACCGGGCATCGCATCGCCCGAGGAGAGCGTGCCGACGCAATACGTGGCCGTCGCGCCAGACGTCGAAGCGCTGGCTCCGCACGCCCCCTCCACGAGCCACGATCCGTTCGCGCCGGTCTGCGCGCGCCTCGGCGTCGCGAACGTGTGAAGCTCGCGGAGTCGACCGACGTCGTCGTCGTACGCGAAGAGCGTCGTGGCCCCCGCGGGCGCGCCGCACACGAACCCGAACGCGGACGGGGCGTCGTTGCGGCCGAGCGCGACCGCGTGGCAGTGCGCAAGCCGACGATCGAGCGCCGAAGGGATCGTCTCTCGGACCGTCCCGTCAGCGAGCGAAACTCTCATCAGGTCGCCCTCCGCCGCGAGGAGCGCGCTCCCGTCCTGCAGCGGCCATCCATCGACGACGGCCGCTCGAAGCAGCGAGCTTTCCCCATTCGCAACCGACTCACCGTGTGGCGCGTCCACGACGACCTCGTCGCAGCTGGCGAGCGGGCTCACCGAGAGAGCATCGCTTACCAGGTAACAGTGTGCGGAGGGAACGGGCGCTCGGGGCTTACGTGCGTCGTGTGGCGCCTTCGGCAACGGAACGTCCCCCACGACCACGGCAAGGGCCGTTCCTCCGGGCGCGACCTCCACCCAGGCATCGCGCTCCGCGTCACGTCGCACGGCGATCGCGCTGCGACCACGGATCGGCACGTCCAGCGCTTCCCACGTGCGTCCAGCGTCGCTCGTCCCGACGACCCCCCGCACGTTCGTCAGCGCGACCGCGCGCCATCCGTCGAGCGCGACGAATGCGCCGATCGAGGGGTCGGAGGGCCACGGGCCCAGGTCGAGAGGCGCGCCCGTTCTTGGGTCCATTCCGATGTGCGCCCCGACGTTCGTGCGCACGTAGACGCGATCGAGACCGGCGAAGACGCCGTCGATGCCGCGGAGCGATCTGAAGATCGCCTTCGGGTGTGCGAGCCAGTCGTCGGCGCGGTAGATCGTGTCCCCATTGACGAAGAGCACCCCCCCCCCGAGGCGAGCGGGGAGCGTGAGTGTCGATTGCGGATCGTCGATTCGCTCGTCGGCCGTCATGACCGACCCACGCACGCGCGACACGAAGCGCACCCCCTGCACGATGCCGCGCGCGGCGCCCGATGCGTCGACCGTCGCAGCCGCGAGGTCGAACGTCTCGGGCACGAGCCTTGCGCCATGGACGGTCGGATCGTCCTTCGCTCGCACGTGCACGCGTCCCCCCGCGGTCGCGACCACGGGGGTCGACGTCACGGGTGCAGACGTGCATGCCTGCACCGCCAGGCACACGACGAGAGCGCATCGCCTCACCCGTTCATCGTAGCAGCTCCGGATCGAGCCTCCTCGCCCGGGCGATCACTCCCCCATTACTCATTTGCGCGGGCGTGTCCTGCGCGGTTAGCTTGTCTCGAGCGATGAGCCGTACAGCAAGGAGAGAGGCATGTCGGTAACGGTTGCCGTGGTCGGCGCGACGGGCGCCGTAGGGCGCGAGATGCTTCGAATTCTCGAGGAGCGTCGGTTCCCCGTGGGGCGTCTCGTCGCGCTCGCGAGCCCGAAGAGCGCCGGTACGAAGCTCTGGTTCGGCGGGAAAGAGATCACCGTCGAGGCGCTTGAGCCGGCTCGCTTCGCGGGGGTCAAGTTCGCGCTCTTCAGCGCCGGCGCGTCGGTCTCGCGCGAGTTTGGGCCCGTCGCAGCCGCAGCGGGGGCCATCGTCATCGACAACTCCAGCGCGTGGCGCATGGACTCCGAGTGCCCGCTCGTCGTCCCCGAGGTGAACCTCGAGCACGCGATTCACCGGCCGCGCGGGATCATCGCGAACCCGAACTGCTCGACGATCCAGATGGTGGTCGCGCTGAAGCCGCTGCACGACGCGGCGCGCATCAAGCACATCGTCGTCTCGACGTACCAGGCGACGAGCGGCAAGGGGCACGCTGCCGTCACCGAGCTGAAGGCGCAGGCGGCCGCAATTCTCGCGGGCGAGACGCCGACGTCGCAGGTGTTCCCAGGGCCCATCGCATTCAACGTGATGTCCGACTGGAAGGCCGGCGAGCAGGACTACTCCGAAGAGGAGTGGAAGATGGTGCACGAGACGCGCAAGATCCTGGGCGACGCGAACATCGGCGTCTCGCCGACGACCGTGCGTGTCCCGGTCGTGAACGGCCATGCGGAGTCGGTTCACGTGCAGTTCCATCGCCCGATGAAGGCGACCGAGGCGAAGGAGCTGCTCCGCGACGCCGAAGGGGTGAAGCTCTTCGACGAAGCGTACGCGCCGGGGCGTCACCCGCAGCCGATCCATGCGTCGGGCACCGACTGGGTGCACGTGGGGCGCGTCCGCGACGACCTCGCGGTCCCGGGTGCGCTGAACCTGTGGATCGTGGCGGACAACCTGCGAAAAGGGGCTGCGCTCAACGCAGTGCAGATCGCCGAGCGGCTCCTATAGGTCTACCCCTTCGGCCAAGCCAAACTTTGGCTCACGCCGAGGCTACGACACAAGCTCCGTCAGCCCGTGCACGAGCCGGTCGATGTCCTCGGTCGTGTTGAACAGGTGCGGGCTCGCGCGGACCGTTCCACTCAGCTTCGCGCGTGCGTGCAGCACGTGGGCGCAGTGGTAGCCGCCTGACACGCAGACGCCGAACATGTCGCAAAGGGCTCGCGCCACGTTCTCCTGCGTCATCGCGGGGGCGTCGACGACGAAGGTCGCCAGCGCGATACGCTGCTCGATGGGGACGTGCGTCGCGAGGACCCTCACCCCTGGAACGCTCGCGAGCCCCGCCAAGAGAACCCGCGACAGCGCGTGATCGTGATCGCGGATGGCCTCCATTCCGAGCGCGCGCATCCATCGCACGGCGGCGCCGAAGCCGATCGTCGCCTCGATCGCCGGCGTCCCCGCCTCGAAGCGGAACGGGGGATCGCGCGGGAGGAACTCGCCGACCCCGACGTCCTCGTTGAGCGCGACCATCCCACCGCCGACCTGGTACAGCGGGAACTTCGCGAGCCTCTCGCGCTGCACGTAGAGGATGCCGACGCCGCTCGGACCGAACGCCTTGTGCGCGCTCGCCGCGAGGAAGTCGACGCCGAGCTTCTTCACGTCGATGGGCAGGTGGCTGAACGACTGCGCGGCGTCGAGGAGCACCGGGATGCCGCGGGCATGGGCGAGGGCCACGACCTCGGCGACCGGCGCGATCGCCCCCGTCACGTTCGACGCGTGCCCTAGCGCGACGAGCTTGGTCCGCTCGGAAAGGAGCCCTGGGAGCGCGTCCCAGCGCGGCACGCCGTCGCCGTCGATCGGGAGCGGCACGGGCTTGCCTCGCACGCGCCACGGGAGCCAGTTCGCGTGGTGCTCGCTCGCCGGGAACACGACCTCGTCGTCGCGGCCAATCTGCATCGCAAACGCCACGAGGTTGATGGCCTCGGTCGTCCCTCGCACGAAGACGATCTCGTCCGGGGCGGCTCCGATGAGCCCCGCGGCCTCGAGGCGCGCGCCGTCGTAGAGACGCGTGGCTTTGGCGTCGTCGATGCGCTGTCGAGGAAGACGAGCGGTTGCCCCGAGACCACGTGCGAGAGCAGCGGGAACTGCGCTCGTACGCGGTGCGCCATCGCGTCGATGACCTGCTTGTCCTCTGCGAGCGTCATGCGCTTACCCCCGCGCCCTCGTCGACGAGAGCGCCCAGGTCGACCGTGAAGTGTCGACGCACCAGGCGAAACTTGCCGCTCGACTCCGCCGCGATGCCGGTCGCCAGACGAACCGTGACCTCGAGGGGGCTCAGAAGCGGAAGCAGGCGCTCGCGAACCTCGGCCGCGAGAGACGCGGTCGCGGTCACATCGGCG
>Ga0302279_10004254_pt1 | contig 17087 bp, 16 predicted proteins | sample III_Bog_N3_3_FD_194541 | JGI IMG/M metagenome (GOLD analysis project Ga0302279, IMG submission 194541) | Peat permafrost microbial communities from Stordalen Mire near Abisko, Sweden - III_Bog_N3_3 | ecosystem: Environmental > Terrestrial > Soil > Wetlands > Peat | place: Sweden: Abisko...
GCCGGCTCATCCTGGAAGCGAGCATCCAGGGAGGAGACGTCACCCTGCGGTTGGCCCAGGATGTCGTGGAGGCGCAGATCCCGCGCGGTTCCTCCAAGCGGTTCTCGCCGCAGGAGATCGCCCAGGTCGTGGCCGAATACTACCGCATCGAGCACGCCAGCATGTTCGCCGAAAACCGCGGTACCAAGGACGTGAGCCACGCCCGCCAGGTGGCCATGTACCTGGTCAAGCAACTCACGCAACTTCCGTACAAGTCCATCGGAGGCCACTTCGGCGACAGGGACCATTCCACCGTCATCCACGCCTGCGACAAGGTCGGGAAGGACCTGAAGGAGTCGCCCACTCTGCGCGGCGATGTGGAACATCTGCTGCGGGTGCTGCGCTAGCCGGTCGGGATCTTCACAATCCCAGTTCGCGGAGCTCCTCTTCGAAACCCGCGGAAAGGATGGGAAAGCGCGTCCCGGATCGCGGATCCAGGTCGTGGCGGTCCAGGTGGAAGGACGGAGCGTAGCGTTCGCGCTTCCATTGGTTGCGCGTCCAGAGCCGGAAGAATCGGGCCGTCCATTGTCCCAGGCGGGGGTCGTCCCTCCATGGGGCCTCGGTCGAAAGTTCCCGCAGGCACTGCCGGGGCGACTTGCGTTCGCGGATGGCCAGGGCTTCGAGTCGGGACAAAAGCGGGTAGGGCATGAGATCGGCCTCGTCGGTCTGCTCCACCACTCCCGGTGCACGGGGCCTGAGCTCGGCGGTTGGGGCCTGGGAGGTGATCGCGCCCAGAAACGGGAGCGGGGGGATTCCCGCGATGCCCCGGGTTTCCAGGACGGAGAGCCACTCCAGCAGGAAGCTCTTGTCGATCCCGGCCAGGGGGCTCAGGGACCCCGCCGTGTCTCCGTCCATGGTGGCGTATCCCACCGCCATCTCGGAGCGGTTGGAGGTCGTGATCAGGAGCCTCTCCAGGACGTTGGCGAGGAACCAGACGGAAGGAGCCCGCACCCGGGCCTGGATGTTCTGCAGGGCGAGGTCGTCCCGCTCCCAGGACAATTCCCGTCCCAGCGCCCTTTCCGCCAGGGCTCGGTATCCGCCCACGAGTTCGGACACGTCCCACTCGTGGAAGACGGCCCCGACGCCTTCCGCGACCGCCACGGCCGCGTCGCGCGTCACCTTGCCGGAATTGCCCGTGGCCTGGTAGGCGCAGGAGAGCATGGCCTCCGTCAGGGTCCGGGCATCCAGGGCGGCGGGAAGCTCCATCCACGGAAGCGCGGAGCGCACCCCGGTCGGGCCGAGTTCCTCGAGCGCCCAGTGGAACGCCAGGTGCACCAGGACGGCGCAGGCCGCGGAATCCGCCCCGCCGGAAAGCGACAGCACGAAGCCGCGGGATCGCGACTTGCGCAGGTAGTCCCAAAGACCCAGCGCGGTGGCGCGGGCGAATTCGGTGCGGGCATCCATCGCCGACGTCGGGACCCGGTCGAGCGTCGCCGCCGGAGGCGAGGGCGGGGGCATGTCGAGAATGGTCACCGCGGGCGCCTGCGCGTGGACGGGATGCCCGGCGGTGGCGCGATGGGAGCGGATTTCGTCCAGATCCACGTCGGCCAGGGAGATGGAGACGGGCGCGAAGGTCAGTCGAGGGCCTTCCACCAGCATGCGGCCGCAGGAGGCGATCCGGCAGGAGGCGTCGTACACGATGCGCCCCGATTCGTTTCCGGAGAGGTTCGACCAGACGTAAGCGACGCCGAGCGATCGCGAACCGTCGGCGACCAGCCTGGAGCGCAGCTCGTCCTTCCCCAAGGCGAAGTGGGAGGCCGAGGGAGAGAAGACCACGTCGCAATCGGCGGCCGCGAGTTCCAGGCCCGGCCTTCCCGCGGCCCAGGCGTCTTCGCAGATTTCGAACCCCATCCGGATTCCGTCCCACTCGAAGACCTGGTCCCCGACGGGGCATCCGAGCTCCGGGTGCTCCTCCAAGGCTCCCGGGGTCCAGGGATGGAACCAGCGCGTCTCGTAGTGCACGCCTTCCCGGGCCAGGTGCCGTTTGCAGGCGATGCCCAGAACCCCTCCGTTTCCCACGAGGGCGGAGGCGTTGTGGACCCGCCCGCGCAGACGGATGGGGAGTCCCGCGGCGACCAGCATCCCCGGGGGGACCACCCGGGCCAGTTCGCGAAGGGAAGCGAGGGACCTCTCCGCAACCCAGTTGGAGAGGAACATGTCCTCGCAACCATACCCGGAAAGGCAAAGCTCGGGAAGGACCAGCACATGGGCTCCCGCGGCCCGCGCCCGGTCCACCGCCTCCAGGGCCCGGTCCAGGTTTCCCCGGAAATCGAAGGGCGTCGTGGAGACCGCCGCGGAAGAGAGGCGGAGGATCACCTGTGGTTCTCCTCCACGGGGCGGGCCTCGAGCAGGGCGCCGAGGACGTCGGCCAGGTCCTCGTCGGAAAGAGCTTCCAGCGGCGCGCGGAAGGAAAGGACGGAAAGTCGCCCTCCCTTCCAGAGGTGGGCCACCAGCAGGAATTCGTCCGAACTGGTCTCGCCGAAGCTGCGCAGGACCGTGACGCCTTCCGGCGTTTCCTCCATGCGGGTCTGCTGGGCGTTGAGATGGTGACGCTCGCACCAGTCTTCGTGCGCCTCCACCACGTCCGTCGATTCGATGGGATTCACGGATTCGAGGATGTCGAGGATCGCGAGCGACGATCGGCTCGCGCCTTGCCAGACCCCGGGGCCAACGGGAACCCACGAGTCGCGCAGTCCCAGGTCCAGCCATCGGCGAGGGGACAGCATCAGTTCGCCTCTCCGGAAGCCCGTCGGTCGAGGTGGTCCTGCAACAGGACCCTGGCGGCGGCCTTGTCGACCAGCGCCTTGGGGTCCTTGCCGGGGACCCAGCCCGCGGCCTTCAGGTCCTGCTCCGCGGCGAAGCTGGTGAACCGTTCGTCTTCGTAGACCACGGGTATGCGCACGGCGGCCTGGAGACGCCCTCCGAACTCCCTGACCTGCTTCGCGGTCTCGGATTCCTCCCCGTTGTCGCTGCGCAACGGGAGCCCGAGGACGATCCCGCGCACGTCCTCCTCGTCGCAGATGCGACGGATTTCGCGGAGCGGATCGCCGGTTTTCGCGTCGAGCGTGGAATAGCCGAAGGCGCGGGCGCCGTCCAGATCGGAGAGGGCGAGGCCGATCCGTCGGCCTCCCCAGTCAATGCCCAGCCATCTTGGCATGCTCGTCCCTCAGGCGCGCGTATTCGTGGAGGAGGTAGATGGTCGACGATTTGATGGTCCGGTTGGGCGCCGATGCGCCGGCTCGGAAGGAGAACTGTCCCCGATCCCGGTCCAACAAGGTATGCAGCGCCTCGGTTCCTTCCTCCCGACCGAGCACCGCATGGCGCACTTCTCCACCCTCCAGCCAGATCCAGCCCGATGTCCCGTCGGTGGCGATCTCCACCCGTCCGGTGCGACAGGCGTTGGCGAGAAAGTACAGGAGCTCCAGGATGGTTCCCTGGCGAAGCGGTCCCCGCACCTCGCTGAGACGGGATAGTTGCTGCGGACCGGGGTGGCGACCCACGAGCTGTTCGGCCTTCTCCAGGATCGCCGAGATCTTCGCGTTGGGCTCGACCCAGGCGCGCATCTGCTGGGCACCCCGGTCGACGGCCCCCAGCACGTCCAGGAGCAGGATGGGAGTGGAGGCGACGCGGGCGTCCGCGACCTCGAGCAGGGCGAGATCCGCCCCGTGGCGGGACCGGTCGACCACGAGAAGGGACGGATGGAACCCGGCCAGGAATTCCCCCAACCCGGCGTCTGGTGGCAGGATCTGCGTATCCCAGCCGGCGTCCTGGAATTCGCTCGCCAGATCTTCGGCTCGACTGTCCGAATCCAACGCGAGCAGGACCCAACGACTGCGGAGTTCCACGGTGGCCCTTCGACGCCTGGACACCAGCACCGCCGCCGCGAGCAAGAGCACGAGAGCGGCGCCCCCCAGGGCGCACAGGAGGGAGATCGGATCGGTGGTGGCGATGAATTCCCACATGGAGAGGTCGGTGCTCCCTTCAGCGGAAGGTGGAAGGCTTGGCGAGCTTCAGCTGGTCTTCGATGTCCTGGAAGACGACCTCCACGGACCGGGTCGCGTCCACCCTTCGCAGCAGACGCTTCTCCTCGTAGAGGTCGATCAGTGGCTTGGTCTTCTCGTGGTACTCCTGGAGACGGACGCGGAGGACCTCGGGAGTGTCGTCCAGGCGTTTCGTGAACACCGGACCCAGGACCTCCTGCGCGCGTTTCAGCACGCGGAATTCCACCACTTCGTCCGGCACGTCCAGGTAGATGACGGCGTCCAGGTTCCAGTTTTCGAAGAGGTATTCCGCCTGCGGCCGGGTGCGCGGGAAGCCGTCGAGGACGAACCCCCAGTTCCAGTCGTGTTCTTCCAGTCGCGCATGCACGACCTCCTCCACGATGTCGTCGGGGACCAGCAGGCCCTGGTTCATGATCCTTGTGATCCGGGCCGCGATCTTGGTGTGGTTGGCCATGTGCCAGCGGAAGATGTCGCCCAGGCTGATGTGCACGAAGCCATGGTTGGCGCAGAGCAGTTCGCTTTGGGTGCCCTTCCCGGAACCTTGGGGCCCGAAGATGACGTACTTGTCCATGGCCCGCATAGTACCTATTCCATGCCGTCCGCCACCGCCGGAGGTGCCGGGTCCCCTTCCCCCGCTCCTTCGCCCCGTCGGTGGTGTGACCTCCGTCACGGATTTTTTCCGGGCGAACCCTTATCCTTGGAACACGACCTGGCAACTCCTCGATGCCAGGACAAGCGAAGGGGGCCGGAGCGCGACCGGCCCCTTTCCTATTTTCCCGCCTAGATGAAGAACCGCACCGCCATCGCCTCCCTCTTCCTCGCCGGGTGGACGTTGTGCGCCTGCCATCCCCGCGAGGCGGCGAAAAAGCCCTCCCACAGGGTTCGTTCCAGGGTGGAGGACACCGTTCGGGTCGCCGCCGCGGTGGAACCCGTGGCGTGGCTCGGATGCCAGATGGTGGGCCCCCCCTGTCGGACCGTCGTCCTGGTCCCGCCCGGCGCGTCGGCCCACACCTGGGAGCCGCGTCCCGCCGACCTCGTGGCCCTGCAGGGCGCTTCCGCCTATCTGCGTACGGGGCTGGCGTTCGAGGAGTCGTGGACCCCCCGGTTCCAGTCCACGCTGCCGGATCTGAAGGTCGTGGACCTGAGAGGTGGTCTCAGCCTCGCGGACCACGACGAACCGCACATCCACCATTCCGAGGAAGCCGATCCCCACGTGTGGTCCTCGCCTCGGGCATTCCTGGAGCTGGCAGACACCCTCGCGCCCCGCTGGGAGGCCGCCTCCCCCGAGCTCGCGAACCGGATCCGTGCCCACCTCCCGGCCGTACGCGCCAAGTTGCTCGCCCTGGACACCCTGGCCCGCGATCGGTTGGGTCCGTTCTCGGGCCGCACCTTCGTGGACAACCACCCGGGACTGGGCTATCTCGCCCGCGACTACGGATTGGTCCAGATGCCGCTGGAATCGTTCGGACAGGAGCTGACCCCGGTCATCCTCTTCCAGATCCGACGCACGGCCCACGCCGAGGGGATCCGGGCGATCTTCGTGCAGCCGGAAGCCTCGCGCCGGGTGGCCGACCAGATCGCCCTGGACCTGGGCGTTCCGACCGTGGACCTCGACCTCCTGGCGCGCGGCCCCTACGACTCCGTCTTCCGCGCCGCCGTGGACCGGCTGGCGGGTGGCCTGTGACCCCGGCCTTCCGGTTCCGGGACGTCTCGGCCGGTTATCGGAAACGGGTGGTGCTGCGGGGAGTGGATCTCGAACTCCCGCGCGGAGGGATCCTGGGGCTGATCGGCCCCAACGGCGCGGGGAAGAGCACCGTCCTTCGGCTGTTGCTGGGACTGATCCTGCCGCAGGAGGGAACGGTCGAAGTGCTGGGGACCTCCGCCCGGTTGGCACGCCCCAAGCTCGGGTACGTGCCGCAGACCCTGACCCTGGATCGCGACCTGCCCGGCACCCTGCGGGACCTGGTGCTCTCCGGATTCCTGGGTTTGATCCCTCCCGGAGGCAGTCCCTCGCGGGAGGAGACCGACCGCGCCACCCACTGGATGGACCGGCTGGGGATCGCGGACCTCGCCAAACGGAAATTGTCGGAGCTTTCCGGGGGCCAGCTCCAACTGGGTCTCGTGGCCCGGGCTCTGGTCCGCGAGCCCGACCTGCTCCTCTTGGACGAGCCCACGGCGAATGCCGACGCTCGCGCGGAGGGAGCCGTGTTCGGACTCCTGGAGGAGGTTTGCCGCGATCGCACCGGCGTGGTGGTGAGCCACGACATCGGGGTCCTGTCCAGCAACGTGGATTCCATCGCCTGCGTCGGCGCGGGAAGGATCGTGTACCACGGCTCCACCGAAGTGCCTGAGGATGCGCTGGAAGAGGCCTACGGATGTCCGGTGGACCTGATCGCCCATGGCCATCCCCACCGCGTGCTGGCCGACCACAACCACGGAGGAAGGTGATGAGCCTGCTGGTCGTCCCCCTGATCGCCATCTTCCTCGCGGCCATCGCTTCCGGGGTCGCGGGGACGCTCGCGGTCACGCACCGCATGGTCTCCCTGGGGGGAGGGCTCGCCCACGCGGCCTATGGCGGCGTGGGATTGGCGTTCCTGCTCGGCTGGACGCCACTGCCCGTCACCGTCGTCTTCACCCTGGCCATCGCGATGCTGATCGTCTGGCTTTCCGAACATTCTCCGGAGAGGGCCGACACGCTGATCGGCGTCGTCTGGGCCCTGGGGATGGCCTTCGGGATCCTCTGCGTGGACCTCTCGCGCTCCTACGCCGGAGATCTGATGTCGGTGCTGTTCGGCAGTCTGCTGGCCATTCCCCGACAGGATCTGTACGCCCTGGGGGTCCTGGACGCGGTGCTGGTGTTCTGCGCCTGGCGCTTCCGCAGGGAACTCCTGGCCATGGCGGTGGATCCCGAGTTCGCGGAAGTCACGGGCTTTCCCGTGCGCGCCTTCCGCGTGGGACTCCTTTCGCTGCTCTCGCTGGCGGTGGTGCTGCTCATGCGGGTGGTGGGACTGGTGCTCCTGGTGGCGTTCCTCTCCATTCCCGGGGCGCTCGCGGTGCGCTGGACGCGTTCCATGGGGCGCGCCCTGTGGGTCGCCACCGGCCTCGCCTTCGTATTCGGCTTGGCGGGACTCGCGCTTTCCTGGGCCTTCAACCTGTCCACGGGCGCTTGCGTCATCGCGGCGGCGGGCACCACCTACCTGGCCACCAGCCTCCGGTCCAGGGAGTGAATCCGGTCCCCTTCTTCGATCTTTCCCGGCAGCACGCCGCGATGGGGAAAAGGCTGACGGAACCCGTCGCGACCCTCCTCGCCACGGGTTCCTGCGTCCTGGGGCCCGCCGTGGAGTCCCTCGAGGAGGACATGGCCGCACGCTGCGGCACCCGGTGGGCGGTGGGGGTTTCCAGCGGTACCGACGCCCTGTTCGCGGCGCTCACCGGCTTGGGGATCGGTCCCGGCGACGAGGTGGTGACCACCCCCTTCACCTTCGTCGCCACCGCCCAGGCCATCGTGCGCACCGGTGCGCGCCCCGTGTTCGCCGACATCGACGACGCCACCATGAACCTGGATCCGAAGGCCGCCGAGGCCGTCTGCGGCCCGCGCACCAAAGCCATCCTGCCCGTCCACCTCTTCGGACTCGTGGCCGACATGGCCACCTTCGAGGCGATCGCGCGATCCCGGGCACTGTTGCTGGTGGAAGATGCCGCCCAGGCCTTCACCGCAAGCCGCCTCGGAAGGAGGGCCGGGTCATGGGGCACGGCGGGGTGCCATTCCTTCTATCCCACCAAGGTGTTGGGCGCGGCCGGAGACGCCGGCACGGTCAGCACCTCCGATCCCGAACTCGCGAAGCGGGTGTCGCGCCTTCGGGTCCACGGGGCGGGTTCCGACGGACTCCACCGGGAGGTGGGCGGCAATTTCCGGATGGACGCGATCCAGGCCGCGATCCTCGCCGCCAAGCTCCCGCTCCTGGATGGATTCCTCTCCGACCGTCGCGCTCACGCCACCGCCTACCGGGAGGCCTTGGCCGGGACGGATGGCGCTCTTCCCTCCGAAGATTCCCATGGACAAAGGGTCTGGAGCCAATTCTGCCTCCGGCACCCGCGACGGGACGAATTGCGGGCGCACCTCTCCGCGCGGGGCATCGGAACCGGCGTCTACTATCGCCTGCCTCTGCATCTGGAACCCTGTTTTTCGTATTTGGGGCATCGGGCGGGCGATTTTCCAAACGCCGAGCGTGCCGCCCGGGAAGTCCTGGCGTTGCCCGTCTTTCCGGAATTGCGCACGGACGAGCGCGACCGGGTGATCGGGGCCTTGCTCGAATACGAAGGAGATGCCTCGTGATCCTGGTTTCCCCGGATTCCGTCCGCGAGGCGGAAGCGCGAACCCGCGAACTCCTCCGGATTCCCGAAGACCTCCACATGGAGCGGGCCTCCCTCGGGGCCTGGAAGATCTTTCGCCGGACGTTCCCGGACGCGAACACCCTCGTGGTCCTGTGCGGTCCGGGTGCCAACGGGGGCGACGGGCTCGCCCTGGCCCGCCACGCCCTGTTGGACGGATTCCGTCCTCTCGTCTCCTTCCCGGGGCCGCATCCCGCGGAAGGTTCGCTCGCGCACCTGCAACACCGGAGACTTCAAGCCCTGGGAATGGAATGCGTTCCCTGGCAGGGGCTTGCCGGAATCGAAGGCGCGGTCCCGGCGGTGGATGCCCTGTTCGGGACCGGGCTTTCCCGGGGGCTTTCGGACGAATTCCACCACGCGGCCCGTTGGCTCTCCCTTCGGCGCACGCTGGCCCTGGACCTCCCTTCGGGCCTGGATGGTCGGACCGGACACCCCATGGGCGAAGCCGTGCGGGCCGCGGCCACGGCGACCTTCGGGCGGGCCAAGACCGGCCTGTTCCTGGATCCGGGCAGGGAATTCGCGGGATCCGTCCACGTGGTGGACATCGGAATTCCCGAATCCTGCTGGGATCAACATGGCGTCCAGGCCCTCGACTCCGACTGGGCGCGCGAGCGTCTGCCCGTGCGACCCCGCGGAGCGCACAAGGGATCGGCTGGCAAGGCCGTGCTGCTGGTGGGTTCGCGGGAATATTTCGGAGCCGCCGTCCTCTCGTCTTCGGCGGCGTTGCGGTCGGGAGCGGGCATGGTGACGGTGGCGAGCGTCCCGGAAGTGGCGGAGGCCATCGCCCGCTCCGTTCCGGAATGCCTGGGGAAGGTCGCCATCGGACCCTCGGCCATCGGCGCAGACCAGATCCTGTCCAAAGCCGACGCGGTTCTCGCGGGACCCGGGATCGGGCAGGGAGAGGACGCCGAGTCGGCGTTGACCTCCCTCCTGGAGGCTTGGACCGGTCCGGTGGTCCTGGACGCCGACGCCTTGAATCTCGTGGCCGCCAGGCCCCACCTGCGGGCGCTGCTGGACGACCATCGCGGACGATTGGTCCTGACCCCGCATCCCTTGGAAGCCTCGCGGCTCCTTTCCGTCCCCGTGCAGGAACTGCTCGCGGACCCGGTCCATTCCGCGCGCCGGTTGGCCCTCGCCTTCGACGCGGTGGTCGTGTTCAAGACCGCCACTCCCGTGGTCGCTTCCCCCGACGGCAGATCGGCTCTGGGGATCGCGGGTCATTCCGGAATGGCGGTGGGCGGGTGCGGCGACGCCTTGGCCGGTGCCGTGGTGGCCCGGTTGGCCGAAGGCGAGGAGCCCTTCGAGGGGACCTGCCAGGCGGTGCGCGCCCATGCGCGGGCCGGCGACATCGCTGGGGAAGGCGGCAAGCGGGGCATGTCGGTGACGGACCTCATCTCCGCTCTTCCACGAGCATGGCAGGAGATGGAGAAGAGTTAGACGTTGTCCCGCAGCCGCGGGTGCACGAGTCCTTCTGGTGACAGGATCCGGTCGAGTTGGTCGGCTTCCAGGAGGCCGCGCTCCAGCACCAGGTCGCGCACGCGGCGGCCGGTGCGGTGGGCTTCCTGGGCGATGGCGGAGGCCTGGGCGTACCCGATCCAGGGATTGAGCGCCGTGGCCACCCCCGCCGATTCCTCCACGTAGCGGTGCAGCGTCTCCCGGTTGGCTTCGATCCCCACCACGCAGCGCTCGCGCAGCACTCGGCATCCCGAGGCCAGGTAGGTGAGGCTCTGGAACAGGCTCCGGGCCATGATGGGTTCGAAGGCGTTGAGCTGGAGTTGCCCGGATTCGGCGGCGAAGGTCACCGTGACGTCGTTGCCGATCACCGCGAAGGCGATCTGGTTCACCACCTCGGGGATGATCGGGTTCACCTTGCCCGGCATGATCGACGATCCCGCCGCCATGGGCGGCAACCGGATTTCGCCCAGGCCCGCGCGGGGGCCGCTGGAAAGGAGTCGCAGGTCGTTGCAGATCTTGGAGAGCTTCACGGCGACCCTCTTGAGAACCCCCGAGAGCTGCACGAAGGCTCCGGCGTCCTGGGTGGCTTCGATGAGATCGGGTGCCACGGACAGTTCCACGCCAGCGATCTCCGACAATTTGCGGCAAACCAGGTCCGCGTATTGGGGTGGCGCGTTGATGCCCGTCCCGATGGCGGTGGCGCCCATGTTGATCTCGTGGACCAGGGTGCGGGCCTCGGCCAGGCGGCGGCCGTCCTCGTCCAGCATGTGGGCCCAGGCGTGGAACTCCTGCCCCAGGGTCATGGGGACGGCGTCCTGCAACTGGGTCCGTCCCATCTTGAGCACGTCGGAGAATTCGTCGCCCTTCGCCCCGAAGGCCTTGGCCAGGAGGTCCAGCTCGCGCAGGAGGTGGCCGGTCATGAAATGGAGGGCGATCTTGAGGGCCGTCGGGTAGGCGTCGTTGGTGCTCTGGCTCGCGTTGACGTGGTCCAGCGGGTGCAGCTTCGCGTAGTCCCCCTTCACGTGGCCCAGGATTTCCAGGGCTCGGTTGCACACCACCTCGTTGGCGTTCATGTTGGTGCTGGTCCCGGCGCCGCCCTGGATCACGTCGCAGACGAACTGGTCGTGGAGTTCACCCCGGCGGATCTCTTCGCAGGCCTGGACGATGGCCGAGCAGCGCTCGTCGTCCAGGATGCCCAGTTCCCGGTTGGCCAGTGCCGCTGCTTGCTTCACGCAGGCGAGGGCGTTGATCAGTTCCGGGTAGAGGGAGATGGCCACACCCGAAATGGCGAAGTTCTCCAAGGCCCGGAGGGTGTGGATCCCCCAGTAGGCATCGGCGGGAACGGCTTGGTCGCCCAGGAGGTCGTGTTCGGTGCGGACGGTCGCGGAAGTCTTGCTGGAATCCATCGCCAGAGGATACCAATCGCCAACCCTAGTCCAGCCGCCAATCGATCTCGGGACGGCCAGCCCCGCGCAAAAAATCGTTCGCACGGCTGAAGGGCTTGCTCCCGAAGAATCCCCGGTAGGCGGACAGCGGCGAGGGGTGGACGGAGGCGATCACCCCGTGGCGGGACAGGTCCACCCGTTCCGTCTTCTTGCGCGCGGGAGATCCCCAGAGGATGAAGGCCATGGGTTCGGGGCGCTCGGCCAGAAGTTCCACGATCCGGTCGGTGAATTTCTCCCACCCCTTGCCCTGGTGGGAGAGGGGCTGTCCGGCTCGAACGGTGAGGCAGGTGTTCAGGAGCAGCACGCCCTGGGCGGCCCAAGGCTCCAGGCTCCCATGGGCCGGGATGGGCAAATTCAGGTCGTCGTGCCATTCCTGGTGGATGTTGACCAGCGACGGGGGTTTGGGAACTCCCCGAGGCACGGAAAAACAGAGTCCGTGGGCTTGCCCGGGCCCGTGGTAGGGATCCTGGCCCAGGATCACGGCCCGCACCGATTCGAAGGGGGTCGAGTCCAGCGTGGCGAAGATCCGGGAACCGGGTGGATAGACGGTGGCTCCGGCGGACTTTTCTTCCAGGAGGAAGATTTTGAGGGCGGTGAACCAGTCCGTGTCGAACGTATCCTGGAGTCGGGAGCGCCAGCTTTCGTGGAGTTTTGGGCGAACGGTCGCGTCGGCCATGTTCGCAATCTAGGAGAGGTTCCCGGCATGCCTCGGTTCCGACCAACTTTATAAGTTCCGAGGCATGAAATTCGATCTCGAACTCCTGCGCCGCGGCGCCGACAACATCCGCTGGCTTTCCGCATCCATGCCCCAGGCGGCCAACAGCGGCCACCCCGGCGGCCCCATGGGCGGGGCGGATTACGTCCACCTCCTGTACTCCGAATACCTGGTGTACGACCCCGACGATCCCCAATGGACCGAGCGCGACCGGTTCTTCCTGGATCCGGGCCACATGAGCGCCCTTTTGTATTCGACCCTCGCCACCACCGGGAAATACTCCACGGAGGATCTGTCCCAGTTCCGCCGCTGGGGTTCGCACACTCCGGGTCATCCCGAACACGATGTCCACCACGGTGTGGAGAACACCTCGGGACCCCTGGGACAGGGACACGCCTTCGGGCTCGGCGCCGCCATCGCCGAGCGATTCCTCGCCGAGCGCTTCGGCGAGTGGATGGCCCACAAGACCTACCTCTACATCTCCGACGGTGGCGTCCAGGAGGAGATTTCCCAGGGCGTGGGACGCATCGCGGGGCATCTCGCGCTGTCCAACATCGTGATGTTCTACGACTCGAATCTGATCCAGTTGTCCACCCGCACCGCGGACACGACCTCCGAAGACACGGCGGCCAAATACCGAGCCTGGGGTTGGAAGGTCGTGGAGGTCCAGGGCGACGATTTCATCGGAATGCGCGCGGCGCTGGACCAGGCCGTTGCCGAGACCCATGCGCCCACGCTGATCCTGGGTCACACCACCATGGGCAAGGGCGCGCGCCGCGCCGACGGTTCCATCTGGGAGAACGACAACAAGCAGCACGGGGCCCCGTTCGGGAAGGAGGCGACCGACGCCACGGTGAAGGCGCTGGGCGGCGATCCGTCCAATCCCTTCCAGATCCTGCCGGACGTGCTGGCCGGACAGAAGGCACGCCAACAGGAACTGCGGGGCATCGTGGCCGAGCGCCGCAAGGGCAAGGCCCAATGGGCCGCCGCCCAACCAGACAAGGCCGCCCTCTACGCGAAATTCTTCGCGCTGGGCCCCTGGGACGTGGGTTGGGACGACATCGCCTTCGGCCCGAACATGGCCAGCCGGAATTCGTCGGCGAAGGTGCTGGAACGCCTCGCCGAACGGGTTCCCAACATCGTAGCCATCTCCGCCGACCTCGCCGACTCCGACAAGAGCGAGGCGTTCCTGAAGAAGACCGGCTTCTTCCAGCGCCGCGACTTTTCGGGCGCGTTCCTGCAAGCCGGGGTCTCCGAGCTCACCATGGCCGCGATCGCCGTCGGTCTCTCGCTGCACGGCGGGGTCCAGCCGGTCTGTTCCACCTTCTTCGCCTTCTCCGACTACATGAAGCCGGTCCTTCGGCTGGCGGCGCTCCAGGAAACCCGGACCATCTTCTTCTGGACCCACGACAGTTTCCGCGTGGGAGAGGACGGGCCAACCCACCAGCCCGTGGAACAGGAAACCCAGTTGCGTTTGCTGGAGCAGATGAACAACCTTTCCGGACGGCGGTCCTTCCTGGTTCTGCGACCAGGCGACTCCGAGGAGGTCCGGCAGGCCTGGAAGGCCGCGATCGAAAACGAGCTGGGGCCAACCGGCCTGATCTTCTCGCGACAGGACCTGATCGATCTTCCCTCCGACGGCGGGGACCGCAAGGCCAACGCCAGGGGACTGCTCCAGGGTGGATACGTGGTTTCGGGAGGTTCCGGCAAACCGGATCTCGTGATCCTCGCCAACGGATCCGAGCTTGGACTGGCCCACCAGACGGCCGAGATCATCCGCGCCGAGGGGATCGCCGTCCAAGTGTCCAGCATTCCTTCCATCGGCCTGTTCCTGGAGCAGGAGATCTCCCATCGCGAACGGGTTCTGCCCCCCGGCGCACCGGTGCTGGCGTTGACGGCGGGTCTTCCTTCGGTCTTCCGGGGGTTGGAAGGACCCTTGGGCGAGGTTTTCGGCATGACCCGGTTCGGAGCATCCGCCAATTTCAAGATCCTGGACGAAAAATTCGGATTCACCCCTGCGGCGACCGCCGAACGCGCCCGAGCCCTGCTCGCGGACCAGCCCGGCCGCAGAACTGCCCTGCATCGGCTCCTCGGCTAAAAACGACCCGCGAGTCCGACGGTTGGACCTCATTTTGGGTGGCATGTCTCGTCGGTCCGCTTTGCTCCTCCTCTGCGCTTTCGCCTCCTCGTCGTTTTTAGCGGGTTGTGCTTCCCACCGAGCTACCCGGGCCGGAGAGGGTCCACCCAACGCGCCTCCTTCGCCCGTCAAATCGGCGAATCCCGACTCCTCGGCTTTCGTCGCCCAACCTGTGGCGCCCGTCGCCCATGTGGATTCCACCAGCCCGGAGGCCAGGCCTCAGGTAGTGGTGGAGGGGATCGACTTCTCGGGCGTGCGGACCCGGCTCATCCCCCACGTGATGAGCCGGGGCTGGATGCTTTCGGTCAACAAGAGCGACAGCATCGAATTCGTCCGCCCCGCCGTCCCGGAGCTGTCCCAGGCGATCTTCGGCATCGTCCCTCCCAGGGGCAGTCGGATCTGCCTGCGATTTCGGCTGACCGCCCTTCCCGAAGGGACCCGGATCGCCATCGTCGGACATCTCCTCGGTCGGACCGGCCCCCTTCCCTACCGCGCCTCCGCGGATGTCCTGACCGCCAATCTCGACGATTTGCGCCACGATCTCCTGACCGCGCCCGTTTCCACGGATCCCCAGGTCGACCGGATCGCCAAGTAGGTCCTCTTCGCCTCGGCGGATGGCGACCGAGCCCGAACCTCCTCATTCCGTTGCGGCTACCTTTGCCGTGCATATGGGCAACGTTCTCGGGCGCATCCTGCGCCTTTCCACTTTCGGGGAAAGCCACGGTCCGGCCGTCGGGTGCATCGTGGACGGCCTGCCCTCGGGTCTGCCCGTCGTGGTCGCGGACATCCAACGCGATCTCGATCGTCGCCGACCGGGTCAGAACAAGCTCACCACCCAGCGCAAGGAGGCGGACGAGATCGAGATCCTCTCGGGTGTTTTCCAAGGTTGCGCCACCGGGACGCCGCTGGCCATGTTGGTGCACAACACCGACCAGCGCTCGGGCGACTACTCCGATATGGAAAATCTGTACCGCCCTTCCCATGCGGACCTCGCCTACGACCTGAAGTACGGGTTCCGGGATCATCGCGGTGGTGGCAGGTCCAGCGTGCGAGAGAGCATCGCCCGGGTGGCCGCGGGTGCCCTTGCCAAACGACTCCTGCGCGAAGTGGCCGGCACCAGGATTCTCGCCTGGGTGGAATCGGTGGAGATGGTCGATGCCCAAGTGGATCCCGATTCCGTCACCGAGGAGGCCATCGAGGCCAGTCTGGTGCGCTGCCCCGATCCCGATGCGTCCAGGGCCATGGAAGCTGCCATCCTGCGCGCCCGCGGCGACGGGGACTCCGTGGGTGGAGTGGTGCGGCTGCGGGTGGATTCCCCCCCGGTGGGGATCGGTGAACCCGTCTTCGATCGGCTGGAGGCGGAATTGGCCAAGGCGATGCTTTCCATCCCCGCCACCAAGGGGTTCGAGATCGGCTCCGGCTTCGCGGGCGCCAGGTTGCGCGGCTCCGCCCACAACGATCCGCTGACGGCGCGGGACGGGCGACCCGTCTTGACGAAAAACGACTCGGGAGGGATCCAGGGAGGCATTTCCGTGGGTGCGTCCATCGACGCCCGCATCGCCTTCAAGCCCACGGCCACCATCGCAAGTCCCCAGCAGACCCTGGACAGGGACTACCACGAGGCCGTCCTCGCGGCCCGCGGCCGCCACGATCCCTGCGTCGTGGCCCGAGCTGTGCCGATCGTGGAAGCGATGGCCGCGCTGGTCCTCGCCGACGCCTATTTGCTGCAGCGCGCCCGCGGAGGTCTGTTCCCCCCGCCGCGACGGGAGGATCTTCCTTGAGCCTCCCCCTGCGCATCGCTCTTTGCCAGCACCAGTCGGACCCGGATCCCGAGGTCTGCTGGGACCGCTTCCGGGAACAGGCGGAGGAGGCCGCCCGCCAGGGCGCGACCTTGATCGTCTCCCAGGAACTTTTCCTGGCCCCCTACTTCTGCCAAGGCCAGGACGGCAAAGCCTTCGATCTGGCCGAACCCGTCCCCGGACCCGCCACCGAGCGGTTGCGGGAATTGTCGCAGAGGCTGGGGTGCGTGGTGGTCGGGTCGCTGTTCGAGAAGCGCGCACCCGGACTTTTCCACAACACCGCCGTGGTCTGCGACGCCGACGGCGCTCTCGCCGGCATCTACCGCAAGATGCACATCCCCCAGGATCCCGGATTCGACGAGAAGTTCTACTTCGCCCCCGGCGATCTGGGATTCCAGGCCTTCGACACCGCGGTCGGCCGGGTGGGGGTCCTGGTCTGCTGGGACCAGTGGTTTCCCGAGGCTGCTAGGCTCACCGCACTGGAGGGCGCCGAGGTCATCCTCTATCCCACGGCCATCGGCTGGGACGACCTGGAAGACCGCGAGGTGCGCCCCGTGCAGTACCAGGCGTGGCAGACAGCCATGCGCGCCCACGCCATCGCGAACGGCGTGTTCGTGGCCGCATCCAACCGGATCGGACGCGAGGGCCGGCTGGAATTCTGGGGAGGTTCCTTCGTCGCCGATCCCGAAGGCCGCGTCCTGCACCAGTCCTCGCATGGCGGACCCGAGATGGCGGTGGTGGACTGTCCCCGCGACCGGATCGGCAAGGTGCGCCAGGTCTGGCCCTTCCTCCGGGATCGCCGCATCGACGCCTACCAGGGACTTCTTTCCCGCTGGGGAAAATAGGGCACTAGGGCGCGAAGCGGCGCTCCTGGTAGTCGCGCAGGACCTTGGACGAAGCCCGGTCTGCCCGCGACGGAAGCCGGAGAAGGAACCTCCCGACCGTTTCACCGGGTTCGCGCAGAAGGCCCTCGCGCCTCAAGCGGGATTCCGCCTCGTCCAACCGTCTCTGCCATTGCGATCGGGGTAGTCCGGACTTTCGCCGGATTCCGAAGAGGAGGAGGGCCAGCGCAGCGAGGAGCGCGATGCCCGCCAGTCGGGGAAA
>Ga0302279_10004256_pt1 | contig 17077 bp, 17 predicted proteins | sample III_Bog_N3_3_FD_194541 | JGI IMG/M metagenome (GOLD analysis project Ga0302279, IMG submission 194541) | Peat permafrost microbial communities from Stordalen Mire near Abisko, Sweden - III_Bog_N3_3 | ecosystem: Environmental > Terrestrial > Soil > Wetlands > Peat | place: Sweden: Abisko...
CCCCGGACCCCCACGGTAAGGGGCTTGGCCGGAACCCTTGACCATGGGGGTCTGGGGGGGATTATCCCCCCCAGCGGAGGGGGTCCAGGGGGAGGCGGAGCCTCCCCCTGGCCGCCGGAGGCCTTCTTCTTACGGCCGCGCCAGCCTTTGCTCCACGCTGCGGGCGTGGGCTTCCAGGCCTTCGAGCCGGGCCAGGCGGGCGATCTTGGCGCCGTGTTTTTGCAGGTAAGCCCGATTGGTGCTGATCAGGCTCGATTTTTTCAGAAACGTCTCCACCGACAGGGCCGAGGAAAAGCGCGCCGTGCCCATGGTGGGCAGGACGTGGTTGGGGCCGGCGAAATAGTCTCCGACCGGCTCGGGGCAGTGCTGGCCCATAAATATCGCCCCGGCGTGGCGGACCATTCCGAGCAGCGCCCAGGGATCGGCCACGGCCAGCTCAAGGTGTTCCGGGGCCATGAGGTTCACGCATTCGATCCCCTGGGCCAGGGAGGCGACGGTGATGACCGCGCCATAGTCGCACAGCGCCCGGCGGGCGATGTCGGCGCGTTCCAGGGTCGCCAGTTGCCGATCCAGGGCGGCCTTGACCTTGCCCGGGAGGGCGGGGTCGTCCGCGATCAGGACGCAGGCGGCCAGGGGGTCGTGTTCGGCTTGGGAGAGCATGTCGGCGGCGAGAAATTCCGGATCGGCGCCCGCGTCGGCCAGGATGGCGATTTCACTCGGCCCGGCGAGCATGTCGATGCCGGTGGTGGCGGCGGCCAGGCGTTTGGCCGTGGTCACGTAGATGTTGCCCGGTCCGGCGATGACGTCCACGGCCGGGACGGTCTTCGTTCCGTGGACCAGGGCGGCGATGGCCCAGGCGCTGCCGGAGCGGTAGATTTCGGTCACGCCGGCGATGCGCGCGGCGGCCAAGATGTGGGGATTCAGCGAACCGTCGGCGCGCGGCGGCGAGACGGCGACGATGCGCTCGACCCCGGCCACCTTGGCCGGGATGGCGTTCATGAGCAAGCTGGAAATAAGCGGCGTCTCCCCGCCTTGGCCGCCCGGGACGTACAAACCGGCCACGTCCACCGGCCGCACCAGCTGGCCCAGGATCGTTCCGTCGGCCTTGGCCGTCCACCAGGAACGCTGCATCTGAGCCTGGTGGAACTCGTCGATGTTGGCGGCGGCCTCCTCGATGATGGCCAGGTCCGCTCGCGGCAGGGCGGCGAAGGCGGCCTCGATGTCGCCGGCCGGGACCTTGATGCCTTCGACGGTGAATTTCGGGCAGTCGAATTTGCGGGTGTAGTCCGCAAGCGCCTCGTCGCCCCGGGCGGCGACGTCGGCCATGATCGCGGACACGCGGGATTCGATGTCCGTATCCGTGGTCCGGCGGCGGGCGAGCAATGCGGCCACGGGCTCAAAATCGGCCGGTGTTTGGTAGGTAAACTCGCGGCAGGTCATGGCGTCTCCTCGCCCCCGAAAAGCAAAATTTCGGGGATAATAAAAAAATAAAAAAATCCGGCATATTGGCTTGGATGCTGCCAAGCGCGCACGAGGCAAAAACCCGGAGCGCCTTTTTGCAATCAGTTCGCACCATAGTCAAGCAGTACAAAGAAGTCGAGCCGATCGAAGGCGCCGCCAGGGGCTTTGCCCCTGGATTGCGCCCGCGGGGGCTGGTTCATGACAGGATAATTGCTCTTGATGCAACATGCATGGGTACATGAAAAATTTCATTTTTAGGTGGGGTGATTGCTCTCGGCCCTAGGTAAGGGAACGCGACCGAATCCCTTACCGAGGGGGTCCGGGGGGCATCATGCCCGGGGGCAGAGCCCCAGCCGGAGTCTGGGGTGGAGCCCCAGCGGGGATTCCAAAGGGGCGCGGCCCCCGTGGCCCCCGGAGGGGTTCAGGGGGCGCGGCGCCTCCTGCCGTTTTGTTCGAACAAGGCCCGGGGGGCCAGTTTGAAAAATTCCGCCAGCAGGTAGAGCGAACCGCACACCAGGACCGGGGCGGCCGTTCCGGAAAGCGCGGCCAGGGCGTCGGCCAGATTGGCGGCGGGCCGGGCGCGGGGACCGAACAGGGCGGCCAGCGCCTTAGGCGGCATGGCCCGGGGGCAGTCCGGCAGGGCGGGCAGGAGGATGGGACCCTTGGTCAGCGCGGTGGCCAGGGGGACCATGGCGGCGACGTCCTTGTCGGCCATGCAGGCGAAGACCAGGGCCGAGGGCGCCGCGTCCGCCGAAGCGGCCAGGGCGTCGGCCAGGGCGATGAGCGCGTGGGGGTTGTGGGCCGCGTCCAGGATGAAGCCGGGATTATTTCCGACGAACTGGAAGCGGCCTGGGATAAAGGCGCGGGCCAGGCCGTCGCGGATCGCGCCCGCGTCCGGGACCAGGCCGAGCAGCGGGGCCAGGTGCAGGAAGCCGGCCACGGCCAGGGCGGCGTTGTCCGTCTGGAAGGGGCCGCGCGGGCCGAGAGGGGCGTCCGCGAGCCAGTCCGGCAGGGCCCAGGCCGTTTCCAGGGCCGCGCCCACGCCGGTGGCCCGGGCGGACAGAACGGCCATGACCTCGGGCGTCTGGAGGGCGGTCAGGCCGATCATGCCGTGATCGATCGCCCAGGCCTTGTCCCGGGCGATGTCGGCGACATCCGGGCCGATGATTTTCCCGTGGTCCGCGCCGATGGGGGTGAACAGGACCAGGTCGCGGGGCAGGGCGCTGGTGGCGTCGCCGCGCGCGCCGAGTCCGGCCTCGTAGATGGCCGCGTCCACGCCCGGTGCGCCCGGTGCGCCCGTCGCGTCGGTTGCGTTGAAGACGTAAGCGGCCATGGCGGTGAGGTATTCGAAGTAGGTCAGCGCTCGCGGGTCGCCGGGCGCGGCCGCGCCCGGGTAGGAGGCGGCCACGGCGTTGGCCGCGTCGAGCCATGGCCGTCCGTGGACGGGCTTTGCGTCCACTTGGATGCGTTCGCGCGGGGACACGAGATGCGGGGAGGTGAAAAGTCCGGTGGTGACGCCGTGGGCGCGCAGGATGGCGGACAGGAAGGCCGAGGTCGACCCCTTGCCGTTGGTGCCCACGACCTGGACCACGGCCCGTGGCTTGTGCCGGCCAAGACCGGCCAACGCCGCTTGGATGCGGGTGAGGCCGAAATCCATGTGGAATTGGCCGAGCGAGTCGAGATGGCGGCCGAAGGCGGCCCGGCCGGCGAAGGCCGGTGCGTCTGAACTCATGTGTTGTCCGTGGCCGCCTGCCTGGTTGTCGCGGCGCGGCGGCGTTTTTCCGGAGTCGTCGCCCGGGGCGCAGGCCCGCCGCGCGAGGCGGATTCGATCAGAAATGCAACGTCTCTTCCTCGCGCATGAGGTGGTAGGCGAAGCCCGCAAGGTCGCGTTGGAGGTCTTCCTGAATATGGGCGGAAAAGGGCGATTTCATGTGGTAGATGAATATTTTCGGTTTGTAGGGGAGTTTTTCCAGTTCGCGGCGCAAGAGCGCCGGGGTGAGGTGCTTGGAGGCCAGGGCCAATTCCGTCATGGAATTGGGAAAGGAGGCCTCGGTGATCAGATTTTTGACCGGAAAGGCGAGGGTGGTCAAGGATTCCCAGAACGCGTCCTGGGGGCCGGTGTCGCCGGTGTAGGCCAGGTTTTCGCCGGGATTTTCGCCCCACAGGACGAAGCCCGAGGCGCTGCGGGCGTGGTTGACCGGAAAGGCGGCCACGGTGAGCCCGCCCGCGCGGCAGGGGTCGCCCGGGACGAGGGTTTTGTAGGTGAGCACCGGGGCGCGCTTGGGGATGGCGGTGAAATCCGGCCAGATGGTGTCGTTGAGCAGGTGCGTGGCGATGCTCTCGATGACCTTGGGCAGGCCGCAAATGTTGACTGGGGGACGCTCGTTGCTGGCGAAGAATTCGATCAGGTTGTCGGCCAGGAACAAGATGTCCTTGATGTGGTCGAGGTGCGGGTGGCTGACGAAGATGTCGGTTATGGCGGCCTGTTCTTCGAGCGACAGGGCGGCGGTGACGGTTCCGGCGTCGAGCAGGACGGTTTGATTGACCAAAAACGAGGTCAGGCGATGGCCGGGCAGGTCGGAGCCGGAGCATCCCAGGACGCGAAGTTTCATGCCGCTTTCCCCTTGCCGTGAGCCGCGTGAGCCATGAAATATTGTCGCATTATGTTGCCGGAAGCGTTCCGCTGTCAAGCGGCTTCGGCCGGCGGCCGCTTCCGGCCGTGTCCGGGGCCGGGCTGCCGGACCGGCCTCGGTCGGGCCAAGGCGGGGCCGGGCCGAGCCGAGGCTTGACCCGGTGGCCGCGCTCCCATAACATAATCGCCTCACGCGCCGGAAGTTCGGGCCCGGTTCCACCTCGGCCCGGTCCCAGTTGTGCCCGGTTGTGCCCGGTTCCGTCCGGTTTCGTCCGGCTCCGTCCGGGGCGGCCCGGTCGGGCAAGACCCTGGGGGCAATACGGCCGCGACGCGCGCGTGCGGCGGAACATTTCCCGCCCGGGCGGCGACTGCCGGGGGTCGCGGAATTTTCCGGCGCATCCCGGAACAAAAACACGTGCCCGTAGCTCAGGTGGATAGAGCACGGTCCTTCTAAGTCCGCGGTCGGGGGTTCGAATCCCTCCGGGCACACCATTTTGGGCCGCCGGGAATGCGCTGAGCGCTTCGCCGGCCGTTATTTTCCCCACTCCACCACCTCCACGGCCCCGGGACTTGGGGCTCAAGCGGGCAACGGGGCGCGCCGTGAACGACACCTACGAAAAACACCGCGTCCGGTGCAACGCCATCGGCAAGTATGTTCTGCTCATCGGCCTGTGCGCGGCCCTGGCGATTTACCTTTTGGCCGGCGGCGACCCCCGGGACGCGGCAAGCTCCCGGCTCGACGGCGGCAACGTCCAGCAGGACCTGAGTGAAATTTCCAAGTCCTACCTGCGCAACATGGAGCTTTACGGCGGCAAGGCCAACGTCATGGCCTACGAAATGCGGCTGTGGATTGGCGGCCTGTTTCAGGGCAGAACTCTGGCCTACACCGTGGGTTTGGCCAGCCTGGTCGTGGCCCTGGGCTTTTTTTTGCTGGCCAGGCTGATCCCGCCCGGCGCCGACCCCGGGGACAATGCTCCCGGTCCTCCGAAAAATTCCCCGTAACCCCGCGCTGCCGGCCGTAACCGGCCAACCGATCGCGGCCCGCGGGTGCCGGCCGCGACGGGCGTCGGGTTTGAAAAAGACGTGCGGGAAAAAATCATCCCCGTGTAACGCAACCCCATTGCCGAACGTCATTGATTCAAAGCGTGATCGAGTCCGCATCGGGCGCGCTTTTCGGTTCACCGCGCTCTCGGGGCGAATCCGGACGACCCCAGGTCGGCCCGGCCCCTCGTGACCGCGCCCATAATGACGGTTTCCGGTTCCTTCCCCCCGGAGCCTTGGCCCGGCCGGCTTGCTTCGCTGCCCTGCCTGTCGGCCGGCCGGGCCATATTTATCCCTGAAAGAGTTCGATCGGTCCCGGGTTACTCCCGGCGTTCCTTTTCGTAGAGGTCAAGGCCCTTCTGGCTGGGATAGCCCGTGCCGCCCATGTTGCCGTGCCAGTTGCCCTGGGTGGTCGGGCCGAAACCCACGGGCGGCCCGACGCGGCCCTCGGGCTGGCTGGTGTAGGGATTGAAATTCCCGCCCGGGACGTAATAGTGGACGACTTGGCCGGACGGCGACACGCGGGTGTAGGGTTGGGTATTGGTGCCGGATTCGCGCAGGGTCTCGATGCTGCGGCTCTCGCCGACCCCTTCCGAGACGGCGCCTGCTGCCTGGGCGCGGCCGGCGGCGGCCAGGACCGGGCAGAAAGCTAAAATACAGGCCAGGACAAATTTTTTTCGGCTCGCGATGTTCATGGCGTCCTCCTGTTCCGTGTTGGCGGCTTCTATTTCATATCAGGCGATCGTATTGCCGGGGCGTGACGTCGCAAACGTCATGCTCCCGGGCTTACGCCGCGCGGCTTCGCCTCGGGCGGGGCCGCTGCCGGCAATGGGCGCGGGAAGATGAAGAAATTTTCCGCTCCCGGGCATATCCGCAGCCCGGATCATTTGCGCGCATACCGCTTCCCGTCCAGGGAGTCGTAGTCCTTGATCGCGTCGAGCACGGCGCGCAGGAGCTTTTCCATGGCCGCCAGGGCCTCGCCGCGCATCATATCCTTGGCCTTTTGGGGCACGTCGCCCCCGAGTTCCTTGCGTAATTCCTTATCCAGCTTGGCCTGGCCGCGATCGAAACGTTCGGCCAGACCGGCCACGACCTTGGCGTGGCCGTCCTTCCTGCACTTGGCCACCAGGTCGGCCAAGCCGCCGTCCAGGACGAACTCCCGGGCCCCGGCGCTCAGGGTCTGGGCGAGTTCTTCCAGCGTCTTGATTTTTACGGGCATGGCGGCCTGTTCCGGGTTTAGGGAGTCAGGCGGGCCGGCAAGCGCCAGCCGTCCTTGAGCTTGGCGAGCTCCTGGGCGGGCAGTTGGACGAGCAGCGGTTTGGCCGAGGGATCGAGCCAGAGCAGAAGTTCGCGCATGTCGGGTTCGGAAATGCCGGTCGAACCGCCGGTGGCCACGGACGGGCTGGCCCAGATGTTGAGGAACATGCAGGAACCGGCATCCTGGGCGATCGGCGCGGGGTTGTCCTCGATGAACACGCCCCAGCGGTTGGCCTTGTCCGAACGAAGCATGCGTTCGAAGCGCTTGAAATCGGGTTTGGCCTTGGCCGAGTCGACGATCTTGTTGAACGAGCTCGAGGCCGGGTCGTTGACGCAGATATTGGTCTGCTCCAGTTTGAGATAGGGCATTTTCAGGCCCAGCGTCTTGACCAGCTTGGTGTTTTCCGCACCGAACATGTCGTTGAGCCGAAAGACCCCGGCCGGGGACCTGCCGTCGCCTTCGCGCTTGGCCGGCTCTTCCGGCTTTTGGGGATAAACGCCTCGGCCCCAGGCCAGGCCGTTTTTGCCGATCACGCACGGCCAGCGGCTCTCGACCACGGTCCAGGGCGCGTTCAGGCCGGTACGGGTGAGCCTGAGCATCTTGCCCCGGAAATCCTTCCAGCCGCCGGTGATCACCAGAACCACCTGGCGCGAGCCGTCCAGCGGGGTCGGCGCGGTCAGTTTGGCCTTGTCTTCGGCCGTCTGGGGTTTTTCCTCCGGCTTGGCCGCTTCCTTGGCGACCGCCGGCGCGGTCGGGCGGATCTCGGCCGGCGCCTCCGGCTCGGGCTCGTCCTTGGGCTGGACCACCGGGGTGATCCCGACCGGCGGCCCGGACTTGTCTTGTTCCTGGTTCGCCTGTTCGTCCTTGGAACAGGAAAAAAGCGCCAGGGCCAGAGTCAGGCTGACGAACAGCATCGTTATGCGGCGGTATCGCGTGTTCACGGCTCCACCTTTTGCCGGGTTGGTCTTGCGCTTCCCCGGAGGATACAAAATTTTGCGCCCGTTGGCGAGCGCCGCGCCCACCGCGCGGGATTTCGGGCGCCGGGTTCAGACACCGGCCCGGTTCGGTTCGGGCAGCATTTCCAGGTAGTCGGCCAGGATGACTTTCAGCCCGAAGCCCTGGAAATTGACCCTGAGCTTGCCTTCGCCCAGATCGCCGATCACCTTGCCCTCGCCGAAGATCTTGTGGCGGCAGTAGCCGAGCCGGGCGGGCGGCGTTTTCGGGCGCGCGGTCTCCGGGTCGGCCGGCCCGGCCCCGGCGGGCGCCGCCGCGAGACCGTCCGGAAAGGACGGCGCGGGGCGTCCCGACGGGGACGACAACGTTCCGCGATCGCCCGTCAACGACGGCGCGCCTCGCCCGGCCATGCCGGGATAGCCTTCGCTCCAGACCGTGAACAGATGCTCCGGCAGGGAGCGCAAAAAAAGGCTCATGGTGGCCGGGACGGTGGTCCCGCTCTGGCGCTGGTAGACTCGCTGCGGCGCGAAAAGGGCCAGGCGCTCGCGCGCCCGGGTGCAGGCCACGTAGAGCAGGCGGCGCTCCTCCTCCATGTCTTGGGGGCTCGCCATGGCGTGGCGCGAGGGGAAACGGTCGTCCACCAGGTCGATCACCAGCACCGCGCTCCATTCCAGGCCCTTGGCCGAATGCACCGTGGACAGCACCAGGGTGTCCCGCTTGACCCCGCCTTCGCCTTCTTCCGGATTTTCCAGCACCAGGTCGGCCAAAAAGGCGTCCAGGGAGGCGTACCCGGCGGCGATCTGGGAGAGTTGCTCCAGGCCGGCCAGGCGGCGCGGGTAGTCCTCGGGATGGGCCCGGGTCAAAAGCGGGGTGTAGAAAACCATGACCCGCTCGACCAGGAGCGCCGGGGGATATACGCCGCTGCGCAGGTCGTCCAGGAAGGCGAACAGCTCGCCCGCGCCGGGATGGCGCTTCACGGCCTTGTCCAGGGCCGGTTGGTTCCCGGCGGCCAGGGCGGCGTTGATCTTGGCCGCCGTGCGCTTGCCCACGCCCGGAACGTGCTCCAGGATTCGGGTGAGCGCCGGCAGGTCCAGCGGGTTTTGGATCAGGCGCAGGATCGACAAGACGTCCTTGATGTGGGCGGCCTCGGCGAAGCGTATCCCGCCGAATTTCTGGAATGGGACGCGGGCCTTGTTCAGGGCGATTTCCAGGGCGTAGGACTGGTATCCCGCCCGAAAGAGCACGGCCACCTCGTGCAGGGGATGCTCCCGGGCCAGTTCGGTCACGGCCGCGACCGCCAGCTCGGCCTGGCTGAAATCGGAAAAGGGGCGCAGCAAAAAGGGCACGCTGCCGCCCCCGCGCGTGGCCCGCAGGTTTTTCTCGAAGCGGCGCGGGGCCTGGCGCAGGACCTCGTTGGTCAGGTCCAGGATCGGTTGGGTCGAGCGGTAATTTTCTTCCAGCGTGATGACCCGGGTTCCGGGGAAGTCCTCGGGAAAGCGCAGGATGTTCTCCACGTTCGCGCCGCGAAAGGCGTAGATGGACTGGGCGTCGTCGCCCACGGCCATGACGTTGCCGGCCGGACCGGCGAGGTGGCGCACCAGCCTGGCCTGGACCATGTTGGTGTCCTGGTATTCGTCCACCATGACGTAGCGGTAGCGCGCCCGCAGGGTTTCGGCGATATCCGGGCGTTCGGTGAGCAGGCGTTCCAGCAAAAAGAGCAGGTCGTCGTAGTCGAGCAGGCCGCGGGCGGCCTTGAAGGAGGCGTAGCCCTCGGCCAGCGTCGCGAAATCGCCGCTGAACGGGAGCAGGTGCGGCGCTTCCCGCCCGAGCAGGTCGCCGATGGGGGTTTCCTTGTTGCGGGACTTGCTCAGAAGCTCCAGGACCGCGCCGCGCTTGGGAAAGGTCTTGTCTTGGGGCGCGATGCCGAGTTCCCGGCGGACCTCGGCCATGACGTCCTCGGAGTCGCCCCGGTCCATGACCGTGCAGGCGGCCGGATAGCCAAGGTCCACGGCGTGGCGGCGCAGAACGCCGTAGGCGAAGGAATGGAAGGTGCCGCCGCTCGCTTTGGGCAATTGCCGGCCGAGCAGCGCGCCCGCGCGCATGATCATCTCCTGGGCGGCCTTGCGGGTGAAGGTCAAAAGCAGGATGGCTTCCGGGGAAACGCCTTGTTCGACCAGGTGGGCCAGGCGGTAGACGATGGTGCGGGTCTTGCCGCTGCCCGCCCCGGCGATGACCAGCACCGCTCCCGTGGTGGCCAGGACCGCTTCGCGCTGGGCAGGATTCAAGTCGTGGTCGAGGTCGATGGGCATGGGCGTCTCACGTGGGCGGGATGGCCGGAAGGTATCAGGAGCGCGGCTGAAACGCCAGGGCGATGGAAGCCGGTTTGCGCGAGGCTCTTTTCGTGGCGGACGAAGAAGGGACGCCCGGGCCTCTCTTTGGGGGATGGAACACCAGAACCGCTGCTTTCTTTCCGGGGGCTGCCGCCCCCGGCCCGGCTGGAAACCGGGCGAATGTACGGGCGAGGGCGGCTCCGACCCGGTAAAAGTTTTTGGGGCTGTCCTAGCTAACGAGCGGTAGTCCGTATTTTTTGCTGTATTATCAATATGTTGCGACGAGCCCCGGTTTGTCTTAAAGCGGGGGCCGGGGGCGGCAGCCCCCTGGGGAAAAAAGAGTGGTTCTGGTTTTCTGCTTTCAAGCCTGAACGCGTCGGAGTAAAATCAAAACCATCGGTATTTTTCCTGGGGGCTTCGCCCCCGGCCCCGATAAAAGCGGATACAGAGCGCTTTGGACAGGACAGCTCCAAGTTTTTTTGGGGAAAGGGGGTTCGGGGGAAAACTCCTTTTGTTCATACGCGAGAGGAGAAAAGGCTTCTTTTCGTACTCTGCGTCACGAAGCGTCTTTGCGCGGCGCAAAGGGGTTTTCCCCCGATGCCTCTGCATCTCTGTCCAGCCCGAAATATCTCAATATTTCCAGCCCCACCTCGGCCGGGCCCTTGGGCTTGGCCCCGGCGCTGTCGTAGTAGATCGCCCCGTGGGCGGTGTGGCAGCCGTAGCGGCCGTAGTGGCCGAAGACGCTTTCCCGGCCGAACTTGCCGGTGAGCGAATAGCCCGGCCGGCCGAGGCAGATCAGGTCGGCGGCCCGGTGGGTCAGGGGGCCGACGTAGATTTCCTCGGGGAAATAGATCGCCTCCATCACAGGCTCGCCTTCATACTGTAGATTCAACAGGGCTTCGCGCAACGCGGCGGCCCGGTCGCGGGCGATGTGCTCGTGGAAGATGCCCCGGGCGAAGCGCTCCTTGGTGTGCATATAGATGCGCCCCGGGTCCAGGGCGAAGGCGGCCGTGGGGTGGCCCAGGCTCGCGCTGTCCCATTCGTTCCGGGGCGGCCGGGCGTAGGTCAAATATCCGGCCTGGCGCAGCCAGGCGTTCAAATCCACCTCGACTTTGAGCGCGGTGAAACCGTGGTCGGCGAGCACGATCAGGCGCTTGGGCTCGGGCAAGGCGTCGTAGCGCGAAAGATAATCGCCGATGGCCTGGTCCCAGTCGCGCAGGAAATCGAGGACGGCGGCGTGGTGCACATGGGAGGGGCTCGCCAGCGCCGGATGGAAAAAATGTTGCAGCCGGTCGGTTTCGGTCAGGACCAGGACAAAGAGGTCCCAGGCCTGGTCGGCGTAAAAGAGTTCCAGGGCCTTGCGCCGCGAGGCCAGGGTGGCGCGCAGTTCGGCGAGCAGGTAATCCAGGTCGGCCTCGCCTCGGGCGGTGTCGGCTTCGAGTTTGTAGTTTTCCCCGGCCAGGACGCCGCGAAGATGCGGCGGGTAGATCGCCCGTTCGAAATCCTGGGCCACGAATCCGGCGATCATCAGCCCCTTGAGCGGGCGCACCGGGTAGGTGCCAGGCAGGTTGACCACCTTGGACGTCAGCCCGGCCGCCGTGAAGTGCTCGAAAATCGTCGGGCAGCCGATGCTCGTCGAGTCGGTCAGCGACAGGGAATAATCCCCGGAATTGATCCGGGTGAAGCCGAAGACGCCGTGGCGTCCTGGCGAGGCGGCCGTGGCCAAGCTGGTCCAATTGACCGGCGAGAGTTCGGGCAGCTCGGCCTCGATCGTCGTCGCCCGCGGGGCGAGCGCCAGGCGGGCCAGGTTCGGGCAGGCGCCGGTCGCGGCCAGGCGGCGGGCCATATCGAGAGAGAGGCCGTCGAGTCCCAGGACGGCCAGGCGGGGGCGCGGCGTTGTCATGGGCGCCTGATAGCCCAAGAGCGGCGCGCGGGAAAGGGGGTCTAGGCGGCTTTTTTCACGGCCCCGGCGGCGAGGGCGGCGGTGAGCTCCCGGCCCAGGATGTGGGCGGCGGCCAGGGCGCTTTTCTTTTTGGCGTCGGGATCGATGGAACGGTGCCAGTCGTAGAGCGTCTCGACCCGGCGCGCGTAGTCGGCGGCGCTCAGGGACAGGGCGTCGTCGAGCAGGGCTTCGACCAACAGTTCGCCGCCGTCGAGATAGCGGCGGCAATCGAGGACCGAATCCGGCGGCAGCAGGGCATGAAATTCCGGCGGGCCCCAGTAGAGCGGCAGGACGCCGGCGTCGATGCTGTCCCAGATTTTTTCGGTCACGTAGCCGGGAATTTCGCTGTTTTCCCAGCACAAATTAAATCCGTAACGGCCCAGCAAGGCCAACTTGCGCTCGCGCCAATCCGGGGCTTCCCTGGAGTTTTCGGTCACGGCCGCGCCTCGCGGCCAGTAGCGGCCGTAGAGGTCGATCGCCTCCGGCCGCAGGCGCTTGAGCACGAGCCCGGTCAGGGAGCGGGCGTAGGCCAGGGTGCGGTGGCGGTGGGTCCCGCCGCCGTTGACGCGCACGTTCATAAAGGCGCCGGCGCCGTCGTTGCCCAGGTTGTAGCGGAAGGTGGCCATCAGGACGATTTTTTCGATTTTTTCGATACGTTTTTTGCGGGGCAGCCTGGGCGGCTCGAAATAGGCCATGCAGTCCGGCGCCTGGACCGTTCCATCGACCGGCGAGAGCACCGCGGCGAAGCCGGAGTCGAGATAGGCGGCCTCCAGGTAGTCGGGCTGGGGCGGCTCCGGGGTGATGACCACCACCCGGTTCTTGGGCAGCCGCCAGGTGGGTTTGTCCGGGAAATAATAGGCCCCGGCCAGTTCCAGGTCGGCCTTGGCCGGCTGCCGGGTCAGCTTGATGCCGTACTGCTTCAGGATGGGAGCCAGTTCGCCCTGGTGATCCAGGACGTCCGGGGCCACGTTGAAACGAAACGGGGGGGTGAGCAGGAGGTTGATCATGGTCGCATCCGCGAGGTCGCCGGTTCAGCCGTTTTCGCCCGCGTCGTGGGGGGCGTTTTGGTAAAAGGAGAAATCGACCTCGGCCGCGCGCTCCTCGGCCAGCATGGCGCGGACGCCCTCGCGCTCCAGCCAGTCGTAGACGCCGGTCGCGGCCAGGCCCTCGAAGACGGAAAATATTTCCTCAAAGAAGCCGGCCTGGGCGCCGGGCGGGGAGCCGGCCGCGCTTGCGGCGGCATCGTGGCCGAGCCCGGCCAGATCGTCGAAGAGCAGGGCGGCGAGTTTCGGGCGGTCCTTCGCCAGCCGGGCAAGCGCCGCGAGCCAGGCGGCGGGCAGGGCCGGATCGTAACCGCGCGAAATTACGGCGAAGTCCAGCAGGTCCAGGACGATGTGGCTGAAATAGAGCAGCTCGATATAGATGAAAAGCGGTTCGCCGAGCTCGGCGGCCGTGCCCAGCCGATCGACCAGGGGGGTCACGAAGGCCAGCCAGAGATACCCGGCAAAGTCTTCCTGTCCCGGCAAATCGCCTTTGACGGGTTTGTGGCACCACTTCCAGAAGCGTTTGATCATGGCCAGGCGCGAAATGCGGCGCACCTGGGAGGCGCGGGCCCGGCGTTCGCAATACAGGGTCATCCCGGCGGACTTGATCTTGGAACTCAGGTAATGGTCCTCGCAGACGTTGCGGGAGTAATCGCCGAAGCCGCCGACCCGCTCCCAGACCGCGCGCCTGATCAGGTAGGCGTTGCCCGGGATGAAATCCACCGGCCCGTCGGCGGCCAGGTTGTGGTTGTCGCCGAAGGCGCGCAGAAACCGCGACACCAGGCCGTCGCCCGCGGCGTGGACCACCGGACCGCAGACCGCGCCGATTTCCGGGCGGGCGATATGCGGCAGGCACAGCTCGAGCCATTCCGGAACCACCCGGGCGTCGCAATCCATGGACAAGATCAGCTCCGTGGTCGCTGCGCTCACGCCCAGATGCTTGGCCTTGGTGATGCCCAGATTGCGCGGCAGGCGCAGGATGCGGGCGCCCTGCGGCAGGTCCGACGGCGCGAACGGCGGCGTCGAGCCGTCGTCGGTGACGACGATGGCGTCCGGGCGCACGGTCCAGCTTTGGACGTGGCGCAAGAGATCGGCGGCCAACCGGCCGTCGTTGTAGGTGAAGGTGCACAGGGTGATTGACGGGGCGTTCATGGGCTCTCGCGCGCTGATTTTGCCCGTTGATGTTGCAAATTAAGGGCCAACCCGGCTGGGAGCGGCCCGTTCCAGGCCGGGCGGGACCGGGCCGGGCCAAGCCGGGCCGCTTGGCGTCCGGCCACCGCTTGCCTTCCGATTGACGCCGGCCGACCCGGAGGCTACAAGCGGCCTGGGCCGGGCTTATCAGGCGGCCCCGAGGCGGGTTCATCACCATGCGAGCGAAGTACAGACTGGCGCTGATCCTGGCGGCGGCGGTCCTGGCCCTGGACCAGGGCTCCAAAGCGGTCATCCGGCATTATCTCCCCTTGTGGACCAAATCGACCGTCATCCCCGGGTTCTTCGATCTGGTGCACACGCTCAATAGGGGCGCGGCCTTCGGTTTTTTAAACCGTTCCGACATCGACTGGCAGACCTATTTCTTCATCGCCGCCAACTCCCTGGCCGTGGTCATCATTTTCCACCTGCTGCACACGGTGAAAAGCGGCACGTTCCTGCGCTTCGGGCTGGGCCTGCTTCTCGGCGGGGCGCTGGGCAATCTTGTCGACCGCATCCGGGTCGGCGAAGTGACCGATTTTCTCGATTTTTACGTGGCCGCGCACCATTGGCCGGCCTTCAACGTGGCCGACATGGCCATCAGCGTCGGTTCCTGCATCCTGCTCATATCCCTGTACCGCCAACGAGGCCGGGGCAAGTCCTAGGGCCGGCCGAGGGCGAGGATCACCATGAACTATTTAAGCACCCTGTCGCCCGCCGGCTTGGCCGTCTTTCTCGTGCTGGCGGCCGTCCCGATCATCCCCAACCTCTGGGCCATCCGCCACGCCCTGTACCATCATTTCGCCAGCAACCAGGAAAAGATGCTCTGGATCGGGTTGGCGGTGTTCATTCCGATCGTCGGCGGCCTCGCCTATATATTTTTCGGCCGTGGGCGCGTCACCGGCAAGATGGTCTGACCCCGGTCGCCCCCTCGCGCCTTGCCCGTTCAGCCGGGCTTGCGCTTTGGAGCGAGGGTGGTTAACGAATACCTTCAACTTTTCGGTTTACGGTTTTTATCGCAGACGCCACGGAGAGAATATGAACGCAAAACGCTTTACGGCCGCTCTGGCCATCACCCTCGCGGCGCTTGGCCTGAGTTCCTGCGCCTCGCATCAGGAAATATCGCCCGAAATGGCCCAGCAGGCCAACCTCCAGGCCGATGTCGACGCCCTAAAGCAGCAGGTGCGGGGACTCAAGGGCGAGGTCGAGGACGTCAAGTACCAGCTTTCGGCCTTGGGCGACGAGGGCGGCCTGAAGGAAATGTCCGGACGGGTGCAGAAACTCGAATCCAATGTGAACGCCATGGCCTCGCAGTTGGGCGTGGACCTGGGCGGGGGCGGCGCGCGGGGAGGCCAGGCCGAGGCCCCGGCCGCGGCCGTTTCGGGCGAGCCCGATGTCCAGGCGGCCGCAGCGCAGATCATGACCCCGGCTCAACCGATCGCCCCGGCCGCCCCGGCCGCTTCTCCGGCCCGGGCCGACGAACCGGCCGAGGGGCTCTACGCCAAGGCCATGAAGGCTTACGACGGCCGCGACTATGCCCAGGCCCGGTCGCTGTGGGGGGAATTCGTCAAGGACTATTCCAAGCACGCCCTGGCGGGCAACGCCTGGTTCTGGCAAGGCGAGGCCTATTACCAGATGAACGACTTCGCCAATGCGGCCCTGGCCTACAACGAAGTCATCACCAAGTTCCCCAAGAGCCCCAAGGTGCCGTCGTCCTATCTTAAGCAAGGGATGAGCTTTTCCAAGCTGGGCAACAAGAAGGCCGGGGATCTGGTGTTCCAGGACCTGATCAAGAAGTTTCCGGATACGGCCGAGGCCAAGCGGGCCAAGGCCTTGCTGGCGGGCAGATAAGGTCCGGACAAGGAGAGGGCATGGACGCGGACACGCCGTTTTCGCAGATCGTCTACCTCGTCTTTCCGCCGGACGTGGTCGGCAAGGCCATCGTCTGCTCGCTGACCAGGAAATTCGATTTGGAATTCAACATTTTGAAGGCACAGATCACGCCGCGCCAGGAAGGAGCCATGACGCTCGAACTCTCGGGCGAAGCCGGAGCCTTCCAATTGGGGCTGGACTTCCTGCGCGGCCAGGGCCTCAAGGTCAGCCCGGCGGCCCAGCGCCTGATCCGCAACGAAGAGTCCTGCATGCACTGCGGCGTGTGCACCGCCCTGTGCCCGACCAAGGCGCTGCATCTGGACCCGGTCAGCCGCGAAGTGATCTTCGAATCCAAAAAATGCTCGACCTGCGGCCTGTGCATCCAAGTCTGCCCGGTCTGTGCCATGCAGGTGAGAATCGACAACGGCGCCGAAGAGACAGCGGAGGATGCATGAACGAAGAAAAACGCGAATTCATCAGGGTGCCGGTCAACATCAAGGGCTACCTGCGGGAACTGGCCTATCCCGACGAGGTGCAGCTCTTCCGCGAAGGCCCGGCCTCGGCCCTGGACAGCATCGGGATCGACCTGGCCTCGGCCAACCTCTCCGAACCCATGTTGCGCGTTTTGGCCAGCATCAACGCCAAGCTCGACCTGCTGCTCAGCATCCAGGGCCAGCAACGGCTGCTGGCGGATTTTCCCCTGCATGTGGATGTCTTTGAAATCAGCGGCGCGGGAGCCCGGCTGTTTTCCGCCAAGCCCCTGACCATCGGCAAGGACATCGAAATCGTCTTTCTGCTCATGCACACGCCGCTGCGCCTGGCCGGGGCCATCGGCAGCGTGGTGCGCGAAGAGGCGTTCCACGACAGGCAGGCCTGGGTGGTCGATTTCACGCGCATCCGCGAACGCGACCTGGAATTCATCGTCCAAGCAGTGCTCCAGGCCCAACGAGACGAAATCCACGGGCACAAGTGGGAATAATTTCAAGTGGAGCGGGCATGACCGGCGACCAAGATATTCTGGGCGGCATGGTGGAGCAGGTCGTGGCCTCGATCGTGGCCGACCTCAAGGACAGCATCGTTGAGGCGGTGGAGCGCCAAATCAGCAGCAGCCTGACCCGCTCGCTTCTGGAAAGCGAATTCCATAAACGCCTGGGCCAGGAAATGCGCAGCGGCCTGCAGGCCATCTACAAGGAAATCAACGCCGCCAAACGCGTTTCCGAGAAGGTGAGCGGCGAGAATCCGGAAAAGCTCTTCAACGAGGCCTCGGACCAGCTCGACGAGATCCTGCGCGCCACCGAGGACGCCACCGGCAAGATCATGGACATCGTCGAAAAACAACAGGACATGCAAGAGGGC
>Ga0302279_10004260_pt1 | contig 17072 bp, 10 predicted proteins | sample III_Bog_N3_3_FD_194541 | JGI IMG/M metagenome (GOLD analysis project Ga0302279, IMG submission 194541) | Peat permafrost microbial communities from Stordalen Mire near Abisko, Sweden - III_Bog_N3_3 | ecosystem: Environmental > Terrestrial > Soil > Wetlands > Peat | place: Sweden: Abisko...
TGAATCGTCGTGGACGGTGGAATTCATGCTCAATTAACCCCTCCGATTTATTCGTCGGGGCCAAGAGTGTCAACGTTCGAGGGCCGACCTATTTGAATTTGAGCGAGTAGAGATCGGCTTCCCGCAGGGTGAAATGCAACCGCACCGGGCGGCCGGCCAGAGCGCTCACGTCGCGGCGGTTTTGCCAGGTGACGGTGCGGTTCAGGGTGTCACCGAAGAGATCATCGCAATCGGCGAGGCCAAAGCCAGGGATGGGCTGGCCGTCCGCGTCGAGAATCTCCACCTGGATGGAGCCGGCGGCGGTGGTGGCAAAGTTCAAAGTCAGCTTCGCACCGGCGAAGGTCAGGGGGGGCGTGGTGAATTCCCCGGCCGCCTGCTTGGCATGCAGGGAGGCGAACCCATCGACCCGCATGGTGTAGCGGCGCACCGTGCCGCCCGGCTTCCAGTGCCCTTCGTCCGCATAGCAGGAGAGTTCCGGCGGGGCGGAGGGATCGGCCGTCGGGGTCTCGAGCAGGCCCAGGCTTTGATAGCCGTCGCCATAGATCCAATTGTTGTCCCGCTCCGGCCCGGGCGGGATGAAGGTCTCATCCCAGCGGTGGAAGCTGTAGCCGTCCCGGCTGGTCATGAACTGCCCGTCCGTGATCACCGTGCCGTAGCGCGGCACCGACTTCATCCGATTGCGGCGGTGCGACGGGTCGGGCAGGGCATCCATCGCCGCCGGGGAGAAGGGCCGGTCGACATAGCGGGTGGGAAAGCCGACAAAGAGCTGCGGGGCGCGGTAGTAGGGCTCGACCTGATTAGTGTAGAGAGCTTCGTCCGGCGAGCCGGGGTACTTGAGCTGGACCGGCAGGGTCCAGGTGCGAAAATCTTTCGAGGTGGCGACCCGGATGTCGCGGATGCCGCTCGTGCCGTGGTGGCTGGAAGTCGTGTCTCTCCCGTCCTTCTCATGGAAGCCGCGGATATAGCACCAGTACTGCTGGCGCACCGGATCCCAGAAGGCGTTGTTCTGGGTGTCGAACATGCCCGCGGTGATGACCGGCCGATCCAAGATGCGGGTCCAATGCACGCCGTCAGGAGACTTGAGGGCGAAGAGCCCGCGCGGCTCGCCACCCGCGCTCATCGCCTTGTAGAGTTCGTCCGGTGGGCAATTCGGATTGGTGTCCTTGAAGGGAGTGAAATTATCCAGCTTCGGCGTGGTCCAGATGATATTGTTATGCTTGGAGCCGTGGTAGTCCACCAGCCCCAGGTCGGGCTTGACGAAGTGGATGCCGTCGACGCTCACGGCCATGCAGGCGTAAACGGCGGCGTTTTCATCGACGATCTTCAAGCCTTTGGCGTCCGTCAGCACCGTCGCCATGTAGTACATCCGGATCACGTCGCCCACCCGGAGAATCCGCTCGAAATCCGAGCCGCTGCCTTCCCAGGGGGCGTCGAAGGTCAGGACGGTTTCACGCGCGATGGGTTGATGGAGCAGAAATTCGAGCCCGTGGCGCTGCGCCACCAGCGTAGTGTCGACCAACAATTCCCGGCGGGAGCCGAGATCGAGGGCTCCGGTTTCGGCGGCGGGGGCGCGCGGAGCCAGAGCGGAGACGAGCACGGCGCCCAAGCCGAGGGCCAGGCCGCGGGGGGAGATCAGGCGGAAGAGGCGGCGGGTAATCATGGTGATAAAGGGGCGAAGGGGCCAAACGAGGCCGGGCGCTAGTCCTGAAACTTAAGGGAATAGAGATCGGCCTCGCGCAGCGCCAGCCGGATCCGAATCGGCTGGCCGGCCAAGGAACTGACGTCGCTGCGATTCTGCCAGGTCACGGTGCGGTCCAGCTTGTCGCCGAAGATCTCATCGGCCTCATTCCGGGTGAAGCCGGGGAGCGGCCGGCCCGCGGCGTCCTCGAGCTGGACCCAGATCGAGCCGGCCGCGGTGGTGGCAAAATTCAGGCTGAGGGTGCGGCCGGAGAAAACGATAGGCTTGGTCACCACCTCGCCCCTTGCCTGATTGGCGTGGAGCGAGACAAAGCCGTCGATTCGGATCGTGTAGCGGCGCAGGCTGTCGCCGTCCCGGCCCTCCTTCCACTCCCCCTCGTCGGCGTAAAAGGACAGCTCATTCTCCCCGCCGAAGTCCTCCGAGGGCGTCTCCAAAAGTCCGAGGCATTTGTAGCCGTCGCCATAGATCCAATTGTTGTCCCGCTGCGGCCCGGGCGGGAGAAAGGTCTCGTTCCAGCGGTGGAAGGCGTAGCCGTCCCGGCTGGTCATGAATTGGCCGTCGGTCACGGCCAGGCCAAAGCGCCGGGAGAATTTCATCCGCCGCTGGCGGTGCCCGGGATCGGGCAGGGCCGCCATCGCCGCCGGGGTGAAGTTCCTTTCCACGTAGCGGGTGGGGAAACCCACGAATATCTGCGGGGCACGATAGTAAGGCTCGACCTGGTTCGTATAGAGCGCCTCGTCCGGCGAGTCGATGAAGCGCAGAAACTTGGGCTGAGTCCAGGTGTGAAAATCGGCCGAGGTCGAAACGCGGATGTCGCGAATGCCGTCCGCCGTGTCGGTGGTGTCGGCTCCATTCCGATCATGGAAACCCCGGACATAGCACCAGTACTGCTGGCGCACCGGATCCCAGAAGGCGTTGTTCTGGGTGTCGAACCAGCCGAAGGTGATAATGGGCTGCTCAGAAATCCGGGACCAATGGATCCCGTCGGCCGATTTGAAGCCGTAGAGGGCCTTCTCGCCCCGGCTGGTCGCCTTGTAGCGCTCGCCCGCCAGGCATTTCGGATTGGTGTCCAGAAAGGGGGTGAAGTTGTCGAGCTTGGGCGCCGACCAAACGATATTGTTCTGTTTCGAGCCCTGAAACTCGAAGAGCCCGAGGTTCGGCCGGGTCCAATGGATGCCGTCCTGGCTCTCCGCCAAGCAGGCGTAGGTCGGCTGGTGGCTCAACCGGGTCCCGTTGGCCACCGTCAGCTTGGTCGCCATGTAGTACATCCGGATCCTGTCGCCCACTCGGATGATCCGCTCAAAGTCGGACCCGCTGCCCTCCCAGGGAGCGTCGAATTTCAGCACCAGCTCGCGCCGGACCGGGTTATGCAGCAGGAAGACCGCGTTCTGGCTTTGAGCGATGAGGAAGTCGTCGACGAAGAGCTCCCGGCGGTTCCCGAGCACGAGAGGCGCACTCTCCGCGCGAGCGAAGCTGACCCAGGCCCCGACGGCCAGGGCCGCGGCCGCGATTCTCGGCAGGAGACGGAAAGTCATGGCTCGAGAAAAACAGCAACGCGCGACCCGCGCAAGCCCGCCGCTAGGCCCCGGAGGACCGGCTTCGCCAGGCTCGCGTCAGCGCGAGGTGAACCAGGGCGGCGGCCCCGCAACTGCCGAGGCAGAGTTCCAGCACCCCCGACCACCCCTGCGCCGCGAACATCCAGGTGGCGCCGAACGAGCCCAGCGCGAAAAAGCCGAAGAGCCCGCCGACGTAGACGGCGTTCAGCCGGCTGCGCGCACTCGGCTCCAGCGAATAAATGACCGTCTGGTGGGAAACCATGGCGAGCTGGACGCCCAGATCGAAGGCGACGGCGGCCGCGATCAGGACCAGCAGCGAGCCGGGGAAGGCGAGCATGGCGCCGAAGGACAGAGCGAGCAGCAGAATGCCTCCCCGGATGTTGAGCAGGGGGCCGTGCCGATCGGACAGTCGGCCGGCCCAAGGGGCCATCGCCGCACCGGCGAAACCGGCGAGGGCAAAAGCGCCGATTCGCCCGGGCGAGAGGTAAAAGGGCGCGCCGCCGAGATGAAAGGACAGCACGGTCCAAAAAGCGCTGAAGGTGAAGCCGATGCAGCCCTGACCGACCGTGCTGAGGGCGAGGAGCGGCCGGGTCCGCACCAATTGCGCCATGGAGAGCAGGAGCGCCGGATAGGTCGAGGCGTGAGCCTGGGCAACCGCCGGAACGCGGCGCCAGACCAGGAACGCCACCACCAGGGCCAAGCCCGCCGCCGCGAAAAACGGCGTCCGCCAGCCGCCCCAATCCGCCAGGGCTCCGCTGATCAGGCGGGAGCCGAGAATCCCCAGGAGCAGACCGCCCATGACGGTGCCGATCGCATGGCCCCGCCTCGCGGCCGGGCTCAACTCCGCCGCGAGCGGGATAAAATCCTGGGCCGCGGTGGCGAAGAGCCCGATCGCCAAACTGCCCGCGACCATCGTCCTCACCCCGGACGCCAGCCCGGTCGCGGCCAACGCCACGGCGACGAGCAGCAGCTTGGCCAGGATCAGCTTCTTCTTGGCGATGATGTCCCCGAGCGGCACGAGAAAAATAATGCCGGCGGCATAGCCCAGCTGGGTCACGGTGGTGACGAAGCCCATCTGCCGGGTGGAGGCATGCAGCGCCCCCGCCAACAGGTTTAGAATCGGCTGGGTCAGGTAGATCGTAGCAACGGTGACCGCCGTGCCGAGCGCCAGGAGGCGAAGGGGCGGGGTCAACGATTCTGACGAGGAGAAGGACGGTGGCCGCATGGGACGGGTGCAATTGTCACTCGTAAATTTTTGGTATCCAGCCATACTTAAGCAATGCTGAGGAACTTGCGACTGCGCGCCTATCTTGTCGGTCTCATCGCCCTGTTGGCCGTCAGCCCGCTGCCCGCCGATCCCGTGAGCCCGCCCGCCGCCGCCAAGCCGGCGGCCTCGCCCAAGCCGCAGATCCCCGGCAAAACCACCGCCGCCAAGCCCGGGGCTGTCGCCGGGGCGATTCGTCAGGAAGACCTCCTGCGGCACGTCAACCTGACCATCCGTTGGTACCGCGAGGTCCAGACCGGCGGCCAGCTGCTCAGCCAGCCGAGCGATGTCTTTTTCTGGACGACGCAGCGCACCCTCGCGACCGAGGCGCTCCAATCCGTTTTCGCGACCGCCCGGGCCGAGCTGCCGCTCGTGCCCCCGCCGCGACCGGCGCCAGCAGCGCCCAAGACCGCCGCCGCGACCGACCCCACCGCCGCCCAGCAGCGGCTGGCCCGGATGGCCGCCGACCGCATCGACCGGATCGAGGATCTGCAGACCAAGATCTACGCGGTCAACCAGGAGATCCAGGGCACGAGCGACGCCGCCACCCGCGCTACCCTGACGTCCAAGCGAGACGCGCTGCAGTCCGAAGTCGTCTTCCTGATCCGCCTCCGCGATACCCTGCAAAAAATGGGCGGCCTCCTCAACGCCCCCGGCGACATTTCCGGCACCGCCACCCTTTCCGGGCAGATCGACAGCCTGCAGCAATCGGTGGCCGATGAAGTCGGGGCCGCGACCCCGCCGGCCTCGACCGACATGGTCGTGACCAAGGGACTGGAATCCGGCGGCTTGATCGCCCGCACCCAGGCGCTCTTTCGGCTCCTCAAGTGCCAGCGGGGACTGGACGGGCTGCTCGCGGACACGGCCGAGCTGCAAACCCAGCTCGACGCCACCCAGGCCCCTTTGCGCGCCGCCATTCGAACCGTGGTGCAGGACGGCGACCACATCGGCGACACCCTGGAAACGGCCCCCGCCGGCGACCTGGCCGGCCTGGAACACCGCGTCGAGACGCTCACGGACCAATTCCAGGACCTGTCCGCCGCCCTGTTACCGCTCCGCCAGGAGGCGTCGGTCTTCGAGAAGAGCCAGCACAACCTGGAGCAATGGCGCGAAGCCGTGCACAAGCGGGAGACCGGCGTCGCCCGGGTCCTGGCGGAACGCAGCGGAACGATCATCGTGATGCTCGGGTTGGTCCTGGCCGTCTCCGAGGTCTGGCGGCGCATGACCATGCGGTATGTGACGGATCCCCGCCGGCGGAGGCAGTTCCTCTTCATCCGCCGGATGGTCACCGGCGGCCTCATGATCCTCGTCCTGCTCACCGCCTTTGTCAGCGACTTCGGTTCCCTCGCCACCTTTGCGGGGTTTCTCACCGCCGGCATTGCGGTCGCCCTCCAGACCATCATCGCCTCGATGGCCGCCTATTTTTTCCTGCTCGGCCGCTACGGCCTCAAGGTCGGCGACCGGATCACGGCCGGCGGCGTCACCGGCGACGTCGAGGACGTCGGCCTGGTGCGCTTTTACCTCAAGGAGCTCTCCGCTTCGGGCGGGGAGATGCATCCCACCGGGCGGGTGGTGGTATTCCCCAATTCCGTGATTTTTCAGTCTACCCCGCTCTTCAAGCAGTTGCCCGGCACGGAATTCACCTGGCACGAGGCGGCGGTGACCCTGACCTCCGGCGGCAACGCCTCGCACGCGCGGGAAAAGGTCCTCGCAGCCGTCCTGGCCGCCTACGCGGAATACCGGCCGCTCCTCGAGGAGCCCCGGGCCAAGGCGGAAAAAGTCTCCGGGCTCAAGACCGACCTCCCCAAGCCCTACGCCCAATTGCGGGCGCACGACGATCTGCTCGAACTTTGCATCGGATATCCCGTCAACTTCCAGCAGGTGTCGGAGATCGATCAATTGGTCCTCAAGCACGTCACGGCCGCGATCGCGGAGGATCCGCTGTTGCAGCAGTCCGTCACCGGCCATCCGCGCACGGGCGTCGCGACCAAAAACTGACCACTGGCCGTGCAAGGGGCTGCCCGCATCGGCGGCGGGGCTGCGCTGGCGGTCCTGGTGCTCGCGGCCGCAGCGGGTGCGGTCTAGCCGCCTCCCGCCTCGTAAGGTTTTCGCGCCAGCGATTGATAAGTCGCCCGAAATGGAGTAAGTCATTCTTTTCTCCCTCAACCCTTAATCCCCCCCATACCATGAAACGCTCCGCCTCCGCCATCTGGCAGGGAAATCTCAAGGAGGGCCGCGGCTCTCTCAGCTCCGACAGCGGCATCCTCAAGGCCACGCCGTATTCGTTCGCCACCCGCTTTGAATCCGCGCCGGGCACCAATCCGGAGGAACTGATCGCCGCCGCCCACGCCGGCTGCTTCAGCATGGCGCTCTCCGCCGAACTCGGCAAAGCCGGCTTCACGCCGGACAAGATCGAGACCAAGGCGACCCTCACCCTCGATTTCGTGGAGGGCAAACCGACCATCACGACCGTGCACCTGGACCTGAAGGCGAAGATCCCCGGAATCGACAAGGCGAAATTCGAGGCGATCGCCGCCGGCGCCAAAGCGGGCTGCCCCGTGTCGCGCGTGCTCAAAGCCGAAATCTCGCTGACGGCGACCTTGGAGGCCTAAGGCCCCTCGCGAGCCGGGCTCCGCCTACCGCAGCGGCTCCTCGATCCCGTTGCGCTCGTCGTAGAGCAGCGCCGGGTTCAATCCGTCGAGCACCAGCACAGCCTGGAGGGAGGAGGCGATCCGCCCGTCCTGCCATTGCCAGACGATTCGGCCCTGGGGATCGAATTCGAGCAGCTGCTGGCCGGCCTGGCCGTGTCCGGGGCCATGCCCTTGCCAATTGGCCACGACCACATCGCCGTTGGGCAGCAATTGGAAATCGGCATAAAAATAGGGATGGACGGAGGCGGGAACCTCAGCCGCCCCACCGAATTTTCGCAGGATCTTGCCCGCCGGGTCCCACTCGACCAGGAAGGCGCCGTAGCCGGCGGAGGCGAGGGTGCGCCCATCGGCCAGGCGCACCGCTTTCCAGGCGTGGCGGAAGCCGGGAACCGCCGCGCTCCAAATGAAATTTCCCGCCCCATCGCCTTCCGTGATCCGGTCGTTCATGCCGAAAAGAAAGGTGTGGCGGGCGGTTTGGCGCATCAAGCGGACGTAATGGCCCGGGTAAACCGTCGTGGCCTGCACGCGGTTTTGGGGGTCGAGTTCGACCACGCTCATGGCCGGCGCCGGGCCCGGGAGGACCGAGGCGAGCAGGGTGTTGCCGTTGGCCAGACGGCGGGCGGAGGAAACCTCGGCATAGGTGGCGAGATCGGATTCGCGATGGCCGTCGGCCAGGTCATAGACCGCCATGCCCCGATCATGGCTGAGTAGGATCCGGCCCTGTCCGATCAGCTGCAGGTCCCGCGGGTGGGGATGCCCGATCGGCACCCGCCAATTGCGGCTGGGGTCGAATTCGTCGATCCGGAGCAAATTGCCCAGACCCTCGTCGATCGCGATGACATCGTGGCGGAGGGCAGGCGCGGCGGCCGGCCGCTTCGACCCAGACAGGCGGTCGACTTCGATTCCCGCCAGGATAAAGGGCCCGACCCCTTTGGGATCGTCGGGCACGATCGGCTGCCGCAGGTAGTAGGCGTAGGTGCCGTCCTGGGGGTGAGCCAGGCCGGAGGCCTGGTTGACGCGGATCAGGCTGACGCTGCCGTCCCCGTTTTCCCGGATGAATTCCCGCACCAAGCCGTCGAAACCCCGCCGCGCCACCGCCACATATTCCGGGCCCAAGTAGCCCCGATTGACGCCCTTGGCGACGGCGTAGACGAACATGGCCGAACCCGAGGCCTCCAGGTAATTGCCGGCCCGGGAGCCCTGGTCGGTGACCTGATACCAGACCCCGCTCCGCGGATCCTGATAGCGGGCAATGCCGGCGGCGACCCGGTTCAGCAGGCCGATCAGCTCGGCCCGGCCGGGATGCTCCGGCGGGAAATAATCCAGAGAGTCGACCAGGGCCATGGCGTACCAGCCGAGTCCGCGGCTCCAGAAGGAGGGCGCGTGGCCCGTGGCCGGGTCGGCCCAGGCCATGCGCCGGCTTTCGTCCCAGCCATGATAGAAAAGGCCGGTGGCCGGATCGTAGGTATGCGCGGCAATGATATGGAACTGCTTCACCACCTCGTCGAAATCGGCGGACTCGTGAAAGATCTTCCCGTACTGGGCGAGATACGGCTCGGCCATGTAGAGACCGTCGAGCCACATTTGGTCGGGATAACGGGCCTTGTGCCAGAAGCCGCCCGCCCGGTTGCGCGGCTGGCCGGCCAATTGGCGGCGCAAGAGCTGCGCCGCCCGGAGGTAGACGGGCTCCCGGGTCCGCTCATAGAGCGCGAGCACGATCTTGCCGGGATTGACTTGGTCCTGGCTAAATTCCTCCAGCCGATAGGTGCGGATGTTCCCCTCCGGCGTCAGATAAGAGTCGATCACCGCGCGCGCATACCGGCCGTAGGCCGGATCGCCCGTGCGTTCGCCCAGGCGCCAGAGCGAAAGCAAGAAGACCGCCGGGCTATAGTCCCACGTGGCCCCGGGCGCGCCAAAGCTCAGCTGGCCGTCGGAGCGCTGCATCTGCGAGCGGGCCAGGCGGACCGACCACGCCAAGGGGCTCGGCTCCGCCGGGGCAGCGGGAGCAGCGCGCGCCCCTCCGACCAGGAGAGCCAGGGCGGCCAGAAGGCCGCGGCAGCAGGCGCCGGGCTGGAGCGGGCAAGGGCGCATGGCTCAGCCTAAGTGCGCCAGCGGCGCGGGGTCCATGTCGGCAAACTCCTGGTTCTCTCCGCCCATTCCCCAAATAAACATATAATTAAAGGTGCCGACGCCACAATGAACCGACCAGGGCGGCGAGAGGACCGCCTGCCGATCGCGCAGAACCAGGCTGCGCGTCGCCTCCGGGCTGCCGGCGAGATGGAAGACCACCTCCGCGGCCGGCAGATCGAAATAAAGGTACACTTCGGAGCGGCGCAGGTGGGTGTGGGGAGGCAGCGTGTTCCATAGGCTGCCCCGCTTGAGCATCGTGAGCCCCATCACCAGCTGACAGCTGGCGATGCCGCCGGGATGGATATATTTGTGGAGCGTGCGGCAGTTGGCCCGCTCGGGCGTCCCCAATTCCGTCCGCTCCGCTTCCTGGTGGCGGAGAAGCTGGGCCGGATGGTTGGCATGGGCCGGATAGCTAAGCAGATAGAATTGCGCCGGCTGCGCCGGATCGACCGAGGCGAACGTGATGTCGCGGGTGCCCCGGCCCAGATACAGGCCGTCGAGCGGCCCGAGCGGGCAGGTCCGGCGGTCGAAAGCGACCGTGCCGGCCTGGCCGATATTGATTACGCCCAGCTCTCGCCGCTCCATAAAGCTGCCGGCTCGCAGCTCGGGCGGAGCCGGCAGCCGGCAGGCCTCTCCCAGTGGCACCACGCCGCCAAGGACCGTGCGATCGGTCTCCCAGTGCGCCAGGGAGATCTGACCGGGCCGGAAGAGGTCGGAGACGACGAAGGCCTGGCGCCATTCTTGATTGCTCCAATGCGCGCACTGCTCGCGACCGACGGCGTGGTGCCAATGCATGCGGTCAGAAGTGCAGTGTCAGCGATCCCACCACCCGGCTGGGCAAACCGACTTCCTGGTCAGCCGGCTGGTAAAACTTATTGCTCATATTGTCCCAATTGAACACGGCCGACAGCCGGCACTTCTGCCAGATCCAGTCATAGCCGACGGCGCTGTTATAGAGGGTGTAGCCCGGATAAATGAGATAGGGGTTGACGGCATTGCCGTTGGCCGGCCCGACATAATTGAAGCCCGCGCCCACCCAGAGTCCCTTGGCGGCCCCGACGGTGACGGTGTAGCGCGCCCAGGTGTTGGCCAGGGTCTTGGACGTGAAGGGCGGATGGGCCCCGAGATAGATGGCATCGCCGGCCGGTTCGACCAGGTTGCGGACGTCATCCTCGGACACACTGCCGAATACCTGCAGATTGTCCAAGGGCGACCAGGTGGTCTCGAACTCGAGGCCCTGGCTGCGGGTCTTCACCCCCTGGACGCTGGTGGCAATCGTGCCGGTGGAGAAGATGGTGTTGACGCTCTGGATTCCGTTCGACTGGTCGATCCGGTAGAGCGAGAGCGTGGTCGAGACGCGGCCGTGCAGAAAATCGGTCTTGTAGCCGACCTCCTCCCCCGCGCCGGTGATCGGCTTGTCCTGGCCGGTGATGACGGCCGTCTCCACCCCGTTGACCAGCTCCGGCGCGGTCAGGAACCCGCCGCTGAAGGTGTAGGAGGTGCTGTAGGAGGCATAGAGGAGCGAGTCCGGCGTCACCTTGTAGCCGGCTCCGACCTGGGGCGTCGTGTAGTGGGCCTTGAAACCCTGGCCGTAGACCGCCGCCGCCGTCGTCCCGAGAAAATTGGTCGAGATCGACTCCGACTGGTTGTAGCGGGCGCCGCCGATGACAAAGAGGCGATCGTGGAGGAACGAGGCGTTCATGACCCCGTAAACGGCCTGGTCGCTCGAATAGGCCAGCGTGTCCGGAGTCAGGCTGGTGTACTGGTTGGGCGAAATCGGCGTCGGACTCTGGTTGATGTAATACGTCGGACTGGAGGGATTCACATCCCAGGTCTGGTAGTAAGGCGACGCGGCCGTGGCGGTGTTAAGCCGGATGAGGTTGTAGTTCCACTGGGCGTCATAGAAGGCCCCGATGAGGGGCTTGAGCTGGCCCCAGGAAAAATCGTACTTGCCGGCCTCGTCGGTCTGCACGGTCTGGATATGCCCCCAGACCTCCTGGATGCGGGGCCGGCGCGCGATGATGGCGGGATTGCCGACCGCCGTACCGGCGCTGCTGGTCTGGTTCTGCAACGCCGCCGCGGGATTGGCCAGGATCTGCTGGCCGAAAGCCTGTTCCGCCGCGGTCTGAGCGGCCGCGCTGAGGGCGTTCCAGGCCGAGGACACAGCCCAGGAACCAGCCGCCCCGCCCGCTCCCGGCGTGTAAGTCAGGGAGCCCGGGGGTGCGAGGAAGACGTCCCCCACCCCGGTTTGATTGAAGCTCACATGGTTCGTGTTGTAGTCGAAGTTCACCCGGGCGAGCCAGTGCTCGCCCAGGGTGATGTCGAGCTCGGCGTCGACGGTTTCCAAGTCCGTCCGGCGCCAGTCGCTCGTATTGTCATAGTCAAAATTGTTCGGGAGGCCCGGATAGGGGCCGGCGAACCCGACGTCGGCCGCGTCCTTGAAACCCTGGGCCGCGTCGACGCCGACGGCACTGGTGAGGGCGGCACTGGGCGAAGGGCCGTAGGCGGGGCCGACTAAGGATTTGACCACACTGGCCGGCGTGGCCACGTCCATATTGGGCGGATAGACCGCGGCGGGATTTTCGTACCGGTAGAACGACTGGTAGTTCACCTTGAACGAGACGGCCTTGGCCGGATTCCACGTCAGGGTCGGCGCCAGGACGGTGGTCTTGGCGGTGTTCCTGATGTTCTCGAACTGGAGGCCGTTTTCATAGGCGCCGTTAAAGCGGAAGAGCAGGAGGTGCCCGAGGAGCGGCTGGTTCACGTCGACCGTGGCCCGATAATAGCTGTCGCTGCCGACCTGCGCGCCGGCGGTGAGGAAGGGATGATCCTGGGGCGACTTGGTGATATAGTTGACCGTGCCGCCCGGGTTGACCTGCCCATAAAGGAGGGCGGCCGGGCCCTTCACCACCTCAATGCGCTCGATGTTGACCGGGTCGACATAGACGTTGCCGCCGCCGCCCTCGCTGAAGCCGTTGCGCTCGGGCGTCTGCTGGAAGCCGCGGATGGTGAAGGAGTCGGCCCCGGCGTTGAACTCCTTGGCGCCGCTGGTCACGCCCGCGGCGTAACGCACCACATCATAGAGATCGGTGGCGCCGGTGTCCTCGATGAACTGCTGGGTGAAGGCGCTGATCGCGAACGGCAGGTCGGAGATGGGGGTGTCGACCCGCGTGGCCGAGACGGAATTGGCGGCGCGGTAGCCTTGGTCCTGCTGGGTCGTGACTTCGAAGGACGGCAATTGGACGATGGCCGCATCGGGGCTGGCGGGAACGGGGCTGGAGGCGGCGGCCTGGGCAGCCAAGCGGGGGGCGCCGGGCGCCAGCGCCAGAATACCGACCAGGATGGAGACAAGGCGAAGCGAGGGATAATGCAATCTCATGGGGGTAAGGGCCGAGGGGAGCGGCCAATAAAAAATTCACTAATGAACTTGATATTCAAGTGTGAATTCCTTTTACTTCTCTGCAACAGAAAAATTAACTCTTCCGCCATGCCGACCCCCGCGCCTCTTTCGGCCGCCGCCGACGCGCCGCCTTCCCCCAAGTACGTCATTCCCAATCTGCGCAACGCCTGCCAGGTGCTGAAGCTGCTCGGGCGGCAGAGCGAAGGCCTGAAGACGATCGAGGTGAGCCGGGCCTTGAAGATACCCATCACCAGCGCCCTGCGGATCCTCAACACCCTGCAGCTTGAATCCCTCGTGCGGAAGGCCAACGGGCGCTACGAACTCGGTCCCGCCCTGATCCAACTCGGCCACCTCTCGCTCCATCGAACGGAAATTCGCGCGACGGCCCTCCCGATCCTGGAGAAGCTTTCCCTCACCACCACCGAGACGTCGCACCTGGCCATCCTCTGTGACGACCGCGCCCTGATCGTGGCGGTGCAGGACAGCCCCCACCCGCTGCGGGCGGCCTCGCGGCCCGGCTTCCTCGCCGATCTGCATTGCAGCTCCACCGGCAAGGTCTTCCTCGCCTACCACCACGGCGGCACGCTGCCGCCGGCCGTGCTGGGGGAAAAGCGCGAACGCCGCACCCCCCACACTCAGGTGACGCCGGAAGCGATTCGCCGGGAGGCCCGCCTCACCCGCGCGCGCGGCTACGGCCTGGACAACGAGGAGTACTTTCTCGGCGTGCGCTGCCTGGCAGCGCCGGTGTTCGGTTCGAATGCCACGGTGGTGGCAGCGATCGGAATCACGGCCGCAGCCGTGCGCTTCACGGAAGCGAGCATCCCTGCCATGGCCGAAAAGGTCAAAGCGGCGGCGGCGGAATTATCGCGGCTGCTCGGGTACTCCGGCACGGGCGGGTCCTAATTCCCCGGGCCCGCCTTCGCACAGGCGGAGGACTCCGCTCAGCGGAATGTCGACCCAAGTCGGCCGGTTGGCCAGCTCGTAGCTGACTTCGTAAAGCGCCTTCTCCAACGCGAAGAAATGCAGGAGCGCCTCCACCTCGCGGGGGCCCGGCAGCGAAGCCACGCCGGCCATGGTCTGGAAATAGCTCGTGAGAAAGGCGGCGCATACCTCCCGGCGCCACTCTTCCGCCCGGGTGGCCAGGGCGGCTTGGGCGGTCGGCTGCATCTCGGCCATGCGGTGGGCCACGGTGGCGCTGGCATAGGCGAAGGAGCGCAGCAGGCCGGCCACGTCGAGCAGCGGGGAACTCTTGGCCCGGCGCTCGGTCATCGGCCGCAGCGGCTCCGCTTCGAAGTCGATGATGGCATAGTCGTTCTGGATGACCAGAATCTGCCCGAGGTGATAATCGCCGTGGACGCGGGTCTTCTGCGCCTCCAGCGTCCGGGGCAATAGCTGGGTCAGGAGCCGCTCCACCGTTGCCCGGCGCGCGAGCAGCTCGGCCGCCAGCGTCCGCGCCGCCTCGGGTAGGGCCGAGGCCCGCGCCTCCAGGGCTGCCAAAGCCGCCCGGGCCGTGGCTAGGGCGCGCTCTTCCCAGGCGCGGAGATCGCCCGGACTCACGGGTTCCGGCGCGAACTCCGGAGGGGCCGGCCCCGCCGGACAGAGGGCGGCGTGCAATTCGCCGGTGCGCTGGCCGAGTTTGGCCGCCAGCTCGAGATAGAGCGCGTGGGCGGTGTGCTCCGCCGAGGGCGGCGCGGCCGCGGCGGGCGGCGGCGCCTCCGCCGGCTTGGTGGCGCCCGGCGCCATGACCAGCGCCGGGTCCAGATACCGGTCCAGATAGTTGAGGGCCTGCGACCAGGCCTCGCCCTGGTTGCGGACGGCGGCGAAGAGGATGCCGAGCGGCCGGTCGCCCGCCGGGCCGCCGATCCAGTCGAAATGCCCCAAGAGCGGCGGCGTGTTCGGAAAATGCGCCACCTCGGTCAAATACCGCGTCATCTCCACTTCCGTGCTCGGGCCGATCGAGAGGCGGCGGTAGAGCTTGAGGACGGCGTATTCTTCAATCAGCAGCGAGGTGTTGGACTGTTCGCCGCCGATCCGCTTGACGCTGGGCGCCCCCGGCAGGGGCCGTTCCACCAAAGCAGTGGTGCGGGCAAAGACGATGGCCCCACCCTCGGCCACGGGCACCCGGCGCTCGGCGCGCATGGCCTCGACCAGGTCGAGCGCGAGCGCCGGATCGGCCGCGGCGTCGTAGAGCACGCCCTCGGCGCGGGCCCGGCGGGCCTGGGCGATGGTGTAGGGCAGGAGGCTCGCCACCCCTTCCGGATCGGTCTGGTCCCAGCGCACGGCGAGGGGCAGGCCGTAGAGCTGCTTCTCGCCTTCGCGCAAGGCCACCTCGACAACAGTCAAGAGCGCTGCGCCCAGCTCGGCGTGGCCCACGACGGCGGCACCCGCCGTCTGCCGGTCCTTGGCCGAGAACCAGCGCTGGGTCGGCAGGAAGACCGGCAGGATTTCCGTCTCCAGCTGGCGGCGATTGTGGCGCTGGAGAAGACCCGCCCAGCCGTCCGGCATCACCAGCGTGACCAAATCCGGCTGCACGACCGGGCCCCGCCAGCCGGGCTCGGCGGCCGGCTTGGGATCGAGCAGGAACCAAAAAAAGGCATACCCCGGCATGGTCAGCAGATAGGGCAGGTCGCCGATTGGGGGGAAATTGCTCTGGCCGCCGAGTTCGACCGGAATCCGGCCCTTGAAGGCGGCCAGATCCAGCTCCACCGCCTGGGGCGAGCGCGCGAGGTTGAAGACGCAGAGGAGCGTCTCGTCCTCGTACGAGCGCAGATAGGCCAGCACCCTGCGGTTGGTCGGATAAATAAAGCGGAGGTCGCCCCGGCCAAAGGCCTTGCGGGCCTTGCGCACCGCGATCAGCCGCTTCATCCAATTGAGATTGGAGGAGGGCAGCCGCAGCTGGGCCTCGACGTTGACCGACTGGTACCCGTAAACCGGATCCATGATCAGGGGCAGGAAAAGCTGGGCGGGATCGGCGCGGGAGAAGCCGCCGTTGCGGTCGAGCGACCATTGCATCGGCGTGCGGACGCCGTCGCGATCGCCCAGGAAGATGTTGTCGCCCATGCCGATTTCGTCGCCGTAGTACATGGCCGGCGTCCCGGGCATGGAGAACATCAGCCCGTTGAGCAGCTCGAGCCGGCGGCGGTCGTTCTCCATCAGCGGGGCCAGCCGCCGGCGGATGCCGAGATTGAGCCGCATCCGCTTGTCCGTGGCATAGTGATTCCAGAGGTAATCGCGCTCCCGGTCGGTCACCATCTCGAGGGTGAGCTCGTCGTGGTTGCGGAGGAAAATCGCCCACTGGCAGTTGGCGGGGAGGTCCGGGGTCTGCCGCATGATGTCGGTGACGGGATGGCGGTCCTCAGTCGCCACCGCCATGAAGATCCGCGGCATGAGGGGAAAATGGAAGGCCATATGGCATTCGTCGCCGTTGCCGAAATACTGCAGCACATCCTCCGGCCACTGGTTGGCCTCGGCCAGGAGCATGCGATCGCCATAGTGCTCGTCGAGCGAGCGGCGCAGCGTCTTCAGGACCGCGTGGGTCTCGGGCAGGTTCTCGTTGTTCGTGCCCTCGCGCTCGATCAGGTAGGGCACGGCGTCGAGGCGCATGCCGTCGACCCCGAGGTCGAGCCAGTAGCGCATGACCGAGATCACCTCCGCCACGACCGCCGGATGGTCGAAGTTCAGATCCGGCTGGTGAGAGTAGAAGCGGTGCCAGTAGTAGGCCTTGGCCACCGGATCCCAGGTCCAGTTGGATTTTTCGGTGTCGAGAAAGATGATGCGCGTGCCGGCGAACTTCTCGTCCGAATCGCTCCAGACGTAAAAATCGCGCTCGGGCGAGCCGGGCGGCGCCCGGCGGGCGCGCTGGAACCAGTCGTGCTGGTCCGAGGTGTGGTTGATCACCAGTTCGGTAATGACCCGCAGGCCCCGGGCCTTCGCCGCCGCGATAAAGGCGCGGAAGTCCTCCATCGTGCCGTAGGCGGGATTGATGGCGCGGTAGTCCGCGATGTCGTAGCCGTCGTCGCGCAGGGGCGAGGGGTAAAAGGGCAGGAGCCAGAGGGCGGTCACGCCCAGGTCGCGCAGATAGTCCAGCTTCTGGGTCAGGCCGGGAAAGTCGCCGATGCCGTCGTTGTTGCCGTCGAAGAAAGCCTTAACGTGGAGCTGGTAGATGACGGCATCCTTGTACCAGAGGGAATCGGCGGCCGGAGGGGGCGCGGGCATGGGGAGGGCGAAAGGGGCCTAAGGTTCGATCCGAAAGATCGCCGCCGGCGCCAGGGCGGGATTGAGGACAAACCGCTGGTGCTCGCCGGTCCACCGGTGCTCGGCGCCGGTCAGAAGGTCCGTCACGACGAGGGGAGCGCCGGCCCGCCGGCCCCAC
>Ga0302279_10004263_pt1 | contig 17065 bp, 16 predicted proteins | sample III_Bog_N3_3_FD_194541 | JGI IMG/M metagenome (GOLD analysis project Ga0302279, IMG submission 194541) | Peat permafrost microbial communities from Stordalen Mire near Abisko, Sweden - III_Bog_N3_3 | ecosystem: Environmental > Terrestrial > Soil > Wetlands > Peat | place: Sweden: Abisko...
GCCGAACCTGTCGAAGCGCGACCGCAGCCTGATCGTCTGCGCGGTGCTCACCGCGACCTATCGTCCGGAACAGCTTGTCGGGCACTTGCAGCGTGCGTTGGACAACGGGCTGACCAAGGATGAGATCTCCGAAATGATTACCCATGTGGCATTCTATGCGGGCTGGCCGGCCTCGATGTCGGCGGCCAAGATCGCCGGCGAGGTATTTGCGAAAAATCCCTGATCCCATCGGAGGACCGCGTTATGAAAGCCGGCTTCATCGGCCTGGGCACCATGGGTGCCCACATGGCCGCCAATCTTCAAAAGGGCATCCAGAAGGATGGCCATTCCGTCGTTGTGCATGACATCCGTAAGGAGTCGGCGGCGGCGCACATCAAGAACGGCGCGACCTGGGCCGACAGTCCAGCGGCGCTGGCGGAGCAGTGCGACATCATCTTTTCGTCCCTGCCCGGGCCGGTCGAATTCGATGCCGTGTCGTACGGCCCGTCCGGACTTCTTGCGACGATCAAGCCTGGAACGCCGTATTTCGATCTGACGACAAACGCGCCCAGCACCGTGCGCAAGGCCCACGCCGACTACGAGAAAAAAGGCGCCTTCCTGTTCGATGCCCCAGTCAGCGGCGGGCCGCGCGGCGCGGCTTCCGGCAAGCTGGCCATCTGGTGCGGCGGCGATGTCGAAATGTTCGAAAAATGGAAGCCGGTGCTGGATACGATCGGCGACCAGGCGAAATATATCGGCCCGATCGGCGCCGGATCGGTCGCCAAGCTGGTGCATAATTGTTACGGCTACATCGCCACCGCCGCCGCCGCCGAAGTCTTCAGCATGGGCGTCAAGGCCGGCATCGAACCGCTCGCCATCTGGGAAGCCGTGCGCCAGGGCGCCATCGGCCGGCGCGGCGCGTTCGACTCACTGACCGATCAGTTCCTGCCCGGCAAATACGAACCACCCGCCTTCGCGCTGCGCCTCGCCCACAAGGACGTTTCTTTGGCGACGGCGCTCGGCCGTGAATTGAACGTGCCGATGCGGCTCGCGAACCTTGCGCTGGCAGACCTGTCAGAGGGGCTGAACCGCGGCTGGGGCAACCGCGACTCGCGCGCGATCATGGTGCTGCAAACCGAACGGGCGGGGGTGGAGATCAAGGTCGATCCGCAACGGCTGACCGAGGCGCTTGAAAACAAAGCCAAGAATGGCTGACGACGGGGTCGGTCTCCCCCTGCGGACGCAAGGGGGAGAAAAAAGCGTCTGAATCGGGTCGCGTTAACCCCTGGGTAACCCTCGTCGAGTACCCTCCCGTACGATGTCCGGCTCCCCACGATTCCGGGCATCAAAGGAGGTTTTCGACCATGAGCGCCACCACTGTTCTGCCCGTCGGCTTCGCCAGTGCCGACCTGTTCCGCTGGCTAGAAACGGCCACACCGGACGAGCTGGACGAACTGCCGTTCGGCCTCGTCGCGATGACCCATGACGGGATAGTCGAGCGCTATAATCTCGCCGAAGCCCGTCTGTCCGGCCTGACACCGGAGCGTGTTATCGGCCGCAACTTCTTCACCGCGGTCGCACCCTGCACCAATAACTTCATGGTGGCCTACCGCTTCGAGTCAGAACCCGAACTCGATGCGGTTGTTGACTACGTCTTCACCTTCCGGCTCGCCCCAATGAAGGTTCGCCTCCGCCTGCTGCAGCACCTCGCCGCTCGGCATATGTACCTGGTCGTCGAGAAACGTGACTGACAATGGACGGTGGGCCCGCGGCAGCCTATGAGGAATTGCTTGAGTTTCTGTATCTGACGCCGGTTGGGATCATCAAGTTCCGGCCTGACGGCAAGATTGCCATGGCCAACCCGGTGGCGGCACAACTTTTAATGCCGCTGTCGGGGGACGGAGACCTGTCGGACCTGTATGCCTTGCTGGCCGCTGTCGCCCCGGATCTGCGAGCTTGCGTCGAGCAATTCCGGCCGGCGGCCGGCCAGATTTGCGAAGAACGGCGATTGGTCGTTCGGTCCATCCGGAAAATCCTGACGCTCACGATCAATAAGATCAACACCGAAATCTTGATGGCGGTGGTCCGTGACATCACCCGCACTGTCGAGCAGGAGATCCGCATCTTCGACGATCAGCAACGCTTCAGGGCGATTTTCGACAATATCCGCGACTATGCGATTTACACAGTCAGCCTCGACGGCCGGGTTGAAGAGTGGAACCGCACCTTATCGCGCATCGGCGGCTGGGAGCCGGCGGACGTCACAGGCGCCCCGATCAGCATCTTCTTCCCGCCTGACCGCGCCGGCCAGCCGCAGAGTACCGCCCTGTTGGAGCACGCGTTGCAGCATGGCTCAGCGGAGTTTGAAGGCTGGCGGGTGCGCAAGGACGGCAGCCGGTTCTGGGGCGATTCCGCGGCGACCATCCTGCCCGATCACGAGGATAAAGCGACCGGTTTTGTGATCATCACCCGCGATCTCACTGAACGCAAATTACGGGAGGACGGGCTGGTTGCCCAGGCAACGACCGATCCGCTGACCGGCGCGCTCAACCGTCGCGCCGGGGAAGCCAGGCTTGACGATGTGTTCGCCCGCTTGCAGCGCAGTGGCCAGACTTTCGCAGTCCTGATGATCGATTGCGATCATTTCAAAGCCGTGAACGACCGCTGGGGACACAGCGGCGGCGACAAGGTTCTGGTTTCGCTGGTGGAGATCTGTCGCGACCGATTGCGCGATGGCGATGCCGTCATACGATGGGGCGGCGAGGAGTTCGTGCTGCTGCTGCCCAACACAAGCAGCGACAACGCCCTGATGGTGGCAGAACGCCTGCGCCAATCGGTCGAGGCGGCGAGGATCGAATACAACGGCAACACCATCCCGGTGACCATCAGCATTGGGGTTGGCACGGCCGACAAGGCCGATGTTCGGGCGGACCAAGTGGTGCAACGGGCCGATGAGGCGGTGTATCGCGCCAAGCATGCCGGGCGGAACAAGGTCGCCGAATGATCGGTCGCTATATGCGTAACGGTCTCAATGCCTCCACGATCCGGTCCACATCCGCCATCGTGTTATAACCATGAAAGCTGAACCGCACCCTTCCATGCCCATTCCAGGCGTACACCCTCTGTGCATACAGCGCATCGGTGATCGCCTGGGCATTCGCGTGCGCGATGCAGACGCTGGCTCCATGCCGAGCGGGATCGGCGGGTGTCGTTGACGGGATCTGCAGGGATTGCAACCGTTGCAGCAGCGCGACCGTCAGTGCCTGCACGTGGCGCTGCACCGCGTGCCGATCGAACCGCGCCAGATAGTCCAATGCATCCGCCAGCACGTAAACCGGCCCATGCGCCGGATTGCCGCGGGTGAAGCGCATCGCGTCATCCCGCAACACCGGCGCACTGTCCCAGCCGCGATCGCCCGGCGCCAGCGAATGCCAGCCCGCTGAGCGCGGCGCCCAGTCGGGCTGCCGCGTGCGGTTCCAACAGGCGACAGCCACTCCGGTCATGCCCAGCAGCCACTTGTAGCAAGCTGAAAAAGCAAAGTCGGCAACGGCGGCTTCGATCGGCAGATATCCCGCCGCCTGGGTGAAATCGACGACCAGCAATGCACCCACCGAATCCGCCAGCCGCCGCAGGGCCGCCAGATCGGCACGCTCACCCGTCAGATACGACACGTAACTGACACCGATGATCCGGGTGCGCTTATTTACATCAACCATCATTCCGGGCGCAATCCGCAGCTCCACACCGCGGCGCAGCGCAAAGGGCGCCACCACTGACGGATATTCGATTGCGCCGATGCAGATATTATCGCCGTCACGCCAGTCCAGGCTCTCCGCAACGATGGAGACGCCCTCCGCGACGTTGCTGACAAACCCGATTTCATCAGCCGTCACGCCCCACAGCCGCGCAACACCCGCTCTGGCGCGTTCAACTTGCGCTTCCTGCGCGGTACGGCCGGGCATGCCGTTGCTTTTGTCGATGGCGTAGCGCAGCAGCGCGTCGTCGTGACGCAGCAGGAATGCGGTTTCACCCCCGGCACAGACATGCGCGACTCCGGGCGGAATACGGAAATCGGCGGGATCGAACAGAGGACGGTCGCTCATGTCACCACCTGTCGTTGCTGAAAGCGATCCTCACGCCAGGCACCGGATTGCATCACCTCACGCAACGTCGCGGCGGCGTCCCAGACATCGGCATAGCGCAGGAACAGCGGCGCGAATCCGAAGCGCAGCACGTCGGGGGCGCGAAAATCGCCGATGACACTCCGTTCGATCAGGGCCTGCATGATTGCGTAACCATCTGGGTGCGCAATAGCCACCTGGCTGCCACGGCGCGCCGGATCGGTCGGGGTGAGCAGCCGGAAACCCAGATCGTCAACCAGCCGCATAAACGTCCCTGTCAATTGCAGCGACTTTGCCCGCAGCGCGTCCGCCGGCGCTTCCAACATCAGATCGACGCCGACCTCCAGCGCGGCGAGACTGAGGATTGGCGGCGTTCCCACCACGGCCCGCGCGATGCCCTGCGCCGGGTGATAATCATCGGCAAAAGCAAACGGTTCCGCATGGCCCAGCCAGCCTGTCAACGGTAGCCGCAGACCAGGCAACAGCCGGGCCGCGACCGACAGAAACGCTGGCGCACCGGGACCCCCATTCAGATATTTGTAGCCACAGCCAACAGCAAAATCCACGTCGTCCTCCGCCAGCGACAGCGGCACCGCACCCACCGAGTGCGACAGGTCCCACAACACCAATGCGCCCGCATCGTGCGCGCGATGCGTGATCGATGCCATGTTGTGCATTGCACCGCTGCGGTAGTTCACATGCGTCAGCAACAGCACCGCGACATCGTCGTTCAGGGCGGTGAGCGGATCGGCCTCGCGCCGGACGGAGCAGCCTGTCAGCTCGGCCAGGCCTTGCGCGATATAGAGATCGGTCGGGAAATTACCCGCCTCCGTCAAGATCACCCGCCGGCCCGGACGCAATGCCAAAGCGGCAGACAGCAGCTTGAACAGATTGACCGAGGTCGAATCCGCCACGACCGTGCAATCGGGTTCGGCACCGATCAGGCGGCCAATCTTTTCCCCGACGCGCGCGGCCAGATCGATCCACCCGTGGTCGTTCCACGACCGGATCAGCGACTGGCCCCATTCCCGTTGCACGACCGCGGCAACCCGTTCGGCGGTCGCACGCGGCAGAGGTCCCAGCGAATTGCCGTCCAGATAGATTACCCCATACGGCAGCACAAAGCGATTCCGGAACGGCGCCAACGGGTCGTTTCGGTCGCACTGAACGGCCTCGGCGCGGGTCATTCGTCGCGGTGGATCACGGAACCGGCCATCGTGCCGCCGTCGATTACCAAGGTGTGGCCGGTGGTGAAGCTGCCCGCCTTCGACGCCAGGAACACCGCGGCGCCCGCGATTTCATCGGGTTCGCCAATGCGCTGCAACGGATTGTCGCGCGTGGTCTTGCGGTAGCGCACCGGATCCTCCCACAGTGCGCGCGCGAAATCGGTGCGCACCAGGCCGGGCGCGATGGCATTGGCGCGCACATTCTTCGGTCCCCATTCGACGGCGATGTTGCGCACCAGCGCGAGATCGGCCGCCTTGGAAATCCCGTACAGCCCCAATGTCGCGGTGCCGCGAAGCCCGCCGATCGAGGAAATAATGATGAACGATCCGCCGCCTCGTGCGGCCAGATGCGGACAGACCATGTTGGAAAGCCAGAAGTTCGATCGGACATTGGCGCCCATCACCCGTTCATACACATCGTCCGACGCGCCCGCCGCCGGCCCCAGATAGGGGTTGACCGCCGCGTTGCTCACAACGATATCGATACCGCCGCATTGCGCGATGGTCTGGTCCACCAGCTTTTGCAACTCCTCCTTGCGCGCGATATGGCACGAAATGGCCACCGCCTTGCCGCCTTTGTCGCGGATGCCCTGCGCGACCGCCTCACAAACATCGGGTTTTCGGCTGGAAACCACCACGCTTGCCCCGTGCTCCGCCATGCGCTGGGCAATTGCAAGGCCGATCCCGCGGGTGGAGCCGGTGACGATGGCGACCTTTCCGGTCAGGTCGAACAAGGATGACATGGCGCTTTCCTCGATGCTTGCGGCGTTGTGACCTGCGAGTATGCTGGCCGCTTGGGGAACGTCAATCAGGCCAGGACCATGCAGAACAAGCGCACGACCGTCTATAGCCGGCAGGAACTCACGCGGCTGCTGCACCCGCAAAGCATCGCCGTCATCGGCGCGTCAGCCCGACCGGGATCGTTTGGGGAACGGGTGTTGCTGAATTTGCGGCATTACAGCGGCCGTTACTATGCGGTGAACGCGCGCTACCAGACGATCGGCGATTTGCCCTGCTATCCCAATGTCCGCGACCTGCCGGAAGTCGTGGACTGTGCCGTCATCACCGCGGCGCGCGAAGCGGTGGAGGAGATCGTACTGGACTGCGTCAAAGCGGGTGTGGGCGGGGTGATCATTTTCGCCTCGGGCTATGCCGAGACCGGCAAGGATGACCGTATCGCCCAGCAGCACCGCCTCGCCGCCATCGCGCGCGAGAGCGGGGTGCGGATCGTGGGGCCGAATTGCATCGGGGTGGTGAACGCGACACTTGATTCGCGGCTGACCTTCATGGATATCACGCCGATCCCGCAACCGACGCGCAACGCGATCGGCGTGATCAGCCAGTCCGGTGCGCTGGGGATGGCGCTGGCGCAGGGTGTGGTGCGCGGCCTGTCGGTTTCCCACGTGATGACGTCGGGCAACTCCTGCGATGTCGATATGGCGGATTTTGTGAATTACCTGGTGGACGATCCCACCTGCGCGTCGATCGCCTGCGTGTTCGAAGGCATGTCCACGCCCGAACGATTGCTGCTGGCGGCGGAAAACGCCTGGCGCGCCGACAAGCCGTTGATCATATTCAAAATGGCGACCGGTGAGCAGGGTGCGCAGGCGGCCATGTCGCACACGGGGTCTCTGGCCGGCTCGCACGCATCGTATCGGGCGGTGTTCAAACGCGCGGGTGCGGTGGTGGTGGACGATTTCGAGGCCTTGATGGAAACCGCTGCCTTCTTCGCCAAGGCGCCGCCACCGAAGGCCGCGGGGGTCGCGGTCGTTGCGGCCTCGGGTGGTGCGGCGATCATGGCGACCGACAGGGCGGAGCAGCATGGGGTGCCGATGCCGCAGCCGGCGGAGGCGACACGGCTGGTGCTGGAACAGCACATTCCCGAGTTCGGTTCGTCGCGCAATCCCTGCGACGTGACCGCGGCGGTGCTGGGCAATCCGGAATCGTTGGGCGCCTGTGCGACCGCTTTGCTGAGCGATCCGCAGTACGGCGCGCTGGTGTCGCCGATGACCTACGGCTATGCGCCCTCGGCGAAACGGCCTTTGGTTTACAATGAGATTGCCAAGCAATACGGCAAGATCGCCTGCGTTGCCTGGCAGACGGAATGGCAGGAAGGCCCTGGCGTCGTCGATTCCAACCAATGCGAGCGGGTGGCGTTGTTCCGCTCGATGAACGCGTGTTTCGCGGCCCTGGCGGCGTGGCAATGGCGGGGCGGCAAACGCGCCGCGGGCGAACAGATCGTGCCACCCACCGCACCAGCAACGATCGTCGCGGCCAAAGCGCTGCTGGGCGCGGCCAGCGGTGCTACTTTGACCGAACGCGAGGCGAAGGACGTGCTGGCGCTGTACGGCGTGCCGGTGGTCGGGGAACGGCTGACGCAGTCGTCGGAGGAAGCCGTCAATGCCGCCGCCAGCCTTGGCTACCCCGTGGTGTTGAAGGTGGAATCACCCGATTTGCCGCACAAGACCGAAGCCGGTGTGATCCGGTTGAACCTGCGCTCCGCCGACGAGGTGCGCGCCGGCTACGACGCCGTGATGGCCAATGCGCATCGCGTCGAACCACCGCCGCAGATCAACGGCGTGCTGGTGCAACCGATGGTGCCGCAGGGTGTCGAACTGGTGGTGGGCGCGCGCGTCGATCCCTTGTTCGGGCCGCTGATCGTTGTCGGATTGGGTGGCATTCTGGTGGAGGTGTTGAAGGACACCGCATTGTCTCCCGCCCCGGTCACGCCGTCCGAGGCGATGGAGTTGCTGCGCTCGCTGAAAGGCGTGAAGCTGCTGGAGGGGTTTCGTGGCATGGCTGCGGTGAATATGGACCGGCTGGCGGATGTTATCAGTCGGGTCTCGATCTTTGTCGCCGATCACCGCGACAGCATTGCCGAGCTCGACGTCAATCCGCTGATCTGTGCGGGGGACCGGATCACGGCTGTCGATGCGCTGATCATCCCAGCGCGTCCATGAAAGGCTGCGAGCCCATGCACGATCCTGTTGAAGCATCCCTTCAGGCATCGGTGAACAGAGCACTTTGGGGCGAAATTTCCGCGTCGATGCGGGAGGTCCAGTTCTTGCTCGAGCCCAGGCACATCCCGACCGCCAGCCCGGCGAGGCGGACATGGAGTCCATGGGGTCTATCGGCGCGGAGGTCGCGGCGGACTTTCCGGATTTCAATGTCGATGAGGAATGCCTCACGATGGACGCCATCCCGCCTCGCGCGGGCGGTTGGCATGTCGCCTATTCCCGTAAGGGTGCCAGCGTGGCTGTCTGACCACCGCCGTCGCTGGCTCTTCCGCCTTCGGCCAACTAACCTTCCCGGATGGCAAACCAAACCGCTCCGAGACAAATCGCCGTCGTCGGCGCCGGCATCGTCGGCGTCTGCTGCGCGCTGCACCTGCAACGCGACGGGCATGCGGTCAGCCTGATCGATCCGCGTCCGCCGGGGACGGCCACGTCGTTTGGCAATGCGGGTGGAATCGTCACGGGGGCTGTGGTGCCGAACAGCACGCCGGCCTTGTGGCGCGACCTGCCGCGGATGCTGTTTCATCCCGACAGCGTCGTGCGGATGCGGTGGTCGTATCTGCCCAACCTGACGCCGTGGCTGGCGCGTTTCCTGCTCGCCGGCCGCGATGCGCAGGTGCGGCAGATTGCCGCGTCGTTGCAGCCGCTGGTCTCGCGCGCCTACGACGCGCACCGGGACCTGATCGCGCTGTCCGGCGCGGACGGCATCGTGCGGCCGGTGGGCTGGTTGAAGGTCTATGCGACCGAGTCCGGCTTCGCGCACACCGCATACGACCGCGGCATCCTGGCGGAGAACAACGTCCGGTTCGATGTCCTGAACGCCGATGACATCCGGCAGTTGGAACCGGCCCTGGCGCGCGGGTTCGTCAAAGGCCTGCACCAGCCGGACAGCGGCTTCGTCTCGTCGCCGTTCCGGTTAACCGAGGCCTACACCAAACAATTCCAGCGGATGGGCGGAACCCCGGTGACCGAACGGGTGCGCGGGATCGAGCCCTCCAACGACGGCGTCACCCTGGATTGCGAGCTCGGCTACCGGCGTTTTGAAACCGTTGTGGTCGCCACGGGCGCCTGGTCGAAGGAACTCGCGCGCCAGATCGGCGACCGCGTGTTCCTGGACACCGAACGCGGCTACCACCTGAACCTCGAACCGGGCGAGTCCGGGGACCTCCGCCGCCCCGTGGTGTTCGCCGATCGCGGCGGGTTCGTTCTGGCACCGATGCAGGATGGCATCCGCCTGACCAGCGGGGTGGAGCTGGCGGGTCTGGACGCGCCGCCCGACTTCGCCCGCATCCGCCGGCTGTTGCCGGTGGCGCGTTCGGTGCTGCCGGGGCTGTCGGACCGGGTGACACGGCAATGGATGGGCTATCGGCCTTCCACGCCGGACTCGCTGCCGGTCATCGGGGTGTCGCCGCGGTCACCACGGGTGCTCTACGCGTTCGGGCATCAGCATCTGGGGCTGACCTTGAGCGCGATCACCGGGCGGCAGATTGCGGCCCTGGTGGGCGGGCGGGCGCCGGACTTCGATCTGGCGGCGTACCGGGTGGACCGGTTCTGACCGGCTCACCCCACCGTGGCGCGCCGCAGCGCCGGAATCACCGAAGTCCCGAACAGCGCCCAGGCATCCGCCAGTTCCGACCGTTCCACCGACCGGTCAAAAATCGCCAGAAAGTGCCCGGCCCCACAGGCCTGGCATTGCGCGATCACGTCGTCGGCGACCCGGTCCGGCGATCCCTGCACGAACTCCTCCGAGCCAATCGAAAACGCATGCGAAACGGGCGTGTCGAACACTTCGCGCCCCGGCGCCGACACCCGCGGATCGACCAGGATGAAGGATCGGAACTGCGCCTCCCGCGCCTGTCCGGCGGTTCGGGCAGCCGCGTCGTCCACACTGATCGTCACCTGCCGGCGCAGCGCCAGTTGTTCGGGACCGGACGGCGTGCCGACCCGGACCGCTTCCGCCCGATAGGCGTCGAAGATCGACTTCACCCGGTCCAGCGGATGAAAGCCGGTGCAGATTTTCGCCCCGCGACGGGCGGCCTTGCGGGCAGACTCCTCACTGATCACGGTCACCCAGCGCGGTGGCGACGGCCGCTGCACCGGCCGCGGCACCAGGCGCAGATCGTCGAAATGCCAGTAGATGCCGTGATGGGAAAAGACCGGCTCGGCCATCGCCGCATCGATGATCGCCATCGCCTCATCGTTGCGTTCACGGGCTTCGGCGACGCTGAGGCCGACATGCGCCATTTCCTGCGGAATGCCGGCCGAGGTGCCGATCTCCAGCCGCCCCCCGGTCATGTGATCCAGCATCCCGATCTCCTCGACGATGCGCCAGGGCTGGTGGTAGGGCACGACCATCCCCATCACCCCCAGGCGCAGGGTCCGGGTCCGCGGTGCGAGATGGGCGATCAGCAGGTTGGGCGACGGGCTGTAGGCCGGACCGAAATGATGCTCGCTGAAGAAGATGCCCTCATAGCCCAGCGGTTCGGCGCGCGGCCACAGATCGAGGTAGAAGGCGAAATGATCGGCCGACCGGATTGGGTCGTCGATCGCGCCGGGGTCGCGCGGGGCGGGGAAGAATTCGAAGATCCAGGGCTTGATCACGGCACGTCTCCCTCAGGTCGTTGGCGCGACCTTCCACAATTCCGACGCCGGCAACAAGGGCGGTTGAGATAGATCAACCGGCTGGCCGCCAGCGTCGCTATACTTGGTTTATGTGTCTTGGCATTCCCATGGAGGTGATCGCGATCGACGGCACCCTGGCGCGCTGCCGCGCCAAGGGGATCGAGCGCGATGTCAGCCTGTTCCTGCTGGAGGACCAGGCGGTGGCGCCCGGCGATTTCGTGCTGGTCCATGTCGGCTACGCGATCCAGACGATGACCCGGCAACAGGCCCGATCGGCGTGGGAATTGCTGGATCAGATGCTGGCGGCCGAAGACGATGCATGAACTCTCGATCTGCCGGGGCCTGCTGCGGCAGGTGCAAGCCATCGCCGGACGCGCGCCGGTGCACCGCGTGACCCTCCGGGTCGGCCCGCTGTCCGGCGTGGACCCTGGCCTGCTCGGTCGCGCCTGGGAGGTTGCCGCGCCCGGTTCGGCGTTGGTCATCGAGGCGCCACCGCTGCGGGTGCGCTGCCGAGCGTGCGGGGCGGAAACCGCGGCCACGATGGACCGCCTGACCTGCGGCGCCTGTGGCGACTGGCACACGGATTTGCTCAGCGGCGACGAATTGCTGCTGGTCGCGGTCGAACTGGAGGAACCCGCCCATGTGTGACGCCTGCGGCTGCGCCATAACGGGGACGGTCACGATCGATGCCCGTCCGGTTGCGGCGTCTCACACCGATCACGCGGTGCTGACCCGGCTGCTGGCCGACAACGACGCGACGGCGGCGCACAATCGGGCGCATCTGGACGATCACCGCGTGCTGGCGATCAACCTGATGTCCGCGCCCGGCTCCGGCAAGACGGCGCTGCTGGAGGCGACGATCGACCTGCTGGGCGGCGAATTCCGCATCGGTGTCATCGAGGGCGACCTGGAAACCGAAAACGACGCTGTGCGGATTCGCGCCAAGGGCGTGCCGGCGGTGCAGATCACCACGGGGACTGCCTGCCACCTGGACGCCCATATGGTGCATGAGGCGCTGCACGAACTCGATCTGGACGCGCTTGACATCCTGTTCATCGAGAACGTCGGCAACCTGGTGTGTCCCGCCGCCTTCGCGCTGGGCCAGCACCGCAACGTGACCCTGCTGTCGGTGACGGAAGGCGACGACAAACCGGCGAAATATCCGGTGATCTTTCGCGCCTCCGACCTCGTGCTGATCAGCAAGGCCGATCTGGCGCCCTTCATCGATGATTTTGATCCCACCAGAGCCGAGGCGGCCTTGCGGCAGATTGCCTGCCCCGCGGCGCTGATGACCCTGTCGGCGAAACGGAAGACCGGGCTTACTCCCTGGCTCGACTGGATTCGCAACGAAGCCGCTGCCCGATGACATCAGCTCTGGACTGGCTGGCGCGGATCCGATCCCTGGATTTGCCGGACCGGTTCCGGATCATGAATGTGTGCGGGGGTCACGAGCGCAGCATCACCATGGCCGGGCTGCGGCGCGCGCTGCCGCCACAGATCGAGCTGATCCCCGGTCCCGGCTGCCCGGTCTGCGTCTGCCCCGAGGAAGCCATCCACCACGCCATCCAGCTTGCGCTGACGGAGCCGGTGACCCTGGTGACCTTCGGCGACATGCTGCGGGTGCCGGTCAACGTGCCGAAGGGCGAAATCCGCACCCTGGAGCAGGCGCGCGCCGCGGGGGCCGATGTGCGCCCGGTTGCCTCGCCGCTGGAGGCGGTGCGCATCGCCGTCGCCGATCCCGAACGCGCGGTGGTGTTCTTCGCCGCCGGATTTGAAACCACCGCCGCGCCGGTGGCCGCGATGCTGGCGGAGTTCCAGCCGCCGAACCTGTCTCTGCTGCTGGCGACCCGGCTGACCTGGCCGGCGGTGGAAATGCTGTTGCAGTCGGGCGAGGCCGGGTTCGACGCGCTGATCGCGCCCGGCCATGTCGCGACGGTCGCGGGACCGGAGGAATGGGCGGCGGTGCCGGCGCGATACGGGACGCCGGCGGCAATTGCCGGGTTCCAGCCGGACAGTCTGCTGGCGGCGATCTGGTCGGTGCTGCGCCAGCATCAGGCGGGCCGGCCGTTCCTGGACAATTGCTACCCCGAGGCGGTGCGTCCCGGCGGCAACCCGACCGCCCAAGCTCGGATGCGGACGGTCATGCAGGTCGCCGATGCGGTCTGGCGCGGGATTGGGGTGATTCCGGCCTCGGGACTGGTGCTGTCGGAGGCGTATCGCCGGTTCGATGCGGCGGAACGGTTCCCCCTGGCGGAGGCGACGGCGCGCAAACGCGCGGGGCAAATGCCGCCAGGCTGTGGCTGCGCGTCGGTGGTGCTGGGACGACTGTATCCCGACCAGTGTGCGTTGTACGGGCGGGCGTGCACGCCGCGGACACCGGTTGGGCCGTGCATGGTCTCCGATGAGGGCGCCTGCCGCATCTGGTGGGCCGGCGGCACCCGATCCGCTCGGGTCGCGGAGGTGGTGTGACCGGGGGGAACGGCGGCGCCGTCACGCACCGCCTGACGGTCAGCGGCCGGGTCCAGGGGGTTGGTTTTCGTCCGTTCATCTATCGCCTGGCCCAGCGCGAAGGCGTGAGCGGCTGGGTGCGCAACCTCGCCGGTCAGGTGGACATCCTGGCGCAGGGCGACCCACCGGCGCTGCACCGTTTTGCGGCCGCGCTGATCCGCGAGGCACCGCCGGCCGCACGCCCTTTGTTGACTGCCGCCGCCGAGGTGACGTCGCGGCCGCTGTGCGGCTTCACGATCCTGCCGAGCGAGGCCGGATCGCCGCGGCAGGTGCATGTGCCGCCCGATCTGTTCACCTGCGACGACTGCCTGCGCGAGATGTCCGACCCGAACGACCGCCGGTTCGGCTACCCCTTCATCAACTGCACGCAATGCGGGCCGCGCTACACCGTGATCACGGCGCTGCCGTACGACCGGGCGAACACGACCCTGGCGGGCTTCCCGCTTTGCCCCGAGTGTTCGGCCGCGTATGGCGATCCGGCGGACCGGCGCTTTCATGCCGAACCGGTTGCTTGCCCGGTTTGCGGGCCGCGGTTGCGGTACGCGGGCTCGGCGGATCCGCTCGATGCCGCGATCGCGGCGTTGCACAATGGCGGTGTCATCGCGATCAAGGGCGTCGGCGGTTACCATCTGGTTTGTGACGCCGGCAACCCCACCGCGGTTGCCGCGCTGCGGGCCCGAAAACACCGGCCGCACAAGCCGCTGGCGCTGGTGCTGCCGCAAGACGATGGGCTGGCCACCCTGCGTGCGCTGACCTGCCCGACGGCGGACGAAATTGCCCTGCTGACCAGCCCGATGCGGCCGATCGTCCTGGTCCGCAAACGACAGGCGGACGCGGTGCTGGCGCCCGGGGTCAACGAGCTGGGGGTGATGCTGCCCTATAGCCCGCTGCACCATCTGCTGCTGCGCCGTTTCGGCGGAGCGCTGGTCGCGACATCGGGTAACGTGTCCGGCGAACCGGTGCTGACCGATGACCCGGACGCCGAGGCGCGCCTGGGCGGGATCGCCGACGGGTTCCTGCACCACAACCGCCCGATCGCCCGCCCCGCCGACGATCCGGTCTATCGCGTGATCGCCGGGCGGCCTCGCCCGATCCGTCTCGGACGCGGCAACGCGCCACTGGAAATCGAGCTGCCGGTTGCACTGCCGCATCCGATCCTGGCGCTGGGCGGGCAGATGAAGGCCACGATCGCGTTGGGCTGGGGCCGGCGCGCGGTGGTCTCGCCGCATCTGGGCGATCTGGAATCGCCCCGGGCCCTGGGCTTGCTGCGCCAGGTCGCGACAGACCTGCAAGCACTGTACGGCGTCCAGGCGGAGGCCCTGTGCTGCGACAATCACCCCAATTACGCCAGTACCCGCCGGGCTCGTGGCTGGGGGTTGCCGGTGCGGCCGGTGTTCCACCACGCGGCCCACGCCTCGGCTTTGGCGGCGGAGTATCCGAGGACGGGCGACTGGATCGTCTTCACCTGGGACGGCGCCGGCCTCGGCTCCGACGGTTCGGTCTGGGGGGGCGAGGCGCTGGTCGGCACGCCCGGACACTGGCAGCGGCGCGCCAGTTTCCGATCGTTCCCGTTGCTGGGCGGGGACAAGGCCGCGCGCCAGCCTTGGCGGAGCGCTCTGGCACTGGCGTGGGAAAGCGGTTCGGCGTGGTCACCGGGCGCTCAGAATACCGACCTGCTGCACCAGGCCTGGCAGCGCGGGGTCAACTGCCCGCCGACCAGTTCGGTGGGCCGGCTGTTCGATGCCGCCGCTTCGATGCTGGGTCTGGCGGATACGATCAGTTTTGAGGGCCAGGCCGCGATGTATCTCGAAGCCGTGGCGGCTGCGGCGGCGCAACCTGTCCCGCTGCCGTTGACCCGGGATGCGACCGGGCTCTGGCGCACCGATTGGGCACCGTTGCTGCCGGTTCTGCGCGACCGGCGCCTGGCGGCCGCCGAGCGGGCGGGATGCTTTCACACGAGCCTGGCCGCCGCCTTGGTCGCCCAGGCGGAAACCCTGCGCGCCGAAACCGGCATCACCCGCATCGGCCTGACCGGCGGCGTCTTCCAGAACCGGCTGCTGACCGAAGCGGTTTTCGCCCTCGCCGGACAAGCCGGTTTCGCCGTCTTCCTGCCGGACGCATTGCCCTGCAACGACGCCGGACTAAGCTTCGGCCAACTGATCGAGGCCGCCGCATGTCCCTGACCGACGACCGCTTCATCACCCTGGCGCACGGCAACGGCGGCCGCTTCATGCGCGCCCTGATCGAGGAGCTGTTCGCCCGCCATCTGGCCAACCCCGACCTCGACACCGAGGCCGACGCCGCGTGCCTGTCTCTGCCGCCGGGTGACGTGCTGATGACCACCGACGGTTTCACCGTGCAGCCGCTGGAATTTCCCGGCGGCGATATCGGGTCGCTGGCGGTGCATGGGACCGTCAACGACCTGGCGGTCTCCGGGGCGGAGCCGGTGTATCTGGGCCTGGACGCCTTCATCGAGGAGGGGTTCGAGATCGCCTGCCTCGATCGGCTGGTGGCGTCCATGGCGCGCGCCGCGGCGGCGGTGGGGGTGCGGGTCGTGTGCGGCGACGTGAAGGTGCTGCCGCGGGGTGAGGCCGGCGGGATCTACTTCGCCACGACCGGCATCGGGGTCCGTCCGGCGGGTGTGCGGCTGGGTGTGCGGCGAGTGCAAGCGGGCGATGCGGTGCTGGTCAGCGGACCGGTTGGTGACCACGGCACCGCGGTGCTGCTGGCGCGCGAGCAGTTCGGGCTGCGCGGCGACCTGCAATCGGACAGCGCCAGCGTGCTGCCTCTGACCCGGGCGCTGCTGGACATGCCGGGGCTGCGGTTCATGCGCGATCCGACCAGGGGCGGGCTGGCCACGGTGGCGCACGAGATCATTCGGGCGAGCGGGCTGCGGATGCGGCTGCGGGAGACCGACGTGCCGGTGCGGGAGCCGGTGCGCGGGGTGTGCGAGATGCTGGGTTATGATCCGCTGTTTCTTGCCTGCGAGGGGCGGGTGGTCGCGGTTGTCGCGGCGGCGGATGCGGCGGCGGCGCTGGCGGCGTGGCGTGGGCTGCCCGATGGGGCCGGAGCGGCGGTGATCGGGCGGCTGGAAGCGGGCGAGCCGGGGTTGGTGCTGGAGACGGCGCTAGGGGGTGAACGGCTGATCGAGGAACTGGAGGACGATCCGTTGCCTCGGATTTGCTGAGCGGCAGTGGGTGGTTGCGTGGGGCTGGATTGCCTGGCGTTGCGTAACAGGGGCAAAACCCTGGGCATGTGCCTGTTTCAGGCCGGCTGGCCGCGGCAACGGACGCGCTCCGGCAGTGGCGGAAGGAGGACGTTGAGCCGGGTCGGTATGGCCGGCCCGCGGCAGGTCGAGGACGTTGAGCCGGCTCTTGGTTGAGCGGGGGCCGAACCAGGTGAAAGGCCGGTTGCCGATCGGCGTGCAGAAGCCGTTCTTGGCTTTATGTCGTGCACCGGTGTCATCAACTGATATCCAGGGCGATGTTTGCAGGCCGGCGCGCAGCACGTCGCGGTTTTCGGTCAGCCGCCGCTGGATCTCGCGCCTGGAGATCGCCACGCCGACCGATTGCAGCAGCGCTGTCAATCGCGGTAG
>Ga0302279_10004270_pt1 | contig 17040 bp, 14 predicted proteins | sample III_Bog_N3_3_FD_194541 | JGI IMG/M metagenome (GOLD analysis project Ga0302279, IMG submission 194541) | Peat permafrost microbial communities from Stordalen Mire near Abisko, Sweden - III_Bog_N3_3 | ecosystem: Environmental > Terrestrial > Soil > Wetlands > Peat | place: Sweden: Abisko...
TTGCTTGACTCAGTTGCCGGACAAGCGCGCTCGGAGATCGCGCTCCACCCTCAAACCCTATTCCGAAAGCTTTGAAAGAACGCAAGAAACGAGCGACGATCGGCAATTAGTGGATACAGTCCCCGCCTGTGATCCGCTAGAATCGCGTGCTACCCCTGTCCCAAAAAACGAAGAAAATGAATCTCCCCCCCACTGATACATCCCCCGGATTGGCGGCGGCCCTGCGGCCGCAGGCCGGCCGCCCGGTCTGGCTGCAGGTCGGCGCCCTCCTCGACGGGAGCGGGCCGGCGGTGCGGCGGGACTGCCACCTGGTCTACGATGCGGACGGGATCCTTTATGTCGGCGAGGCGCCGCCCCCGGCCGATGCCGTGCCGGCGGGCCGGACGGCGCCCGACCGCGTCCTCCCCGGCCACACCCTCCTGCCCGGGCTGATCGAGGCGCACGCCCACCTCTTCCTCGAGGGCGGCGAGGAAAATCCCGACAACCGGGCCGCCTACCTGAAGCTTCCCGCCGAGGAACTCCTGGCCCGGGCCGCACCGCGGCTCTCCCGATTGCTCGCCGTCGGCGTCGTCGGCATGCGCGACGCGGGGGACAAGAACGGGGTGGGCCTTGCCCTCCAGAAGCTCTACCGGGAGTCGGCCCGGGGCGGGATGGCCTACGTCGACAGCCCCGGCGCGGCGCTCCACCACCAGGGCCGCTACGGCTCCTTCATGGGGCGCGCGATCGAGGAGCAGGGCTCGATCGAGGCAGCCGTGGCCGAGCGCGTCGCGGCGGGCGCGCACCGGATCAAGCTGATCGCCACGGGCATCATCAACTTTGAAAAGGGCGCGGTCACCGCCCCGCCGCAGATGCCCGCCGAGGAGCTCACCGCCGCGGTCCAGGCGGCGGCGAAGTGGGGCCGCCAGACCTTCGCGCACTGCTCGGGAAACAACGGCGTGGCCAACTGCATCGCCGCCCGGGTGGACTCGATCGAGCACGGCTTCTTCGTCGACGAGGCGCAGCTTGCGCAAATGCGCGACCGGGACATCGCCTGGGTCCCCACGTTCTCGCCGGTCCAGTTCCAGGTTGATGCCGCGGCAATGATGGGGTGGAGCGACGCGGTCCGCGCCGGCCTCCAGCGGATCCTCGACGGGCACGCCGCCAGCCTCGTCCGGGCGGCGGCGATGGGCGTTCGGATTGTCGCGGGCAGCGACGCGGGATCGCACGGGGTTCCCCACGGGCACGGCTTCCTGCGCGAGCTCGAGCTCATGGAGCAGGCCGGGCTGTCGGCCGGCCAGATCCTGCGCGCGGCGACCGGCGCCGGTGGCGAGCGGCTGGGCTACGCGGAGGAGTTCGGGCTCCTGCGCCGCGGCGCGAAGCCGCGCTTCATTCTCACCGACGCCCCGGTCCTCACGAGCGTGAAGAACCTGCGCAAGCCGCTATTGGTCGCCTTCGACGGAGCCGTCATCGAGGGCGGCGACGACGCAAAGCGGCCGGGAATGTAGGACGATTTGTGATACGGAGATGGCCTGGTCCGATGTGATCGGAACCCCGGCTGCATCGATCCGGATGCCCGTTGCGCTAACTGGCCATCCGCTGCCAGCCGCGGCCGCCGGCTGAGAGGGGCGGCAGGCCGAGGATCTCGCGCCCCGTGTCCACGTAGTAGCGATAGTTCGCGAGCGGGGTCCCGTCCGGAATCCGGTGATCCAGGCCGAAGACGCACCCGCCGGCGCGCATCAGGGGCTGCATCTTGTACTCGAGTTCCGCGCGGATCGCCGCGCGGTCGGCCCGCAGGACGTGCTTGTCGATCCCACCCAGCATCGCCAGCCGGCCGCCGTACTGCCGGCGAACGGAGACCATGTCCATGCCGGCGGCCGGCTCCATGGGATAGATGCAGTTCAGCCCGCAGTCCAGGAGCGCGGGCAGGACGGGGTTGATGTTGCCGTCGGTGTCCTGCTGGAAAATCCGGGCTCCCCGGGAGGAGGCCAGGTCCCAGATCCGCCGGTAATAGGGGCGAAAGTGCTCGGCGATCTGCACGGGCCCGACGAGGGGCCCGGACTTGCCCGCAAAATCCTCGTGCACGGAGAGCTGGTCGATCGTCAGGACCCCGCCCACGCGCTCCAGGACGCGCGCGGTCGTGTCGGAAATCGTCGCCAGGATGTCCGCCATCAACTCGGGCTGCTCGTAGTACGCGAGGCAGGCGACCTCCTCCCCCATGAGCTCGCGCGGGATGTCGAAGGCCCCCGGCATGTGCGCGACGACCAGGGCCCCCGCCTCGCGGGACCGTCGCGCGGCCGCGACGTCGTCCCAGTTGATCCGGCTCTCGGCAAAGGTGAAGAAGGGCTTCACCCGCAGCCAGTCGTCCATCGTCTGGACGGGAAAATCCATCGGGAGCGGGATGGTCGCCGTCTTCTTGAGAAGCCGCATCGTCCTGCCGAGAAAGTCGCGCTGCACGAGCTCCTCGGCGTTGTCCGAGAGGGTCACCGACGCCGGGCCGACCGGGTGCGTGACGCCCCCGCAGAAGACGATCGGCACGTAGTCCCAGTCAAATCCGGTCATGGCGATCTCATCCTCGGTGGCGCCCTGGGCCCGCCACTCCTCCGGCAGGCCCACGAGCGGGCCGAAGAGCTCGGCAAACATCGGCCGCGGGGCGGGGCCGCCCGTCATCAGGTTGAGGTAGTCCTCACGGTGGAAGCGCATCGTCGATTGGGGTCAGCGGCCGCGGTTTTCCTGCAGGTAGTCCCGGTATTGCATGAGGATCGGCTCGGGAATGTTCGCCGGGAGATGGTTTCCCGTGGCGAGGATCACGCCCCTGCACGCCCTTGCCAGCCCGAGCGACCGGTCGATGCTGGCGCGGACCTGGTCCCAGGTGCCGAAGGTCAGGTCGCGGCAGTCCACGGCGCTGCCCACCAGGGCGGTGGTCCCGCCGAATCGGGCGGTCATCTCGGCGAAGTCCATGACCGGCTCGAAGATCAGCCCGTCGGCCCCGGCGGCGACAATGTCGTCGGCAAACTCGCGGAAGTCCCCGTCGGAGCAGAAGAGGACCTTCTTGCCGGCGGCGCGGAGCGGCTTCCAGAGCTCCGCGTAGCGCGGGATGATCGAGGAACGGTAGATCTCCGGCCGCATGAACGCCCCGGCGGTCCAGACGAAGTCGTCGTGCTGGATGACCGCCTCGACGCTCGTCCGGGCCCACGCGTCCATGTGGAACTTCGTCCGCCGGAAGAACCCGTCCCATACCCGGTCCATCCGCACCGGGTCGGCGGCGGCCTCCAGGAGCATGTCCCAGCCGAAGGCCTGGATCGCACCGGACACGATCGTCTTGTAGTAGCCGCCCGTGCAGAGCTGCTCCGGGAAGTCGGCCCGCTTCCGGGCGATCCACGACTCATAGGCGGCCACCTGCTCGTCGGCGGTCGGGAGCCCGTATTCGGCGACCGCATCGAAGGCCCAGACGTCCTCCGGGGTGGCGAAGGGGCCCTCCGCGCCCAGGTGCAGGTCGCTGCCGTCGGAGGCGTAGGAGGCGTGTCCCATGTCCGTGCAGCGGCCCAGGCGCGCCCAGTCCCCGCGCAGCCCGTCCTCGACCGTCCACAGGAAGTCCAGGTCCCATTGCCGGTAGAGCTCCCGGGGCGAGGCCGCCCGGTCGGGCCCGGGCCCGGTCCCGCCGCCCTCCTTCAACTGGTGGTACTCCAGGCTGTACTCCGTGCGGGCGAAGCGGTCGGTCGGCCTCAGCGAAATCGTGTCCAGGGCGAGTTGGCGGCTCATGGGTGGGAGCGCCCTAGAACGCCTCGCCGCGGAGCAGTTGCCGCTTGCGGCTCATGTAGTGGTCAAAATTGGCCAGGGAGACGTCGGGGGGGACCAGGTGGTCGACGGTCGGGATGAATCCGCCCTCGGCGATGAGCGGCTGGAAGGTCCGGAGGTGGGCGTCGATCGCGGCCGGGTCCTTCGCCAGCTCGCGCTTGTCCACCGCGCCCCAGAGCCGCAGGTCGCGCCCGAACTTGCGCCGGATCGCCACCGGGTCCATGTCGGAGGCCCGCTCGAGCGGCCAGATGCCGTCGACGCCGGCCTCCAGGAAGGGCGGGATCACCAGCTCGCAGTTCCCGTCCGTGTCGATGACAACCCAGCGCACCCCGGAGGACTTGAACCACGCCACCAGGCGCTTGAGCTCCGGCAGGATGAACTCCCGGTAGGTGTCGGGGCTGAGGAGCGGCCCGTTCTTCATGCTCAGGTCCTCGTTGATGAAGACGTAGTCGGGCCGGGCGCCGCTCTCCAGGATCGGCCGGCAGACCTCGATCGTGAAGTCGGTGATGAACTCCATCATCTCGTGCATCATTTCCGGCTCGTCGTACCAGGCGTAGCTGAGGTTCTCCGTGCCCATCCACTCGCGCGCCCGCCAGTAGTACCCCAGGACGCTGCAGTTTGGGCCCAGGACGAGCGGGTGCTCGCGCAGCTTCCATCCGGGCACGAGGAATTCCCGCCAGTACGCGGCGTGGCGGCTGGGGGTGGACGGGCGGAAGCGCCGCTTCACGTCCGCGAAGTCCTCCCGGGTCGTCACCGGGTAGCTGAGGAATTCGTCCATGCTCGCGCGCATGCCGTCCACGGTGCCGGTGATCAGCGACTTCGAGACCACCCCGTTGCGCCCCTGGATGATCTCCGTCTCGCCCTCGCGGCGCAGCACCTTCACCTCGTAGGGCGGGATCATGTCCGTGCGCAGCGGGATGTACTCCCGGGGGTCCAGGTCCCAGTGGGGGGCGCCCGTGAACCAGTCCCAGTGGAAGTCGTCGACGGGCATTCCCTCCTCGCGCCAGCGGTGGCGGGTTTGCGCCCAGATGCCGACCTCGTGGTTGGGCACGCGGTCGACGGGCTGGTAGTTCATGCAGGCGTGGAATCGTTCGAGTGGTGTCATGGAAGTGGGCGGATCAGTAGACGCAGCGCCTCGCCTCGTCGGCGAAGGCGTGGAGCAGGTCGGGCCGGGCGTCGAAGAAGTGGTCCGAGGGGCAGAGGATGTAGCCGCCGCCCCGGCCGGCGGCCTCGAAGCAGCGGCGCACCTCGGCGCGCGTCTCCTCGGGGGTGGAGGTCGTGAAGTAGCGGTTCTGGTCGAAGCCGCCGATCATGCAGACCCGCTCGCCGATCCGGCGCTTGGCCGCCGCCAGGTCCACGTCCCCGCCCATCGCCGGCGGCGTGAAGGTTTCCAGGGCGTCGGAGCCCAGGTCGGCCAGCCGCTCAAGGATGGGCATCATCCCCCCGCAGGTGTGGTAGACGACCCTTTGCCCGGCCGCCCGGGCGGCGGCTATGACCACCCGGTCGTAGGGGGCCACGAACGCGTCGAACAGCGCCGGGGAGATCACGGTCGAGGAGGCGTCGCCGCCCCCGTGCTCGATCAGGTCGAAGCGGGCGCCCCGCATCGAGGTGGCGAAGCGCGCCTTGCGGTCGCGCAGGATCCCGAGGAAGCGGTGGACCCAGGCCGGGTCGTCGTAGGTCGCCAGGATCAGCTCCTCCACGCCGTAGAGCACGCAGGCGTCCTGCCAGCAGCCCGGCTGGCCGTACAGGTCGAAGCAGTTGATGCAGCTTCGGATCAGCGCCCGCTCGCCGTAGGCGTCCGCCCAGCGGTTCACCTCGTCGCAGTCGCAGAGCGGCTGCGGGGCGAATTCGGCGATCAGCTCGATGTCGGACTTCTCCTTGACCAGCCGCTCGGAAACCCAGGAGGTGTGCTCGTTGGACTGGAGCACCAGGGTCAGGTCCCCCCGCGGGGTTGCGATCCGGTAGCGGATGGTGGCGTACTCCTGGCCGGGCACATCCTCCTGCGTTATCCGCCAGGAGGGGGAGCAGATCCGCCTCACCTCGAGGAAGGCCGGCGTGAAGGCCTCGTCGAACCAGGCGCCCTGGGAGGGATCGGGCCTGTGGGCCTGGAGCCAGAAGATCGGGTCCAGGCCGAATTTTGCAAAGAAGTCGTCGTTGGTCGCGCCGGGAAGCCGGTTTCTCAGGTAGGACGGCATCACGTGGTGCGTGGTCACCGGCAGGCGGTCGGTGGGCCGGCGCTCAATGGCGGCGACCAGCCTTTCCTTGGGGGTCATGGGATTCATGGAATTGAAGCGGGCAGCAGCCGGAGGAATACTTCAGGCGGGGGCAGCGTTGCGGGATTGATCACCGGCGGGCGGCCGCGCATACGGTAGGGATGACCTCGATCGAACGCGTCCGGCGCGTCATCCGCGGCGAGCCCGTGGACCACCTGGCGGCGCAGCCCATGGGCATGATGTTCTCGGCGAGGCACGCCGGCATCCCCTTCATCGACTACACGAAGGACGGCCGGAAGATGGCCGACGCCCAGCTGAAGTTCGCCGCCGACTTCGGCGTGGACTGCCTGCTGACCTGCTCGGACCCCGCCCGGGAGGTGATCGACATCGCCGGCGACGCGAGCGTCGACTGGTTCACCGACCAGGGGCCGGTCATCAACGAGGAGAGGGCGGCGCTCACCGACAAGCTCCTCCTTCGCACCTTCCGCGTGCCCGATCCCCTCGGCGGGGGCCGGATGCACGACCGCGTGAAGTCGATAGCGCTCATGCGCGCCGCGGCGGGCCCGGGCATGTCCATCGTCGGCTGGATCGAGGGCCCGCTCGCGCTCGCCGCCGAGCTGCGGGGCGTGAACACGATCATGCTCGATTTCGTCGACGATCCGGAATTTGCCCACGACCTGCTCGCCTTCTGCGCGGACGTGGCCATCGCCTACGCGCCGGCCCAGATCGCGGCCGGCGCCGACACCATGGGAATGAGCGACGCCGCCGCGAGCCTGATCGGCCCGCAGCTCTACGCGGAGTTCGTCTGGCCCCAGCAGAAGCGCGTCCTGGACACCCTCCGGCAGGGGCACCCCGACGTGCTGCGCCGGCTGCACATGTGCGGCCGCACGGATTCGCTCATGGAGCGGATGCGGGACCTGCCCGTCGACATCTACGAGATCGACTTCCCGGCGGACCTGGCGCTCGCCCGCGAGCGGCTCGGCCCCGGGCGCGTCATCGCCGGCAACGTCTCCACGATCACCGACTTGATGCAGGGGACCCCCGAGGAGGTGTACGCGGCCTGCGAGCGCTGCCACGCCACCTGCGGGCGCTACCACATCGTCAGCGCCGGCTGCGAGCTGTCGCCGCTGACTCCGCCCGAGAACCTGCGGGCCATGATGGCCTATGCGCGGGACCACGGCTCCGTGGCGGGTGGCTGAGGGGCGGCGGTTCATCGGGACTTAGCCGGACTGGACGAGCTCCATCGCCATTTCCGCCCATTCCCACAGCCGCCGCGGCTGGCCGGCCACCGTGGAGATGTCCTTCAGGACGATCTCGACGTGGCCCTCGCGGGTGCAGTCGAGCATGTGGCGCAGCTCGTCGCGGGCCTTGCCGGGATTCCACGTGTCGGTGGCGAAGACCGCCGGGTTGGGCTTGTAGCTGAAGACGTAGTCGCCGCCCACCGCGGCGGCGCCGCGCGCGACGTTGATCCGGTAGTTCATCGACACCTTCCGCAGGTTCGGGATCCGCCGGAGGATCTCCATCTTCGTGTCGAGAACCTCGCAGCAGCCGTAGTAGACCAGGCCCCAGCGCGCCAGCCAGGGAAGGTCGTGGCGCAGGGCGAATTCCCAGTGCATGTCCGGCGACACCTCCGTGAATATCTGCGCGTTGGAGCAGCCCCAGAGGTGCTCCGGCCGCGGATGGGCCGGGTCGAAGCCCGGCTTGGGCAGCGCGGTCGTGTAGCCGTAGGCCCCCGATCCGATCCGGCAGTTGTTGTTGTTCACCGCCAGGAGGTTCAGCGCGACCATCTGGTCGAGCTCCCTCATGTAGCAGTCAACCAGCCGGTCGACGGCCGCGTGCACGAGCTCGGGCTGCTCGATCAGGTCGGTGAGCGCCTCCTGGATGCCGTACCAGCGCACCAGGTTGTCCCAGGGGGTGAACCAGTAGTTGTCTCGGCCCTGCTCGCGGACCGGGATGATGTCGCCGAAGGCCGCGCGCATCGCGGCCAGGCGGGCCGCGGTGTCCGCGCGGTTCACGCCGACGACCGGTACCTTTATCTTGTCCAGGTCGGCCTCGGTCGTGATCTGCGGGTCGAAGTGCTGGGAGATGATGCCCCCGTCGGTGATGTTAAGCTGGTCGCCGATCCGCTCCATCCCAAAGCTGCTGCTCCACCAGGTGATGGGGCAGGGGACGAAGTCGCTGACGATGATGTCCACGGGCATGTGCCGCCATAGGTAGACCTGCCGGCGCAGCTCCGTCTCGACCTTCCGCGCCCAGGGCGCGGCGCAGCGCAGCTTCAGCTCGTCCTCGCCGCCGAACTCGTGCCAGGGCACCTCCGTGATCCAGACCATCGGCCGCTCGGAGCGAAGGTCGTTGAGGCGGGTCCACAGGCGCGCCTTCTCGCGATGCACCGGCAGTGCGGCGATCGCGGCGACCTGCTCGGCGAGCGGCCGGAGGACGTCGCGGTCGGCGGCGAGGGTTTCATAAGTGGCTGGGGTTTCCGGTGCGGTGGTCATGGAAGCATGAGCTGGTCGATGTAGGCGTCCTCAAATCCGGGCTGGAGGTTGAGCTCGACGGATTCCATGGACGCCGCGGCGGCGTTCATTTCCCCGAGCAGGCTCTGGTCGTTGAGCGCGAGGAAGGCGCCGCCCAGGGAGGTGTTGCCCACGACCTTGATCTGCGCGGGCGAGAACCCCGGGAGCAGCCCGCATCCGATCGCGTGGTCGAGGGACAGGTGCAGCCCGAATCCGCCGGCCAGGTAGAGGGTCTTCACGTCCCGGGCCGAGGTGCCGAGCAGTTCCAGGAGGGTCGTGATCCCGGCGGCGATCGCGGCCTTGGCCTGCAGGAGCCGGGCGACGTCCACCTCCGAAACCCATACCGGGCCGGACGCGCCCCCGTCGTGCAGCCGCAGGCGCCGGCCGTACTCGTCGGCCTCGACCGCCGCGCCTGCGTGGGCCATGAAGTCCTCGGCGAACCGGCCGCTTTGCTGGAGAATTCCCGTCCGCCGGCCCTCCCAGAGAAAATCGACGTAGGCCGAGCCGCAGAGCCCGATCGGCCGATCCACGCCGCCAATCACTCCCAGCTCGGCGGAAAAGGGCCTGGCGGTCAGCCGCACCCGCTCGATCGCGCCCCTGACCCCCCGGGAGCCGCTGGTCAGGCCGGCGCCCTCGAAGGCGGGACCCGCGGCCGTGGCGCAGCCGATCAGCCGGTCCCCGACCTTGGCGATGATCTCGCCGTTGGTCCCCACGTCGACCAGGAGGGAGGGGCCCTCGTCGTAGAGCATGCCCGTCGCCACGAGCCCGGCGGCAAGGTCCGCCCCGATGTAGGCGGCCGGGCTGGGGAGCAGGTGCACCTCGGCCCCCGGGCCGCCGAAGGCAAGCCCGAGCCGGCCGGGCGCGTAGACCCTGTGCTCGAGAAAAACCGGCTTGAACGGATGGATCCCGAGCGGGCTCGGGTCCTCGCCGGCAAGAAGGTGCTGCATCGTCGTGTTTCCGGCCACGGTCATGATGCCGACCTCGGAGGGGGCGATGCCGGCGTGGGCGCAGGCCTCGGCCAGCAGCGGCTGGATCGTCTCCTCGGCGATCGCGTGCCGGAGCTGGGCCACGCCGTCGGCCCCCTGCGAGCAGAACTGGATGCGGGTGAGGACGTCCTCGCCGAACCGGATCTGCGCGTTGAACGACGACGCGTCGGCGAGCACCTTCCCGGTGGCCGTGTCGCAAAGGAGCAGGGCGACCGTCGTCGTGCCCACGTCCACCGCGGCCCCGTACCGGGCCGAGGGCAGGAGCGGGTCCTGGGCCCAGGGGACGTTGATCCGGAATTCCGCGACGACCGCCGGCTCGTGCCGCAGCAGCGATCGCGCCGGCACGGCGACCCGGGCGTCGCAGCCCGGGGAGATGCGCGCCTGGCAGGAGCGGATGCGGCCGTTGGGCGCCGCCGTGATATCGCCCTTCCCGTGCAGGCGCGCGAGGGAGCCTCCGCGAAGCTCCACCTCGCAGCCGCCGCACAGGCCGCGCCCGCCGCAGCGGGTGTTCAGGGGGAATCCCCTCCGGGCCAGGAGCTCGGAGAGCGGCAATTCCGCCTCGCTTGCCGCGTGGGCGAGCTCGCGCCTTCCGTCGGGTGTTTCCAGTTCGAGGTGGGATTGCCTCATCGGATTCTTGGCATGGCGCAGGTGGGGTGAATGAGTAAAAAGCTAACAGTAAGTATAACTTATGGAAATGACTAAGCGATCCATTGCGGCGCCATGCGAATCGGATTTACTTCCGCTATGCCATGCTATTAGACGGTCATATGCCCCTTCTATCTGATCTCACCGCCGCGGTGGCTGCCGGGAAGCGGACTGACACCGTGCGGCTTACCCAGGAACTCCTCGCTGCGGGCACCTCGCCGCAGGACGTCGTCGAAAAGGGACTGGTGCCCGGCATGGCGATCGTCGGGGACCGTTTCAAGCGCAACGAGATCTTCGTTCCGGAAATGCTGGTCGCGGCCCGCGCCATGAAGGAGGCCCTCAAGCTTCTCGAGCCGCTGCTCGCCGCCGCCGGGATCAAGCCGAAGTACACCGCCATCATCGGCACGGTCCAGGGCGACCTGCACGACATCGGCAAGAACCTCATCTCCATGATGTGGCGCGGCGCGAACTTCGCGGTCATCGACCTGGGCACCAACGTCACCGCGGAGAAGTACCTTGCCGCGGCGAAGGAGCACAAGGCGAACATTGTCGGCCTGTCCGCCCTCCTGACCACCACGATGCCCTCGATGAAGGAGACCGTGCGCATCCTGAAAAGCTCCGGCCTGGACGGGCTGAAGGTTGTCATCGGCGGCGCGCCGATCACCCAGGAATTTGCCAATGACATCGGAGCCGACGGCTACGCGGCCGACGCGGGTTCGGCCGTCGACCTCGCCAAGCGCCTCGTGGGCGAGGCGGCCTGATCGCCACCCCCTCCGCGCGACGAAACATGGGGCGGGGCAATGAAGCCTTCCTCCCTCACCGGCCGCCAACGAGTCAACCGCATGCTGGCGCGACGCGACCACGATCGCGTGCCGCGCTGCGACACGTTTTGGGCTGACACGATCGCGCGCTGGCAGCGGGAGGGACTGCAGTGGGACCAGAACGACGTCCTGCGCCTCCTCGAGTGCGATTTCCAGGGGCTTTGCTGGTCGTGGCCCGCTCCCTTTCCGTTGCAGCGCGACGTCCTGGCCTCCGACGCGGAGACCGAGACGGTCCGCGACGGCTGGGGGGGCGTCGCCCGGTACTGGAAGGGCCGGTCGGGCACGCCGGAGCACATCAGCTTCGACTGCGATTCACGGGAGAAATGGGAGCGGATTTACAAGCCGGCGATGCTCGCCGCCCCCATCCAGGTCGACACGCGGATGGCGCTCCTGCGCTACCGGGAGGGCCGGAAGCTGGGGCGGTGGACGCACCTGAGCGGGGTCGAGGGGTTTGAGGCGCTGAGGCGGCTGATCGGGGACGAGGCCTTCCTGATGGCGATGATTGACGACCCGGACTGGGTGAGGGACATCGTCAAGGTCCACACCGACATCGTCCTGCGCACCTACGAGGCGATCCTGGCGGAGGGCGTCGCGCCGGACGGCCTGTGGATTTACGGGGACCTGGCCTACAACCACGCCACCATCTGCTCGCCGGCGATGTATCGGGCTCTCGTCTGGCCGGAGCACAAGCGGATGGCCGACTGGGCGCACGCCCGGGGCATGCGCGTCATCTATCACACGGACGGGAGGGTGGGCGCCGTCCTCGACCTGTTCATCGAGGCGGGGTTCGATTGCCTCCAGCCGATCGAGGCGAAGGCGGGGATGGACATCCGCGTCCTCGCGCCGGCCTACGGCTCGCGGCTGGCGATGTTCGGGAACATCGACGTGATGAAGATGGCGACCAACGACCTCGGGCTGATCGAGGAGGAGATCCGCTCCAAGTTTGCGGCGGGCATGGCGACCCGCGGCTACGCCTACCACTCCGACCACTCCGTCCCGCCCCAGGTGAGCTGGGAAACCTACCGGGCGATCATCGGACTCATCGACCGCCACGGCGCCTACTGACACCCCCCATGCCCCCCGACACCATCAAGCCCTTCCTCCCCAAATGGCGCTCGACCCTCACGGATCGCGAGCGCTTCTGCCGCCAGCTCCGCAGGCTGCCGGTCGACCGTTGCTTCAACATGGAGTTTGGCTACTGGGACGACAACTTCCGGCTCTGGCCGCTGTTTCGCGACAACGGCATCCGGGACAACGCCGCGGCCGACATCTTCCTGAACTTCGACCGGACCGCCACGGTCGGGGCCCCCTGGATGCACCCGGTCTTCCCCGACCAGGAAATCTCCCGGAACGCCTCCACCCGGATCCTGCGCAACGGCGACGGGCTGATCGCCGAGGTGCCGCTCGACGGCCACGACACGATCCCCCATTACCTCGAGGCGACGGTCAAGACACCGGAGGACTGGAAGCGGGTCAAGGAGGAGCGCTTCGACCGCTCGCACCCGGACCGCCGGCCGGACATCGCCGCCATCCGCCGGGAGCACCCGGACAACCGCGACTATCCGCTCGGCGTGTGGGCCGGATCGATGATCGGGAAGGTCCGCGACATGCTGACCGTCGAGGGGCTCGCCTACGCCGTGTACGATTATCCTGAGATGGTCGAGGACATGGTCGAGACGTCCTGCCTGCTGGTTGAGGACTACCTCGACGCTGTCCTTCCCCACGTGGCCTTCGACTTCGCCGGCGGGTGGGAGGACATCTGCTACAAGAGCGGGCCGCTCGTGTCGGTCGGATTTTTCCGCGACGTGGTGGTGCCCCGCTACAAGCGGATCAGCGCCCGGCTGCGGGCCCGCGGGATCGACACGTGGTGGATCGACTGCGACGGGGACGTGCGGCCGCTCATCCCCCATTTCCTCGAGGGCGGGGTGAACACGATGTTTCCCTGGGAGGTCAACGGTTCGGGGCACCCGGGCGCCGCGCTGGAGCGCTGGGGCGCCGAGCTTCGGATCATGGGCGGGGTCGACAAGATGGTCCTGGGCCGCGGCCGGTCCGCCATCCGCGAACTGCTCACCTCGCTTGCGCCCTATGTCGCGCGCGGCGGCTACATTCCCTTCTGCGACCACCGGTGCCCGCCCAACGTGGACCCGGACGACTACGTCTACTACCTGAGGCTCAAGGAGGAGCTCTTCGGGATTTGAGCCCCATGACATCCCGCGAAAAAGTCCGGCTGGCCCTCGACCACAAGCCCGGCCCGGTGCCGGTCGACTTCGGGAGCACGCCGGTGACAGGCATCCACGTGAGCTGTGTCGCGGCGCTGCGGGAGCACTTCGGGCTGGACCGGCACCCGGTCAGGGTCTGGGAGCCCTTCCAGATGCTCGGCGAGATCGAGGACGACCTCTCCATCGCCCTGGGCGCGGACTGCACCGGGGTCGCCGGGCGGGGCACGCTCTTCGGGTTTCCCCGGGAGGGCTGGCGGGAGTGGCGGGCGCCCTGGGGGCAGGTCATGCTCGTGCCGGAGGGCTTCCGCCCGCGCGCGGAGCCGGCCGGCGGCCTGCACCTCTTCCCCCAGGGGGACGGGGCGGCGCGGCCCAGCGGCCACATGCCGGCGGGCGGGTATTTCTTCGACGCGATCATCCGGCAGGAGCCGATCGACGAGGACCGGCTCGATCCGGCCGACAATTGCGAGGAGTTCACGCCGCTGTCGGCCGACGACATCGGGCACTGGCGCCGGGTCCTGGCCGGGGCCCGCGGAAATGGGCGGGCGATCGTCGGCGGCATGGGCGGCACCGCCTTCGGGGACATTGCCCTGATCCCCGCCGTCGGACTTCGGAACCCCCGCGGCATCCGCGACGTCTCGGAGTGGTACGTGTCCCTGGTCGAGCGGCGCCCCTACGTGCACCGGGTCTTTTCCCGGCAATGCGAGGTGGCGCTGAAGAATCTCGAGGTCTTCCGCGACTTGGCCGGCGACGCGATCGATGTCCTCGTGGTCTGCGGGACGGATTTCGGGACCCAGGCCTCGCAGTTCTGCTCGCCGGAGACCTTCGACGACCTCTTCGCCCCCTACTACCGGATCATCAACGAGTGGGTCCACCGCAACACCTCCTGGAAGACGTTCAAGCATTCCTGCGGCGCGGTCCGGCCGCTGATCGGGCGCTTCATCGACGTGGGCTTCGACATCCTCAACCCGGTCCAGTGCTCGGCGACGGACATGGACCCGGTCCGGCTCAAGCGGGACTTCGGCGACCGGCTCGTCTTCTGGGGCGGGGGAGTGGATACCCAGCACACGCTGCCCTTCGGGACGCCGGCGGAGGTGCGGACCCAGGTCACCGAGCGGCTGCGCGCCTTCTCCCCGGGAGGGGGCTTTGTCTTCAACACGATCCACAACATCCAGGCGATGACCCCGGTCGCCAACATCGTCGCGATGGTCCAGGCCGTTCGCGACTTCAACGGGGCAGGCGCATGAAAACCCAACGCAAGGCAGTTTCCCTCGGCGACCATTACACGCTGGCGGGCGCGAGCGCCCGCTTCGAGGCCTGGTGGGAGTGCCGTGTCATCGACCGCCCGCCCGTTACTTTCTGGGTCGACAGCCCGAACCCTCCGCCGGCGCCGCGCGCAAACCACGCCTCGCTGCGGGACCGCTGGTTCGACGTCGAGTTCCAGGTCGAGAGTGCGTTTGCGAACATCACCTCGCGGCCCTGGCTGGGCGACAGCGTGCCGAGCTGGATGCCGAACCTCGGGCCGGACCTCACCTCGACCCTCTTCGGCGGCGAGCTGACCTTCAGCGAGTATACGAGCTGGTGCCAGAGGAACGTCCCGGAGACGGGCGACTGGGAGCGCTTCATCGCCACGCCTCCGGATTTCGACAATGTCTACTGGAAGACGATCGACGCGATGATCACACGCGGCGCCGAGCGTTTCGGCGACCGCTGTGTCGTCGCCATGCCCGACCTGCACGGCAGCTTCGACATCCTGGCCGGGCTCCGGGGGCCCGAGAACCTCTGCCTGGACATCATGGACGAGCCGGAGCTCGTGCGGCGCGCGGGACTCCACGCCGCCGGCGCCTATGCGGAGGCCTTCCGCCGGTTCCACCGCCGCCTGACGGAGCTCCGCCAGCCAACCACCACCTGGTGCTCCTACCTGCACAGCGGGCCGGCCTACATTCCCAGCTGCGACTTCTGGTGCCTGGTTTCCCGGGACATCGGCAACGACCTCGTCCGGCCGACCATCGAGATCGAGATGGCCCAGATGGAGCGGAGCATCTTCCACCTGGACGGGACCCAGGCGCTGCAGCACCTCAACGACGTGCTCCGGCTCCCGGGGCTCAACGCCCTGCAGTGGGTTTTTCAGGCCGGCCAGGGGCCGGCCTCCCGCTGGCTCGCGGTGTACCGCACCGCACTCGAGGCTGGGAAGGCGGTCCAGGTATTGGCCGACGACCCCGAGGACGCGCTCACCGTCCTCCAGCGCCTCGGCCCGAAGGGCCTTTGGATCACCGTCTGCCGGCCCTTCCGCAACGAGGCCGACGGGCTCTCGTTCCTGGAGGCCGTCCGCCGCCTGTCCTGCTGAGCCCGCTCCAATTCGCATCGCATTGCACGAACCCCGGAATCAATCTGAAATCATGCCAGCCCCCAAAATCACCATCATTGGCGAACTGATCAACAATGCCTACGCGCGGGCCCGGACCGCCTGGGAGAAGCGCGACCTGGCCGGATACCAGAATCTCGCCCGGCTCCAGGCCGGCAAGGGCGCCGGGGCGATCAACGTGAACGTCGACGGCACCCAGCGGCTCCAGGTCCGCATCGAGGAGATGCTCGAGTTCCTGCCCAAGCTCGTTCCCGCGCTGCAGGCGGCCACCGATGTCGCGCTGAGCTTCGACAATCCCAACCTCGACTACCAGCGGGTGGCGATGGCCCACTTCGACCGCTCGAAATCCCGCGCCAAGCCGATCTTCAACTCGCTGGCCGCCTCGAGGCCGCAGCTCGACGAGATGATCGAGTTCATCCGCGTGCACGACATGCGCTGCATCGTCATGGCCTCGGAGAAGTTCACGGCCGGCGGGGGATCGGAAACCAGCTACAAGGCCGAGGAATGCCACGACACGGTGTGCCAGTTTGTGGACCTGCTCGCCTCGAAGGCCGGCCGGGTGACCGACGACATCATCGTGGACCCGGGCCTGGCCCCGGTCGCGGCCGACACCTACGGCATCGTCAACCTGGGCCTGGACACGATGCGGCTCTGCCGGGCCAACCCGAAGCTCAGGGGAATCCACTTCTCCGTCGGGCTCTCGAACTTTGCCTACGGGCTCCACAAGGGTGTCCGCCACAAGCTGGAGCGGGCCTACCTCACCGTCGCCGGGCGCGCCGGGCTCGACTACGCGCTGGCCAACGTCGAGCTCAACGCCGAGCCGCTTCCCCCGGAGGACCCGATGGTGGGTGAACTCGAGGCCGTCCTCGAGGCGGGAAGGCCGCTGGCCGGCGAGACGCTCGAGGACGCGGGATACCGGATGACCGACAAGATCATGGAAATCTGCGCGGCCTATCCGGCGCCGTAGACCGGGCCCGCTTTTGGCAACCGATCCCCGATCGCTTCCGCCGGTCACCGTCCTCAGCGGCTTCCTGGGCGCGGGCAAGACCACGCTGCTGAACCACCTGGTTGCCAACGCGGGCGGCCGGCGGCTGGCCCTGATCGTGAACGACGTCGCGGCGATCAACATCGACGCGCAGGTGGTGGCCGCGCAGGCCGCCGGCCCCGCGCCGGCGGCATCCCGAAAGCTGGTCCAGCTCGGCCGCGGCTGCGTCTGCTGCTCGATCAGCGACGAGTTTGCCGAGACGCTCGCCGAGCTCTGCTCAACCGGCAGCTACGACCACGTCCTGGTCGAGGGCAGCGGCGTGGCCGACCCGCGCGGCGTCGCGCGACTGTTCACGCAGCCCAACGCCTTCCGAAGGAGCCTGGCCGATTTCGCCCGGCTGAGCGCGCTGGTGACGGTGGTCGATGCAGCCGATTTCCTGCGGCGCTGGGACGGTCGGCCCGCCGGCGAGGTCCAGGAACCCCGCCAGCCCAAGCCGGTCATCGAGCTGATGGTCGAGCAGGT
>Ga0302279_10004274_pt1 | contig 17036 bp, 13 predicted proteins | sample III_Bog_N3_3_FD_194541 | JGI IMG/M metagenome (GOLD analysis project Ga0302279, IMG submission 194541) | Peat permafrost microbial communities from Stordalen Mire near Abisko, Sweden - III_Bog_N3_3 | ecosystem: Environmental > Terrestrial > Soil > Wetlands > Peat | place: Sweden: Abisko...
TACGGCCAGGTCTTCAACATCGGCAACGAGACCGAGGTCACCATCAACGAGCTCGCCGAGCGCATCATCCGCATCACCGGCTCCTCGTCCACCCTCCAGCACATCCCTTACACCGAGGCCTACGGCGACGGCTTCGAGGACATGCGGCGACGCGTCCCCGACCTCACCAAGATCAAGGATGCCATCGGCTACCAGCCCCGCGTCTCCCTCGACGAGATCATCGCCAGGGTCGTCTCCTACCAGCGAGGCGCGTGAACAAGACCGTCCTCATGGTCGTCTCGGGCTCCTTTGAAGGGGGCCTGATGACCTGCTACCGCCGCGCCCTCGAGGGGCTCGGCTTCGGCGTCGAGCAGTTCGATCTCGACCGGACTCGCCGCGCCTTCGTCCCGGCCCCGCGGGCGTTCGATCCGGTGGTCAACCGCCTCCTCGCGCACCTCGACATCGCGATCATCAACCAGCGGGCCGACCGCGCCCTGGTGATGGCAGCGACGAAGCTCGACCCCCAGCTGGTGGTGATCTCGTGCAATGAGCCCATCCGCCCGGCAACGCTGGTGCAGCTCAAGATCGCGCTGCCGCGGGCGAAGCTCATCAACATCTTCCCCGACACGCTCTTCAACATGCGCGAGAACGTCGTCCAGGGCCTGCCCGTGTACGATCTCTTCTGCACCCACACGCGCGTGGGCATCCCCTACCTGGAGCGCCTCGGCTGCCGCTCCGCCTTCTATGTGCCGCTCGCGGCCGATCCCTCGATCCACCGCCCCTTCACGCTCTCCAGCGCCGAGGAGCAGGAGTACCGCTGCGACGTCGTCTACGTCGGCAACTGGCGCCCCGATCACGAGGCGCTCTTCGCCCGCCTGGAGGGGATGGACCTCGCCATCTGGGGCTCGAAACTGTGGGCGGGCGCCAAGAACCGCTGGGTCCGCTCCCGCTGGCGCGGGCGCCCCCTCCACAACGGTGAGGACTACTCCAAGGCTCACATCGCCGCCAAGGTGTGCCTCAACCCCATCGACGCCCTCAACATGCCCGGCCACAACCAGCGCGTATTCGAGCTGCCCGCCTGCCGCGTCTTCTCCCTGGTGAGCCGCAGCGAGGACGTCGCCGAGATCTTCCGCGAGGGCGAGTCCGTGGCGTGCTTCGACTCGCCGGACGAGATGGTGGAGCAGATCCGCCGCTACCTGAAGCTGCCCGACGAGCGGAAGCGGATCGCCGACGCGGCCTACCAGCTGGTGGTCGAGGGCGGCCACACCTACCGGGACCGGGTGGGGATGATCCTGGAGCGCCTCGGAATCTCGGGCTGAGCGCCCTTCCGCGAAGCGCGGTCCCCGGGATCATCGCGCCATGTCGTGGACCTTGTCGGCGGCGATCTTCAGGATCACGCGGACCTGATCGCGACCGCCGTACCAGGCGTACGGGCGCCCGGTGTAGCGCTGCGCGAGGACCTCGATGTGCTCGGCGCCGCCCTCGGTGGTGACGCTCACGACGCGCCCGCGGATCGCATAGTAGCTGGCGGGGTTCTTCGGATCACAGACCGCCACCGCGACGCGCGGGTCGCGCTCGATGTTCTTCACCTTCAGGTGAGTCTGGACGGTGTTGATGATGACGTGCTCACCGTCGGTGTCGACCCACGTCTCGGTGAGCTGCGGCGCGCCGTCGGGCATCAGCGTGGTGAGGAAGCAAGGGCTGGGCTTGCGCAGCAGATCCAGGAAGCCATCGGGAAGTTTCACGTTTTCACCGTCGTCGTGGTGGAGGGTTGCCGCGAGCATCTCACGGGGCGCTGGCGCCGGGGAAGCGATGCTCCCGGACATCGTGGGCTCCCGCTCGGGCCAGCGCCCACGCCGGGAAATACGCTTTGTAGAGCCGATAGTGCAGCATCGCCGTGCCGAAGAACACCCCCGCCACGGCCTGCTCCGGATACGACCCGTCGGCCTGCTGCCTCGCCCGCAGGAACGCCACGCCGCGTCGCACGGCGTTCGATCGCGCGTCCCGCCCCGCGTGGAGCAGCGCCAGGAGCGCCCAGCTCGTCATGATCACCTGGCTCTCGGGGTGCTCCACGTAGCGCTCGTCGAGGCAGCCCTCGAAGCGCTCGCCCCAGCCGCCGTCGGGCTTCTGCCGCTCCTCCAGCCAGCGCGCCGCGCGCACGAGGGCCGGATCGTCCGCGGTCGCTCCCGCAGCGACGAGGCCCTCGACGGCGTGGAAGGTCCCGTAGGTGAAGTTGACGCCCCAGAAGCCCGCCCAGGCGCCGTCGGCCCGCTGGGCCTTTCGCACCCGCTGGGCACCCCGGGCGACGGCCTGCTCGACCCGGCGGCCGAGCGCGCCTCCGCCAGGGCCCGAGCACAGGCCACGGACCCGCGCGAGGGCGCCGATGGAGGACGCGGTGCACTCCAGGTACGAGCGCTCGGTCATGCAGCTCCCGTACATCTCCGAGGGGTTGAGGGCCTCGAGGAAGGCGCCGCCGCGGCGCCGCTCGTAGGTGCCGAAGCCGCCGTCGTCGTTCTGCCGGTCGAGGATGAACGTCGCCGCCGCGCGGAGGCGCGCGTCGGGGAGGCGGTCCTGGGGCGCGATGAGGCCAGGCTCGTCATGGGCGAGCAGGATCGCCGAGAGCGCCTCGGCGGTGCAGTCGCTCACCGGCCAGCGGTGCTGCCCGTCGGAGAAGCACCAGCCCCCGGCGATGGCGTCGCGGTGCTCGCGGGCGCGGCCGGGCAGCTCGTCGACCATCTGGGTGTCGCGCAGGTAGGCGTAGCCCCTCCGGACGGCCGCGGCGGGGCGCAGGGCCGCCGGCGCCTCGAGCGCGGCGCGCAGGCAGAAGGCCGTGTCCCAGGCGTTGGATCGGGCTCCGGCGAAGCGAACGCCGCTGGCATCGTCCTCCCAGCGCCAGGCCTCGACGCCGCCGAGCGCGCGCGCGAGGAGCGGGTGGTGCGGGTCCCGGGCGAAGAGGCAGAGACAGTTGAGCAGGCCGTTCACCGGCGACAGGCACTGGAAGCGGCTGGCGGTGAGCTCGTACTCGATGCGCTCCATGGCGCGATCGACGGCGCGACGGCGGAGCGCGGCCGGCACCACCCGCTCGACCTGGCGGAGGGCGTCGTAGGCGAGGCGCAGCTCGAGGCCAGGGCGCACGTGGAGATCGGCGGCGGCGATGGAGTGGCGGTGCGCGGCGAAGTCGAGGCTCTCCCAGGGATCCGGGTAGAGCTCGCGGCGGAGCTCGGCGCCGAGGGGCCCGAGATCCGCCGTGAAGCGCTGCCCGTAGAGGCAGGCAATGGCCAGGTAGATGTAGCGGGTGTGGCAGTAGAAGCGGTCGGGGTGGAAGGGCAGCGCCGAGGGCAGCAGGAAGAGCTCGGGCGGCACCGGGCTCACGCCCTCCCAGCCGTGGAGGCCGATCAGCGAGAGCCAGATCTTGCCCCAGGTGGGGATGGCGAGGACGCCGTCGGGCTGGGCGCGCAGCCAGGCGCGGGCGCGGGCCGCGAGGGGGCCGGTGGGCGCGACGCCGAGCAAGCGCAGCGCCACGTAGGCGAGCGTGGTGAAGAAGACGTAAGGCCCGGAGTCGGGGTGCATCCCGAAGCCGCCCTCGGGCGTGGCGCTGACCTCGAAGTGGCGGATCATCCGGGCCCGCGTCGCCGCGTCGAACGGCGCCGAGCCGACGATGCGGTGGACGATCACGTACTGCGAGAGCAGCATGGGGTTCCACACCACCTCGCCCTCCCAGCAGCCGTCGGGCTGCTGGAGCGAGGCGAGGTGATGGAGCGCCCCCTCGAGCGCGCCGCCGCGCTCGGCAGTCGTCACCGCGGCAGTCACGCAGGCTGATCCGCGGAGGTCTCGGCCGCGGCGCGCGCAGGGGCCGGCTTCTTCTGGGTACGGGCGAGGTGCTCCTCCCACTTGCGGATGGTGAGATCCTGGAACTCGCGGACGGCCGGGTTGAGCTCGGCGATGGGCTTGTCGAAGTGGGCCTCGTACCCCTCCTGCTCGGCCTCCACGGCGAATTTGTCCTCGGCGAGGAGCGGGCGCACCAGCACCTCCTTGGCGATGCGCAGCACGGTCTTGATCACCTGGCGCGGGATGGTGACGGGGAGGAAGGGCACCTTGAGCGTGTCGGGGGAGAAGTAGAAGATGAAGAACGCGCGCGTGGTCCGCTCGTCGATGGGGAGGACGAAGAGCCAGTGCTTGATCTTCCCGTCGGTGTTGGACCACTGATAGGGATAGGCGTAGGCCAGATCCATGGCGTTGGTGTTGGTCTTGCCGCGGTCGACGAAGAGCCCGGAGATCTTCCCGGTGCCCACCTTGGTCTCGTAGGAGAGGCGGACCTCGTCGCCGACCGACTCCAGCTTGGTGAGCTTGGCGTCGGTGAACGGGCGGCTCCGCCGGTGCAGGTAGGCGTGGCTGAAGTCGCTCACGTTGTCGATGATCATCGAGTGATGAGCGCCGAGGGTGAAGTCGATGGGGATCGTCCCCCACGGCGCGGATCCCTCCAGCTCGGCGATGTCCGGGATCTTGTGGACGTCGGCCAGGGCCGGGTCGCCGGGGAAGATCCAGAGGAGGCCGTAGCGCTCCTTGACCGGGTAATGGCCGAGCTGGATGTTCGGAGTCTTGTTGCCGAAGAGATCGTGGGGGATGTCCACGCAGCGGCCCTCGCCGTCGTACTGCCATCCATGGTAGTTGCAGGTGAGCGTGCAGCCGGTGACCGCGCCCTTGGAGAGCTTGAGCTGGCGGTGGGCGCAGCGGTCCTCGATGGCGCGGGCCTGCCCGTCCTCGCCGCGAAAGAGGGCAATGGAGCGGCCCCAGAACTTGACCTCGCGCACCTGCCCGCGGGCGAGCGCGGAGGACCACTCCGCCGGGTACCAGTAGTCGGGGCTCATCCCGGCGGCGCGGACCTTCTGTCGCCGGTTCTTGGCCTCCTCGAAGGTGGGAGGCCTCTTGCCGAGAGTGAGGAGCTTCTCGTTCATGATGCCTCTCCCGAGGGCTGGATCAGGGGTTTGGTAGCCTGCTTGCGGCGGCGGTAGCGGACGCGGCAGGGCTGGTGGGGGCCGACGACGAAGGTGGTGTAGTTGGGGCGGTAGTCGGGCTCGCAGAGCTCGAGCTCGAAGCGGCGGAGGAGGACGGCCCAGATGGCCTTGACCTGCTGGTAGGCGAAGACCATCCCCATGCAGCGGTGCTTGCCGCCGCCGAAGCCGATGAGGGAATAGAGCGCCTTGCGATCCTCCTCGCGGCCGGGGCCGTAGCGGTCGGGATCGAAGGCGTGGGGGTTCTTGAAGACCTCCGGGATGCGGTGCGACGCCGCGGGAGAGACCATGGCGAGCGAGCCCTTGGGGAGGGTGCGGCCGGCGTACTCCATGTCCTGGATGACCATGCGCATCAGCATCACCAGCGGCGGGCGGAGGCGCTCGGCCTCCTTGATGGCCCGCTCCAGCAGGGGCACCTTGCGCAGCCCGTCGATGGTGACGGCGCCGTCGCCGAAGACGTTCGAGAGCTCCCCGGTGATGGCGGGGAGATACGAGGGGTGCTGGTGGAGCAGGATCCCCGTCCAGGCGGCGAGCACGGCGCTGGTGTGCTGTCCGGCGAAGATCAGGGTGAGCAGGAGTCCGGAGATGACGTGATCGGGGAGGCTTTTCCCGTCCTCGTAGCGGGCGTCCATCAGAGTCTGGAGGAAGTCCTCGTGCTCGCCGCCGTTCTTGCGCCGGTCGGCCATCACCTTGGAGAGCAGCTTGTTGACCTCGGCGCGGGCGGCGTCGCGGCGGCGGAAGGCGGGGATGGGGGCGTTGGGGAGGAAGTAGGCGACCAGGCTCATCCCGCCGTCGAGGTCGTGGTAGAGCCGGGCGAACTCGGTGGTGAGGTGACGGCGCACCTCGGCGCCGAGGAGGCAGCGCGTGGCGATGAAGGTGGTGAGATCCTGGGTGACGTCGAAGAGGTCGACCTCCCCGGAGTCTTCCCAGCGGTCGAGGTAGGCCTCGGCCTCCTCCCCCATCACCTGGGCATAGGTGCGGAGGCGCTTCTCGCTGAGGGCCGGGTGCACCCAGCCGAGCTGCTGCTCCATCACGTCGGAGGGGACGTCGTAGGCGACGCCCTGGCCGAAGACGGGGATGGTGAACTGGTAGCACTCCCGCGCCGAGAGCACCGTCTCGGGCGCCTGGAAGAAGGCGGTGTTGGCCTTGGGCCCGGTCATCACGTTGACGTCGCGCCCGGCGAGGTGGAAGCGGAAGATCTCGCCGTAGCGCTCCCTCCCGCGGGAGAGCAGCTCGACCGGCCGCCGCCAGAACTCGAGCGCGTGACCGAGGAAGGGCACTCCGCCCGGCAGCGCCGGGGGGAGGCGGGAGTCTTCCGAGCGGCGGAGCCCCTGGAGGATGGATGAGGTGGTGGTCACGCTTGCACTCCGTGGGGGACCGGGCAGACCTGAGCCGCCGAGGCGGAAGAGACGGCGACGTGGGCCTTGGCAGGCGCGGAGGCGTTCACGGCCGCGCGAGCGCGAACCGGGACGCGAGGGGCCTTGATCTCGCCGCGCAGGACGAAGTGCTCGTAGGCCTCGCGCAGGGCGTCCTCGATCGAGGTGGGGCGGTAGCCGAGCTCGCTCTGGGCGCGGCTGGTGTCGGCGCGGCGGCGCATCTGGAGGAGGCGCACGGCGGCGGGGGTGAAGCGCTGGGGGACCCTGGGGAAGAACGTGCCGAGGACGAAGCTCGAGACCTGGGCGATACCCGCCATCATGGCGGGGGGCAGGCGCAGCGAGGGGCGCGGGGCGCCGGTGACGCGCTCGAGGATCGCCATCAGCTCGTCGACCTCGACGAAGCGGGTGCTGAGGATGTAGCGCTGCCCGACGCGGCCCTTCTCCATGGCGAGGACGTGGCCCGCGCACAGATCCGAGGCTGCCACGAAGTCGAACCCGCCCGGGATGTAGGCGCGCATCGTGCCCGAGGCGAAGTCCTTGACGACGCCGCCCATGCGCGAGGGGAAGAAGTCGTTGGGCCCGAGGATCGCGCAGGAGACGGCGATGACCACCTCTTGCCCGAGCGCCACCGCCTTGAGACACTCGTGCTCGACCCAGGCCTTGGACCGCGCGTAGGGCAGGTGCCAGCCGTAGGGATAGAAGGCGTCGTCCTCGTTGCAGGGGCGATCGGGGTTGTGGCCGACGGCGCTGAGCGAGCCGGTCACCACCACGCGGCGGACGCCCGCCTCGCGCGCGGCCTTGAGGACGTTGCGGGTGCCGACGACGTTGGTGTCGTAGATCTCCTGCTCGTCACCCTCGACCGTGGAGACCTTGGCCGCGGTGTGGAAGACGCCAGAGACGCCGCGGGTGGCGACGCGCATGGCGTCGAGGTCGCGCACGTCGCCCCGGACGCGCTGCACGTCGAGGCCGTCGAGCGCCTGGGCATCCGGTCCGCCGAGCTCTCGGACGAGGGCGCGCACCTCGTGCCCGTCGGCGAGGAGGCGGCGGACGAGGTTGGCGCCGAGGTGGCCGGTGGCGCCCGTGACGAGGTGTTTCATGGTGGGTTGTTCTCGAAGGTGTTGACAGGCAATGCTCTAGTAGAAGGCGACCCCCCTTGTCCACCGCGCAGCCCGTGATCGCAGGCGCTGACGGATGTCAGGAGTCGATATCTGCTGACCGCCGTCAGCCCCCTGCCTGTTGCGCTATCCTCGCCGCCGATGCTCCCCCGTGCCCGGCTCGTCCGAACCCTGATCGCCTTGATCGCTCCCCTCGGCTGCGCCTCTCCCCCGCCCCCGCCGCCTCCTCCACCACCGCCGCCCGCAGCGTCGGCCCGGATCCCCCTGCTCGCCTCGGCGGCCCCGCCCCCCGCTCGCCCTTCGGAGACCACGCCCATCACCGAGGATGCCCCCGACAAGGCGGCCCGGCAGCTCTTCCTCACGCGCCTCGCGCAGCCCGCGCTGCGGCTCGAGCCGACCACCACCCCGCCCCGGGTCACCGGCATGGCGCTCGACGACACCCGCCGCGGCGAGGCGGCGGGGATGAAGCAGGCGGGGCCGATCCTCGCCGCCACCCTCACCGAGGGGCAGCGGGCCACCGTGCCGGTGAAGGTGCCGCCCGGCGCGTGCGTGGCGTTCCTCGCCCAGGGAGGCCTCGGAGTCATCGAGGTGGACCTGTTCCTCACCTCGGGCACGGGCGCGGACATCAAGATCCTCGCGCAGGATCCCTCGACCGGACCGATCGCCGTCCTCGGAGGGCGCGGGCGCTGCCTGGGCACCGACGTGATCGGGACCGAGTCGGTGCTCCACGCGGAGATGCGCCGGGGCGCGGGGGTGGTCCTCGTGGAGGAGCTCCGGCAATAGCCCTCGGGAGCGCCCGAGAGAGGTCCCCGACAAACGACGCCGGCGAAGCAACTCGCGTCGCCCCCGTGTCGACCTACCGGGGTGAGCTCCACGCAACTCTTCCCCACCGACCCCTCGTACCCGCCTCAGCTCGCCGCCCTCGACGGCCCGGGGCGACCGCCGCCGACGCTCTACGTCCGCGGCCGCCTCCCCTCGTCCGTCGGCGTCGCCGTCGTGGGCACCCGCCGGCCCAGCGCGGAGGCGTGCACCTTCACCCGGACCCTGACGACGGCGCTGGTGGTCGAGGGGCTGGCGATCTGGTCGGGGGGCGCGACGGGCATCGACGCCGCCGCGCACGAGGCCGCGCTCGAGGTGGGAGGCGTCACCGTCGTCGTCGCGGGCGGCGGGCTCGACCGGCCCTACCCTCCGCATCACCGCGAGCTCTTCGAACGGGTGCTCGCGCAGGGGGGCGCGCTGGTGGCGCGGGTGCCCGACGGCACGCCGCCGATGGCGCCCTGGTTCCTCCAGCGTAACGCGGTCCTGGCGGCGCTCACCGCGGCGACGGTGGTGATCCAGGCGGGGCTGGCCAGCGGGGCCCGCTCCACGGCGGCGGCGGCCCGGCGGCTGGGGCGGCCCCTCTGTGTGGTGCCCCACGCGCCCTGGGACGAGCAGGGGCAAGGCTGCGCCCACGAGCTCGCCCGGGGCGCTCTGGCCATCTACTCCGCCGCGGACGTCCTTGCCGCCCTTGGCCGCCCCCCTCCGCCACCGCGCCCGGCGACCCGACGGTCGCCACGGGTCAGGCGCCCCGCCCCGATCCCCGCCCCGACCTCCCTCCTCTTGCCAGGCGCTCCCCCCGAGGCCCTCGATCCCACGGAAGCCGCAATTTTCGCGGCTCTGAGCGACCAGCCCCGGCACTTCGACGAGGCGTGCGAGCGCTCCGGGCTCCCGGCCAGCGTGACCACAGGGGCGCTCTTGACGTTGACTTTGCGGGCTGTAGTAGTAGAGGGGCCCGCCGGGTTCTTCCGGCGGATTTCTCCTCCCCACACCTGATCGCCCCGGGGGCGTTCGTCATCTTCCCGCCGGGCTACCCGGCCCGAGGGGACGGCGGTGGCACCAATTCGTACGTTAGATCACGCACATCGCTTCGTCCCCCGCCCCCCAGGTCGCCCCGGGTGGGGCTTGTGGTCCGGCTCCGGGAGACACATTGCTCTGTCCCCGCTCGCACTCTCTCTCGCGGTAAGTAGGTGGTGATGGCCAAGACGCTCGTGATCGTGGAGTCGCCGGCCAAGGCGAAGACCATCAAGAAATACCTGGGCGCCGGGTACGAAGTCCTTGCGTCCAAGGGGCACGTGAAGGATCTGCCCTCCCAGCAGCAGACGGAGGTCAAGGGCAAGAAGGTGCCCACGATCGACGTCGCGCACGACTTCACCGAGACGTACCGGGTCATCGAGGGCAAGGAGAAGATCCTCGAGGAGCTCAAGGCCGCCGCCAAGAAGGTGGACGAGGTCCTGCTCGCGACCGACCCTGATCGCGAGGGCGAGGCCATCGCGTTCCACATCTTCGAGGAGATCAAGAGCCCGACCCTCAAGGTCGAGCGCGTGGAGTTCCACGAGATCACCAAGAAGGGCATCGACCACGGGGTCGCTCACCCCCGCAAGCTCGACGAGCAGCTCTACGACGCGCAGCGGGCCCGCCGGGTCCTCGACCGCATCGTCGGCTACGACGTGTCGGCGCTGGTCTGGTCCAAGCTCGCCTTCGGCCTCTCCGCCGGCCGCGTGCAGTCCGTGGCGCTCCGCCTGGTCGTCGACCGCGAGCGCGAGATCGAGGCCTTCAAGCCGGTCGAGTACTGGAACATCGGCGCCACCCTGAAGACCGCCGCCGGTCAGGGCTTCGCCGTCAAGCTAGCCTCCGCCGACGGCGCCAAGCTCGAGGTGACCAACGGCCCCCAGGCGGCCGCGGTCCGCGCCGATCTCGAGGGCGCCGCCTACAAGGTCGACAAGGTCGTCCGCAAGGAGCAGAAGCGCAACCCGCCCGCGCCCTACACCACCTCCAAGCTGCAACAGGACGCCACCAGCTACCTGCACTTCGGCGCCAAGCGCGCCATGCAGATCGCCCAGGGGCTCTACGAGGGCGTCGACCTCAAGCGCGACGGCGGCACGGTCGGCCTCATCACGTACATGCGTACCGACTCCACCCGCGTCAGCGACGACGCCATCGCGGAGGTCCGCGCCGAGATCGAGAAGGTCTACGGCAAGGAGTTCGTCCCGGCGCAGCCCAACATCTACAAGTCCAAGAAGAACGCGCAGGACGCCCACGAGGCGATCCGCCCGACCAGCGTCGACATCCACCCGGACTCGATCAAGAAGCACCTCAAGGACGAGCAGTACAAGCTCTACAAGATGATCTGGAACCGCTTCGTCGCGTCCCAGATGATGCCCGCGGTCTACGACAAGACCACCGTCGACATCGAGGCCGCCGTGACCGGCAAGCCCGAGGCCCACGCCCGCTACGGCGTCCGCGCCGCGGGGCGCATCCTCAAGTTCGCCGGCTGGCTGCGCGTCACCGAGGAGCAGCGCGAGTTCGCCGGCGAGGACGAGGGCGACGCTCCCCCGGCCGACCCGGCGGCCGCCGCCGCCGCGCCGGTCGCGGTGGAGGGCGCCGTGGAGGAGGAGTCGTCGGACGCGCTCCTCCCCGATCTGGACGAGGGCGCCAAGCTCTCGCTCCACGCCCCCCCGGGCGTGCTCACCGAGCAGAAGTTCACCCAGCCGCCCGCCCGCTACAACGAGGGCTCGCTGGTGCGCGAGCTGGAGAAGCGCGGCATCGGCCGCCCCTCCACCTACGCCGAGATCATCGGCAAGGTGCAGCAGCGCGCCTACGCGGAGAAGGTGTCGAGCGGCGGCTTCCAGCCCACCCTGCTCGGTAAGTTCGTGGTCGACGGCCTGGTCCGATCCAACCTCGACTTCATGGACTCGAACTTCACCGCCGAGATGGAGGAGGAGCTCGACCAGGTCGGCGCCGGCACGCTGATGCGGGTGGAGCTCCTCAAGCGCTTTTACAAGCGCTTCCGCGAGCAGCTCGACAAGTCCAAGAAGCTCGCCTCGTGGAAGCCCGAGCCGGAGCAGACGGGCCTCGTCTGCGAGGAGTGCGGCAAGGGCAAGATGCTCAAGAAGTGGGGAAAGAACGGCTGGTTCCTCTCCTGCGAGCGCTACCCCGAGTGCAAGGGCACCAAGGACCTGTCCGAGAACGGCGTCCCCACGGCCGTGCGCGAGACGGACATCCTCTGCGACAAGTGCGGCAAGCCGATGGTCATCAAGACCGGGCGCTTCGGCGAGTTCCTCTCGTGCACCGGCTACCCCGGCTGCAAGAACGCTCGCCCGGTGCCGCTCGGCGTGGCCTGCCCCAAGTGCGGCGGCGACATCATCGAGATCCGCCCCAAGAAGCGGGGCGGCCGCACCTTCTACGGCTGCTCGAACTACAACGCCGAGCAGAAGTGCGACTTCAAGCTGTGGCAGCGCCCGGAGCCCGGGATCTGCCCGCAGTGCGACGCCAAGTTCCTCCTCCGCGCCGGCGGCAAGAAGCCGATGATCCTCTGTGCCACCAAGGACTGCGGCTACAAGCGCGAGATCGAGGACGAGGAGGGCGAGCCGGTCGCCACCGACGGGACGGCAGCCCCGGGCGAGGCCTCGACGAACGGGGACGCCGAGGCGCCCGCCAAGGCGGAGGCGAAGCCCAAGGCCGAGCCCAAGCCCAAGGCGGAGCCCAAGCCCAAGGCGGAGCCCAAGCCCAAGGGGAGCGACGCGGCGCGCGCGTCGAGGTAGCCCGACCGTGAACGTGACCGTCGTCGGCGGTGGCCTCGCGGGCTGCGAGGCCGCCTTTCAGCTCGCGGAGCGCGGCGTCGAGGTCCTCCTCGTCGAGATGAAGCCGCACCGCCGCACGCCGGCCCAGACCAGCGACCACCTGGCGGAGATGGTCTGCTCCAACTCCATGCGCGGCGCCGCGCTGGGCAACGCCGTGGGCCTCCTCAAGGAGGAGCTGCGGCGCGCCGGCTCGCTGGCGCTGCGCTGCGCGGATCTCACCGCGGTGCCCGCGGGCGGCGCGCTCGCGGTCGATCGCGAGCGCTTCGGCATCGAGATGACCCGCGCCATCACCGAGCACCCCCGGATCCGCCTCGAGCACCGGGAGGTGACCGAGATCCCCGCCGACCGCCCGGTGATCCTCGCCACCGGCCCGCTCACCACGGACGGCCTGGCCCAGAGCCTGGCCGCGGCGATGGGCTCGGCCCACCTCGCCTACTACGACGCCATCGCCCCCATCGTCAGCGCCGAGTCGATCGACTGGACCAAGGTCTGGAAGCAGTCGCGCTACGGCAAAGGTGGAGCGTTGCGTCCCATCGGCGAGGCTGCCGCCCTCGAGCCGACCGGCAACGCGGAAGCTGCCTCCGAGACCGCCGGCGACGCTGGAGGTGCCCCCGAGACCGCCAGCGACGCGGAGGCCGGCGGCGACGAGGCCTACGTCAACTGTCCCTTCGACGAGGCCGGCTACAAGGCCTTCGTCAAGGCGCTCGTCGACGCCGAGAAGGTGCCCGCCCGCGAGTTCGAGGAGGCCCGCTACTTCGAGGGCTGCCTGCCCTGCGAGGTGATGGCCGAGCGCGGCGAGCAGACGCTCTCGTTCGGCCCGATGAAGCCCGTGGGCCTCACCGATCCGCGCACCGGGCGCCGCCCCTGGGCGGTCATCCAGCTCCGCCAGGAGGACTTCGCGGGCACCGCCTACAACCTGGTCGGCTTCCAGACCCGGATGAAGTACGCGGACCAGCTCCGCGTCTTCCGCACCATCCCCGGCCTGGAAGAGGCCGAGTTTCTCCGCTTCGGCTCCGTCCACCGCAACACCTTCGTCAACGCGCCGGAGGTGCTCACGCCCGAGATGGAGCTGCGCGGCCACCCCGGGGTGTACCTGGCCGGGCAGATCTCCGGCGTCGAGGGCTACGTCGAGAGCGCCGCCGGCGGGTTCCTCTGCGCCCTGATGCTCGCGGACCGCCTCCACGGGCGCGAGGTCCGGCCGCCGCCCCCCACCACCGCGCTCGGCGGGATCCTCACCCACCTGTCCCGCAAGCAGCCGCGGTACCAGCCCTCCAACATCACCTGGGCCCACGTCCCCCCGCTCGTGGGGACCGGCAAGCGGCTCAAGAAGCGCGCTCGCTACGACGCGATGGCCGAGCGGGCGCTGGCGGACCTGGCCACCTGGCTGTAGCGCGCTGCCGCGCCCGTCACGGCGGCGGCGCGTGGTGGCGTGGCAGGGTCACGTGGAACGTCGTGCCGCGCGCCGCGGTCGAGTCGACGGTGACGTCGCCGCCGTGGGCAAAGGCGATCTGCTGGACGATGTAGAGCCCGAGCCCCAGCCCCTCGGCGCGCGTGCGCTGGTCGCCGCGCTGCTGGAACGGCTCGAAGAGGCGCCGCAGCAGCTCGGGCGGGATGAGCCCCTCGTTGTGCACCGAGAGCACCACGCGCTCGGGCGTGGTGCCGTCGATCGCGATCTCCACCGCGGTGTCCGGCGCCCCGTGGCGGAGCGCGTTGCCGATGAGGTTGGACCCCACTTGCTCGAGGCGTGCCCCATCCCAGTCTCCGCGGGTGTCGCCCTCGGAGCAGAACTCGATCTTCCGCGTCGGGTGCGTCGTCTGGAGCTCGGAGATCACCTTGCGGGTGAGGGGGACGACGTCGACCGGGCGCGGCTTGACGGGGATGCCCCCGGCGAGCCGCGCCCGGGAGAGATCGAAGATCTCGTCGATGATCTGACGCATCCGGCTGCCGCTCGAGCGGAGGAGCGCCGCCGCCTGCCGCGCCAGCGGGTCGCGCGACTCGTCGAGGAGGTCGGCGGTCATCAGGATGGCGCCGAGCGGGCTGCGCAGGTCGTGACCGACGACGGCGACGAGCTCCTCGTTGAGGCGGAGGGTGTCGCGGAGGATCTGCCGCTGGCGGTGGAGCTCGAGGAACACGTGCACCTTGTGCCGGAGGATCCGCGGCTCGATGGGCTTGAAGAGGAAGTCGACCGCGCCCGCGTCGTACCCCTGGAAGATCCGCGAGGTCTCGCGCGTGCCGGCGGTGACGAAGATGATGGGCACGTGGCGGGTGCGCTCGGAGCCCCGCATCAGCTCGGCGAGCTCGAAGCCGTCCATCACCGGCATCTGCACGTCGACGAGGGCGAGCGCGACGTCGTGCAGCAGGAGGAGCTCGAGCGCCGTCTCGCCGGACTGCGCCTTGAGCAGCTCGATGCCGTCTTGCCGCAGCAGGGCCTCGAGGGCGAGGAGGTTGTCGTCGATGTCGTCGACGAGGAGGATCTTCTGCGGTACCTGGACGCGGCTCATCTCTGACCTCTCGTGGTGGCGGCGGCGAGCACCGCCGCGATCTCTGCCGGCGTCCCGACGAACTGCGGCGCGGCGGCGGCGATCGCCGCGAGCGGCATCTCGTCCGCCTCGGCGGTGGTGGGATCCTGGACGAGCACGAAGCCGCCCGCCTGACGGACGGCCGCGGCGCCGCGGGCTCCGTCGTCGTTGGCCCCCGTGAGCACGACGGCGTCCAGCGACCCGCCGTAGGCCTCGCTCGCCGACTCGAAGAGGACGTCGATCGACGGCCGCGACCAGCGGAAGGGGGGGTCGATCGACAGGCTGAAGGTGCGCTCGCGCTCGATGAGCAGGTGGTAGTCGGGCGGCGCGAACCAGATCCCTGGTCCGAGCGGCTGCTTGTCCATCGGCTCGGCGACCGGGAGCGCGCAGCGGGGCGCGAAGATCCGGGCGAGGAGGCTGGGCACGCGCGGCGACAGGTGCAGGACGACGACGACCGGCACGCCGAGCTCGGCCGGCAGCGCGGGGAGGATCACCCCGAGCGCCTCGACCGCGCCGGCGGACCCGCCCATCACGATCGCCGCGCTCGGCCGGAGGCTCCTCGGGCGGCTGGGTCCGGTCAGCATCGCTGGTACCACCTCTCGCCCCGGACGACCTCGCGGAACTCGGCCGCGTGCTCCGACGAGTGGAGCGACTCCTTGGCGCCGAGCCCGAGGAAGCCGCGGCGGACGAGGGAGCCCTTCAGGAGGCCGAGGGCGCGCTCCTGGAGGGCGCGGTCGAAGTAGATGAGCACGTTCCGGCAGGACGCGACGTGGACCTCCGCGAAGACGCTGTCGGTCGCGAGGCTGTGGTCGGAGAAGACGATCTGCTTGCGGAGGGCGCGGTCGAACACGGCGGCGCCGTAGCGGGCGGTGTAGTGGCTCGAGAGCGAGCCCTTCCCGCCGGCGAGGCGGTGGTTCTCGGTGAACGCGGGCACCCGCTCGCGCGGGTAGACCCCGGCCTCGGCCTCGCGCAGGGCCTCGGGGTTGAGATCGGTCGCGTAGAGGATGGTGCGATCGAGGAGCCCCTCCTCGCGGAGGAGGATCGCGAAGGAGTAGACCTCCTCGCCGCGGCTGCAGCCGGCGATCCAGATCTTGAGCGACGGGTAGGTGCGGAGGACCGGCACGATCTCCTGGCGGAGCGCCCGGTAGAAGCTCGGATCGCGGAACAGGTCGCTCACCTGGACGGAGAGGAACTGGAGCAGCGCGGCGAAGACGCGGGCGTCGCGGAGGATCGCGTCCTGCATCGCCGAGAGGGTAGCGAACCCCAGGCTGTCGCGCGCGGCCGCGAGGCGCCGCCGGATCGACGCGAGCGAGTAGCTCCGGAAATCCTGGTGGTAGCGGAGGAAGATGGCCTCGAGGAGGAGCTGCAGCTCGATGTCGTCGAGCGTCGGGGCGCCCATCAGCTGCGCATCCACACGCGGATGAGCGACACCAGCACCTCGACGTCGAGCGGCTTGGCGAGGTAGTCGTTCGCCCCCGCGGCCAGGCAGCGCTCCTGATCGTCGCGCATCGCCTTCGCGGTGAGGGCGATGATCGGCAAGCTGGCGAAGCGCCCGCCGCGCTTGCGGATCAGAGCCATCGCCTCCAGACCATCCATCTCCGGCATCATGATGTCCATGAGCACCAGCGCCACGTCCGGGTTCGCGTCGAGCGCCTCCAGCGCCTCGCGGCCGTTACGCGCCAGGACCAGCTCGGCGCCCTTGGGCTCGAGGATGCTGGTCAGCGCGAAGATGTTGCGCACGTCGTCCTCGGCGATCAGGATCTTCTTCCCCGCGAAGGCGGCCTCGCGATCGCGCGCCTGCCGGAGCATGCGCTGGCGGTCCGGCGGGAGCTTGGCCTCGACCTGGTGGAGGAAGAGCGTGACCTCGTCGAGCAGCCGCTCGGGGGAGCGGGCCCCCTTGACGATGATCGAGCTCGCGTAGCGCCCGAGCTTCTGCTCGTCCTCCGAGGAGAGCGAGCGGCCCGTGTAGACGATCACCGGCGGGCACGAGTACTTGTCGTCGCTCGTCATGCTCTCGAGCAGGTCGTAGCCGCTGGCGCCGGGCAGGGTGAGGTCGGTCACCACGCAGTCGAAGGTGCGCGCCGCCAGCGCCACCAGCGCCTCCGCGACCGTCGCCACCGACTCGATCTCGACGTCGTTGCCCTCGAGCAGATGACGGACGGCGTCGCGGTGGACCGGGTCGTCCTCGACGACGAGGATCCGGCGCATCCGCGCCACGCGCTCGCGGAGGCCCTCCAGCACCTTGACCAGCGCGTCGTGGCTCACCGGCTTCATCAGGTAGCTCGCCGCGCCCATCGAGAGCGCCGTCCGGGAGTGGTCCTCCCCGGAGATCACGTGGACCGGGATGTGGCGCGTCGCGGCGTTCCGCTTGAGCCGATCGAGCACCGAGAGGCCGGTGTGATCGGGGAGGTTCATG
>Ga0302279_10004275_pt1 | contig 17034 bp, 17 predicted proteins | sample III_Bog_N3_3_FD_194541 | JGI IMG/M metagenome (GOLD analysis project Ga0302279, IMG submission 194541) | Peat permafrost microbial communities from Stordalen Mire near Abisko, Sweden - III_Bog_N3_3 | ecosystem: Environmental > Terrestrial > Soil > Wetlands > Peat | place: Sweden: Abisko...
TCCGGTCGACGCCGCCACCGTGGCGGTGCGCCTGCCGGTTGCCTACCACCATCACGACGTCGCCTTCGTGGCCGAGCTCGGAATGGTGGAGGCGAGCCCCGACACCCAGGCCCGGATCGTGATCAACGAGCGGACCGGCACGATCGTCGCCACGGCGACTGTCCATATCTCCGAAGTCGCGATCGCGCATGGTTCGCTGACCATCACGGTCTCGCAGACCCTGGGGGTGAGCCAGCCCAACGCCGGCAGCAATGGCGGCTTCGGGGGCTTTCCCGGCGGCGGCGGCGGCGGTTTCGGCGGCGGGGGTCAGACGGTCGTCGTCCCCAGCACCCAGACCAATGTCAACGAGACCAAGGGCGGCTTCACTGTCCTGAACGAACCGCCGACGATCGAGCGGCTGGCCGCGGCCCTCAACGCCTTCGGCGTCTCCACCCGCGACATGATGGCGATCTTCCAGACCCTGAAGCGCTCCGGCGCCCTCCAGGCGGATCTGATCATCAACTGATTTTTCCCCGCGCCCCATGGATCTTTCCCCCATCAGCGCCGCCGGCATGACCTCTAGCACCATGGCGGCGGCGGCCGGTGTCAATGCCAGCCAGACCCCGGCGCAGCAGCGCGCGGCGGTGGCCGGCCAATTTGAGGCCATCATGCTGCGCCAGCTCTTGGGCGACAGCATGAGCTCGATGATGGGCGGCGAGGACACCGCCGCCGGCGGCATTTACGGCTACATGCTGACCGACGTATTTGCCTCCAAATTGGCGGCGGGCGGCGGCATGGGCCTGTCCAAGGTCATTTCCTCTCAATTGGCGCCCCGGCCCGGAATCGAGCCGATGGCGGAACAGAAAGACACTTTATGAACGAAGGATGGCAACAGCTGGCGGATCGCCTCCGCCAGGAAATTTCGGAATACGGGCAATTGCTCAGCCTGTTCGATGAGCAGCAACGCCTGATCCTGCGCAATGCGCCGGAGAGTGTCCTGGAGGCCAGCCATGGCATCGAGGGCCAGGTTCAGATCCTGGGCCAGCAGCGCCGGCTGCGGGAGGAAGCAGTCGCGGCCTTCGCTCAGGCCCACGGCCAGCCCGCCGCCGCCACGCTGCGCTCGCTGCTGCCGTTCTTCCCCGCCGAAGCGCGCCCGCTGATCCAGGCCCTGATCACCGAGATAAATTTGCTGATCCACCGCGTCCGCCGCACCTCGGCCCGCAATCACCGCCTGCTGCAGTGCGTCGTCGAATGCCACCAGGAAATCCTCCGCCGCCTGCGGCCGGACGCCTTCACCAAGACCTATGGCCGTAGCGGCCGGGTTTCACTTTCCGCCGTGCGCTCGGCTCCCGCCATTCTGAGCGTCGGCTAACTTTGCCATGTCCGGACTTTTTTCGCTCCTCAGTTCCACATCCTCCGCGCTGAATGCGCAGAGCGAGGCGATTAACGTCACGGGTAACAACATCGCCAACGTCAATAACCCCAACTATTCGCGGGAGACGGTCGACTTCGAGCCTTTGACCTCGGTGCAGACGGCGGATGGGCTGCAAAGCACCGGGATGACCGTCAGCGTCACCCAAACACGGGACTCGATCCTGGACGCGATGGTGCGCCAGGAGGACTCCCTCACCGCCGGATTCAATGCGCAGCAGAATGTCTTGCAGCAAGCTCAGGCCTCGTTGAACGAGAGCATCACGAACAGCTCAACCTCGGCGGCCACCAGCGGCACCGACACCACCACCGTGACCGGCTTGAGCGCCGCGATCGACGATTTCTTCAACTCTTTTGAGAGCCTGGCGGCCAGCCCGAGCGACCCCACCCAAGCGGCCTCCGTGGTGCAGCAGGCGGGCGTCTTGACCGACCGCTTCTCCCAGGTGGACCAGAATCTGGCCCAGGTGCAAGACGCCGCCACGAGCAGCGTGGCGGGCAACATCACGACGGCCAATGGCCTTTTGCAGCAGGTGGCCCAGCTCAACGGCCAGATCGGCAGCCTGGAGACGAACTCGCCCGGCTCGGCCGTTCAGCTCCGCGACCAGCGCGAAGGCGATCTCGAAACCCTGGCCGGTCTGATGCCGATCAGCGTGACGGAGAGCACCAACGGCGAGGACCAGGTCACGACCACGGATACCTCCGGCCAGCCCGTTTCTCTGATCAGCAATGGCACCGTGACGAATTCCCTGTCTTTTTCCGGCGGCGTCATCTCGGCCGGGACGACAGCCTTGGGGCTCTCTTCCGGAACGATGGCGGGTACCCTGGCGGCCGGTACTTCGGTCCAGGATCTGCGCACCAGTCTCGACACGCTGGCCGGCCAAATCGTCACCGCGGTCAATTCCGCCTATAATCCCGGCGGCGGCGGGGCCAACTTCTTCGCTGCCTCCGGCACGACGGCGGCCACGATCGCGGTCGATCCCAGTCTGACCGCGTCGACCCTTCAGGCCGGAACCGGCGCTCCAGGAGACAATTCCATCGCCCTGGCGGTGGCGGCGGTGGCCAACCAGACCTTTTCCACCGCCGGCGGCGATCTGATCGACGGCACCATCAGTCAGTCCTATGGCAACACGGTCGCCGGTGTCGGCCAGGCGCTGGCCACGGTCACGACCCAGGCGACCGACCAGGCGAATGTCCAGACCATCGTCAACAACGAGCGCTCGAGCGAAAGCGGCGTCTCGATCGATGAAGAAATGTCCAACCTCGTCACCTACCAGCGGGCTTACCAGGCCTCCTCCGAGGTCTTCCAGGTTGTGGACAGCATGCTGAGCGACTTGATGACTGACCTCGGCTCCATCACCTGATCTTCCCGACATGCGTATTACCAACAATATGGTCACCAGCTCCATTCTTTCGGAGCTTCAGGGGCTGGAAACCTCCCAGGCTAGCCTGCAGAACGAAGTGTCCAGCGGCCTGGCCGTTAGCCAGCCGTCGGATGATCCCCAGGCCTTCTCGCAAGTCGTCCAGCTCGAAAGCCAAAACCGCCAGCTGCAGCAATTCGCCAACAACCAGACGCAGGCCCTCAACGTCGCCACCGCCTCGTATTCCGGGCTGAGCTCGCTCCAGCAGCTCTACGACCGGGCCAACCAACTCGGCGCTCTCGGCTCCGGTTCGGATGTGACCAATTCCGGCGCCTCTTACGCGACGGAACTCGATCAGCTGATTCAGCAGACGGTGCAGGTGGCCAACAGCCAGTTGGACGGCAGCTACATTTATGGCGGCACGGCCACGGCGACTCCGCCCTTTGTGGCTACGACCGACAGCTCAGGCTCGATCACCTCCGTCAGTTACGCCGGCAATGACAGCACCACCCCGATTCCGATTTCCCAGAACGCGACGGTGGTGCCCGGCACATCCGGGGCGACTAATTCCGGCATCGCCGATTTCATCAACAATATGATCGCGCTGCGCGACGCGCTAAATTCGGGCGATTCGACCGCGATCAACACGGCGAATACGACGCTGACTTCGTCGGAGAACGTCATCACCTCGGCGGTGGCCGACAACGGAGCGGTCCAAGCCCGCATCCAGTCGGATCAGACCGAACAGCAGGCGGCTTCGACCCAGAATTCGACCATGATCTCCAACGCCACCAGCGCCGATTTGTCCGCCACCATGGTCAAGCTCAACCAGGCGCAATTGGCCTACCAGGCCGCCCTCCAGACCGCCTCTTCCGTCATGCACCTTTCCATCCTCAACTATATTCAACTCAACTAAACCCTGATCCTTCCGCGCATGAAAGTACTGCCCGAACTCTCTATCAGCCCGCTCGACACGATCGCGGCGAATGCTTTTTCCCTGCCCCAGGGCCTGATCGGCTTCGCCGACTATTCCCGGGCCGAACTGCTCTATCTGCCCGACCATCTGCCCTTTCTCTGGCTCAAGCTCTCCGGGCCGGTCGGCTCGGTGAATTTCGTCGTGATCGAGCCGGGCGGGATCATCCCCGGCTACGAACTCGAAATCTTCGACAACGACGCCGAGGCCCTCGACATCAGCGATCCGACGGAAGCCATGATTCTCAACATCGTCACGGTGCAGCGGCAAACCCCGCTCCACGCCACCATCAATCTTGTGGGCCCGATCGTGGTCAACCGCCGGACCCGCGTGGGCCGGCAGGTGGTCATCGCCAACTATTCCCGCTACAGCGCCCGGCATGCCCTGGTTGAACCGCAGGCCGCCGAACTCGCCGTCGCCACCGCCTGAACGACCTCCCATGCTTGTCCTTTCCCGTAAAGTCAACGAAGCCATCATCATCGGCGACTCGATTGAGATTCGGATCAACCGCATCGATGGCGACGTCGTGAAGATCGGCGTCCACGCCCCGCGTGAGATTCCGATCTTCCGCAAGGAAGTGCACGTCGATATCGCCGCCGCCAATCGTGCGTCGGCGGTCGCGCAGCCCGGCCAAGGGCTGGGCGGCCTCACCCTCCCGCGGCTCGACCGCTCCCCCGGCTCTGTCAAAACCTCCTCCCTCCCCGTCACCACCATCTCCTCATGAACTCGATCTCCCAACAGCTTCCCTCCCTTGCCAGCACGCTGGCCAGTCTCGCGGCCCAGACCCAGTCGGCCAGCGACAGCAGCATCGCCTCCTTCGCCGATTCGGACCCGACCGCCAGCCCGGCGGCCTCCGATGCGACCTCGGACACGCTCCAGCTCTCCGGCGCTTCCGGCGAAACCCAGATGCAAATCACCGCTCGGGATGTCGCGCTGCAAAACCGCTTCTCCGCCCTGGCCGACCCTTCGTCCGCCCTGACGGCGACCAACGCCGCCAGCTCGATCCTGGGCACCTCGCCCTCGGTCGCGACTGCGGCTCAGGCCAATCTTAGCGCCGGCAACGTCCTCAACCTACTGGCGGAGAGCTGAGTTCGCTCTTGGCGGACTCCAGGGCGGCGTGGACCTGCTTGGCGAGTTCGCCCACGCGGAAGGGCTTGGCCAGGAGGCTGACCCCGCCGATCTCCTCGAGGGCGTCGGGGGAGATCTTGGAAAAATACCCCGACATGATGATGATCGGCAGCCGGGGCGCGAAGGCGCGCACCTGGGCAGACAGCTCGATCCCGTCCATCTCCGGCATGGTCTGATCGGTCAGGAGCAGGCCACAGCGGTCGGATGTGTTCTTGAGTGCGGCCAGGCATTCCAGCGGCGTGTGGAAGACCATGGTGGTGTACTTCAGCCGCTCCAGCGTCAGCTTGGCCGTCTGGGCGACGATCTGCTCGTCGTCGACGATGCAAATTAATTGGCCTCGGCCCTCCGGAGGAGCCACCGGATTGGGCGTGGCATCGACGTGGTCGGCCGATTCCTCCATGGGGAGATAGACCTCGACCGCGGTGCCCTTGCCCGGGGCGCTGTTCACTTCGATCGCTCCGCCGTGGGAGCGGACGATGCCATGGACGATGGCGAGCCCGAGCCCGGTGCCCTCGTTGGCCGCTTTGGTCGTGAAGAACGGCTCGAAGATCCGCCGCCTCGTCTCCACATCCATGCCGTGGCCGGTGTCCCGGACACTCAGGCGCAGGTAGGGCCCGGAGCGGAGGCTGCCGTGGGCGGCGGCCTGGTTGGCGCCGAATTCGACCGGAGCCAGGGCAAAGACAATCGTGCCTCCGCTCGCCTGCATGGCGTGGGCGGCGTTGGTCCCGAGATTGAGAAGCACTTGATTGAGCTGGGTGACATCCGCCATCACCCGGCCGCAGCGCGGCTCGATCTTGACTTCGATCTGGATCGAAGCGGGCACGGTCGAGCGGAGGAAGCGTCGCGCCTCTTCGATCACCGCCGCCATGTCGGTGGAGACCCGTTCGCCCCCGGTCTGGCGGCTGAAGGTCAGGATCTGCTCGACCAATTCGCAGGCGAGGAGTGTCGCGGTGCGGGATTCCTCCAGCCGGAAGCGGGCGGGATGGTCCGGGCCCAGGTCCTCCATCGCCAGATCTTGGTTGCCGATGATCCCGGTCAGGAGGTTGTTGAAGTCATGGGCGATGCCGCCCGCTAGGGTGCCGAGAGTCTCCATCTTCTGGAGCTGGAACAGCTGGCTTTCCAGCGAGCGCTGGGCCGCTTCCGCCTCGTGCCGGGCGGTGATGTCCTGGACGGTGCCGAAGAGCCGGACGGCCTTGCCGTCCTTGAATTCCGGCCGGCCGAAGACCTCGACCCAGCGTTTTTGGCCCAGGGCGGTGACGAGCGGGCATTCCAGGTCGAAGGACCGGCTGTCGCGGATCGCGATCCGGACGGTGCGAAGAAAGGCCTCCTTCTCGTCGTCGGGAAAAAAGTCGGCCATCTTGTCCAGGGTCGGCTCGTAGCCAAGTTCGACCTGGCAAATGCGATAGAGCTCCGGCTCCCAATGCACCTGCTCGTCGCCGAGAATGTATTCCCAGGCGCCGATCTGGGCGAGGTGGCTGACCTGGATCGAGATCTCCTCGCTGTGGCGCTGGCGCAGATGGGCTTCGCGAAAGGCGGTGAAATCGTCGATCAGGACGATGAAATTGACCACGTCCTGGGCCTCGGTGCGCACGGGTTGAAACGCGACGGAAAACCAGCGGATGCGGCCCTCGCGGTCGGTGTCCCGCGACTCGATCGCGGCCGCCTGGCCACCCTCGATCAGCCGCCGGCCATCGGCGGCGGAGAAGCCGTTCATCACCTGTTGCAGGAGCTGGTCGACCGGACGCCGGGCGGAGTCGCCCTGGCTCATCCCGCTGAGCTTTTCCCAGGCGACGTTGGTCCAGAGCACCGTGCCCTTGGCGTCGGCGATGATGACGGCGTTGGGCATGTGCTGGGCGGCCAGGGCGAGGAGGGCGTTCACCTTGGTGGCGGCGCGGAGATGGGAGTTGGCCGCATCCAGTTCGCGCGAGGTGACCGAAATCTCCTCGAGCAGTGCGGCAGCCTGGCTTTGCAGATTGTCGATCGCGCTGCGGCGGCCCTGGGTGTCCGCCCGGGCCCGCACCCGGTCGTCAATGGCGTGAACCATCAGGGCCGCGGCATAGGCGACCGCCCCCAGTTCCACGGCGACGTAGCCGGCCAGTGCGGCCCGCCGGGGCAGCCAGCCGTGGTGGACCAGGAACAGTTCGGCCGCCCCGAAAAGCAGCGGCGCGGCGATCAGCAGCCCCGCCTTGCGGCGGGCGCTTTCGGAGGCGCCGCTGCGGGGCAAGGGCGTAGGCATTGACCGAGTTTGATAGGCGGGCTTGGGCGCAGGTCAAGAGCCGCCGCTTGCCATGGCCGGATCTCCCCGGTTATTTCGGAGCATGCCCCGCTCCCTTCGCCTCCTCTCCGCCCTGGCTGTCCTCCTTGGGGGAGGGCTGCGGGCTGGTCCCGCCGCCGTGGACCCCGCCCTGGCGGCCGCCGCCCGTGGCACCCTCCAGCAGGTCGTCAAGACCGACACGACCTTCATGCGGATCCACGCCGCCGAGGTGCTGATCACCTTCGGCGAAGGGGAGGCGATGCGCCGGCAGTTCGCGAGCGAGTTGCCCGCGAGCGAATCCTCGGTCATCCGCGTGGGCGTCTGGCGGATTCTGGCGGAAACGGCGCCGACCCCGGAAGAGCGGGCGAAGTGGGTGGCCAAGATCGAGCAGGTGACCCATGTGGTCGGCGACACCGACCGGCTGCGCTCGGTCGAAAGCCTGTGCAAGCTCCGCGTCGTCGTCGCCGGCTCGACTCTGGCGATGATGCGGCAGCTGGCCCGGGACAATCCGCCGGCCCAAACCGCCATGCCCCTCTGGTCCCTCGCCCTGGCGCATGAGCCGGGGGCTTTGGAGTCTTTGGCCCACCTGCTGGTTTCGACCTCGCCGGAGGCGCGGCAATTGGCCGCCTATGCCCTGCGCTGGCTGCAAAATCCCGATGCCGCGGTGGTCCGCGCCGTGGCCCGGGCGGCCAATCACGAGCCGTCCACGACGGTCGCCTATCCCTTCCTGGTCAGCGCCGCCGTGATGCTGCGGGCCGATCCGGCGCACATGAAGGCGTGGGAGGAGCAGCTGCGCCTCCTGCCCGCCACCGCAACCGATGATGCCCGCTGGGAGGCGGCCCAGGCGCTTTTGCCCTATACCCGGGCTGACGAACTTCCGAGGCTCGGCCGCCAGCTGGAGGCTCCCAACACCAACGATCGGGTGTGCGCGGCGTGGCGGATCCTGACCGCGCCGGTGCCCGACCAGCCCTGATCGGCCCGCGGGCTCGAGCAGATGAAACGGCTTGTCGGCGGCCTGGTCCTGGGGGCGCTGCTCGGCGCCGGCCTCCGGGCCGGTGGGGCAGGCGGACTGAGTCTGGCCGAATATCTGGCCAGCCACGCGGCGGCGCTGCCAGCCGGCGGGCTGCCGGCGGAGCTGCCCGCGGGCTTCCTGGCCGCGAGCGGACCGCGCCTCTACCTCCTGGGCGAGGTTCACGGGGCCGCCACCAACAACGACGCTGATCTCACGCTCCTCAAGACGCTCCAGCGGACGGCGGGGGTCCGGACCTATCTCTGCGAGGTGAGCTACGCCCACAGCTGGTACCTGAACCGGTTCCTAGAGAAGGGCGACGAGAGTCTCCTCGACCTGATCTTCACGCAAATGCGCGGCCGGACGGTCGACGGCTCCCGGGAAAAGCGCGCCTTTTGGGAGAATATGCGCCGCTGGAACCAGGCCCTCCCCGCGGCGGAGCGGGTGACGATCGCGGGGGTTGATCTTGAGCGGTTTCCCGGCATCAGTCTGGCCTTTCTGCGTCAGGAATTGGGGCCCCTGGGAGAATCCGGCGCGGTGGAGAAAGTCGCCCGCGAGGTGGCGGCGAGCCGGCCGAGATTTCTGGCCGCCCTCGGCCCCGACCGGCTTTTTGGCGTCGAAGAGGCCCTGCGCAATCTGCGCGACCGGACCCGGGCCGGCAGCTTCCAAGGGCCGGCCTTCGATGAATTTCGCGATCGGGCGATCTTCGGCAATTTCCTGGCGATTTCCGGCCGCCTGACCCCGGGCTCGATCTATGGCCGGGTCGGCTTCGCCCATGTCACGCAACACGCCTACGACGGCGGCCACTGGCTTAGCTACTACTTGAATCGGCGGCCGTCGCCCTGGGCCGGCCGGGTCGTCGGCATCTGGCCGCTGTATGCCCATTCCCGCCGGCTCGCCCTGCTCAACGGCCATTACCAAATCGCGGACTGCGAGGATGAGCTCGGCCCGACCGGGCCGTTTGTCGCCGCCGCTCCGACCGACCTCACCCTCTTCCAATTGGTGGGGCCGGGTTCGCCTTTCTCCCGCCGGCTGGTCGTGCCCGCCCGCGCCGAGGGCGGAGTGACCACGGAGTATTTCCAGTACGTCCTGCTGCTGAAGAACACCCCGCCGGCGCAGCCCTGGATTCCGGTGCCGCCCAAACGCTAGGGCAGCTCGAGAAGCACGCAGTCGCCGATCGCGCTGCCGCGGTTTTGCACCCAGAGGGTGGTGCCCGGATCGAAGAAAGCGTAGTCTTCGGCCTGCAATTCCCGCCGGCGCGGCGCGGGGCTGGGATCGGCGATGATCGGGCCGGTGATGGCGATCAGCAGATGGGCGCAGCGGTCGGCCGGCACCGGGCAGGTTTGGTTCGGGCGCAAATGGAGGCGGTAAAGCCGCACTTGCCGGTGCTCCCAGTCCAACTTGAGTCCAGAACGCACCGGCGGGGGCGTGCGGTCGAGTTGGGCCGGGGGCCGCAGAAGCTCGATCGCCAGGGTGTGGGAAACTTTCGGGCCGAGGGCGAAGGCCCGGTGGGTGATTGGCTTGGCGTCGTAAGCGGCGAAGCGGGCGAAGCCCGCCGGGACCAGCTGGCCCGCCGTGGGGGCCTCGCCCAGATCCTGGGCGGCGCCCCGCGACTCGTTGAGCTGGACGAAGACCGTCGGGGCCGCGTGGCGGTGATAGAGGGTGGGGGAGCCAGGCGGAATCTGCACATCGTAAAGCCGGATATAGGCGTTCTCCAGGACGAGGTGGTGGTGGGGCTCGAAGCGGACGGGCACGGGAGCGGGGTCGACGGCTGCCGCCAGGGGAAGGGTGGCCGCCAGCGCCATGGCCAGGGCGGCGGCTCGAGGCCAGGGTGGGTCATGGGCAGGCTTAGCATCACCGAGGCCAAGGAGAAAAACGAGCCGTATTCCGGAAGCCTCCCGGCTCCGGGAATTCTTGGAAAAGGGGCCCATGATGTATCTATTGGCCGGAGCATGGAGACATTGCCCCGTGAGACAGACCCAGCCGCCGGCTGGAACCGGCGCGACTTTATCCGCCGGGTCGGGCTCGGCGCCGCCGCCGCGGCGGCGCCCTCCGCCCGGGCTGAAAACGTCCGCCGGCCCAACATCGTGGTGATTATCGCCGACGACCTCGGTTACGCCGACCTGGGCTGCTACGGTTCGGAAATCCCCACCCCGCATCTCGACAGCCTGGCGCAGCGCGGGGTCCGCTTCACCCAGTTCTACGGCTACACCGTGTGCTGCCCGAGCCGCGCCGCACTTCTGACTGGGCTCTATCCTCATCAGGCGGGGATGGGCTGGTACGTGACCAACGGTGGCGACGTCCGCCCGCCGGGTCCGTATCAGGGCTACCTCAACGACCGCTGCCTGACCATCGCCGAGCTCCTGAAGGGCGCCGGCTACGACACCGCCATGTCCGGCAAGTGGCATCTGGGCGAGAGCCGGCCGCACTGGCCGGTCGACCGGGGCTTCGACCATTATTTCGGCCTGATCGGCGGAGGCGCCAATTACTTCGACTTGGACAAGGTCGACTGGCCGGGAATCACGCGGATTATGGCCCGCGACGGCGAGCGCTATCATCCGCCGAAGGAGGGCTTTTACATGACCGACGCCGTGGGGGATCACGCCGTGGAATTCCTCGACCGGCCGCGGGACCCGAACTCCCCCTTTTTCCTCTACACCGCCTTCACCGCCCCGCACTTCCCGATTCAGGCGCCCGCTGCCGACATCGCCCGCCACCGCGGCCGCTATCGCGCCGGGTGGGAGTCCCGGCGCCGCCAGCGGCATGAGCGGATGCGCGCCCTGGGCCTGATCGGTCCCGATGTCCCGCTTTCGAAGGCCCCGCCTGAATTCGGGACCTGGGCTGAAGCCGACCAGGACCTGCAGGACCTCAAAATGGCGATCTTTGCCGCCCAGGTGGAGGTAATGGACCGCAACGTCGGCCGGATCCTGGCCAAAATTAAGCAGCTGGGCGCCGAGGAGAACACCCTCGTCCTCTTTCTCTCCGACCACGGCGGCTGCGCCGCGGAGGTCTGCGCCAAGCGCGCCCCGGAGCTCAACCGCCCGCCCTATCTGGGCGGACCGGAGTCATTCGCCCCGTACGGCCGGGCCTGGGCCAACGTCAGCAACACGCCCTGGCGCGGTTTCAAGGGCCTGCTGGAGGAAGGAGGGATTTCCATCCCTTTGATCGTCTCCTGGCCTGGGGCCGGCCTGGCGGCGGGCAGCCTGTGCCATGAAGTCGGCCACCAGGTCGACGTGCTGCCCACCCTGGCGGAGGCGGCGGGCGTGGCCTATCCGGAGCAGTTTCGCGGCCGGGAGCTGACGCCCCTGGCGGGCCGCAGCCTGGCGCCTCTCTTCCAGGATGGCCGCTTGGGCGCCCGCGCCCCGCTGTTTTGGGAGTTTCAGGGCCTCCGGGCCGTGCGGGCGGACGGCTGGAAACTGCTCGGGGCCGAAGATCAGCCCTGGGCTTTGTACCATCTGGGAACCGATCGGGGAGAGGCGCAGGATCTGGCCACGCAGGAACCGGCCCGCGTCGCGGCCCTGGCGGGGGCCTACGCGAATTGGGCCAAGCGGTGCGGGGTGCGGCCCTGGCGGGAAATGGCCCCGCATCTTCACAATCTCTAAGGCCGACGCCCGCCAAGGCCTTCCGGGGCGGGTGGAGGAGCCCGCCGATATAAGTCGTCTTTGGCCGAACGGCCCTTTAGGCTGCTCGTTCCATGAGAAACGACTACATTGCCGAAGCGCTCAAAGTGATCGATGATCCGAACATTCTGATCAACGTCGTGTCGCGGCGCGTCAAGCAACTGCGGCGGGGCAACCGCCCGCTGGTCGAGTCCCTGGAGAAGCTGTCCGCCGAGGATACCGCCCTGCGCGAGATCATGGAAGGCAAGATCGGCTACGAGCTGGCCACGGCCGAGATGCTCGAAAACAACCCCTGAGGGGTTTCAGGGGACTTCGTAAATCTCGACCAGGACGTTGCCTCCGCCGCCGGAGATGCTGTTGACCTGCACGGTATAGGGAATGTTGGGGGCCGCCGTCATGACGGCGGCCGAATCCGCGCTGGTCGCGCTGACAAAGGGATAGGCGCCCACCTCGGCTGCGATCGCGCTCACCTGGGCGTCGCCGCCCCAGCCGGCGTTGGCCGCCAGCACCTGGCCGGAATTGCTCAGAGGTGAGATCACCAGTTGGGGGTCTGCCATCGTGCCGGTAATCCCAAAGGGCGCCGGAATGAGGGTGGGGCCCCACACCCGGACCAGCACGGTCTTTGACGTTGTTCCGCTGAGGACGAAGCCCACGTCGAGAGTGCTCCCCGTCGCGATGGAAGTGAGGCAGGAGAGATTGATCAGGCGGGGTCCGGTCGCGGTATAGCCGCCTGAATCGTCGTAGATTTCGGCCAGGGCGGTGCCGTTGTCGCCACTTTTTCCGCTGACGAGGACGGAATAGCCGCTGATAACCTCGGGGAAGTCGGTCACCAGCGCGGAATCGAGGCTTGTGGGGTCGGTGAGGGCGAAGGCTCCCGTCGCGTTGTCCGCGTTCATGACGACCGTCGCATTGCCCGCGGGCGTGCCCCAGCCGGCGTTGGCCGCGACCGTGGCATGCGTCGTTTGCTGCACGACGGTCAGTGTCGGGTCGGGCATGACTCCGCTGACGCCGAAGGCCGTCAACGCCGGCCCAGTGGCTCGGATCAGCAGATTGCTCGAACCGCTGGTGCCTGACCCGCCCAGGACAAAGCCCATACTTAGGGTGCCCTGGATGTTTGTGCGCAGGGAAAGGTTCGCGAGGTGGCCGGGCGAGGTGGGGGCCACGGCGGGGAAGGTCAGATTCACGGCGCTTGAGGTGGCAAACCCCGAGGAATTAGTGGCCTGGCAGGCATAGCTGCCGGCATTCGCCGCGGTCGCGTTGGCGATCACATAGCGCGGTGAGGTGGCCCCGGTGATGGCCGTCGCATTGAGGGTCCACTGGTAGGTCGGGGCGGGATAGCCCGAAGCCGCGGCGTTGAAGGCCACCGTGGAACCGGCGGCCATGGTCTGGCCCACCGGCTGGGTCGTGAAGACCGGGGCTGCCATCACGCCGCCCTGGAAAGTCGTGCTGGCCTGGTTGCCGTTGGTATCGGTCGCCGTGAGCGTGATGGTGGCGGCGCCGGCGCCCAGGGCCCCCGCCGTCAACGTCAGGATGTGCCCGGAGACGGATGCGGTCATGGCGGAGGGATTGGAACTGGTGGCCGTAAAAGTCAGGACCGCGGTAGTGGTGGCGTTGGGCGGGTAGATCGGGACGACGGCAACACTCGAAAATCGCACCCAGTTCGGGTAGCTCAGCGTCGAGTTCGTGACATTGATGAGCGGGGTGGAGACAAAATCGCCGTCATAGGCAGTTGGAACCACGTTGGGCACATTGTTCAAATCATAGAGGGGTAAGGCGGCAATGGCGTTGACGACGTTCATGCCGGTGCCCAGGACATGGGCAAAGACGGCATAGCCCGGATTTCCGCTGGATGTGTCCAAAGTGGCCGAGTTGTCGATTAGATTAAAGTACCAAGCGTCCGTGGCGCTGTTGGAATCGCTCGTCCGCGCCATCCCCATCGATCCGAGGACATTCGGGAGATTGGCTTCGAGCTGGATCGGGGCTTTGGTGGGGATGGGGCTAATCAGATCGGTTGTGGCGATAGTGTAGGCGCCGCCTTGGACCACGAAATCGGACACGCTCCGGCTGATCACGGTGTTCGTATAGGCTCCGCTGTTCACGTAATTCAGAAAGTTGGCTGCCGTGATGGGGGCGCCTTGCCCATAGACCTCGATATTGAAGTTGCCCAAATTGGACTGAAACTGCACGACGGTTCCAGTTACGGCGGGCAGTCCGAAAATAATGCTCAGGTCCCCGGTCCCGACGGTGCCCGGGGCCAAATAGGCGTTGGCGGGCGTCTGCAGAACGGTTGGCAGCGTGCCATCCGCCGCGCGCAGCGGCAGGGCCGAGGCCGCGAGCAAGATCGAAGCGAGGACGAAAAGAGGTCGGGAAGGAGCCATGGGCATCGGAAAGACATTGAAAAAGAGCAAAGTATCCGAGGAAATTCGAGCCCGCTTCGCTGGTTTACCCCCGATTATATGACCTTCGTGCCCCCGTTCGTCCGCCGTCTGGTTTTGGTTGCCGCCCTGGGGCTGAGTGCCGCCGCCTCCCCGCCGTCGTCTCCACCGGCGCCGGACCCGGCCCACGAAGCCCGGATGGCGTGGTTTCGCCAGGCCAAATTCGGCCTTTTCATCCATTGGGGCCTTTACGCCGTGCCCGCCGGCCAATGGGAGGGCCGGACCATCCCCGGCATCGGGGAATGGATCATGCACAACGTCCCGGTGCCGGTGCGAGAGTACGAGAGGCTGGCGGGCCAATTCAACCCGGTGAAGTTCGACGCCGAGGCCTGGGTGCAGCTGGCGGCCGACGCCGGGATGAAATACATCGTCATCACCGCGAAGCATCACGACGGCTTCGCCATGTATCATTCCGCCGTCAGCCCCTACAATGTTTTCGATGCGACGCCGTTTCACCAGGATCCCCTGAAACAGCTGGCCGCCGCCTGCGCCCGCCATGGATTGCGCTTTGGCTTCTACTATTCCCAGGCCCAGGACTGGCATGAGCCCGGCGGTGCCGGCAACGACTGGGACTTCCCCTCCAACGCGGCCAAGGACCAAAGCGGAGCCTTCGACCATTACTTGCGGACCAAGGCCGAGCCCCAGGTTCGCGAGCTCCTGACCCAGTATGGTCCGGTCTGCCTGATCTGGTTCGATACGCCTTATCAGATGACCGAGGAGCGGGGGCAGCGGTTTGTCGATTTGGTCCACTCCCTGCAGCCTGCCTGCCTGATCGACGGCCGCCTCGGCAGTTCGGGCGACTATGTCTCGACCCATGACAATCTGATTCCCAGCACGGGGCTGGAGGGCGACTGGGAGACTCCGGCCACGGTCAACCACACCTGGGGCTTCAAGCGGGACGACACCGATTGGAAATCGCCCGGGGAAATCACGTTCAAACTGGTGGATATCGTGAGCAAGGGCGGCAACTACCTGCTCAATGTCGGGCCGACCTCGCTCGGCGTCGTGCCGCCGGAATGCCAGGACAACCTGCGAAGCGTGGGCCGCTGGCTCAAGGTCAACGGCGAGGCCGTCTATGGCGCCAAGCGTTCGCCCTTTGGGGCCGAGTACGGCGAGTACAGCTCCACCCAGAAGACCGCCGACGGGAAGCCGGTCTTCCTCGAGCGGACGGACTGGCGGTGCACGACCAAGCCCGGCCGGCTTTATTTCACGGTCTTTCACTTTGACCTGAATCTGCTCGTGCTACCGCCCTTCCGCTCGGCGATTCGCCGGGCCTACTTTTTGAGCGATCCGGCGCGCACGCCGCTGGTGATCGAGACGCTTCAGGGCCGGCGGCTCGTCAACGTTCCGAAAAATCCACCCCATCCGATGGCAAACGTTATCTGCGTGGATATCGGCGATCCGGCGGTCAAGCTCTAGAGCCGGGCGAGACGCTTTGAGCCACCCCCGACAGCGGGTTGGGTGGAAGACGGTCAGCGCTTCTTGCCGCCGCCATCGCGCTTGTTGACGGTCGCCCAGGCGCGAGACTTGGCGGTCTTAGCCGAGGTGCCCCGTTTCTCGTAGCTCCTTTCGATATCATGGGCTTGGCGCTTCTGCTTGGCGGTGTACTTGGCTTTGCTTCCTTGAGGCATGGTGGAGATATTGAGGGTGGGTGGCGGGTGAATTGTTGATTTAGACCGCGGGCAATGAAGGCTGTGCCCAGGAACCTTCGTTTACGAGGATAGGGCGATTTCCGGTACCGCGTCCAGACGAGCGCAGCGCCTTTCCGCCTCGCCGCGCCTAGCGGGACTTCCGCCCTGGCGTGAGGGCATCGTCCAGCGGTTCGAACCATGTCTCGCGCTCGCGAAATCGGGCGATTTTGGTGAAGCCCGCCTGCTGGAGGAGGGCCAGTCCGCGCCCGAACTCGAAGAGGATGCGCTCCGGTCGATGGCCGTCGGCCGAGAGGGTGACCGCAATATCGCGCGCGCGGCATTTCTGCAGAATCGCGAGAGTCGGGTAGGCCTCAGCGCAGGGCCGCAAGTAGCCGGAGGTGTTGAGCTCCACCACCAGGTGGTTCGCCGCGATCGCATCCAGAGCGGCCTCGATCAGCGGGCCGACGTCCGCCGTCGGGTAAAAGCCCAGCTTTTTGGGGAGGTCGATATGGGCGACAATATCGCAGAAGGCGCTCTCGGCCATTGCCCGCACGCTGTCCCAGTATTGGGCGAAGACCGCGTCGCGTTCCTCGACTGATTTCTCGCTCCAATAGGTCAGGGAGGACTCGAACTGTTGGCCGGCCACGTGGTGCACGGAGCCGATGCGGTAGTCGAGCGGGAGTTTCTCGGCGATTTGACTGATTCCAGTATAATCCGGGCCAAGCCAGTCCAATTCCAGGCCGATTCTCACCTCGAGGCTTTCCAGCCGCCGGAAGGAGGCGATCTCGGCGACATAGTCAGAAGCGAGGTGAGGGGCCATGGACCACTTGGGCCAGGTCCCGTCGGGGTAGAGGCAGAGGTGGTCGGAGAGGCCGAGGATATCCACTCCGACCGCGGTCGCGTGGGCATGGATCTGGCCGAAGGCGGCCGTGCCGTCGCTCCACTGCGAATGGTTGTGATAGGTCGCTATCAATGTGCGAGCAGAGGCGAGGGAGCGGGTTGAGACAACCCAAAGAATCTCCTTGCCGTATTATCCGTACTAGTAGTAATAGTACGCAATGCTTCCGTTCGCCGTCGAACTGAAACCCGGCATGCCCATCGCCGCCCAGGTGCTTTTCGCGGTCAAAAAGGCGGTCGTTTCCGGCCGCCTCCCGCCGGGCACCAAATTTCCCTCGGTCCGGCAACTAAGCCAGGAGTTGCGGATCAATCCCAATAC
>Ga0302279_10004276_pt1 | contig 17026 bp, 8 predicted proteins | sample III_Bog_N3_3_FD_194541 | JGI IMG/M metagenome (GOLD analysis project Ga0302279, IMG submission 194541) | Peat permafrost microbial communities from Stordalen Mire near Abisko, Sweden - III_Bog_N3_3 | ecosystem: Environmental > Terrestrial > Soil > Wetlands > Peat | place: Sweden: Abisko...
TGCTGCGCGGCATTGGCGTTTTGCTGCGCCCAGTAGCCGGCGTGCTGCGCGTCGTTGGCGGCCTGCTGGGCATTGTAGCGAGCCGTGGCCTGCGCACCGATCTGGTGAATGTTGTTGATGGCTTGCTGTGCATTGCGGGTTATTTGGGCATCGTTGGCCTGCTTCTGCGCCAGCTTTTGCTGCGCCTGCTGGTTCATCACTTGCTGGTTGACCTTGAGGCTCTGCGCCATCGCTATGATCGTGTTTTGCTCTTGCGCGGCTTGGGCGTCGGTCATAATGCCGAAGTTGCGCAAGATGGAGAAGGCTCCCCACTGGGCCGGCTGCGATTCGCACATCACATCGTTCAGCGCCTTCATCCCCTGCCCGTCGGGGTCAATGTGCCCCTTGACATGAACGCAGGTGCCCGGCCCTTGCGTCGGCGTAATCTCGTCCACTTGCAGCTTTGCCGGAGGCATGTTGTTGGACCGCCGCCAAAGCTGCAGCATTTCCGGATAAGACTTGATCAGGTCTGGATGATAGGCGCTGAGGATCGTTCCCGTCCCCTTGTAGATTCCGTACCGCACCGCCTGCACCTGTTGCGGGTTGTTGGGATCAACCACCGACTTCATAGCGCCCCAGACCACCTGCTCTCCGTTTGGCCCGTGCACAATCATCGTACCGCTGGCGCTGTTCGGATCGAGCTGCCAGCCGTCTGGAATGCCGATGCTGGCAGAGTTGTCCGACGCGGTAACCGTGTGCAGCCGAGCAGACGAGCCTGAGTGCCCACTGCCTGTCGAAGCCGATTGCCCGCCAGACATAGAGCCGGAAGCCGCCGCCGCGTCTCCCGGATGCCAGACGCCGAACAGTTGCTGGAGCATGGGGTTCATCGTCTTGCCGATGCGCGAGGCATCGTTGGAGAGCAACGCCGCCTCGACCTGCCTGGGGCCGGAGGCGGCCGAAAGCACCAGGCCGGCCACCTTCTTATTTCCTTTCGAGTGATCGGTCACTGTAAAGAAAACGCCGACGGTTTTCGTTCCCTTGAACTGGAAGACTTTCCCGATCTGCGGCTTTTCGCCGCAAGTGTTCTGCAGGCCGGTCAGAATCTTGCTCATGGCCGCCGCCTGGGTCGTGGCTCCGGCCACTGTTCCATAGGAGATCTTGCCCCCTTGCGCGGCATCGAGCGTGGTAATCGGGGTTGGCGGTGGCGTCCCCGCTTTGCAGGCACTGATGGAAACGACAGACAACAAGAGAAACGTGGAAAAACGACCCAAGGCACTCATTTCGACCTACCCTTTCCTGAATCAAAATGCATCTCACTGTAGAGAGCGAAAAACGAGCGTAAAATGCGTCGGGAAAATCATATACCAAAAACTTCTGGTCTGAGTAAATAATGGTGATCGGCGTGCTCTTGCCGCCTCCGCTACAATAGATTTCAAGCGTCTGCCGCGCCGGGAATGGATTCCGGCCCGCCAGACGCATTGGAGTATTATGCTTGCCGCAAATTTGACCGAAGCCCTCACCTTTGACGACGTGTTGCTGGTGCCCGCCTACAGCGACGTAGTGCCCGTGCAGGTTAGCACGCAGACCCAACTGACCCGCGCGATTACGCTGAACACCCCGCTGCTTTCCTCGGCCATGGACACGGTGACCGAGTCGCGCATGGCCATCGCCATGGCGCAGCAGGGCGGCATCGGTGTTGTGCACCGCAATCTTTCCGTCCCTGACCAGGCAGGCGAGATCGACAAGGTGAAGCGCTCGGAGAGCGGCATGATCGTGGACCCGGTGACCATTGGCCCGGATCAGATGATTGGCGACGCGCTGGAAGTGATGCGGCGCTACAAAATCTCCGGCGTGCCGGTGACGCAAGGCAAGCGGCTGGTGGGCATTCTGACCAATCGTGATTTGAGGTTTGAAACTCGTACCGACATTCCCGTTGGCGAGGTGATGACCAAGAAGAACCTGATCACCGTGCCGGTGGGTACCACGCTCGAAGAGGCGGAACTGATCCTGCACGAACACCGCGTGGAGAAGCTGCTGGTGGTGGACGATCAATTCAATTTGAAAGGGCTGATCACGGTCAAAGACATCCAGAAGAAGCTGAAATATCCCAACGCCAGCAAGGACGAAAAGGGCAGGCTTAGGGTGGGCGGCGCTATCGGGGCGACGGGTGACTTTCTGGAACGGGCAGCGGAACTGGTGCGGGCGCGCGTGGACGTGCTGGCAATCGACTCGGCGCACGGGCACTCATCGCGCGTGCTGGAGGCGGTGCGCCAGGTGAAGAAGGCCTTCCCGAACGTGGGCCTGCTGGCTGGCAACGTGGCTACCTACGAGGGCGCGCTGGCGCTGATCGACGCCGGGGCCGACGCGATTAAGGTCGGCATCGGGCCGGGTTCAATTTGCACCACGCGCATGGTTACCGGAGCCGGAATGCCGCAGATTACGGCCATCTCCGAGTCGGCACGTGCGGCCCGCGAGCGCGGAATTCCGATAATAGCCGATGGCGGCATCAAGTATTCAGGCGAGATTACCAAGGCCATCGCCGCCGGGGCCAGCTCGGTGATGATTGGGTCGCTCTTTGCCGGCGTGGATGAAAGCCCCGGCGAAACCATCCTCTACCAGGGTCGCAGCTTCAAGACCTATCGCGGCATGGGCTCGCTGACCGCCATGAGCCAGGGCTCGGGAGAGCGCTACTTTCAAAGCACCGATGATATGGCCAGCGCCGAGTTGGGCAGCGAGGGCGTGGTGCAGCGTGAGCGAGCCAGCCAGAACCGGCTGGCAAAGTTTGTCCCTGAGGGCATTGAGGGGCGCGTGCCCTACCGCGGGCCGCTGGAGTCCATGGTTTTCCAACTGGTGGGCGGATTGCGTTCCGGCATGGGCTACCTGGGTTGCGCAACCATCCGCGATCTACAAGAAAAGGCGCAGTTTGTGCGCATCAGCGGCGCCGGCCTGCGCGAAAGCCACGTGCACGACGTGATCATTACGCGCGAGGCGCCCAACTATCGCATTGAATAAGGCGGGAAGCGGGCACAACAAAACCCCGCCCGGGCAGGACGAGGTTCATGCTGGATAAAGTGCCTGAATTCTGCTCTTTAGACGGCCTCAGGCCTTGGCGACTTTGCCTTCTTTGATGCAGCCGGCGCAGACCCTGATCCGCTTGGGTTGGCCGTTTACCAGCGCCTTGACAGCCTGCAGATTCACGCTCCAGCGCCGTCTTGTGATGTTGTGGGCGTGAGAGATATTGTTACCGAATTGCGGGCCTTTCCCGCAGATATCGCATACTTGTGCCATGACTTAGCTCCCAACCTTGGTGTTTCGCGCAGCCGGGGCATAGATAGTTACACGCCTCTGACGGCATACCGAATCTTCATTATACCCGGAACCGGCGGCGATGGCCAAACGGGGTCCACGGACCTTGAGAAATGGTGCGTTGCAGGTTACCGGATTTCGGACACCGTGAAGCTACAGCGCACCATTTTTCGAGAAATGGTTGCAGATCATTCAGTAGTCAAATAAGACCCGCTACTTGGCTGCGGCAGCGAAAGCGTCTGCTTCGCGATTCATCTCTTCTGCGGTGACGGCGTGGGAGAAGAGGATTACGCGGTAGCGGAAGCTGGCCATTTGATCCTTCTCGAGAGTCAGGTTCAAGGCGGGCAGCTTGCGATTGAAGACGCTGGGGCCGAGAGGATTGACAGCGAAAAGGCCGTAGCCGCGCGCGTGCCAGGTGGTGGGATAGCCGGGATTGGCGGGCTGGTCGAGAATGGCGATGGCGACGGTGTGCGGGCCGGAGTGGCCGGTGAGAGTGCACCAGCGGCCGCGGGTTGACCAGACGGCGTCGCCCTGTACTCCCTCGCTGGTGAGATAGACGCCGGTGGCCGGGTTGGCGGCATCGGCTGGCGCGGCATCGACCTTGGTGGGATGGCCACTGGCGTCCATGAAGACACCGCCCTTTTCATTGGGCGATTCGAGCCAGTTGGCAACACGCAAACCGAGCAGGCCATCCTTTGCGTCCTTGAAGACGACGTGGTCGAGAGCCTTGAGGGTGATGGACATATCGATGACGCGAGCATGAGCATGGCGCGCGAAGATGTAGCGCGTGGTTTGCGTCAGGATCTGCTGGTCCGTGCCGGTGACCCAGACCGATTCGACGACCAGTTCGCCGCGATTGGCGCCGCTTTTGGCGGAGACGATTTTGGTTTGGAGAATCGTGCCCATTTTGGCGCGGTTCTCTGGCTTGATGGCGTCGGAGTTGTTCCAGAAATCGAAGCCATTGACGCTTTCGTAGTTGAACCACAGGCCGGCGTGATGGGGATGATCGACGCGCTCGCCGGGCTTGGGATTGAGCGGGTAGCCGCGCGTGACGGTGACGCCTTCGTCGGTGATGAGCGGATAGAGGACGGGCTTTTTGAGCGTCGTGGGCCAGATGTAGGAGGTGAAGGGCTGGCCGTCGATGGTGATGTCGACGCGGCGGTTGGCTTCATCGGCGACGACCTGGACGCCTTTGGAGGGCGCGGCGAGGGCGGTGGCTGCGGCGAGGAGGGCGATGACGGCGAAAATGGAGATTTTTTTGTAACTCATGGCGGATGACCTCAAGATGTTATTTCCCAGGTCCCCAAATGCGAGGGACCTGGGGCACCCAGTCTCATTATGCGTAGACTTTGCCTCCAACCATCACCTGCTGCGTCTTGTCGTCGAAGGTGACTTTCTGGCCGGTGTGGATGGCGGCGATGTTCATGCAGAGGGCGATGGAGTGGTTGTAGCCGGCTTCGATGGGTGCGTTGGGAGTTTTGCGCGAGCGGACACACTCCATCCAGTTGCGCATGTTGGCCGAGGTCTGCGGATCGCGGCCGGTGTCGGCGTCGGTGGAGACAGTCTCGGCCTTCTCAACGAGCGAGAAGCTGGGCAGGAGATTTTCCTTGAGGCCCATGGAAGCAGCTTCGCGGGCGCGCAAACCACCGGTGGGCGTGACAGTATGCTTGTCCATGTCGATCATGCCGCCATTGGAGTAATAGAGTTCCTTGACGCCGCCGGCGGAGTTGGTGAAGCGCGAGGAGTACTGCACCTGGAAGCCCTTGGTGAGATCGTCGAGCGGACCGTAATCGAAGACGGCGGTCATGGTGTCCCAATTTTTGCGGCCGTCTTTCCAGAGATAGATGCCGCCGTTGGCGACGACGCTGCGCGGATGGGGCAGGCCGGTGAACCAGTGAACGGTGTCGATCTGGTGGACGAGCCACTGATCGGGAATGCCGGAGGAGTAAGGCCAGAAGAGGCGGAACTCAAGATACTTGCGGGCATCGAAGGGCTCGTAGGGGCGGTTGAGCAGGAAGCGTTTCCAGTCGGTGTCCTGCTCCTTGAGGAGGGGTACGACGTCGGGGCGACGCCAGCGGCCGGGCTGGTTGACGTTCCAGGTCATCTCGACCATGACGATGTCGCCGAACTTGCCGGACTTGATGTACTCGGCGGCTTTCATGTAGGCGGGCGTGGAGCGGCGCTGGGTTCCGATCTGGACAATTTTGCCGGACTTTTTGACGGCGGCGAGGAAGTTGCGGGCGTCGGCCATGGTGTTTGCGGTGGGTTTTTCGACATAAGCGTCGCGGCCGGCGTTGACCGCCTCGATGCCGTGCTGCGCGTGCTGGAAGTCGGCGGTGGCGATGAGGACGGCATCGACGTCTTTGCGGGCGTAGAGCTCGTCGTTGTTGCGGACCTGGTCGATGGGATTGCCGCAGAGCTTTTCGATAAAGGCAGCGCCTTCTTCACGGCGGCGGCTCCAGATGTCGGATACGGCCACAATCTGGAAGTTCAAGTCCTTGGCACTCTGTTGAAAGGCGGGAAGATCTCCCTGCTTCATGCGGTCGCCGCAGCCGACGACGCCGACACGGACGCGATCGTTGGCGCCCAGAATGGCAGCATAACTGCGCGCGTTCCAAGAGACGGCTGAAGCGGCCACGGCAGCGCCGCCAACCTTCAAAAAGTCCCTGCGATTGCTGTTCGGAAATGTCATGTTGCTCCTGTCTGGTTTACTGCCAACCTAAGCCGCGCATAGGGGAGATTTCAGAGATTTCCCCAGAACGCATTGTTGCCACGCACGATTCTTATGACGCGGAAAGAAATCAAGAAGACGCACAAGGAGTCCTTTTTAATCGGCCATCGGGTGCGTATTCAGTGAAATTGATTGAACAAGTGCCCCGTTTCAATGATCGAAACGGGGCACTTGCCGAATGGTTAGTTGTTTGAGAATGATCAAGATCTACCTAGAAGGAAACCTTGACGCCTCCCTGGAAGACTCTGGCGCTGCCACTGCCAGTGGCGGTGGCAGAGACCTGGCCAAAGGTTGACGATGTCAGGACTTGTGGTGTGGACATGGCGAAATCCGGATGATTCAACACGTTGAAAGCTTCCAGGCGAAGAAGGAGCGCGAAAGCGTTGTGCAGTTGGATTGTCCGGGATACCTGTGCATCGAACTGGAGGTAAGGAGGCGTCCGGAAGGCATTCCTGCCGATATTTCCGAAGGTTCCCAATTGGGCGCAGCCGCCAGTCGTAGTCGAGGCGCAGGAAGCGGTGACCTGCGCGAAGGCAGCCGGGTTGAGGTACTCGCGGTTCGCCTCACCGGTGCCGCTTTGGAATTTCACCTTGGCATAGGGACTAACTCCCGCTATCAGATTGGGGCGATCTTCGCTGTTGCTGTCGGTGAGGGAGTTATCCTGCCCCGCGGTTACATTGACCACGCCTCCGGAGGCAATGTGAATCAACGGCCCGATTTCCCAATTGTTGATCGTCTGCTTGACAATGCGATTGGTGGGATGGAAGTTGCTGCGGGCGACGACTACGACGTTCTCGACGCTGCGGTAATCGAAGCCGCACGGGCCGTAATCCGCTCTGGGGTTGTTGGGATTTTCATAGAGCTGGCCGGTGGGATCGCCCTGGCCATCGACGATGTCCAGGCACTTGGAATAGGTCCAATTGGCCAGCAGGCTGAAGGTTGAAGACAGACGGTGCTGGATAGAGGCCACCAGGCCGTTGTAATCGGCGAAGCCCGCGTCCGTGATCACCACGGAGCCGGCGCCGCCGCCCTGGATTTGATTGCCGCCATGATCTTGCCCTGTAGTCGTGCCGGGATTGGCGATGGTAAGGGCAAAGCGCGATGCCTGGTTCTTGGTGGTGGAGCAATTGCTACCGGCAGCGCCTGCCGTGACCTTGGCTGGACCCGTGGTGACGATGCCTGTGCAGCCCGTGCCGCCTGCTCCCCAAACTCCGGGGATGAATACGGCCGGGTCGAGCGGTTCGGCAATCGGATCATGCACGGTTCTGTTTCCGATGTAGTCGATCTGGGCCTGCCAGCCGCGGGCAAACTGATGCTGAATGCTCAGTGTCCACTGCATGGTGTAGGATGCCTTGAAATTGGAATCCAGCACCTGGACCTGGGATTGTGCGAAGAACTGAGCGGTTGCGGGTGAGGGAACCTGAGCCTGTGGGAAGGGATCCGATGTGAGAGAACCGACCGACCAGGGGGCGCTGAAGCTGATGGGGCCAGTTGACGAGGTCTGCAACTGGGAGATGGCGGTAGCAAAGGGCGGGTTCTGTTGAACGCGCTGGCCGGTGAAGAAGTTGGGCTTGTCATAAGCCAACTCCGCGCCAGCGCGAATGACCGTCTTGCCGTTGCCGAAGGGATCGAAGGAGAGGCCGATGTTGGGAGAGAACTGCCAGGGAGTGTTCTGCGTGAATTGCTTGGACACGCCCTTATCCCCATAGAAGAGAACTCCCGCCGGGGCATTGGGGTAAATGGTGCTGACCGTGCCGGCTGTGAAGTCGGCATTGTTGGGAATCGCTCCACGCATCGCATTCTGCTGCTGCTTGCTCTGCTGATATGCGCTCAAGGTTCCTTCGAGGAAATCCAGGGATTGGTCGCCAATGGTGCTTCCGCCATTGGGTCCGCTGCCGCTATATTCGCCGTTGAAGGTGAAGATGCCGTTGCCTTCATAGATATTGCCGATATTGAGCTCATTCTGAATCCACTCTCCACCGAAGATGATCTGGTGCTTTCCGTGTATCCAGGTCACGTCATCGTTGAGGGACAGGGTGTTGTCGTTGAAGTGAGAGATGGAGTTGGTGCCGCCTCCCATGGTGAATTTTCCGTTGGTTAGATACAGGCCGGCGGCCGCCATCTGATAGTCCGTGACCCCGATGGTAGTGGCGTTGATGTCGTTGGGGGCATATCCGCGGTTGTTTACGCGGCGCAGGATCGTTATGTGGGCCGAGTTCACGATGGTTGGCTTGATTTGGTATGCCTCGCCGAGGGTGAAGGACTGCGTCCGCTGGATGTTGCCAGACGCGGTGGTGATGAGGATGTTGGTCGGCGAGAAGAAGGCCGGAGCCTGATAGCCGTCAACAAAGTAGCGGCCATAGAGGTTGTTCTTCGCGTTGAGGGTGTAATCAACCCTGGTGACAAACTCGTTATCCCAAACATCTGTTGGGATGGCATAGGAGACATAGCCGCAGTTCCCTGTATCGTAGCTGGGACTGATTGCGGGCAGGTACTTCTGCAGGTTGAGTGCCGGCGTGTTCCATGTGGGAAGAGGAACCGAGCCAGTTCCGTATTTGTCGCCCACCAGGGTTGCGCCGGTCAAGGGATCGACCAGCTGAACAGCTACGCCTTTTGCTTCGCACCCAGCGCCGTCAGTGGTGGAAAAATCGCCGAGCAGGTTAGCTGCCGTGGGCACTGTGGCCTTGGTGCTGGCTTGCAGTTGCTTTGAGATGAGGTGCTGGTAACCGGCGAAGGCGAAGAGCTTGTCGCGGATGATCTTGCCGCCAAAGGTGCCGCCAAACTGATTCTGGTGCAACTGGTCCTTCGACGTGGAAAAGAAGTTGGTAGCGTCGATGAAGTTGTTGCGGATGAACTCAAAGGCTGATCCGTGGTAGGTGTTGGTTCCAGAGCGGGTGACGGCGTTGACCATGCCGCCGGTGTGTTCGCCATCCTGCGCGCCGAGCACCGTGGATTCCACGCTGAACTGGCTGAGCGCATCGGGGAAGGGGAAGGGCAGGTTACCGTTGCTCATGTAATCCTGATTGTTTCCGCCATCGAGGCGCCACAGGGTGGTGTTGCCGTTGCCGCCGGCGATGGAGATAGAGATGGTCTGATAAGAGAATTTGCTGCCGGAAATGTCGTTAGCGGGAGCGGGATTGGCGCCTCCCGTAATGCCCAGCAGGCCGGTGATTTGGCGGCTGTTGGAGTTGAGGGGCATCTCGGTGATGTCCTGTTGGTCGACGGTCTGCTTGAAGGAGGGGTCCTCTGTTTGCAGCGCCAGTCCTTCGGCATGGACCTCGACCTTCTCGCTGGCTCCGCCGACGGTCAGGGTGGCGTTGACGGAGATGCTGCTGCCGACTTCCAGAACGATGCCAGTCTGTAAGTAGGACTTGAAGCCGGGAACGATGACACTGAGGTTGTAGGTGCCGATGGGCAGACCGGGGAAGGCATAAGATCCGGCCGTGCCGCTCTGGGTTGCGTGCTTCACCTGCGTTGAGGTTTCAGTGACGGCGACCGATGCATTGGGCACAATGGCTCCGGTTGCATCCATGATGGTGCCCTGGATGTTGGCGGTGCCGGCGATCTGGGCGTTCGCCTTTGCGGCGAACAACAAGATGGCAACGCAAAAGAAAACAGCCAACCAGCGGTTGACCATCCCTTGCGGTTTGAAGCATGGGTATTGCATTGTAGCCTCCAATAGAATGTTGAATGTGAACAGGCCATGGCCAGTACTCGAAACGATAAAAAATCACATTCTTGTCATCGAGGATCTGGCCCAGATTGTTGAGGACCGATTTTGCAGGTCTAATCTCCTGAGGCAAATTTATATAGAGGTCAGACCACGATTGTCAAGAGAATTTAACATTGACGCCGAGGATCGGATTCAAAGGCTTTGTTGCGGTGTACAACATTATAATTATCAGCATCTTACAATGAACAAACAATGATGATGTTTGAATTATTGTTGAATATGTAGTCAATCGACTGGCGCAGCAATCTTCGCAGCAGATTTCTGACAGCCTAGAGGTCAGACCATAATTGTCAGGTTAGGTATAGAGCAAAGGGGATGGAGGGAGAAATAGTACTCGTGAAAACCGGCCCGCTTCTCGAGGTGAGGAGCGGGCCGGTTGGGTTTTGGAACAGCAGAGGCAGGTTACTCTTTATCCTTGGCTGCTGCTGCGGCGGCTTTTGCTACGTCGGAGGCTAGCGCGCCGAGGTTGGCGGCCAGTTTCTCGGTGGAGAAGGCCTCGATGAGATCGCCTTCCTTGAGGTCGTTGAAGCCGCTCAGTCCGATGCCGCATTCCATTCCGTTGGTGACTTCTTTGGCGTCGTCCTTGAAGCGCTTGAGAGAGACCACCTTGCCCTTGAAGAGCTGCTCCGTGCCGCGCATGACCTTGATTTCCGCGTCGCGACGGATGACACCGTCCTGTACGCGGCAACCAGCGATGGTGCCGATCTTCGGAATTTTGAAGATGTTGAGCACCTCGGCGCGGCCGATGTAGTTCTCCTTGTAGACAGGCTCGAGCAGTCCCAGCATGGCCAAACGCATCTCGTCCTGCAACTCGTAGATGATGGAGTGCAGGCGAATCTGGACGGCTTCCTGCTGGGCTAGTTCGGCGGCCTTGCGCTCCGGGCGGACATTGAAGCCGATGATAATGGCGTTGGAGGCGGTGGCCAGCAGGACGTCGCTCTCGGTGATGGAACCGACGCCGCTGTGGATGACCTTGACGCGCACCTTTTCGGTGGACATGAGGACCAGCGAATCGGCCATCACTTCTACCGAGCCGGTTACGTCGCCCTTGATGATGAGGGGCAGGTCTTTGACGCCGGCGGTACGAATCTGCTCGGCGAGACCTTCGAGCGAGACACGGGAACTCTTGGCAAGTTGAGCGTCGCGCTCCTTCATCTTGCGGTACTGAGCGATGCCCTTGGCCTTGTCGCGGTCGGCGACGACCAGGAACGTGTCGCCGGAGTCGGGCATAGACTCGAGGCCGAGGACTTCGACGGGGGTGGAGGGGCCGGCAACTTCGATGGCGCGTCCGCGATCGTCGAACATGGCGCGAACCTTGCCGAAGGTGTTGCCGACAATGTAGCTGTCGTTGAGGTGGAGGGTTCCGTCCTGTACCAGGACTGTGGCCACGGCGCCGCGGCCGCGGTCGAGCTTGGCTTCCAGAACCGAACCGACGGCCTTGCGTCCGGGAGTGGCCTTGGGCGCCTTGATGTCGGAGACCAGGCAAATCATTTCCAGCAGCAGGTCGAGGTTGATGCGCTTCTTGGCGGAGACTTCGACAAAGACGGTGCCTTCGCCGGCGGTTGCCCACTCCTCGGGAACGAGGCCGCGGTCGGCGAGCTGCTTTTTTACGCGGTCGGGATTGGCGTTGGGCTTATCGATTTTGTTGACGGCAACGATGATGGGGACGCCGGCGGCCTTGGCATGATCGATGGCCTCCAGGGTCTGAGGCATGACGCCGTCGTCGGCAGCGACCACGATGACCACAATGTCAGTGACCTTGGCGCCGCGGGCACGCATACGGGTAAACGCTTCGTGACCTGGAGTGTCGAGGAAGACGATCTCGCGGCCGGAGGCGGGCGAGCCTTCCTTGGAAAACTTCACCTTGTAAGCGCCGATGTGCTGGGTGATGCCGCCTGCTTCTCCCGCAGCTACGTCGGTTTCGCGGATGGCGTCGAGCAGCGAGGTCTTGCCGTGATCGACGTGGCCCATGACGGTGACAACGGGTGAACGGGGGACTTCAAGCTCGCCTGTATTGTCAGCTTCGAGGACTTCTTCGATGGCCTGGTTGGCGATCTCTTCTTCGTAGCTGATGACGGTGGCTGCGGCGCCGAACTTTGCGGCTACGTCCTTGACCATCTCCGCATCGAGGGACTGGTTGACGGTGACGAAGATGCCGCTCATGAGCAGCGTGGCGATGAGGTCCTTGGCGCGGACATCGAGCTTTTCCGCCAGATCCTTTACGCTGATGCCCTCGGTGACGGTGATTTCGCGGGTGATGGGCAGCGGTTCTCCGCCGTATTGCACCCCGCCATAGCGTGGCGGCGGCACAAAGCCCTTCATCGGGCCTTCCTTGGTTTTTGGATACTGCGGGCGACCGCCGCGTCCACGGGATGGGGCGCGTTGCGGGCGCGGCGCCTCGCCGGTTGGCGGAGCGCCGCCGGGCCGGGGTGGGCCGCCGGGGCGAGGAGCTCCGAAGCCGGGACGCGCGCCAAAGGGGGAGCGAGAACCGGGAGCGCCCGGGGCGCCTGTACCTGCGTATCCGCCAGTTGTGCGCGTGGGATGCTTGGGGCGCGGACCGCCGGGGTACTGGCTTGTTCCGGGCGCGCCGCCTGGGGTGCGCTGAGGATAACTGCCAGGGCCGCTACCGGGCCTGCTGCGGTCGAAGATTGGTCTGCCGCGCTGAATGATGCCTCCAGCGGCAGTTCCGGTGGCAGCCGAGGGCGGAAGGGCAACCACAGGGGGCGCGGTGTAGACCGGCCGAGGACCTGTTTGCGGCATCACCATGCGCCGGGCGGGAAGCGCGGGCGTGGGCGATGCGTGGGTGTGCCCCTTTCCGCGGTGGGTTGGCGGGTGAACCAGCGCGGCAGCCGCGAGATCGGCGGCTTCTCCAGGGAGCATCGATTCCTGCTCGGGAGCAAGGGCGGCCACTTCGGCAACCAGTGGGGTTTCAATCTTGGTAAGTTCCGCTGCTTTTGCGGCCTTGGGTTTAGCGTGCGGCTCAGCGGGAGTCTTGGTTGTGTCAGCGGGGGCAGCGGATTCAGGAACTGCAACCGGGGGTTTGGCCGGCGGCTTGACCACTACGGCCACTGCGGGCGGCGCCACGACGACGGCCGGACGCTGCACGACGACTGCCGGAGCCTTGGCAACCACCGCTTTGGCTGGCGGGCGCGAGGCAATGGCGGGCGGCTGGGCGACGATGGGCGGCGCGGAGCGAGGCTGGGGAACAATCTTGCGCGGTTCCGGCCTGGCAGGCGCAGCGGGCGGCTTGACAGCAACCGCAACCGGCGGCGCTGGACGCGCGGGTACCGGCGCAGGCGCAGGCGCAACTTCGGATCGCTTAAGAGGCAAGCGGCTCTTCCGGGCTTCGGCTTCCTCTTCCTGCTTCTTGGCCTGGATGGCCTTCAGCACGTCGCCGGGCTTGGAGATATGCGAGAGATCAATTTTTGGCGCAATGGCCTGCGGGGTGCGAGAGGCCGGCGTGGTTGCCGTGCTCGCGTGCCGCGATCCGCGCGTAAAATGCGCGCGAACCTTATCGGCCTCATCTTCCTCCAACGAACTGGAGTGGGTCTTGCCGGCGCCCAGGCCGAGCTCTGCCAATATATCAAGAACCTGACGGCTCTTGACTTCCATCTCGCGCGCGAGATCGTTGATACGAACCTTACTCATCCGCCTCTTTTCAAAATCTGCCGCCCAAAGCCTTTAGTCGCTCATAGCTACCTCATGGCATTGGCTGTGGTTCATGGTCCCGTTATCGTCTGATGAGGCTTGAAAGCGGCGGCGCATTTACGCGCCTTCCTCTTTGTCCGCCTGTTCGTCCGTTGTTGCGCTTTCGGTTTCAATCTCTTCCAGCAGCGGCTCTTCCGCGCTTTGAGCATCCTGCTCTAACGCTTCAGCCGGTTGATCTTCCAAAGTCTCTACTTCCGCCTCATCGGCTGGAGGAATATCTTCGACGGCCGCTTCGGCCGCGGTGCGGTACTCCTCCGCATCCTCTTCCTCAGAGGGAAGATTCTCCTCTTCGGCAGCGCGGACATTCTCCGCTTCGGTGATGACCGCGGCTTCATTTTCCGCTTCCGCTTCGTCTGTTTCCAGAACAGCTTCGCTTTCTTCCGTGGGGACGACCGGCTCAGAGGCTGCGGTTTTCGCGGCTTCCAGCCTTCGGCTTTGCTCGCCCTCTGCATACAGCTCGAAGTAGTGGCGCACGGCAAGGCTGATCTTTTCCAGGGTTTTCTCGCCGATGCCGGGAATCTCCTCCAGCTGTTCGGGGGTCATATCGGCGAGTCCCTCGACGGTGGTGATGCCGGCGGCGACCAGTTTTTGCAGCATGCCGCTGGACAGCTCCGTCACCTGTTCGATAGGCGTGGAAGGCCCTCCAGTAAGATCCTGCATCTGCTGCTCGACTTCCTGGCGCTTCTCTTCTTCGCTCTTGATGTCGATCTTCCATCCGAGCAGCTTGGCGGCGAGGCGCACGTTCTGGCCCTTCTTGCCGATGGCCAGGGAGAGTTGCGTGTCGTCCACGATGACTTCGAGCTGCTTGTCGGTCAGGTCGGCGATGGAGACGCGGCTGACCTTGGCCGGCTGCAGAGCCTTCTCGGCAAAGGTGGTGATCTCGTCGGAAAACTCGATGATGTCGATTTTTTCGCCGCGCAGTTCGCGGATGATGGATTGAACGCGCATGCCCTTCATGCCCACGCAGGCGCCGACCGGGTCCACATCCTTGTCGCGGGATTGAACGGCAATTTTTGTGCGCTCACCGGCCTCGCGGGCGATGGCGCGGATGACTACCGTGCCGTCGTAAATTTCGGGAACTTCAGACTGGAAGAGGTTCTGCACCAGTTCGGGCGCGGCGCGGGAGACGATCACCTGCGGGCCCTTGGCTGCGCGGTCCACTTTGAGCAGAACGACGCGGACGCGCTCGCCGATAGAGAACTGCTCCAGCCTTGACTGCTCGCGCTTGGGGCAGCGGGCTTCAGCCTTGCCCAGGTCGTAAATCACGTCCTGGCCCTCGATGCGCTTGACGGTGGCGTTGAGCACTTCTTTTTCGCGGTGCGCGTACTCGTTGAAGACGGTTTCTCGCTCGGCCTCGCGGACCTTCTGGAAGATGACCTGCTTGGCCAGTTGCGCGGCGATGCGGCCCAGTGGACTGGTGTCGCGGTAGAGCCGGATCTCGCTGCCCACCTCCACCTCCGGCGCCAGTTTCTTGGCCTCGGTGAGGGTGATCTGGTTGAGCGGATCCTCGAGGGGCTCATCGTCGGCCATGACCGTCTTGTAAATGTAGGCCGTGATCTGGCCGGTCTCTTTGTCCAGCTCGCCGCGCATGTTCTCCTGGGTCTTGTAGAACTTGCGCGTGGCCAGGGCGATGGCCTCCTCGACCGCGCCGACAACGATGGCGGGGTCAATGCTTTTTTCCTGGCTCAGGAGCTCGATACTCTGGTACAAAACGCTGGCCATACTCTGCTTGCTCTCTCGGTAGTTCGTGCGGCTTGCGCCGGTTCGGATGGGGTTGTCTTAAAGCAGGAACCAGTGACGCGGGACTGTTCCCTATTCCCTGTTCCCTATTCCCTGTTCTTCCTAAATCTCCGGTACCAGTTGCGCCTTCTCGATGTTCGCGAGCGCAATCTCCACCGTGCTGACACCGGCTTTCCGGCTCTTGCTGTTCTGCTTGACCGCATTCAGGTCGAGCGTAATGGTTTCATCAGCGCCGGACCCGGTTTTGTCCATCAGCCGTCCCAGCCAGTGGCGGTTGCTGCGGACCGGTTCGAAGGTTTGCACCTTGACCAGAGAGCCCGCGAAGCGTTGAAAATCCTCAGGCCTGACCAACTTTCGGTCCAGCCCCGGAGAGCTGGCTTCCAGCGTGTACTCGGTGCCCGGAACCAGGTCTTCCACGTCCAACAGCACGCCAAAATCCCGGCTGAAAGCTGCGCAATCCTCGTGAGTGACGCCGGAGAACTGCTCAATGTTGAGCTTGCCCGCCCGTGTTTCCTGAATCAGCCGTTCCGGCAGCTCCCCGGTTCCATTCTCGGCAGATCCGGCTTCGATGGCCGCCTTCAGTTTTGCCCGTCCCTCGGCATTTTTCTCCAGGTACACACGCAGGATGCGTTCGCTGGCAGGGCCGATGAACTCGATCTCCACCACGTCCAACCCATGCGAGGCCGCTACTCGTACCGCTGCCGCCCGGATTGTTTCCAACTTGACTGCCATCGTTCCTTCACCCCAGTAAACAAAAATCGCTAGCCGGGGAGCCCGCAAAAATTGCCCCAAAATCGGGGAATTTTCCGCAAATAAAAAGTGGGCTGTAAGCCCACTCATCTCTCCGCCAGCCGGTGCGGTCACGGCATACTTGGCGGACAAACTCGTCTGCATCTTTAGCATAGGCCAAAATGTGTGGAAAATCAACCAACTTCTGTGGGGCAGGCGCCGCTTGCACGCTGGAGGTCCGGAAACGCCGGTATTTTGTAGCATTCCACCCCTTTCGGCGGGAATATGGGGAAAAATGGGCGTCGGGCCAGTCGGCAGCGGGCCCGTCTCCAGGGTGGAGGCGCTTATTGGCTGGGATTCAAGAAAATCCCTATTTTTCCGATGAAAGGGTATACGTCTCGTTGGGCTCTTTTACCTGGAGGGAATGTCGGATAAAGTTGGAAGTTGGTCTTCGTCGATGAAGCGTACTCTCAAAATACGTATTTTTGCGGTCCTTGCAGTCACAGCCCTGGCGGCATGCTGCGGCACGGGCGGGGGCTACCTGCTGGGCCGCGGCCTGGCTCTGAGGCAGGCCAAGCACCGGATTCAGGATGACGCGACACGCTTCATGGTCGAGGAGACCGCCACCCTCCTTGAGGCCTACGCCACTATGGAGAAGATTCATTCCTCGCCTTATCCCTATTGTTCCGCGGCGGAGATCAACTACTTTCACAAGCTGTTGTTTCAAACGGATTACCTGAGCGATGTCGGCCGGATGCGCGGCGGCATCATCGATTGCTCGGCAACGCTGGACTCGGCGGATTTGCCGCACGCGCCTATGCAGCCGGCGATTGTCATGGGTAGCGGTGGCAAGGTCTACATTGCATCCGGCCCGCTGCAGGTTCGCAACAAGCCCACATTTGCCATACAAGTTGGCGACATGTATGTGGTGATCAACTCCAACAATGGCAGGCCAGAAGGTTCAGCGTCCTTTGAGTTCGTAATGACGGTAATCCCCGCGTTGCACCGTAGCCCCGTCCGGCTGTTTAGCACGTCTGCGCAACCCGACGATGCCCTCTTCAGCCGGGAGGGGTTTACGCAGAAGCGGGGGACGCTGTACC
>Ga0302279_10004278_pt1 | contig 17022 bp, 9 predicted proteins | sample III_Bog_N3_3_FD_194541 | JGI IMG/M metagenome (GOLD analysis project Ga0302279, IMG submission 194541) | Peat permafrost microbial communities from Stordalen Mire near Abisko, Sweden - III_Bog_N3_3 | ecosystem: Environmental > Terrestrial > Soil > Wetlands > Peat | place: Sweden: Abisko...
AGGCGTCGTGATCTTCGTGGCGTTCGGCCTGTACGCCCTGCTGCTGAAGAGGGTCTGACATGATCGTCTCCCTCATTTACGCCGCCGCCGCCCTGCTGATCGCGGGCTACATGATCGCAGCCCTGCTGCGCCCCGATAAATTCTGATCGCAAGGATCAATGTCCATGAACGTCAGCGCCATGAATGCGGCCGGCTGGGGTGAGATCGTCTTCACGCTGGCCGTCACCCTCGCCCTGGCCGTGCCTCTCGGCTTTTTCCTGGCTCGGGTCTGGAAGGGCGAAAGCACTTGGCTGGATCCAGTCCTCAAGCCGGTGGAATCCGGTCTTTATTGGCTGTTCGGCGTGGACGCCAAGAAGAGCCAGAACTGGTTCGGCTACACCCTGTCCATGCTGGCCTTCTCCACGGCCAGCTTCCTGGCGCTGTATCTGATCCTGCGCTTTCAGGACCTGCTGCCGTTCAATCCGCAGGGCTTCAAGGGCGTGAGCCCCGACCTGGCCTTCGACACGTCCATCAGCTTCGTCACCAATACCAACTGGCAGTCCTATGTGCCTGAACAAGCGCTGTCGGCCTTCAGCCAGATGGCGGGCCTGACCAGCCATAACTTCCTGTCGGCGGCGGCGGGCATCGCCATCGCCGCGGCCGTGGCGCGCGCCTTCGCTGCCAATCGCGGTGAGGGCCTAGGCAACTTCTGGGTCGATCTGACCCGCATCAGCCTCTACGTGCTGCTGCCGTTCTCAATTGTCCTCGCCTTGTTGTTCGTCGCCCAAGGCGAGCCGCAAACGCTGACCGGCCATGTCGACGCCGTGGGCGTGGAAGGCGCCAAGCAGACCATCATCCTCTATCCGACGGCCAGCCAAGAGGCGATCAAGCAGTTCGGCACCAATGGCGGGGGCATCTTCAACGCCAATTCCGCCCACCCATTCGAAAACCCCAACCCGCTGACGAACTTCGTCGAAATCGTCATCATGAACGTGCTGGGCTACGCCTGCGTGATCGCCTTCGGCATCGTCGCCCTGGCCCGCAAGGAAGCGCGCGCCCTGGTCGCGGTGATGGCCCTGTTCGTCTTTGCCGCCGCCGCCGTGGTCTATTGGACCGAGACCCGGCCCGCGCCCGCCATGCAGGCGGTCCACGCCTCGACCGCGGTCAATATGGAAGGCAAGGAGGTGCGTTTCGGCGCGCCCTCCACCGCCATCTGGACCGCCGCCACCACCGGCGCATCCGACGGCGGCGTCAACGGGATGATCGACAGCTACATGCCGCTCGGCGGCGGGATGGCCATGTTCATGATCCAGCTCGGCGAAATGCTGCCGGGCGGAGTCGGTTCGGGCCTATACGGCATGGTCGTCATGGCCCTGATCGCGGTGTTCGTCGCCGGTCTGATGGTGGGCCGCACCCCCGAATACCTCGGCAAGAAGATCGAGGCGCGGGAGGTGAAGTTCGCCATGCTGGCGGTGCTCATCCTGCCTCTTTCGATCCTGGGCTTTTCCGCCGTCGCCGCGGTCCTGCCCCTGGCGTTGAAGGCGCTGGAGAATTCCGGACCGCACGGCCTGTCGGAAATCCTCTACGCCTATTCCTCGGCCACGGGGAACAACGGCTCGGCCTTCGCCGGCCTGTCGGCCAATGTCCCCTATTGGAACACCACCCTGGGCGTGGCCATGCTGCTGGGCCGGTTCGGCTATGTGATCCCCGTGCTGGCCATGGCCGGCTCGATCGCGGCCAAACCCAAGCTGGAGCCCACCGCCGGCACCCTGCCCGCTCACGGGACCCTGTTTATAAGTCTGCTGGTGGGCGTGATCCTGATCATGGGCGGGCTGCAGTTCTTCCCCGCCCAGGCCCTCGGTCCGATCGTCGAGCACTTCCAGGTGCTGAACGTCATCGCCGGCCGCTGACATCCTTGGAGCTTCAAGTCCCATGACTTCCGCCACCGCCCATCTCGGCGATCAACGCCGCTCCGCCGTCGCCAACACCGCGTTCAACTCGGCTGTACTCGGCCGCGCCATCGCGGACTCCTTCGTCAAGCTGGATCCGCGCAAGCTGGCCCGAAATCCAGTGATCCTGGCCACGGAGGTGGTCGCCGCCCTGGCGACCATTTCCACCATCGAGGCCTTCCGCACCGGGACCTATCCTTGGTGGGCCTTGCAGATCGCCCTGTGGCTCTGGTTCACGGTCCTGTTCGCCAACTTCGCCGAGAGCATCGCCGAAGGCCGGGGCAAGGCCGCCGCCGACGCCCTGCGCGCCCAGCGCGTGGATGTGAAGGCCAAGCTTTTCATCGACGAAAAGGCCGGGACCATCGTGCCCACCGCCGCCTACAAGCTGAACGCGGGCGACGTGGTGCTGGTGGAAGCCGGCGACATGGTCCCCTCCGACGGGGAAATCATCGAGGGCGTCGCCTCCGTCAACGAGGCGGCCATCACCGGGGAATCCGCGCCCGTCATCCGCGAAAGCGGCGGCGACCGTTCGGCGGTGACCGGCGGCACCACCGTGGTGTCCGACTGGATCAAGGTGCGCATCACGGCTGAGGCCGGCAACACCTTCCTGGACCGCATGATCGCCATGGTCGAAGGCGCCGAGCGGCGCAAGACGCCCAACGAGCTCGCCCTCACGGTGCTTCTGGCCGGCCTGACACTGATCTTCCTGATCGCAGTCGCGACCCTTTTGGGCCTGGGAAAATATTCTGGCGTCTCGCTCGATCCCCTGGCCCTCGGCGCCCTGTTCATCTGCCTCATTCCGACGACCATCGGCGGGCTGCTGTCGGCCATCGGCATCGCCGGCATGGACCGTCTGCTGAAGGTCAACGTCCTGGCCACCTCCGGGCGCGCCGTGGAGGCGTCGGGCGACTGTGACACGCTTCTGCTGGATAAGACCGGCACCATCACCCACGGCAACCGCATGGCGACCGAGGTCATCGCCGCCCCCGGCGTTCGCCCCGAGACCGCCCTACGCGCCGCCATGATGGCGTCCCTGGCCGACGAGACGCCCGAGGGCCGCTCCATCGTTGATCTGGCGCTGGAAAAAGGCCTGACCGGCGTTCCGCCGCAAGGCTCGATCCCCGTGCCGTTCAGCGCCAATACCCGCATTTCCGGTCTGGACGCGGGCAAGGACTCCTGGCGCAAGGGCGCGGTGGACGCCATTCTGCGCACCGTGGGCCTGACTCAGGCTCAGGCGCCGGCGGAATTGAACGCGGCCATCGACACGATCGCTCGCTCCGGCGGCACGCCCCTGGCGGTGACCGAGAATGGGGTTCTGGTCGGCGTCATCCATCTGAAGGACGTGGTCAAGGCCGGGGTCAAGGAACGCTTTGCCGACCTGCGCCGGATGGGACTGCGCACGGTGATGATCACGGGCGACAACCCGGTGACCGCCGCCGCCATCGCGTCGGAAGCCGGCGTTGACGACTTCCTGGCCGAGGCCACCCCCGAGGACAAGCTGAGGCTGATCCGCGAGGAGCAGGCCAAGGGCCGGATGGTGGCCATGTGCGGGGATGGCTCCAACGACGCGCCGGCCCTGGCCCAGGCCGACGTGGGCGTGGCGATGCAGACCGGCACCCAGGCCGCGCGCGAAGCGGGCAACATGGTCGACCTCGACTCCGACCCCACCAAGGTCATCGAGATCGTCGAGGTGGGCAAGCAGATGCTGATCACGCGCGGCGCCTTGACCACCTTCTCCATCGCCAATGACGTGGCCAAGTATTTCGCCATCATTCCGGCGATCTTCGTGGTCGCGCTGCCGGCCTTGGGCGCCCTCAACATCATGCACCTGGCCAATCCCAGGAGTGCGATCCTGTCAGCGGTGATCTTCAACGCCCTGATTATCATCGCCCTCGTGCCCCTGGCCCTGAAGGGCGTGAAATACCGCGCGATCGGCGCTTCCAAGCTGCTGCAGCGCAACCTCTTGATCTACGGCCTGGGCGGCCTGATCGCCCCCTTCGTCGGCATCAAGATCATCGATCTCCTCATCACCGCCATCGGCCTGGCCTGACCTGGAAAGGCGCCAACCATGCTCTCCGATCTCCGTCCCGCCATCGTCTCGACGATCCTGTTCACCCTGCTCCTTGGGCTGGTCTATCCCCTGGCCATCACCGGCGCGGCCAAGGTCCTGTTCCCCTACCAGGCCGAAGGCAGTCTGGTGCGCGACGCCTCCGGCCATGTGGTCGGCTCCGCCCTCCTGGCCCAGCCCTTTGCCAAGGACGAATATCTTCACCCCCGTCCATCGGCGGCCGGCAACGGCTATGACGCGACCAGCTCCGGCGGCTCCAACTATGGCCCCTTAAGCGGCGACCTGGCCAAGCGCATCAAGGGCGATGCGGCGGCTCTGCGCCAATCCACCGGCCATGACCAGATCCCGGACGACGCCATCACCACATCCGGGTCTGGACTCGACCCGGATATTTCGCCGGCCTACGCCTATCTGCAGGCGGACCGCATCGCCAAGGCGCGCGGCGCGACCGCGGATGAGGTGAATCAGGTCATCGCGCGCAACTTGCAGCAGCCCTTGCTCGGTTTCATCGGCCAGCCGCGCGTGAATGTGCTGATGACCAACCGGGCGCTGGACCTGGCCGTGCCGAAAGCCCAAGCTAAGGCGACCCAACCCAAGGCCTCATGACCCTGCAAGAGCCCCGCCGCCCGGATCCCGACGCGCTTCTAGCCGAAGCGGCGAAGGCCGGGCGCGGCCGGCTCAAGGTGTTTCTCGGCATGGCGCCAGGGGTCGGCAAGACCTATGAGATGCTGTCCCAGGCCGCCCGCCGCAGCGCCGAGGGCGGCCAGGTGCTGGTGGGGCTGGTGGAGACCCACGGCCGCAAGGAGACCGAGGCCCTGCTGCAAGGCCTGGAGGTCCTGCCCCGACGCCCTATCGATTACAAGGACCGCACGCTTCTTGAATTTGACCTTGATGGGGCCCTGGCGCGTAGGCCAGCCCTGCTTTTGGTTGATGAATACGCCCATTCCAACGCCCCTGGGTCACGCCATCCCAAGCGCTGGCAGGACGTCGAGGAACTGCTCGCCGCCGGGATCAATGTCTGGACCACCCTGAACGTCCAGCACCTGGAAAGCCTGGTGGACGTAGTCTGGAAGATCACCGGGGTGCGCGTGCGCGAGACGGTGCCCGACCAGGTGCTGTCCAACGCCGACGAAATCGAACTGGTCGATCTGACGCCCGAGGAGCTGCGCAAGCGGCTGAACGAGGGCAAGGTCTATGTGCCCGAAACCGCGCGGCGGGCTTCCGACAACTTCTTCAAGCCCGAGAACCTGACGGCCCTGCGCGAACTGGCCCTGCGCCGGGCGGCGCAGACGGTGGACGATCAACTCGTCGGCGCCATGCGCCGGTCCGGCATCGAGGGGCCCTGGGCGGCGGGCGAGCGGATCATGGTGCTGATCGCCGGCGATATCCTCGCGCCGGGGCTGGTGCGGGCCGGACGGCGTCTGGCCGACCTGATGGACGCCCCCTGGACCGTGACCCATGTGGAGCGCCCGAGCCATCCTGTTCGGGGTGGAACACCGCGTCTGTCGGAGGCGCTGAAGCTGGCCGAACAGCTGGGCGGCGCGACCATCGTGCTGACCGGCGATGACCTGCCCGCGGCCATCCTGGCCTATGCCCGGCGCAACAACGTCACCCAGATCGTCATGGGTAAGTCCAAGGACAGCCTATGGCGCGTGGCGACCGGCCGCTCGCTGGCCCATATCATGCTCCAGTGTTCGGGCGGAACGGCGATGCACTTCGTCAGCGAGGGCGCGCCCGAAGCGGCGGACGCTCCGGCGTCTGCGCCGCGTCGTCGGCGGCCATTCGCTTGGCGCGGTCACTTGGCGGCCTGCTTGCTGGTCACAGCGGCGAGCGGAATTTCCGCCGTGCTCGACCGTTACGCTTCCGGCGCCAATCTGGCGATGATCTTCCTGGCGGCGGTGCTGATCAGCGGCCTGGCCTTCGGCCTCATGCCTGCCCTTCTGGCCGCCGCCCTAGCCATCGGCGCTTACAATTTCTTCTTCCTGGAGCCCCGCTTCTCCTTCGTCATCGGCCATCCCTCCGACGTCCTGACTTTCGTGATCTTTCTAGCGGTCGCGGGGGTGACCGGCTGGCTGACCGGACGGGTGCGCGATCAGGCGGTGCTGTCCGCCCGCCGCGCCGCCGCCGTCACAGCCCTGCTGGCCGCCAGCCGCCGCCTGTCCTCGTCGCCCACCATCGAGGCCGCAGCCCAGGCCTTGGCCGAGCAGCTATCGGCCGCCACGGGGGGCAAGGCGGCGGTGTTCCTACCGAGCGACGGCGAAATCGTGGCCGCCACGGGCGCGCCGACACTGGAGCCCTTTTCCACCGCCGCCATGGCCGCCGCGCGCTGGGCGTGGGAAAAGCGCGAGCCGGCCGGCGGGGGCACGGGCACCCTGCCTCAGGTGGGCTGGACCTTTCACCCCCTGATCGGCGTGCGCGCGCCGTCAGGCGTGGCCGCGATAGAGACGCCCCTGGGCGCGGGCAGCGATGAGGATCGCCTAGTCTCAGCCCTGCTCGATCAGGGCGCCCTGGCGCTAGAGCGGGCCGAACTAGCCGCGGCCACGGTGGAGAACGAAGCCCTTCGCCGGTCCGATCGCCTGCGCTCGGCCCTGCTCAACTCCATCAGCCACGATCTGCGGACGCCCTTGTCCACGGTGCTGGGTGCGGCGACCACCTTGATCGACTACCGAAAGACGCTGAAGAATGAGGTGCAGGAGGACCTGCTGGTCTCGATCCGCGAGGAAGCCGAGCGGCTGAACCGCTATGTCGGCGACCTATTGGACATCACCCGCCTGGAAGGCGGCGCACTGGTCACGCGCAAGACCCTGATCGATGTGCGCGACGTGCTCGGCCTAGCCGCCGATCGGGTGCAGAGACGCCTGGGCTCGCGGCGCCTGACCCAGGACTTTCCTGATCAGCTGTCCATGATCCGGGCCGACCCTGCGCTGCTCGAACAATCCCTGGTGAATATCCTGGAGAACGCTATCGCCTACAGCCCGGACAGCTCGTTGATCGAAGCGGCCGCCTTCGAGGACCGGGGGAATGTGGTGATCAGCATCGAAGATGAAGGCCGCGGCATACCCACCGCCGAACTTGAACACGTGTTCGAGAAGTTCCGCCGGATGGAGGACGCCTCGGACCGGGTCAAGGGCACGGGCCTGGGCCTGACCATCGCAAAGGGGTTCATCGAGGCCATGGGCGGGCGTATCGCGGCCGCCAGCCCAATCCACGAGGGCAAGGGCACGCGGGTCCTGATCAGCCTGCCCAAGGACGTGGCCACGCCGGCGGCGCTGCTGTGAGCCCTCCCTCAAGCGCCCATCGCCCACGGATCCTGGTGATCGATGACGAGCCGCAGATTCATCGATTCCTGGGCCCGGCCCTGGATGCGGCCGGCTATGAACCCGTGCGGGCCGATACCGGCGCGGAGGGCCTGAAAGCCATCGCCCATCGTCCGCCGGACGCAGTGGTGCTCGACCTCGGCCTCCCGGACATGGACGGCAAGGACGCGCTGGTGAAGGCGCGCGCCTTCTACGACGGGCCGATCCTGGTGCTGTCCGCGCGCGACCGCGAATTGGAGAAAATCGAGGCGCTGGACCGGGGCGCGGACGACTATATGGAAAAGCCGTTCGGCGTCGGCGAGCTCCTGGCCCGCCTGAGGGTGGCCATGCGCCATCGGCTGGACCGGCTCGGCGCGCCCGCGGTCATTCGGGCAGGCGAAGTGGAGATCGACCTTGTCCGGCGTCTGGTCACCAAGAGCGGCCAGGCCGTCCGCCTCTCGCCGCGCGAATACGATCTGTTGGCCTGTCTGGCGGAAGGGACGGGCAAAGTCGTGACCCAGGCTCAGCTTCTCACCGCCGTGTGGGGGCCGGCCAACACCGAGGACGTGCAGTATCTTAGAGTGTTCATCGGCCATCTTCGTCAGAAGCTGGAAGCCGATCCGGCATCGCCCCGCATGATCGTGACCGAGCCGGGGGTCGGCTATCGGTTCATGGCCGATTAGAGTCTGTCAGACAACGGCGTGCGCGGTCTCGCCGCGTGAACAATAAGTCTGGCGTCAGCCCGCCTTCGCCGGCTCGACCTTGGGCGCATTCTCCCAGCCGCCGCCGAGCGCCTTGAACACTGAGATCTGGTCGGCGATCAGGGCCTGATCGGACTGGGCCAGCGCCGCCTGTGCGTTCGCCTCCGTGGTCTGGGCCACCAGAAGATCGAGAAAACTGGCGCTGCCCGCGTCGAATTGGATGGTCGCCAGCCGCAGGGCCTCATTGGCGTGATCGCGCGCCGAGATCAGGGCGCCGTGCCGCTCCAGCTCCCCGCCATAGGCCGTCAGCGCCTGCTCTGTTTCTTCCAAGGCCGCCAGGATCGCGCCGTGGTACGTCGACATCGCCGCCGAGGCGGCGGCCTTGGCGGCGGCCGTCTGGGACGCCGCGACCGCGAGATTGGGGAAGGACCAGCTGATCAGTGGGCCGGCCCCCAGGGTTACATTCTGATAGCGGCTCAGGCTGCCGAGGGTGGGACCGGCGGAACCGGCGGCGGCGCCCAAGGTGATGGCGGGAAACAGATTGGCCGTGGCCACACCGATCCGCGCCGTGGCGGCGGCCAGCTGACGCTCAGCACTGTTCACGTCCGGCCGGCGGCGTAGAAGCGCGGCGCCATCGCCGACGGGGATCGGCTGGGTAAGGTTCGGGGGGACTTTGCAGGCGTCCGCTTCGGGGGAAATCTCCGCAGGCGGACGACCGGTCAGCACGGCGAGCTGATAGAGGGCCGAACGCCTTTGTCCCTCAAGCGTCGGAATCTGCGCCCGGGTCTGGTCTAGTAGGGTGGCGGCGCGGGCCACGTCCAAATCGGACGTCGCGCCGGCGTCGCGCTGGCGCAGGGCGATGTCGAAGGTCTGCTGCTCGATCTGCACCGAGGTGCGGGCCACGTCGGCCTGTTCATGAAAAGCGCAGGCGTCAGCGTAGGCGCGAGCGGTCTCGGCCGCCACGGTGATGCGCACGAGGTTCTGCACCGCCGCGGCGGCCTGGGCGTCGGCCTTGGCCGCCTCGATCGTGCGGCGCACCTGGCCGAACAGGTCGACCTCGTAGGATACATCCAGCGCGGCGTCATAGGACCATACGTCCGGGGCCTTGCGCCCTTGGGTGCTGGCTTCAAAGTCCCCGAGGGCCGATCGGCCGAAATTGCCGCCGAAGGCCTCGCTGGTCGAGGGAAACAGGCCCGCGCGCGACTCGTTGAGCAGGGCGCGAGCCTGGGCCAAATTGGCCGCGGCGGTCTGCAGATCAGTGTTGTGCCGCAGGGCGTCCTGCACCAAGCCGTCCAACGCCTTGTCCTGATACAGCCGCCACCAGTCGGGCGCGGCCGGCCCGGGCGCGGTGATCGCGGGCGCGGCTGAAACAAATCCGGCGCCGGCGGTCTCCGGCGGAGGCGGCAGTCGATAGTTGGGACCGACCTCGCAACCGGCCAGCGCCAAGCAGACCGCGACGCCCGCCATGAGGGACAGGTTAGGTTTCACGCCTCGCCCTCCAAGTCCGCGGAATGCGGCGAGCCGCCGGTGGTTGGGACGGCGGGCAACTTGCGCGGCGGCTGCGGCGTCTTTTTGGCGATGGCGCGGCAAACCACATAGAAGACGGGCGTGAAGAGCAGGCCGAATGCGGTCACGCCGATCATTCCGAACAGCACCGCCGTGCCCAGCGCCTGGCGCATTTCGGCGCCGGCTCCGGTGGCGAACGCCAGGGGAACCACGCCGAAGATGAAGGCGAAGGATGTCATCAGGATCGGCCGCAGCCGCGTGCGACCGGCCTCGGCCGCCGCCTCGCGCGAGGAAAGTCCATGCTCCTGTTCGCCCTGGCGGGCGAATTCCACGATCAGAATGGCGTTCTTGGCGGCCAGACCGATCAGGACGACAAAACCCACCTGAGTCAGGATGTTGTTGTCCATGCCGCGCAGGTTGATCCCCGCCAGAGGCAAAGTCACGCTCTCGTAAAGCGCGGCCAGCATGAGGAACACGAACGCAACCGCCAGCACGAAGACGAGCCCTCCCGCGCCGCCGGCTTGCTGTTGCTGGAAGGCGATCTCGGTCCATTCCCACCCGAAGCCAACGGGCAGAACGCGGCTGGCTGTCTGCTCCATGGCGTTCAGCGCTTCGCCGCTGGAATGGCCCGGCGCCGCGTCGCCCTGAATCTCAGCGGCCGGATAGAGGTTGTAGCGCAGCACGCGGTAAGGGCCCGTGGCGTGTTTGACGTTGATCACCGAACCCAGCGGCACCATGGCCCCAGAGGCGGATCGGGTCTTCAGCTCGCTGATCCAGGACTCGTCCTGGCGGAAAGGCGCATCGGCCTGCGCCAGAACCTGGAACGTTCGGCCCAGAAAGGTGAAGTCGCCGATGTAGCTCGACGCCAGATAGGTCTGGAGCGTGTCGAACACCGAGGAGTCGGCCACGCCCAATGCCTCGGCCTTGTCGCGGTCGATGTCGGCGAATAGACGGGGCGTGCCGTTGTTGAAGGTCACGAAGGCGTTGGACACCAGCCCGGTCTTGTTGGCGGCGTCGGCGACGGCTTTGGCGGCCTGTTCCAGGGCCGGATAGCCGCGCCCGCCCCGGTCCTCGATAATCATCTTGAACCCGCCGGTTGAGCCAATGCCCCTGACCGGCGGAGGATTGAGCACGCGTATGTCGGCGCCGACGATCTGCTTGGCGTACTGCTTTCGCAGGTCCTCCATCACCGCCTGATTGTCGATGCCCTTGCGCTGATCGAAGGGGGCGTTGATGGCATAGATTTGGGCGGAGTCCGCGGCGTTCACGCTTGTCAGCGGATCCACGCCGACCTGGACGCTCGCGGCCGCGATGCCGGGCTCCTTCAGCAGGATTTTAATCGCCTGCATGGCGATCTCGTCGGTGCGCTGGAGGGTCGATCCGGCTGGCAAGCTGACCCCGATCGGGAAGGAGCCCTGATCCTGCGCGGGGATGAAGCCGCCGGGCGTGGCCACGAGCCGCCAGCCCGTGACGAGCACCAAGCCGGCATAAACCACCAGCATCAGCACGACGGCGCGCAACAGGCGCCGCGTCAATCCGCCGTAAGCGGAGCCCAGTTGATCAAAGCGCGAGTTGAAAATCCGAGCGAACGCGGCGAACGGCTTTTCCCAGGCCTTCAACGGGCGCGCGTCCGATCTGTGCGGCTTGAGAATGAGGCCGGCGAGCGCGGGGGACAGCGTCATCGACACGATCAGGGAGATCACGGTGGCGGTGGCGATGGTCAGGGCGAATTGCTTGTAGAACTGGCCCGTGATGCCGGTGACGAAGCCGGCCGGAATAAAGACCGCGCACAACACAAGGGCGATGGCCACCAGGGCGCCGCCCACCTCGTCCATGGTCAAGTGCGCCGCTTCCTTGGGCGTCATCCCTTGGCGCAAATGGCGCTCGCAGTTCTCCACCACCACGATGGCGTCGTCGACCACGATGCCGATTGAGAGCACAAGGCCGAACAGAGACAGGTTATTCAGCGAGAAGCCGAACACCTTCATCATGAAGAACGAGCCGGTCAGGGAAATCGGGATGGCGAGGATAGGAATAACCGCGGCGCGCCAAGTCTGAAGGAAGACCAGCACCACGACCACGACCAGGATCAAGGCGATGAAGAGTGTCTTCTGCACCTCGTCCACGGATGCGCGTACGTATTGGGTAGGATTGTAGACGATGGTGTAGTCCAATCCGGGCGGGAACGACTTTTTCAGCTGCTTCATCGTGGCCGCGATTTCGTCCGCGGTCTTGATGGCGTTGCTGCCCGGAAGCTGAAGCACGGCCAGGAACGCGGCCGTCTTGGTGTTGAGGTAGGCGTTCACGGTATAGTCGGCGGCCCCAAGCTCCACGCGGGCCACGTCGCTGACCCGGGTCAGGCCTCCGTCCGCGTCGCGCTTGATGACGATATCGGAGAACTGGCTCGGGTCGCTCAGACGGCCAAGCGCCTGGACATCCAGCTGATAGGCATTGCCGCCCGAAGCGCTGAACGGGGGCGCGCCGAGCGTGCCGGCGGCGATCTGCAGGTTGTGGCTCTGCAACGCCTGGGTGATGTCGTCGACCGTCACGTCGCGGGCCGCGGCGCGGTCAGGGTCGATCCAAACGCGCATGGAAAAATCGCGCGCGCCCTTCAAGGCGATGTCGCCCACCCCATCCAGACGCAGCAGCGGATCGCGCACCTGCAGGGCCGCGTAGTTGGCCACATACTGTTGGCTGAGGCTGCCGTCAGGCGAGAACATATGAACGGCGAGCAGCAGATCGGGCAGAGACCTGCGCACGGTGACGCCGCTATTGCGCACCTCCTCGGGAAGGTGGGGCTGGGCCACGGCGACGCGGTTCTGGACATCGACCTGGGCTTCGTTCAGGTCCGAGCCAATCTGGAAGGTGACGGTGATCGTCAGGTGGCCGTCGCCGGTGGACTGCGAGGACATGTAGAGCATGTTCTCGGCGCCGTTGATCTGCTCCTCCATCGGCGTGGCGACCTGTTCGGCCACTGTCTCGGCCGAGGCGCCGGGGTAGTAGGCGCTGACCTGCACGGTCGGCGGAACAATCTCCGGATATTGAGCGAGCGGCAAAGTCGGATAGGCGATCACGCCCAGCAGGGTGATGATGATCGAAATGACCGCTGCGAAAACCGGTCGTTCGATAAAGAAATGGGGAATTTTCACTGAGAGGGCCGGGCCTAGCGCGCGCTGTCGACCGCCGTGGCGGCGGCGGCGGACGGCGGGCTGAAGGCCAGACCGTCATCCTGTTTGACGGCCCCTTCATTGATTGAGCCGGCCCTGGCGTCGACCATCTGGCCGGGGTGGGCGCGCTGAACGCCGTCAATGATCACGCGGTCCGTGTCGGACAGGCCGGCGCGGACGACGCGGAGGCCGTTCATAAGCGGCCCCGCCTGTATGATCTTGCGAGCAACCTCGCCATCGGATCCGACCACGAAAACGATCTGATTGTTCTGGTCGGAGACCACCGCCTGATCGGGCACAAGCAGGGCGTCATAGGCGCCCGAGCCTAGAAGGCGCATGTGGCCGAACATGCCGGGCGTGAGGAATCCGCTGGGATTCGCCACCACGGCGCGGCCGCGGATCGTGCCGGCGGAGGTGTTCAGAGCATTGTCCACAAATTCCATGTGGCCCTTCCAGCGATAATCAGATTCGTCCTGCAGGCGGATTTCGACGGGATTGGCCGCAGCCCGCGAAGAGTTGCGGGACCCGTCGCTATTCTCGCGCTGGTACTTCAGATAAAGACCCTCGGACCCCTCGAAACTGAAACGGATCGGATCGGCGTCGACAATGCTCGTCAGCACGGTGACGTCGGCCGTCACCAGATTGCCTGGCGCAACCCGCCTGTCCGAGACACGGCCGCTCAAGGGCGCGGTCACGGAAGTGAATTCGAGATTAAGCGCGCTGGACCGCACCTGAGCCTGCGCGGCCTCCAGGTCCGCCGCCGCCTGCTTCTCGGCGGCTTGGCGATTGTCGTAGTCTTCCTGGCTGGTGGCGCGGGCGTCCAGCAGCGTCTTTCCGCGGGTCAGGGCGATGCGGGCATTGTCCAGCGTGGCCTGGGCGCGCGCGGCCTGCGCCTTAGCCAGGTCCAGGGCGGCCTGATAGGGGCGCGGATCGATCACGAACAGCACTTGGCCCTTGCGCACGACCTGGCCGTCCTTGAAGCCGACCGATTGCAGGTAGCCGCTCACGCGCGGGCGCAGGTCCACCTGGTCCACCGCATCGAAGTGGCCGACGTAGTCGTCCCAATCGACGACGCGCTTGTGCACGGGCGTCGCCACGGTGACGATAGGCAAGGGAGCGGGCTTTTTACCGTGCGGGCCGCACCCGCTCGCTAGGATGCAGCAGGCCAGGGCGGCAAAGCGCCCGTAACGCGTGGTGGTCATGCCGCCTGTCCGAAATTCTGTGTAGAAGACAACCTAAATCCTTTTTGACCCTGCACACTTCGACTTGGCCAACGGAAGCCTGGCTTCAGTGCAATATTCTTGGGATCGACGCCGGCGCCGACAGCGCCTTATCGGCAACAGTGACAGTTTCGCAAGCGGGCGTGTCGGGAATATTTCCGGCCGATTTCAGAAGCTTCATCGTCCACGATCCCATCGTGCGCGCCCCTGGACGGCCGACTATGCCCGACCAGAGCAGCCGTGCTAGTGAAGGGCTGCTTGCAGGAACAGCGGGGCTGAATTGAGGCCCGGGCCCCGTTTCGAGGGCGCGGGACGCCCCGCCGGGCCCGATCCGCCGCAACTGGACCAGACAGGGACTCAAGGCTTGAACGCCAGCGACGATCATCGCACAGCGACCGACGCCGCGTCCGACAAGGCCCCGGCCCCGCCGCCGGCGGGCCCGCCGAACCGATCCCGCCGAGCCTGGGCGCCGGCGGTGTTGGCCGGCGCCATCGTCCTGGGACTGTGGGGCCCCAATCTGGTGCGCCCGCCCCCGCCGGCTTGGACCACCTACATTTCGCTTAAGGGGCAAACCCGCCGTGTGAAGCTGGGTGACCAAAGTCTTATGCGGATGAATGGCGCCACCTCGGTCAAGGTGGTTTTCGAAGATCGCCTGAGGCGTGCGGTGTTCGAGGGCGGCGAGGCTGAGTTCATGGTCGCGCCCAACGGACGTCCGTTCCAGATGGCGGTCGGCGATCGGGATCTTCGCACGCGTGACGCCGATTTCGACCTCCGGCGCTACGGGCGCGTGGGCGCCGTCAGGGCGACCTTGACCGTGCGGCGCGGCCAGGTCGCGGTGGGCGAAGTCAAAGGCCGCGAAGGGCCTCGCGTGCTCGGACCGGGCGATCAGATGATCTGGATCGAAGGGCAGGCCGCGGCGCCGACTCGGAACATCGATCCGAACATGGCCTTCTCCTGGCAGACCCACCGCTTGGTCTACGACAAGGCGCCATTGAGCGACGTCGTGATCGATCTCAACCGTTACGTGGACCGGCCGATCAGCCTGATTCCACCGTCGTTGGGCGATCTGACCTTCACCGGGGCGCTGCCGCTCGACAGCGAAGACGGCATGCTCAAGCGGTTGCAGGCGGTTCTGCCGATTCACGCCCAGACCTTACCGGCGGCTATCGTGCTCAAGCCGTTGCAGACCCCCCGAAGGCCGAAGCCCCCGCGCGCTAAACCTCAATCGGGACAGACGCCTAGTAACTGATCCGGAAAACCGCTCGAATGTCCGCATTCTGATAATCGCTGCGGAATTCGCCGCCCGCCTCGACCGCGAAGTGCACGTACTCGCCGTCGCCGTCCAGCTGCAGACGGACGACGCCGGCGCCGCCGCTCACCGAATTGGCCGGAGCCGTGAAACGCGGCCCGCCGTACGCGAACTGGGCGGTGGTGGCGCCGGGACCGCCCGTGAGCACTTCTTCCCAGCCCAATTCAAGCTGAGGCTTGAACACAAAGGTGCTCCCAAAGTGCAGGCCACTCACCACGCTGGCCGTCACACTACTCTCGGTGCTGTTGCGCGGGCTGACGTTGAAATCGAAGCCCTGGCCCCCGCCGCCTTCAGCGTAGGCCCCCTCATGCACATCGAACACATCGATGTGGGCCTGCGGCATGAAGTACAGGTGCTGGGTCACGTCGAAGGGCGCGCTGGCGCCCAGGCGCGCGTTGAGATCATAGCCGGACCATGAGCCATTGGCCGTCCGCGACACCGTGCTGACTGTTGAAAGATCACCGCTGGTGACGTCCGCGGCGAACTCGCGGCGTTCGGAAATCTTCAGATAGGCGGCGGCGACGCGCGCCTCGGTATGCAGAATTCCGAATTGGGGCGTGGCGTAAAGGCCGCCTTCCAAACGGTTGATGGACACGAGGCTGTCGCCCGGATCATGCGGCTTGACCACGTTGGCGCTGGCGAAGGAAACGTCCGCGCCGTAGCCGTCGAAATCCAGGCCGCCGACCAAGCCCAGACCGACGGCGCGATAGGCTTCGTTATCGGCCCGGTCTTGGTTGATGCCGATCACATATTCGCTGGCCCAAAGGCCGCCCTGGCTGCCGATATCGTCTTCCTCGTTGTCGCTGTCGTCCGTGGTCCCGCGGCCGACCGCGCCGCTGCCGTCAAATCCCGCCGCGCCGACGGAGGCGCGCGCCACGGCCTTGGACATGGAAGTGACCACCTGGAACACATCGCCGGCGGAATCGGGCAGCATCAATCGGTAAGCCGACTGAAAGGACGCGTTGGTGGTGGCGTTGAGCAGGGCGTCCTCGATGCCGGCGTCCTGGCCAAGCGAGGCGTAGACCGCCGGGAACGCGGCGGCTTCCGCCTTGTTCAGGCCGAGCTGGGCCGTCGTTTTCGGAGCCACGGTCAAGGAGGCCGTTCCCGCTGCTACGTTCGTCTGGGCTGTGGTGTTGAACAGGAACGGTGAGGTGGCGCTCAGGCTGCTGACGCCGGACGTCAGGGCGCCCGCCTTGATCACCGTGAAGGTTTGGGTGGACGTCGGCGCCGACAGGAAGGTCGCGCCGAACGATGCGCCGCTGGCGATGGTCGCCGTGCCCACGTTGAATAGCGTGTTGGTCCCGCCGGATGCGGACTGCTTGGGGTCGAGCGCGAAGATCAGCTTGCTGTTGGCGCCGAGGGACAGGCTGGTCCCGTTGATCGTCGTCGGAGAGTTATCCTGCAAGGTGCCGTTTGGGATGCTCACCGCGATACCGGAACCGCCGAACGTCAGGGCGCCCACATAGCTGGCGCCATTGTCAATCGTCAGCTGTCCGCCGACGCCGTTGCCGAGGCTGAGGGCGCCGGTCACCGAGCCCGCCAGCAACTGGACGGTGTTGGGCGCTGACTGGCTGAGCAGGACGTCGCCGGTGATGTACGGCGAGGTGTCGTTCGGCCCGCCCATGGACTGGGTAAGGGTGACGCCCGTGGTATTGGCGCGGAGGTCGAGGGCCACGGTCGAACCGGTCGTCGCGTCCGTGGCTAGGGTCGGTGTGACGGTTGCGGTGATCTGGCCCTGGTTGACAACCTTGGTGACCGTGCCGCTGCTGTCGACCACCGCATAGGCGGAGGTGCTGTCTCCGGTCACGTAGGCGCTAATGATGCCGT
>Ga0302279_10004282_pt1 | contig 17014 bp, 13 predicted proteins | sample III_Bog_N3_3_FD_194541 | JGI IMG/M metagenome (GOLD analysis project Ga0302279, IMG submission 194541) | Peat permafrost microbial communities from Stordalen Mire near Abisko, Sweden - III_Bog_N3_3 | ecosystem: Environmental > Terrestrial > Soil > Wetlands > Peat | place: Sweden: Abisko...
GATCGAGGCGCGGGCCCTCGCGGTCGAGGGGTCGGCCTTCGCCCCGCTCGAGACGGCGCTCCTCGAGGCCCAGCCCTGGGAGCCCATCGTGGCGGACACGATCGAGCTGGCCCTGAAGGAGGCCCCCGTCCAGCTGACCCTCGCGCCCCTCGGGGCGTTTCCCCTGTCGGGCGCCGAGCCGCCCGCGCCCGGGACGTCCGTGGGGCCTGCTCTGCCCGCCGCGGCCTCCGCCAAGGCGGACGGCGAGCCCGCGCCCCCGGCGGCAGGCTAACCCACGCGGGCTTACATCAGCTAGGCTCCGCCCTCCTCCATGGCCTTCCAACTCCGCAGCGTACGCGCCAAGCTCGCCGTGCTGGTCGCGTCGTCGATCGGGATCATGCTGGTCGTGCTGCCGGTCCTGTCGACCATCCTGCACAACCAGCTCATCGATGAGGTCGACAACCGCGTGGAGGACGCGAAGAAGTCGTTCCAGTCCGAGCTGAACGACGACCTGCTCGACCAGGACCTCACGCTGCGCGTCATGGTCGACGACTCGGACGTGGCGGCGGCACTTCGCAACAAGAACGACAAGGCCGCGCACGACCTGGCGAGCATCTTCGCGAGCGTTTACCCCGAGATGGACATCATCCTCGCCGACAACGAGGGCAAGGTCCTCACCCAGCTCGGCGTGACGGCGCCCCCCGAGCGGATCGACTCGATCACCGAGCTCGCGGGGCTCGTGAAGGGGCACGACTTCGAGGGCGTGGTCGTCCACGGCTGCGAGAAGCCCGGGTCCGACGCGCCGCCGGCGTACGTCATGGCCAAGGCGCTCGCGGGCTCGGGCTCGGTCATCGTGTGCCAGCCCTTCAACGTGGTCTACCTGGAGGACGCGAGCGGCAAGCTCGGCCTCGAGCTCGCGCTCCTCAAGCAGGGGTCCAACGAGCTCGTCAACGCGACGGCGCACTTCCCGATGCACGCGCTTGCCAAGATCACCACCGCCTCCTCCCTGCACGACGACGGGCCGACCACGTGGGCGCTCGCCCGCTTCGAGCCGACGCGCATGGGCGGCTACGGCGTCGCCTCGGCGCTCGACGTGACGAAGATCCGCGAGATCGTCACGCGCAACCTCCTCTACGCGCTCGGCGTCCTCTCCGTGGCGGCCTTCGTGTCGCTCTTCATCGGCATCCGCCTCGCGAGCACGATGTCGACCGCCATCAAGAAGCTGCGCGACGCGCTGAAGGGCATCGCCGCCCAGGAGTACCCGCAGGTCGACGCCATCCACACGGGCGACGAGCTCGAGGACCTGGCGACGGGCTTCAACGTGATGGCGACGAAGCTCCAGGCGCTCGACGAGATGAAGAAGAAGATGGGCAAGCACATGTCCCAGAAGGTCATGCAGTACCTTCTGACGCACGACGAGTCGCTCGGGGGACAGAAGCTCGTCGTCACCATCGTCTTCACCGACATCCGGAGCTTCACGAGCATCAGCGAGAACATGGATGCGCAGGCGCTCGTCGGCCTGCTCAACGAGTACTTCACCGAGATGGTGTCGATCGTCATCCAGGAGGACGGCATCGTCGACAAGTTCATCGGGGACGCGATCATGATCGTGTTCGGCGCGCCCGAGCCCGAGGAGCACGCGCCCCTCCGCGCCGTGCGCACCGCGGTGGGGATGCGCCGCGCGCTCGCGAAGCTCAACGTGCGCCTGAAGGAGCGCGGCATCGAGCCGCTCCGCACGGGCATCGGCATCCACACGGGCGAGGTCGTCGCGGGCAGCATCGGCCACGCCGAGCGGCGCGAGTACACCGTCATCGGCGACGCGGTGAACCTCGCCTCGCGCCTCGAATCGGCGACCAAGGAGCTCGGGGTCAACGTCCTCATCAGCGAGGACACCTACGAGCTGACGAAGGGCTCGATCGACGCGCGCCCCGTGAAGCAGATCCACGTGAAGGGGCGCGCGCGGCCGGTGATGACCTACGAGGTCCTCGGGATGAAGGGGGAGCCGCAGCTCGAGTCGGTGCGCCCCGCACACATGGTCCAGCCGGTGGACGAAGGCGAGATGGGGACGAGCGGGTAGCCTCCTCCCCGCCACGTCGCAAGGCCACCCGCAAAGACCGGAGGGTCGCCTCCGACCATCGCAAGGCCACCTGCGAAGACCGGAGGGCCGCCTCCGACCATCGGAGGGCCACCTCCGAAGACCGGAGGGCCGCCTCCGACCATCGGAGGGTCCCCTCCGACCATCGGATGGTGCCCTCCGACCATCGGATGGCCACCTCCGAAGACCGGAGGGTCGCCTCCGAGCATCGCAAGGCCACCTTCCACGAACGACGGCACACCCGTCACCCGGTTGCCCTACCCTGCTGCTTTCGCCGGACGGTCCCTGGCCTCCCGCCCTCAGCCGAGCTCGGGATGCTCGGCGATGAACTGGTCGAGCGTGGCGGCCACCTTCTTGCGGACCGGCCCCTTCAGCGGCCCCCATCCGAGGAGCACCCCCGGCAGGCCGAACGCCATGCGCGACCACACCCAGAAGTCGAAGCGGTCGGTGTGCCGGATGATCTTGCCGTCCTTGAAGACGAACTCGGCGTCGATGCGGTTGTGGACGGGGCGACCGTTGGCGGGAAACTTGTACCTGGCCTCCCAGTGCGCGCTGCCGCGCGAGTCGTTCGCGACGATACGCTCGAACCATCGGTCGTTCGGGTCAGCCTTGCGCTGGCAGAGCATGGCCCACATCGCGGCCACCCGGCGCCCCTTGAGGTCCGGGAAGACGGGATCGGAGAACTCGATGTCGGGGTGGTAGCAAGCCGCCATGGCGGCCGCGTCGGAGCTCTTGAAGCCGTTGTAGAAGGTCTCGATGAGCTTCTCGTTCGGGTGCATGGGAGCGATGATGCGGGAACGGCGACGGGGCGACAACGGTTCCTGTCAAACCGAGCTCTTTCGTGAAGCCATTCGCCGCCATCCTCGCAGCGCTGCTCATCGTGGTGGCGGCGCGCGTCGCGGACGCCGAGCCTCACTTCGAGCTTCCGAAGGCGATCGACACGCCGACGCCGCTCGCTCCCCCGGGGACGGCGATCGCGCCGGTGTTCGTCGTGGACGCCGTCGTCTCGCGGACGGGCGAGGTGACGCTGGCCAGGATGGTGTCGGGCGAGGCGGCGCTCGCCGCGACCGTGGAGGCGTCGGTGCTCACGTGGCGCTTCGAGCCCGCGCTCCGCGACGGCGTACCGGTGGCCGCGAAGATTCACCTGCGGGTCGAGCTACGGCTGCCCGGGGGCGAGGACGCGACGCCAGGGGCCGCGAGCGGTCCTCCGCGCAGGGACGCCGCCGTCCCCGGCGCGCCTCGTCCCGCGCCCGCGACGCCGGCGCCTGCCGCGGACGTGGTGGTCCGGGGGACCCGCCCGCTCGCGCCGCACGTGGAGCTGCTCTCGGCGGAGATTCGCGAGATGCCGGGCGCGTTCGGCGACGCCTTCCGCGCCATCGAGGCCCTCCCCGGCGTGACGCCCATCCTGAGCGGCATCCCGTACTTCGTCATCCGCGGCGCACCGCCGGGCAACACGGGGTTCTTCCTCGACGGCGTCCGCGTCCCCTCGCTCTTTCACTTCGCCATCGGCGAGGCGGTCGTCCATCCCGGCATCGTCGAGAGTGTGAGCCTCTACTCGGGCGCCTACCCCGCCAACTTCGGGCGCTTCGCCGGGGGCATCCTGTCGGGCGACCTCGTGCCCCCGTCCGAGAAGCTGCGCGGAGAGGTGAGCGTCCGCCTGCTCGACACGGGAGCGCTCATCGAGACCCCCTTCGCGAGCGGCCGCGGGGACGCGCTCGTCTCGGGTCGCATCGGTTACCCGGGCTTCTTGCTCAAGCTCTTCGACCCGAACAACGGCCTCGGCTACTACGACTACCAGGCCCGCGTGGCGTACCGCCTGAGCGACGTGTCGGAGGTCCGCGTCTTCGGCTTCGGGAGCTACGACTCGCTCTCCCAGGGCGGCCAGCAGATCCTCGGGATCGAGTTCGAGCGCATCGCCGTGCGCTACACGAGGCGCGTCGGCAAGACCTCCGAGGTGCGCGTCGAGGCCATCGTGGGGCACGACCGGACGGAGAGCGGCAACGATCCTCCCCTCACCCTCGGCTCCGAATCGTACACGCTGAAGGCCGACCTCACGTCGCACCCCGACGAGAGGACCACCTTGCGCGCCGGCGCGGACATCGTCTTCGAGCCGTACCGGTTCAACTTCACCCCCGACAGCCCCGGCACGGGCGGTCTCGGCACGGGCGCCGGCATGGGCGGCCCCACCCCGGGGGATCCCACGGGGGGAGACCTCCTCGGCGCCATCCTCCCCACGGCGCAGAACGACCTGACCGCGGGCGTCTACGGCGACCTCGCGACGAAGCTCTCCCCCCGCGTCGACGCCGACTTCGGCGCGCGCGTGGACCTCTTCACCGCCACCTACCCCGGCCAGTCGCAGACCGATCCGACGACGCGCGCGAGGCAGGTCGCGGCCTTCGATCCGCGCCTGACCGTGCGCTACAAGGTCACGCGGAGCGTCTCGCTCGTCTCCGCGCTCGGCATGGCCCACCAGCCGAGCAACATCCCGCTGCCCATCCCTGCCCTCTCGTTCTCGCAGCTCGGGCGCGGGCTACAGACCGCCTACCAGGCGAGCGAGGGGGTCGAGGCGAAGCTCGCGTGGGGGTTCGTCTCCACGGCGACGGTGTTCAGCAACGCCTTCACCGGCCTCGCGCAGCTCTCGAACAACTGCCCCCCCAACGCGCCGCCGTCGTGCGCCGCGACGACGGTGCCCGGCCGCAGCTACGGCGTCGAGATCCTCGTCCGCCGCACCTTGACCGAGCGGCTCTCCGGGTGGCTCTCGTACACGCTCTCGCGATCGGAGCGCGACTCGTTCGACGGGACCCTGGGCACGTGGGCCCACCAGCTGAGCGAGTTCGACCGTCCCGAGGTCGCGAACCTCATCGTCGCCTACGACCTCGGCTCCGGCTGGCGCGCGGGCGGGCGCCTCGTCGCGTACTCGGGGACGCCCTACGCGACGGGGTCGCTCGACGGCACCCCGAACGCCCGGACGCCCCCGTTCTTCCGTCTCGATCTCCGGCTCGAGAAGCGCTGGAAGATGAAGTGGGGGCACGTGTCCTTCATCGCCGAGTGGCTGAACGTGCTCCTCCAGAAGGAGCAGCTCGGCCTCACCTGCGACAGCGCGGGGGCGGGCGCGTGCACGCCGGCGACGATCGGGCCGATCACGATCCCGAGCCTTGGGCTGGAGGCGGCCTTCTGAGCGTCCGCGCGCCTGGCGGAAGACGCGACGGAGCGGATTGCGTGGCATTCCGGTAGGATAGCCGTCGCTCGAGGAGGGGAGCTTCCGTTGTCCGAGAACGATCGCACGCCACCTCCGGACACCGGCCCCGTCAGCCCGCGGCCGCAAGGCGCCCTCGACACCGCCCCCGACGAGAGCCTCGTCGGAACGACCCTCGGCCACTACCGCATCGTCGGTCGGCTGGGCGCGGGGGGCTACCTTCTGCACACGGCTTTCCGGGCGGGCGCCGTCTCGCCCGCGGAGCTGGAGGCGCAGCTCGGCGCGTGGCGCAAGGACTGGGTCACGCGTTTCACCGACAAGCCGCCGGCGATGATGTGGGTGGTCGACCAGGCGACCATGGCGGGGACGCGGGAGGAAGCCATGGCGGCGCTCGCCACGAGGCCGCCCGTGGACACCCTGCCGGACGACGCGCCCCAGGCGATGCGCAGCGGCCACGTCTCGCTCCTCGCGGACCGCAACGAGGAGGCGGAGACGCTGCTCGAGACCGCGGCGAAGAACTGCATGGTGCTCGAGTCGCCGTTCGTCGCCGTCCGCGCGCAGTACGAGCTCGGCCTCGCCCGCGAGGCGCTCGGCCACAAGGACGGCGCGTGCGCCGCCTACGGAGCGGTGCTCGCGCGGTGGGGGCACGCGACGCCCCGGTCGGTCACGGCAGAGCGGGCTCGTGCGCACGCCGCCGAGCTCGGGTGCTCCCCTCCGGACGCGAGCCGGTGAACCGGGCCACGTCGGCGTGGCATCCAATCACACGAGGTCGGCGCGCCGCAGGTGCTTGAACCCGCGGCGCGACCTCGGTACCCGACCTAGATTCGAGGAGGACACATGTCGCAAGTGTGGCTGATCACCGGAAGCTCTCGAGGTCTGGGCCGGGCCCTCGCCGAGGCTGTGCTCGCAGCCGGGCACGAGCTAGTCGCGACGGCCCGGGACCCGAAGCAGCTCGCGGACCTGGTAGAGCGCCACGGCGCCCGCGTCCGCGCGGTCGCGCTCGACGTCACCGACGAGCTTGCCGCGCGGGCCGCCGTCCAGTCGACTGTCGACGCGTTCGGTCGCCTCGACGTCGTCGTCAACAACGCAGGCTACGGAAACGTCGCCGCGATCGAGGACGTGGAGCTCGAGGACTTCCGCGCGCAGGTCGAGACGAACCTCTACGGGGTCGTCCACGTGACGAAGGCCGCCGTCCCGGTCATGCGTCGCCAGGGCTCGGGTCGCATCCTCCAGGTGTCCTCCATCGGCGGCCGCGTCGGACCCATCGGGCGCAGCGCGTACGCGGCAGCCAAGTGGGGAGTCGAGGGCTTCTCGGAGGTCCTGGCGAAGGAGGTCGGGCCCCTGGGCATCAAGGTGACAATCCTCGAACCGGGCGGGTTTCGCACGGACTTCGCCGGGTCCTCGACCGACATCCGGGGCGACAATCCCGTGTATGCCTCGACCGTGGGAGCCGTCGCGCGCTTCCAGCGCGACTACAACGGCAAGCAGCCGGGAGACCCGGCGAAGGCGGCACAGGTCATCCTTCGCGTGGCGGGCATGGAGGACCCTCCGCTGCGCTTGCTGCTGGGGACCGACGCGGTCCGTGCCGCCGAAGAGGCCTCGCGCGCCCGCGCGGAGGCCGACGAGAAGTGGCGCGCGCTCAGCGTGTCGACCGACTTTCCCACGTCGTGAGGTCTCGCCTCTGCCTGCGAGGGCTCACTGATCCAGGAAAGGCATCCCGTCGAGCAGCGTGGGCAGGTCGTGCAAGACCTGGTGGTAGACCCGGGGCGCCTCGGGTCCGTCCCCGAAGGCCACGGAGGTGCCGTCGCGATCGGTGATGTCGCGGAGCACGAGGCGACGCGCGGTGAGCGGGTTCGGCCGGTCGAGCTCCATGACGACGCGGCGGTCCTCCTGGGTCAGCGCGAAGCGGAAGCCCTGCGAATTCCAGCCCTGGAACGTCAGCGCCGAGCGCGGCAAGAGCACGCTTGCCACTTCGGTCCTGCGCTTCTGCACCGGCACGCCCGGTAGCCACGCGGAGGCGTCGACGCCGAGCTCGCTGTAGATGGTGGGCATGACGTCGAGGAGCGAGAAGACCCCCTCGAAGTGGATGGGCGTCTGCGCAGGGAGACGCAGCACGAATCCCACGTCGAGCTGCTCACCCCCCAGATCGCTGCCGTGCGTTCCCGAGCCGTGCTCCCAGAAGGCCTCCCCGTGGTCGCCCGTGACCACCACGACGGAGTCGTCCATCCGGCCAGAGGCACGGAGCGCGTCGAAGAAGCGGCCGAGCAGCGTGTCCATCCACGCCGCGGAGTTCCTGTAGCGGTTCCAGAGCGCCTTCCGCGCGGCGGCGTCCACCTCGTACCTTCGCGCGAACGACGCGTCGTTCGCGTAGGGCTGGAACGCCGGTTTGTACCCGGGGCCCCAGGCGTAGTCGTAATGCGTGGAGTCGAGCGCCATCACGTACACCGTGCCCCCGTGCGGCTCGGTGCCGAGGACCTTCGCCATCTCGTCGACCACGAGCCGGTCGCGGTCCGCCGGCAGGTGCTCCGCGGGATGGAACTTGGTGTCCAGGAGATTGCCTCCCGGGCCGAAGACGAGCGACTCCAGGTTCTGGTAGGCGGTGTCCGGCGTCGCGAAGAGGCGGATGCGGTAGCCGAGCCGGCGCAAGGTGGCGAGGGGGACGGAGCCTTGCTCCTCGGGCACCGTCTTTACCTCGTTGAAGAAGAGCGGGTAGGTGCCCGAAAGGAGGCCATACCAGGAGAAGTGGGTGACGTTGCCGGTCGTCGCCGCGTGATCGAACGTCCATCCCTCCGCGGAGAACTTCGCGAGCTCGGGCATGACCTCGGTCGTCACGATGTCCTTGCGCAGCGACTCGACGACGACGATGAAGATGTCCGGCTTCCTGGCGAGCGCGGGGACCTCGGCGGCAAGCGCCCGCCGGTGGAGCGTGTCCGGCTTGTGGACGACGACCTGGAGGGACGCGAGCTCCGCGGGAGGGCGCAAGAGCGCGAACGCGAGCGGCACGCTCTTGATCTCGCGCTCCCACAGGAACGGGTCTCGTACGCGGTAGCCCGCCGTCTCGACGATCGCGAGGACGGCAACCGAGACCGCGATCCCGAGGAGCGCGGAGCGGCGGGATACGACCACCTGGCGACGCTGCGAAAGGCGCCGCGTCGCCTTCGAGAGCGCCACCGCCAACCCGAGCCCGACGGCCAACCCGAGGCCTGCGCCGAGGGCCACCGACGTGGGAAGCCCCGTCGCTTCCACGACCTTCCCGACTCCCTGCGGACCATCGGAAAAGAGGATGCGCAGCGCGGTCGTGAGGTGGTAGCCGGCGAAGCCGAACACGAACAGATCGACCACGAGCGCGACGGTCAGGAGCAGGAGCACCACCGCGTGCAGGTGGATCCAGCCGCGGCGGGTCCGTGTGAGGGTCAGGTACCCTCCGGCGCTGCGAAGCAGCATGGACTCGAGGAAGAGCCCGAACGAGACGTAGAGCGCCGTGCGCGTGAAGAGCGCCGCGAGCCCGAGGCCGGCGTCTAGCCCGAGCCGGCGGTGGACGTGCATGACGAAGAAGCTCCCCACGCCGATCTCGGTGAGCGCGAAGATCCCCCAGAGCACGGTGTTGGGGGAGCCCTGGCCAGTCGCGGGCGGGGTCGGCGTGGGGGCAGAGGCCATGGGGCGAAGAGCCATCATCGCTCCCTTCCACGTCCTCCGCGGCAGAGTTATCGTTTCCCGGGTGAGCGGGCGCCGCGAGTACCTCTGCTACACGGACGGCTCGTGCAAGGCGGGGGACGGCGCGCCGGGTGGCTGGGGCTTCTGCATAAGGCCTCCCAGCGGCCCGCCCGTGGAGGGCCATGGCAAGGCGCGCGGCACCGTGGCCAAGGTGATGGAGTACCAGGCTGTCGCAGAAGCGCTCGCGGCGCTGCCCGACGGGGCGAGCGCCATCGTGTTCTGCGACAACCAGTCCCTGGTCGAGAACTGCGCGTCCGGCCGACTCGGCGTCGTGGCGAGGGCCGACCCGCTGCTGACGAACATCGCGGGGCGCATCGAGGCATACCTCCGGGACAAGCGGCTCGTCGTGAGCTGGCAGTGGGTGCGGGCGCACAACGGCAACGCGGGGAACGAACGAGCCGATTCGCTGGCGGCGCTGGGGGCGCGCGAGGCGAAGGTGGAGGTCGCCGCGGAACTGCGGCAGGGACGAACATCCACGCGACGATGACAGGCCATCCCACGCGCGGGATGGCCTCTCCCACGCGCGGGAGGCAGCGCCTATAGTTGCGACGGACCCGCGTGGGTGACGGAGTAATAGGGCGGCGTCGGCACGATGGTGGACTGGCAGGAGTCTGGGATCGGCAGAAGATTAATCGGGTCGATCTGCACGTTTAGATCATTCGGCGACACCAGGGTGTTGTCCGTGGTGATGATGTAGATCGGGGCGGAGATCTGTGACGGGTTACCCTGCCAATCCGTCGCGGCGCCTGTGTTGATATCGATCATGTGACCCATGTAGTCCGTATAGTTGCCGTCGTTGGCGCCCGGGAGCTGGTCGACGCAGGCGCCGTGGGCGCAGCGCGCTCCGGCCGCGCACACGTTGCCGCACGCGCCGCAGTCGTAGAGGTTGCTGCTCGTGCTGGTCTCACAGCCGTTCGAGGTGTTGCCGTCGCAGTTTGCATAACCGGCCTGGCACGCGAGGCCGCAGCCGGCCGCCGTGCACGTCGCCGACGGGTTCGGCCCGGCCTTGCAGGTGATGCCGCAGCCGTTGCAGTTGGAGACGGTGTTCGTGGCGGTCTCGCAGCCGCTGCTCGGCGTCTGGTTGCAGTCGCCGTTGCAGTCGGCGTAGCTCGGGTTACAGGCCGCGAGGGTGCACGAGCCCCCCTGGCACGTCGCGGTCGCGTTGGGCGTCGAGCACGAGGTGCCGTTCGGCGCGGCCGGGGTGGTGCAGGTGCCGGTGGACGGCTGGCAGACGCCCTGGACGTGGCAGACATCGCTCGGCGCGGGGCAGGAGACGATGTCGAGGCACCGGTCGAAGCCGGGGCTGCACAGGGACGGGCTGCTCCGTCCGCCCGTGTAGTTGAAGCCGCCGCCGCCACCTCCGCCGCCGATGCAGTATTGCTTGTAGGCCTCGGGCGTGCCGGCCGGGTCGGAGCTCCCGCTGAAGCGGCTGTCGTCGCAGGCCTTCGCCTGGATGGCGCCGTTCGTGCCGAACTGCGAGTACACGGCGGCGCTGAACTGCCAGTTGACCGACAGGTTGGGCGTGTCGCTCGTGAGCGCGGCGGTCCACGTCACGGTGGCGCCGCCAGGGATCGCGTAGGGGGTGACGACGGCGAGGCCGCTGAGGAAGCCGTTGCCCGAGAACTGGGCGGGCACAGAGGTCTGCCACTGGTTGCCCGGGTTCATCTGGGTCCCGGCCGACGTCACCGAGGGATCGACAGTCACGATGGCGTCAGGGACGCTCAACCTGGTCGGGACGCCGTCCAGGGAGATGACGACCTGCCCCTGCGACGAGACGACGTTCGCGTCATCGCCGCGATCCGCGGCGGCGCGCGCTTGCCTCTACGAGGACGATACCAAGAACGGGCTCGTGCTCGCTGTGCGCGAAACCATCGACGGCGGCCGGCCGATGTCTCACGGAATGGCGCCGCTGCTGCTCGAGCACATTCGCACGTCGGCGCGGCGCTCCTCCGCAGTGCGACCCGCCGTGCGCCCGCTGACCGAGCGGGAGCGCGTCTTGCTCGGCCACATGGCGCAGGGCCTGAGCTACGATGAGGTCGGCACTGCGCTCGGCGTGAGCGTGAACACCGTCCGGTCCTTCATCCGTGCCATCTATGAGAAGCTCGACGTCGGGTCACGCACCGAAGCGGTGCTCCTGGCCATCAAGCTGGGGATCGTGAAGGGGACGCCGGTGCAGCGCTGACCGGTCCGCTCACCTCACGTCGCAGCGCCGCCCGCACATCGCGGCTCCCCCGTCGGACTTCACGCAACCGCCCAGGCACTCGAAGTCCGACTTGCACACGGCGCCGCTCGGCTTGCGCTGGACGCACTTGCCCTCGAGGCAACGCGCCCCCTCCGAGCACTCCCCCGTCGGGCACGCCTCGCCTGGCTTCGCCACGACGTGAGGCACGCACTTACCCGCGGCGCACCCGCCGTTGGCGCACTGCGCGTTCACGCGGCACACGCCGCCCATGGGGACGAGCGCGTCGCAGCGCAGGTGATCGCAGTAGCCGGTGCACTCGGGGTGAGCGACGTTCGCGTTCGTCTGCTTGGCGAACGCGACGAGCGGGTCGACCGCGGCCCCGCAGGCGGAGCCATCGGGGCGAGGCGGACCGCAGCGGCCCGCGCTCGTCGGTCCGGCGCCCTGGCAACGGAGACCCTCGGCGCACTCGAGCGACGAGCGGCAGCGCGCATCCTTCGCGAGCACCCCGTGGATGATGCCCTCGCACTCCGCGGGCATCTCGGGCGGCCACGGGCCCACCCACTCGCAGCCGTCGTAGGCGCGGCCCATGGCCTCGATGCACCTGTCGACCTCCGCGCTCTCGAGCGCCACCGCTTTGAAGTGCACGGCGGCGGTGAGCGTGCGGTTGCACTCGCTCGTGAACACGATGGAAGGCGTCGATTGGCAGCAGGCCGCGCGTCGCTGCTCGGGGAGATCGTGGAGTGCGGCGCAGAGCTTCTGTACGAGTGGGTCCGGCGCGCCGGCGTCGAGCGGGTAGACCGAGGTGACGCTGTCCTCGGACGGCTCGGCCGTCTGGGCATCCTTCGCCGCCGGCGTGACGGACGCCGACGGAGCGGGCTCTGGCCCCGCCCTGTCCGGATCCTTGGAACAGTGCGTGGCGACGATGCCTACGAGCCCAAGAACGATGCCGCGGAAGATCCTCACGCGCCCGAGCCTACCGGTTTCATACGATGCGCGCGACGAACCATACGGCCCCCACCGCGGCCACGCCGAGGCTCGGGATGCGGGCCCGCGCCCCTTCCAGCCAGCGCATCCGCCGCACAGCCGCGACGAGCGGAATCATCAAAGCCAGGACCATGAGCTGGCCTGCCTCGACCCCGAGGTTGAAGGAGAGCAGAGCCGCGGGGATGGCCCGGCTCGGGAGGGCCAGCTCGTGGAGCGCGCTGGCGAAGCCGAAGCCGTGGATGAGGCCGAACGGAAACGTGATCCTCCAGCGCTTGCCGGCGTCCTTGAGGAGCAGGTTCTCGACGCCCACGTACGCGATCGAGAGCGCGATGAGCGGCTCGACGACGCGCGATGGAGGGGTCCAGAGGCCGAGCACGGCGACGCCGAGGGTGAGCGAGTGGGCGACCGTGAACGCCGTGACGACGGGGAGGAGGCTCTTCCAGCGCGAGGCGACGAGCACGAGGCCAAAGAGGAAGAGCAGGTGGTCGTAACCGGTCAGGATGTGCTCGACGCCCATACGGAAGATCTGGAGCGCGCCGGCGCGGGCCGGGCCGGAGGCGAGTGCCTTGGAGGCGGACTGGCCGAGCGAGACGTCGCTGCTGCCGTGAAAGAGGACGACCTCGCTGTCGGCCGCGACGAGGTGCGCCATGTGGCGGTGGCCGCTCGGGAGCTCGTCGAAGAGGGGGCCTAGCGCGAGCTTTGCCTGCGGGCCCTCGGAGGGACACTGGTACGTGCCGCGAACGGTGATGCCGTCTCCCTGGGTGAGGCTCGCATCCACGCTCTTGGGTACGCACGGAGCATCACCCGCCTGTACCGAGAGCCGACCGAGGACGCCCTCGCGCAGCGCCGCGGGCCCGTGCAGCACCTCGCTCTCCGAGATGGCCCCGTCCCCGTCGGCGTCGAGCGTCGGTGCGAGAACGAGGGCGTCGCCGCGGGCGAAGGTGAGGCTCGCCGAGACGGTGTCTCCCTCGAGCGCGTAGTCGCCGCGCGAGAGGCCCACGGCGTGCGCGTCTGCGCGCGAGCTCACGCCCAGCACCACCGATAGCGCTGCCAGGGCCGCGAAGGGCGCGAGCGAGAGCCTCATCGCTCGGCCACCGAAACGCTCTCGAGGAGGGCCTTGGCCTCGGAGGCGCCCACCACGTCGAAGTGGGGATTGAGCGCGAGCGCCTGCTTCACGAGCCTGGCGCCCTCGGCAGCGTTGCCGCGCGCGAAGCGAATGGCGCCCGCGTGGTAGAGGAGACGCGCGTCCTTGGTGCCGAGGCGGAGCGCGTGGGTGATGGCCTTGTCGGCCTCGGCGAGGCGGCCGGTACGGTAGAGCGCCCACGCGTAGGTGTCGTCCGTGTAGATGTCCCCGCGGACGTGAAGCTCGGCTTCGGCCGAGCGGAGCGCGAGGTCCGCGTCACGGCCCTTGGTCGCGAGGAAGAGCGCGAGCGTCCGCCCGTCCGTGCGCTTGCCCTCCTTGAGGACGTGCGCGTACGCCTCCTCGCTGCCCTTGGCGTCTCCCGCCGCCGCGCGCGCGTCGCCGAGGAGCCATGCGGTCTCGGCCAGCGGGCTCGCCTTGAAGGCGCGCTCGAGGAGCGATACGGCGCCGTGCGCGTCCCCGGTCGCCAGGGCGACGCGGGCCTTGCCCACGAGGGCCGGCGGGAACTCGCCCACCGACGCGAGCGCGCGGTCGAAGCCGGCGTCTGCGCCCGCGTAGTCGCCCTCGTTCCAGAAGATCGTCGCAGCCTGCACGAGCACCCAGGCGAGCGGCTCGGGGTTACGCCAGTCGCCGCCCGCGTCCATGGCGAGGCGCACCATCTTCTTCGCCGCGACCGTGTCGCCCTGGAGCCAGGCGAGGTACGACGCGCGGCTGTACGACGGAAGGTTGGGCTTCAGGTCGACCATCGTCTGCGTGGCGGCGACGGCGTCCTCGAAGCGGCCGAGCTCGAGCAGCGCGTCGCCCAGCGTGCCGTAGGCGACGGGATCGTCGGGACGCGCACGCGTGATGGACTCGGCGAGGGAGCGCGCGGCCTCGAACTTGTGGTCGTTCAGGAGGACCATCGCCTGAAGATCGACCGCGAGGCGGTTGGCCGGCTCGAGCGAGAGCGCGATCCGCGCGCATGCGTCGGCGTGGGCGTAGTAGCCCGGGTCCGACGACTCGCGCGCCTTGCGTACCCACGCGCGCCCGAGCCCGATCCAGAGGTCGGCCTTGCGCGGGTTCTTCGCGACGCTCGACTGGAGCACGGTCAGCATCGAGTCGATCGGGGCCGTTCCGTTCACCGCGGCGAGGGCCAGCGCGCGGTCCGTCCTGGAGCCCTCGTCCACGGCAGCGGGCCCCGCGGCGCCTGCCGGGACGGACACGGCTGCCTGCGCGGGCGGCTCGGCCTTGGTGCTGCTGCAAGCCGTGCTGGCGCAGGCGATGGAGAGCGTCGTTCCGAGGAAGAATGCCGAGAGGAAGGTTCGCATCGTGGAGGGACTACGCGTCTGGGGTGGCTTCGTATCCGACAAAAGAGAAACGCTCCGGCTACCCAGGGACGTGGGTGGCCGGAGCGAGGGGGAAGCTGTCAGGGCGCGACGGCGCCGTGACCCTGCGAGTAGCCCTCCCACGGGCCAGCCAGGTACGGGAACGTCGTCAGGTAGTTCTTGTCGTTCTCGTTGACGTTGTCGGAGATGGCGACCGAACCCTTCGAAAGAATGAGCGAAAGAAGAGCGTCCGTCACGTCGACCTGATCACGGTTCGGGTGGGTGCCGTTGCCGATGACGCGGCCGTTCGGGAACTGCGAGTCGATCCCCATGTCGACGCGGAGCACGTCGCCGGTCGCCGAGAGCGGGATGTCGTGACCCGACGCCTTCAGGTTGATGGCGTCGATGATGTCGAGGCGGTTGCTCTCGAGCGAGGGGACGAGCGACTCCGCGCCGAGCGCCTGGTAGATGCCGACGGCGTCCGCGTCGCGCACGATGACGGGGTTCAGGAAGTAAGCGCCGAAGTTGGTCACGTCGTCCGCGGGGCTCGAGCGGTTGTACCGGTCCTTGTCCTGGAGACCGATGAGGGCCTCGTTGACGAGCGGCAGGCCGAGGCGAGAGACCTGAACCCACGGACCGGTGGTCGTGGTCGTGCCGTCGTGGCGGAGGACCGACACCTTCTGCCGGCTCGCCGAGGCCCACACGCCGAGGGTCTGCTTGTCGCTCGCGCCGGGCGTCGGCGCGTTTCCGCTCTCCGTGAGGAGCGTCGTCGGGATCTCGAGGGCGATCGCGTGGCAGTTGAAGCCGGACACACCGTCCTGGGCAACGCCTGCGGGGCGCAGGTTCGCGAGGTCGAAGACGCCGCCGAGATCGACGTAGAAGCCGTCGTCGCGCGGCCCTGCCCAGAGCTGCTCCTTGCCGGGGCCGGCGTTGTGGATGAACGACGCGGCGTACGCGTCGTTGTAGAGGCCACCCGGCGTCTGGTAGGCGACCTTGTTCGTGCGCGGTCCGATGTTGACGGGCGCGACCGGTACGCCCGTAGCCACCACCGTCGGGGTGTTGTTCGCGTCGAAGCGCGTGACCGTGTACGTCTGCGTCTGTCCGGACAGCTGTGAGAAGAACTCCTTGCCGCCCCCGACGGGCGCCGTCAGGTTCGCGGGATCCACATAGTTGATGGAGGAGGTGGTGAAGCGGATCTCGTAGCGAACCGCATCGGCAAGGCTTGTATCGCCCCGGGCGATGTGGACGGCGTAGAGCACGTCATCCGAGAACTTGTGGAAGTTCGGGCCACCGGACGGCTCCTCGAGCGGGTTGTACGCCGCGACGACGTGGAGCGTGGAGTGCGTACCCGGAGTCACCCAGGCCCAGACGTCCGTGTTGTCCGCGGCGGGGTCCGTCGCAATGGCAGGTGCCTCGCGGTGACTGGAAGCCGAGGCAAGGGAAGCGACGAACAGGGTTGCGAGCGCGCCGACGGTGGACAGAACTTGATGCCTTCTCATGAGATTCCTCCGATCCCCTCAGTGGGAGATCACGTAAACGGTGCCAAAGTTGTTTGCGGCGCTGTCTGCCCACGCGAAGACGTCGGCGCCATGAGCTCGGTGAAGGCCTGCAGGCTCGACGAACTTGTCGATGCCGCTGGTGATCTTGGTGACGCTCGCGCTCCCGACGTCGACGGCGAGCACCGCGTCGGTGCCTGTGGTCGTGTCGAGGGCCGAGACGAGCAGGAGCGATTCGGCCTGGTTGAAGACGATCCCGGCCGGGTACCCGACCGCGATGTTGCTGAGGAAGACGCTCGCGTCACTGCCGTCGGCGGGCAGCTTGTAGATGGCCGCGCGCGAGGAGGTCGCCGAGGCTGCGTCGACGACGAAGACGTCGCCGGCGGCGTTGATGGCGATGCCGCTCGGGTTCTCGAAGGGCTTGCCCGAGGCGAGGGTCGTGACGGGCCCACCGCCGATGGGCATCTTGAACACGCCGACCGACTGGTCGCTCGCGGTACCGGTGAAGTAGAGGAAGTCTCCCGCGACCTCGATGCCGCGCGGGGTCATGCCGTCGGCAGCGGCGATGTCGCTCGGAGCCCCGCCGCCGACGGGAAGCGAGAAGATGCATCCTCCGTCGGTGGTCGCCGTCGACGCGCCGATGTCGGAGACGAAGAGCTCTGTCCCGTCGGAGCTGAGCGCGATGCTCATCGGGGATACGAACGGAGTGCCCGAGAAGATCTCCGTGACGGGTCCTCCGCTCGCGGCGACCTTGAAGACGCCGGCGCCGTTCGGGCCGATGGCCGTGAAGTAGATGTTGGCGCCCGTGAGGTCGGGAGTCGCATCGAAAGGAGAAGAAACGGACTGGGCATTCGCGGCGGGGGTGAAGTTGCCGATGGACACGGGGTCGCCCCCCCCCCCCCCCCCCCCACCCCCCCCGCCGC